>JAABUY010000112.1_pt1 | contig 171779 bp, 157 predicted proteins | sample 5560271 | NCBI WGS metagenome assembly JAABUY01 (sample SAMN10711886, study PRJNA513374) | rock metagenome | isolation source: Antarctica rocks | place: Antarctica: Victoria Land, University Valley | reverse complement strand
CTCATGATTATTGTTTATGCTTTCAAGAAATGATGATTAGAGCTCAAAGACTTTATTTATTCTGTTGAGATGATTACAAATCATAAAAATCTTGAGTATTTCATGTCAATTAAACAGTTAAGTCGTCATTAAGCTCATTGAAGTTAGTTTCTGTTTAAATTCAACTATTGCATTGCTTATCATCTTGACAAGATCAATGATAAGTTGAACGCTTTGACACATTGCTCAAAAGATTCTTTTAAAAAGAAAAATACATTTGATTCTTGACATCAATATCAACATCAAACAATTCTGAAAACTTATGTTTTAAATCTTAATATTATTAAAAATCGATCAGCGATGAAACTCATCTGTACGCGATGCTGACTACGAATCTACTGTCTAGCTACAGTAGAGTCTAGAGATTATCAAAAGTTTGAACGACATCGAGATGCTGCGTGATGATGAAGCGCTGTGCGTTGATCGTGTGTAGAGTTTTCGCGATCGCGCAGACTTTGATAATCTCAATGCACATGCTACAAAAGCAATCTGCATGCAGATGAGAAAGTCAAATAGAACGCAGAACTACGAGGAAAATTGCTTATGAAAATTATTCGATTCAGCATCTTGTTGTCATGATGACAAGAACTGAAACAGAACACTCTTGCATTTGATCTGTTGAAGATGATTAGCAGAAAGAACTTGAATCATGAACATTCTTTAGATCTACATGCTAACTATGTATAGATCTTGTTAAGACTGCGTGTCTGTTACTACGACATGAGCAACTCACGAGTCTCGTTAAGTTCAACATGAACAAACTTGAGAGTCTCATTAATATCATTTAACAGATGTTCAGACACAGACATTCTATACGTAGATGATACGCTGACGAGAAGACTTCATTAAGAGAAGAGAAACACAAGCGAGTTAATAGAGAATGATCAAACTACGCTGTCTGATTAGAAGTGTAGCATATAAACATCTTTGCAAGACATAATCAATCTGCATGAGAAAGATTTCTACAGATAACACGAAACAGATGAGTTGCACGCTTTACAAGCGAAGCGAGCGTCTGCGAAGCGTGATATACAATGACGACAACTGTCGATCTTGAGAATCTCATTTCTTCACTGAACTCTGACTCTTGAATGTCTTGATGATAGAATCAATCTCTAATCAAAGACATTATCTGTATAGTTTGAAAGAACAGTAGCGCATGTCAATGTGATTAAAGAAGAAATCAACTGCGATATGCATGCATATTGCAGACGAAACATCTGCGATTCATGCTTAAGAAGTAAACTGTCGAAATCTGAGCAGTGAAAGATCTCGTCTGTCTTAAACTGTGAATCTGTCGCGAGAAAACTCTCTGAGTAATCTCTCGAGCCTAAGAGGAAAATTAGCATAGAGATCATGCTCTATGTATGTTGCATGCAACGTATACAACATATTTTCGATAGACTATGATAAATGACAGAGTGTGCAAGATTATCAGAGTGCTACAGAAGATCATTGAGAAATTTATTCTTTTGACAAAGTCATCAAATCAAGCAAGAGACTTTTGAAATCAAAGCTGCTTCGAAGTAGTAATGAAATCAAGACGACTGCGAATCATATGAAAAACACAAGACACATCAGAAGCGTGAAATGAATATCTGAAATACAATGATCATAAAAACAAGATCATTCAACAAACGAAATGCACACACTTCAGATCACAAATGCATGAACTGTGTGAAACACTCAAATCGATATGACGCTTTGCAAAATGAGTTAGAATCGAAAGTCAACTATCTAAAAAGCTTTCTCAGTTTTCGTCACTGAAGTGAAGCGACATCGATCATATGACAACGACGTTCGAGGAAAAAATCGAGATTCTGCGAGAAAAGTTCTTTTTCTCATCTTCTCAAGCGAATGTCAACAACATCGCAGAGTCATTCATATCTCTGACAGTCTCATTCAATTCACGCATCACAGAAGATGAAGTGAAGCAGACAATCAGACGAGTGAAAGCAGACAAAGCATTAGATGCTTCAGATATTTCAAACAGAGTGCTTCAAGCGAATCTTGCAGAACTGATCTCAGTATTGACGAGTTTATTCAATGCATGCGTAATACATAAGTATCATTCAAAGCAGTTCAAAAAGACTCAGACAATAGTACTACGCAAATCAAAGAAAAGCGATTATATCGATTCAAAGACGTATCGACTCATTGCTTTGCTCAATATCATGAGCAAAGCACTGAAGTCGATCATGATCAAAAGATTGAATGACATAGTTAAGACTCATCACATGCTATCAAATGCTCAAATGAAAGCGAAATGCAAGTGATTCGTGATCTCGACGTTAGATCTACTAATAGATCAAGTTCACACAGTGTGAGACTGTGAAATCAAATATGTGATCTTCATGCTAAGCTTAGACGTTGTCGAAGCGTTCAATCAAGTCTCACACGTCAGACTTCTGCACACGCTGAAAATGAAAAGAACATCGAGCTACATAATTGAATGAACACGCAGCTTTCTAAAGAATCGAGAGACATCGCTAACATTCAATGAACAAACGAGCGACATGCGCGAGATAAACGCAGACATATCGCAAAGATCTTTCATTTCATCGATTCTCTTTCTATTCTTCAACGCAAGTTTAATTGAAAAATGCGAAGCACTGAGAATTAAAATCGAAGTGCTCAACTTCGTAGATGATATTAACATTCTAGTCTACGACAGATTCACTGAAGAAATTTGCAGAACATTGAGCAAAGCACACGATGTCTGTGAGAAATGAACTCGCACTCATGACGCAACGTTTGCATCAGAAAAGTATGAGTTCACACATTTCACTAAAAAATCGAAAAAGTTCGACATGATGATTAACATATAAATAAAAAACTCAGTTATCAAATCGAAATCAGACGTACGAGTTTTAGAGATGCAACTGAACATGAAACTGCAATGAGACGCGCATCTTAGACAAATAAAGATGAATCACGTCACAAGAATGCTGACACTTAGTCATCTTGAAGTCTTTACATGAAAAGCTATCTTCACAAAAGCAAGACAAGTATACTCAGCGATAGTGAGATCAGAAATTGCATTCGAAGCGTCAGTCTGACATCAGCGTGACAAGAAAGATGAACTGTTGAGCAAAGAACGCAGACTAGAAACACTTCAGAATCAGACTCTGTGTCACGTTGCAGAAGTGTTTAAAAGAGTAAGCATTGAAACTCTAGAGACAGAAACATACACAAGTTCGTTACATGTTCATCTGAACATGCTACAGAACAAGATCACGCTACACAGTCGAGTCAACGATCGAACGCAAGAGATCAGACAAGCATGCAAACTAATACGCGCTCGTTTGACGAGAGTTAATCGCGTCATTTCTCGCTTACTCGTCATCAAGAAAGTAGTGCTTCTGAACAACTTAATTCGAGAAGACACAAGAATACAGATGAGATGCAGATGATTACTTCTCTTTGCGACAGCTTCAATAAGCAATAGCATCGCAATAGCGCAGTATCACAAAGATCAATGAAATCAACAATGAGAAAAGTACAGAGAATGTGTCACAGATGTCAACACAATCTCAGCACAAAGATCGCATCTGAGCAATAAGATGAGAAAGATGCGTGATGATCTTCAGAAAGCAGAAAGCATTCTTGCAATGCACATCAGAATTGAACGCATAGATTTGAATGTTTATCTGCACTTTAGAAATGTTTCAGACATGAATAACTTGCGATGCAACTGCAAATGAAGTCATCAGATGACGAAGCATGTACTTATGCATTGTTTGAACTGATTGCATCTGCGATCAAGAATGCTACAAGATGCTGACTTCTTGAACTATTGAATAATCATTGTCATCACGAAGAGTCTCAGAGCAGTAGCGAAGATGATGATGAAAATGAAGCTCTTGAAGCAATTTAAAGTGACTAGAACACTCATTCTTTAACGTGCAATCAACGCGAACAAATTTGATACATAGTTTTAAAACTCACTGTTTCAACTGCGTGAAGCAGTCGTATAGACTGCGAGTGATTTTCTACTTCAGAGAGTTTTGTTCACTTGATACAAGTAGCATAAAGTTTCTCATGAGTCGATTTAATCAATGTCACAAAAGTGTATGAATTTATTATTATTATTATTATTATTAAAAATCTCATCTTTGATGTCTTTAACATCAAAGTCATGAAGTTTCAGTCACAAATCATCATTTTAAATTCAGTTCAATTACATTTATTTTTAATTATTTCAGCACTTTTGCAAATTCTAGTTTTCATGAATCTAGAAATTGAAGAATTCAACATTAAAGATGTCAAGTTTCAGCTAAATCAAGACATTCTGAATCTTGATGAAGATTTTGCTGACATTTTCACTCAGACATTGTGAAAGTAAGTTGAAATCAATGACAAATTTGCAGCTCAGATAATTGAAGCACTTTGCAATGAAGCATGACATCACAACAAAATTTCTTTAGTCAAGTGTGAAAAATATGAAAATCATCTGTACTTTCAAGAAAGAAAGTACATGCTCAACTTAAATAAACTACATCTTCATATCATTCAGCTTACTCATGATAATATCATTAATGATCACTCAGAAAGAGCAAAAAGCTATGAACTGATCAGTTGAGTTTACTGATGATCAAATATTTATAAGTATATTCAACACTTCATATGAAACTGTCACATGTACACATGTTTTAAACTCTTTAAATAATGAACTCAAGAATGATTGTATTCTCTTTTAATTCTTGAATGTTGTTGATGTAATGTTTTCATGAACTATGTAAATTCTTTATCATTTAATATTTTTATGAATATCACATATAAATATGTTTTAATCTTCATTGATCATTTTATCAAAATGAGACATTTAGTCTTTATCACTTCTATGAAAGTTGAAGAAGTTATCAACTGCTTTTATGCTTATGTTTGAAAACATCATGATTTACTTAAGTTCTTCATGTCTGATTGAGATACACAATTCATCTTTGATGTTTGAAAGCATATATGTAAAATGCTGAAGATAAATACTAAGTTATCAACAATGTATCACTTTGAAATCAATGATCAAATCAAGAAAGTCAATGCTGTCATGAAGCATTATTTTCAAGTCTTTGTTAATTACATGCAGAATGACTAAATTAAATAACTTTCTGAAGTTGAATTCATCATTAATAACACATCATTATTAATCACTTTAGCATCATTCTTCTTGATCAATTTAAGTCAGAATTCACGTTTAAACTTTAAGTCTTCTGAGTCTTTGCTTAAAAAAATTACATTTTAAGCTTGAAACAAGTTAATCAATGTCAAAGAGTTCATCAAGAAGATGAAGAAACTAACTGAGCATTTACATGATGAGATGCTTATAGTTCAGATCATTTATGAATTCAATGTTAATTTCTTTCATCATTCTTGTTCTAAATACTTCATTGAAGATGAAGTTTGATTGAATGCTCATAATCTCAGCATCACTCATCTTACTGTCAAGTTAAATGATCATAATGTTGATCTCTTCAAGATCAAGCATGTCTTCAAGAATAATTCTCTGATCATTGAGTTAAATCTTTCAGCATTCATGAAGATTCATTCAATCTTTCATGTCATTCTTTTGAGTCATATCACAAGTGACTTTCTTTCAAGTTAACATCAGAAATCTCAAGAACTTATTATCATCAAGAATGATGAAAGATTCTGATATGTAAACAGCATATTAAACTTTAAGCATGATAAATGCTATAATTCATCTTTGCTCAAGTATTACATCAATTGAAAAGATTACTTTTTTACTTAAGAATCTTTTCATCTTCTGAATAATTGTAAGCAAACACTTGATGAATATTATTTCATCAACTCTGTCATTGAAGAATTACATGTACTGTCATGTGTAATGTCTTAATATCAATGTCAAGAACTTTAAGTTCAATCTTCATCATTTTGACTCAGCTCAAATTTGACTCAGATTTTGTTTAAATTTAATTCAGACATTTTGTTTAAATCTGACTCAGATGTGACTCAAATGTATTTTAGTTTCATTTGTACATCATCATATTAAATTGCATTTCATCTCTTTCTTGTTTAAATCTGACTCAAATTTTGTTTAGATTTGACTTAAACATCTCATTTAAATTTGACTCAAATGTGACTTAAATGTGTTTTAATTTCACTGTGCATCATTACATTAAAATACATTTCATTTCATTTCATTCTTTAAACATCTTACTCAGATTTGACTTAAATGTGACTCAGATTTATTTCAGTCTCATCTGTGCATCATCATGTTAAAATGCATTTCATCTCATCTCGTTCTTCAGATATCTTGCTCAAATCTGACTCAAATGTTGTCGTGAAACTGCTTGCATCATTCTCACAAGATAGTTAGTAAGAAGAAAGAGATTGAAGTCTGAGTCAATGATAGAAAAGTTGAGAAGTGTTTCTCGAATGTACATATAAATGTCATTGCGACTTGTAGATAAAGACAGAAGACATACACGTTTTACAGTATCTTTCTACTAGCATGATCATTGCACATGTTTATTGTTTGCTTTCTCTGTTGCTTTGATACGACTTTCTATATCACATCTGTACTCTATTTCTTAACAATGTGACTTAAATTTATTTTAGCTTCATCTGTGCTTCATCACATTAAAATGCATTCACATCAATTTTCATTTCATTTCAATCTTCATCTTCAATTCTTTCTCATCTCATCTCATTTCTTCTCATCATTTTGCAAAAGCTCAGTCTTGAAGAGAAAAGTTACTGTCATGATGTCAGATCATCAATTTGATTTAGAACATAAATTGTTGATATTTTAAATAATTTCAATTCATTGAATCTGTTTTGCAATTCAATGAATCAAGTCATTAATTTAATCATCATAATTTTAATTTAGTTTCAGCAATTTTGTTTTAATCATCTTAGTCATATGCATGAACTTTTGCAATCTTAAGTTAATAAAACTACTGTCTAGTCTTGATTCTGCTCAATTCATGTATATAAAAGTTGAGCTTTTATTCTTTTCTTTTGCTCTTTGTTTTTCATCTTGTACATTATTTAATGTATTGTCTTGTATTTAGATTTTATCAAAGTAATAATAATATCAGTCTTTTATATTGATAGTATTTCTAGTCTAGCTCAGTCTTTGACACTTAATATTGTTGAGAATCTCGCTCTTGATGTCTTTAACATCAAAGTCATGAAGCTTCAAATATAAATCATCACTTTAGATTCAGTTCAGTTACATTTATTCTCAGTTATCTCAGCATCTTTGCAAATTCTAGCTTTCATGAATTTAGAAATTGAAGAATTCAACGTTGAAAACATCAAGTCTTAGCTAAATCAAGACACTCTAAATCTTGATGAAGATTCTGCTGACATTCTCACTCAGACATTGTGAAAGCAAGTCAAAATCAATGACAAATTCGTAATTTAAATAATCAAAATGCTTTGCAATAAAACATAACATTACAACAAGATTTCTTTAGTTGAGTGTGAAAAACATGAGAATTATCTATACTTTGAAGAAAGAAAGTATGTGCTCAACTTAAATAAACTATGTCTTCATATCATTCAGCTCACTCATGATAATGTTGTTGATGATTATTCAGAAAGAGCAAAAAGCTATGAATTAATCAGTTGAATTTACTGATGATCAAACATTTATAAGTATGTTCAATGCTTTATACAAAACTGTCACATATGCACATGTTTCAAGCTCTTTAAACAATGAACTCAAGAATGATTGCATTTTCCTTCAATTTTCAAACGTTGTTGATGTAATATTTTCATGAACTATGTAAATTCTTTATCGCTCAATATCTTCATAAGTATCATATATAAATATATTTTAATCTTCATTGATTGTTTTATCAAAATGAAACATTTAGTTCTCATCACTGTTATGAAAGTTGAAAAAGCTATCAACTGCTTTTATGCTTATGTTTGAAAACATCATGATTTACTCAAGTTCTTCATGTTTAATTGAGATATACAATTCATCTTCAATGTCTGAAAGCATATGTGTAAAATGCTGAAGATAAACATTAAGTTATCAACAACATATTACTCTGAAATCAATGATCAAATCAAGAGAATCAATGCTATCATAAAGCATTATCTTTGAGTCTTCGTCAATTACATGCAGAATGATTGAGTTAAGTGACTTTTGAAAGTTGAATTTATCATCAATAACACATCATTATTAATCACTTTAACATCACTCTTCTTGATCAATTTGAGTCAAAACTCATGTTTAAACTTCAAGTTTTTTGAATTTTTGCCTAAAAATCTTACATCTCAAGCTCAAGACAAGTTAATCAATGTTAAAAAGTTCATCAAAAAAACGAAGAAACTAACTGAGCATTTATGTGATGAGATGCTTATAGCTCAAATCATTTACAAATTCAATGTTAATTTCTTTCATCATTCTTGTTTTAAATACTTTGTTGAAGATGAAGTCTGATTGAATGTTTATAATCTCAGCATCACTCATCTTGCTGTCAAGTTAAATGATCATAACATTGATCTCTTCAAGATCAAATGTATTTTCAAGAATAATTTTCTGATCATTGAGTTAAATCTTTTAACATTCATGAAGATTTATTTAATCTTTTATATCATTCTTTTGAATCATATTGCAAGTAATTTTCTTTCAAATCAATGTCAGAAATTTCAAGAACTTATTATCATCAAAAATGATGAAAAATTCTGATATGTAAACAGCATACTAAACTTCAAGCATGATAAATGTTATAATTCATCTTTGTTTAATGTCATGATGTCAGATCATTAACTCAATTTAAAACATAAATCATCAATATCTTCAATAATCTTAATTCATTGAACTAGTTCAATGAATCAAGTCATCAATCTAGTTCAATGAATCAAGTCATCAATCTAATCATCATCATTTTAATTTAGTTTCAGCAATTCTGTTTTAATCATTTCAGTCGTGTGCATGAATTTCTGCAATCTTAAGTCAATAAAACTACTGTCATCATTTTATTCATCAAAGTCAAGAACATTTCTGCATTAATTAGTAACTTTTTGAATTCAAAGATCATCATTTCTGTAACTGTTGTTTCAACAGTATTTAGATCTGTTGTTGAGTTCAAGTTGCTTAATTCAACTCAGATTGAGTTACAGTGTTGAGTTGAGTTGAGAAAAGTCAACTCAACTTAATCAAGTTGAGTTCAACTCTCGATTTAACTCGATCAACTTGATGAGTTAACTTGAACTTGATGACATGTTTAAACATTTTACTTATTTGAAATAAGTACTAGTAGAATGAAATTATAAAACTTTAAAATGTGTATGTATGAATGATCTTTATTCACATGTCAAAAAGAAATCTATATGTATGTAAAGAAATGTCTTCAACTTCTCTATCGTTGACTCAAACCTCAGTCACTGTTTCTAACTAAACTGCTTGAAAAATGCGTAAGTAATTTCATGAAAACAGTAGATTGCAAAATGAATTGCAAAATGAATTGCAAAATGAATTGCAAAACTATCTACGTAAGCTTTCTATTGATGTCTTCTTGTCTTCTTTGCTCAGACAATGCATTCAATTTAGCTTTACTCTTAAATGATGATTTTTTCTTGAAATTAATCATCTTAAAGCTACGTTTACGTGTTACAGCAGAACTCAGCTTCAAAGAAGAAGTCATCTTGCGCTATTCTTTTTTCAATGCTAAAGATGATGATCTAGATTCTTCATTCGATTTAGAGACTGCAACGAATTTTATCAAATTTCTTTGATTCATTATCTTTTGTAATCATTGATCATTCTTCTTCAATCTGTTTCTCTCAATCAAGTGTGATGTAACTCGATCAAAATGAGCAGACGCTGAAAATCAAGCATTCGAAAGTGAAGTTGTCATAGATCTTGCTGTATTAGATAACGTAAATAACGAAGATTCTTTGAAGTTTGAGAATCTAGATTGCGAAGATGATATGAAAAGATCAACATCAATTGTATCATTATTCTTCAGCTCTGATATTGTTAATTAAATGTTTGATGATGAACAATATAACATTACTTATCACGCTCGTTATCATCAACATCATCATTTGATGATGCATCGCTGATATACTCTAAATCTTCATTAACGTCGATGATGAAGACTAAATCTTTGTTCTTTTCTTGTTTCTGTGCATCGAAAGCTCTTTTCTCTTTGATAAGCTCATGAGACTTGAATTCTGCTTTCAACTTCACAGCATCTGCATGCTTAATCATCATGATATTTGATATGATGTTGATAACAAGAGAGCTGCGATGATAAGATAATACATCTCGTTTCAAATTGAAAACTCGTTCAACATCTGTCGAGATAGCTGAAATTGCTAAAATATCTCGAGTTATTCTGCTTAAAGAAACAAAGTTTCTAAAATGATTTCTTCAGAACTTAATGAAATTGATGTCTTGAACAATGTCTAAAACTTATTAGAATTTGATATTTCAAACTATGTGACTGCGAAATCAATTGCAAAATCGATTGCAAAATCGATTGCAAAATCGATTGCAAAGAAATTATGAGACAACATTAATTGTGCAACGAACGAAACAAAGAGAAGAAAAACTAACTCTGATTCAAATATCGTTTCGCTTCGTTAGTTGAAACAAGTGATGACAAATTGTGACGTCTGAAATTTCGTCTAGCGACTATATCTGCAATGAAAGATGATTGTTGCAAGACTCTTTCTTGAAGTTGATCTTGCAATGTAGTTGAGTCGAAAGCGTAGTGTCTAGCATAATAATCTATAAACTTTCGTTTGTATCTTTGTTTATAGTCGCTGTCTTGTCATGTAGATTGCTCGTATAGATTTAGTTTCTGATGAGAATCTATAATATTTTCAAGATTGTACATTAGCTTTCGATCATGATTGACATCTGCGTAATATTCGAATAATTTGATTCGAGCTTGCGTTAAGACTTTCAAAAGTGAACGCTTTCAAGAACGCTACTTTCTCTTCAGAGCTGTCATATGATCTTTGATATGAAAGAACAAAACATCATAAACGATGTAAATTGCATTGATGCTGAGTTCGTGATTGTGTTCAAGTAAATCAGTGAATATCGCGAATGATTTGAGTAGTTCTACAAGATATTGAACATGTGTTCATTCTTCATTATTGAAAGATAGCTTTTGAAGAGTAGTATTTTCATTTTCGTGAGTAGAAATATAACTCTTGATGAAGACTTGAAGACGAAGTGCTCTCAAAAGCATGAGACAGATGAAATTTCAGCGAGTTTTAATGTCTTGTATCATCTTGATACAAAGTTCGAAATTGCGTTGAGACTTGTGAAAGTTCTCTATTCTCTGAGAACTTTCGTTCATATAAACAGAAAGCTTTCGAATCTAATTAAAGATTACTATAATGTCATGAATAAGAGTGTACTCTGTATTTTCGATCGCGATTGCAAAATCGATTGCAAAATCGATTACGAAAATAATAGCAGAGCAAACTAACACTCAGTATTTACTTTTAGATGTTTGAACGTCTCAATTCGAAAGTCTTTGAAGTCGCTTTACGCTGTCAGAACATCGCGGGCAAAAGACTCGTATCGGCAAAACTATTGAGTCGAACTCGATTGAGAAACAAGAATCTGCTAGTCTCAGATGCTCTCTGCCCTCGCAGAGATTGCGCTCTCTCGTGAATTGCACTTCATTTCTGGCTTACAACCACAAAGATATTCTTCTCAATTTACCGTCGATCGAATCTTGAACAGTGAACATAAGTACAGGACATGACATCTCTCACTACGCTGTACCTACTCTCCTCCTTCGAATCTCTTCATCCTCTATTCTCAATCGCAGCGTCGCGCAATTTCTTTTCGCTTTTCGTTCTTGTCTGTACAACACATCTCGTTCGCTATCGTTCTTTTCTATGATCGCAAAATTGTCATCAGAGTTCACAGCTACTTTATCATGCTCTGTCTGTTCTTCGCAATAGCAGTCATTCATTATGCAAACACGACGGAAAACTGTCAGATTGCTTCTCAGCTTTTACACTCAACAGCGCAGAGAACTCGCAGAGTAGAGACGAACTTCTTCAAGATCTGTCGACAACACGAAGAAGAGTCTGACATCTGTGATAGTAAAGATCAAAAGATAGAATATTCTTAATCTTCTACGTGTCATGACTGTCGATACTAATGAAGACTCTAGACATTGTTACGAACTCGAAAAGCGCTCGAACATCTTTTTGAAAGAAGCAGAGTTGTCGAATCTCAAAGTCTTCTTGCTATGAATCATGAATAATTACAAGAGAATAGAGACAGCCTCAAGTCTGAAAAATTACTGACGAGTTCTACGAATGCACATTCTTGATAAGACTGGTCGAGTCTTCAGCGAGAGCGACAAGAGAGACATTCGCAATGTAAGAAATGTTTTGAGATCAGAAGAAACTTTGACTGATCGCTCGATCTCGCGCAGTATATCAAACATCTTGAGGTTCAGTTTCGTCTTCATACACTTTTCATGAAAAAACTCGTCGCAGATTGCGACGATCTGTATCTTTGACTCTATACTCACAGAATCATTGATGATTCGATATTTTCGAATGAGCGTCAGCGAGTTCAGCATTTCGCAGAAATACTTATGAGCGAATTCTTCGATTGTAGACTGTGCTCTCTCTTCGATATCAGAGTCAAGCTTGATCTTCTCAACATCAATGATCTCAGTTTGAGCGATACTACAACGATTGAAGATCACGATACGAACAGCAATCGTGAAGAGAATACTTTGATGATTGTCGATTCTGACTGCGGAGTTGATAGCAAGCTCATCAGACTTCATGATCATGACGATGAAGACTATAGCGATTCTAATATCGCTTATGACAGCGATAGCGACAACGACTCTAATACGACTTATGACGATGACGATGACAGCGACAGTGACTTGAGTTTGCGCAACAATGTTGACGAGAATTGCGACACAGATGATGAATGTACTGCAGAATTCGAAGAAACTCGATCGTTTCTGTATCGACATTTTACTATCTATATAGTCTTCAGCTCTATCCCCGAAAAATTCAACATGATCTTCACGAAGATCACATTGCTTCATACTAAAGACGAAGACAATCATTCTCGCATGTGAATATACTCGAGTCATCTAGATATCATGTCTATAGCTGATGTGTGTGCATATAGAAAAACGTTGATCATTGATGAAGAGAACGATCATTCATTGTTCTGTCTTCTCGATCATTTTCTATCTCTCGCGCTTATTGACAAGACTTTCGAAGCTGAGTCGATTCACGATATCAAAAATATATTTTGAATGAAAATGTCATCAGGCAAGCAAAGTCTCACGCTGAAATGAAAACGCGAGGTTTTAGATCTTTCTGTATTGCATGAGTTCATGCGTGACTTCGAGGAATTCGAGACATCATCTATCAAATCTCTTCGCGTCAACACATTTGCTCGCAATCTGAAGCGAACGAGGCGAAAGACTGAGCTTCAAGACAATCTCGATCAGAAGTATCTCAGACGTGATCTTCTGAATGTTGTGAACAGTACGTCTTTTCTTTCGTACCTGAACTCGAATTTTTTTTTATCAAGAAATGCTAATTTCGAGAACTTGAACAGAGAAGACTCTCGTCAGCGTACGAGATCAGCTATTCGATCATAAATTAGGCGCGACTGAATATTATCTTGATCAAGACGTTCAAGTTGACATCAAAGCCTGCTTCTTGAGACGTCTCTTCAATGAGATGGTGCAAAAGATGACTCGGCTCGCCAGTTTGACTGCTGATCTCAATGCTTCGACAGAATTATCGAAGGAGCAAAAAGCAGAGTTTCGTAATCATTCAAAGATCATTCGTCTCAGCAACAGAAATAAGACTCTCACTGCTCAGCTGAAATCGCAGAGCTACAAACTCATCAGTACGACGAAAGAAACGTCACTGTACAATCAAAAGATGAGAGCGCAAGCTCGATTGAATTCTTTCAAAGTCGAACTGCGACACTCTATGATCGAAAAGAATCGAAAGCGACATTTTCGAAAGATTGATACAATCGCCTTTGACTTACAGTTCTCTGCCTCTTCGAATCAAAAGAACTCAATGTCTAATGAATCTGCGACGCGTCGTAAATACAATATTTCTGAACGAGTCGAGATTGTGCGCTGAATATGTCAGTCAGCGATCGATCTCACAGATGAGAAAATATGAACTCGAAGAATTAAAGACATTGAAGCTCTGACGATCTTATGTCGTCGACAGAAAACTCAGCGTCGCGATCGATCAAAGCGAAGCGTCGAACAAGAAGAATCGAAAACGTCTGCAGATGATATGAAAGAGAATATCGTGAATTCATTTCTCACAAAGTGCAAGTCAAAGCAATGCATCTTTTGCCTGAGCGACGATCGCAAGCTTTACGAGAAGCGAACTTTTGAGTATAGTAAAGTAAACAAGATGCTGAATGAGATTGAGAAGCACTTGAAGACTTTCGCATCAGATGATAAGATTTTATGTTTGCATTCGCGATGCAAGACAGTCAAACTGATTCTGTCAAATGTCATGACTTTCAAGAATCATACTGCGAAAGTGCATAAGATAGTATTGCGTGAATAGACTCTACTTGCTCTTTCTATATTCTGTTTATTGTATTCGATCTCATCAATTTTGCATGTATTATCTGTGTACTGATGATTCAATGATTGATGAGTCATGCTTGATGAAATGAAACGATGAGACAACAACATCAGAGAAAGGGAAAACTGCGATGAGATGTCTTTGATTTACTCAACTCATAAGCTTCTAGGCACTCTCACACTGACAGCACATGAGACTGAAGTATAAACGGGCTTGGGAAATTATCGATCAGAATTATCATCGTGCCCTATGAATGATGAGAGACACATGCACAACAGCAAATTATAGTAGTCTGCATTTCACGCTCTGCAGATCTAAGAATGAACTCAGAGTCAATCTGTTTTCGCGATTCTCATGAGAATATCAGTCTTTCATCCGTAACAAAAAATAATAGAGTTTTTTTTGATATCAAGTACATTTTTATCTTGATGTTTTCTAGCAATCAAAAATAAAATGCAAGCAGTTCGATCAGCAGTGAAGCAATACAAATAGAAAGCCACTTCAGGCACATTCTCTGCTTCTACATGTACGAGGCCTCGATCAAAATTCTTTCGCACTCTTCGCAACACACCAAAATTGCATTGACTTGTAAAAATCATAGCGCTTTCGAATGTTCTCTGAAAATTACAAAATTCACACCTATAATTGAGCAACTTCTTGATCGCATCATAAACTAGTTTTTGTCGAAAACAAAAATCTGTAGCGTTTGCTGTTGCGCAGAAAATTCATCGACTTTCGAGTTTTTAATGTTCGCTTACTAAGGGATGCGAGAGAATTTTGACCGAGGCCTCGTACGAGGCAGGGGAAAGAATTCTCGCCCCCCTTCTCCACCCAAATAGTCGAGAATTCCCACACATCTTTTACTTTCTTCAATATTTAATCTACTACACTATCAAACACATCAAATTGAAGCTATTCAGAAGAGCTATGTCATCGCTCAGCAATCACGTCGCCAATACGGAATGACACATCTTCGTCAAGATCAAAGTTCACACCTATTATCATGATTTTCATCTATCGAAGCATCGAATAGCTGAAGATCTCGATATGAATCGTCGCGTCGTTCGAGACATTCTTTCAAAGCCTGTACGTCGTCAGATCAATTTCAGAGAAAGAAACAAGATCATAGATTCAGATGAGGTGCAAAAAATGATACGAAAGGCCTGTGAAAACTATACTACACGGATTTTTACATGGGAAAGTCTCGAAGCCGTATGCGATGTACACGTCTGTGCACGAACTATACGAAAAGCAATGAACGAGGCTGAATTTCACAAGTGCAAGATCTGTCATCATTCATTTATCAGTGCTGTTGAAGTCATCAAGCGTGTATTTTGGGTGAATACGAATCATAGAGACGAGCAACCCATCGAGTATTGATATGACTGACATTTCAGAGACGAGATGACTCTGACAACGAGTATGCAAGCCATCAAGATGATGATACGCACGATGAAAGACCGTCATAATTCTGACTGCAATTTCAATCAGTTTAGAAGTGATCGTGCGTCGTTTTCATGCTGAGATTCGATTGACTGATATTAAAAATCTTCTCTGATATTTCTGAAAGATCACGAGACCAAGAAAGAATTTACACAGAAGAATTACGCTCAGCAGATCATCGATTCGATGGTGAGTCTCTATTTCGATAAGACTATGAGACTTACAAACGCTACTCCAATTTTATACGAAGATGAAAACAGTGCACACGATTTAGCTGAAACGAAACCTCATAATCCTTCCTCAGAAGCTAAAAAACGTTGGAATATCATCTATATTGCGAGTTCTTCAAGCAGTCTCGATTTCAATGTCATTGAAAATATCTGAAGAATCATCAAAAGAAGTGAAATCGAATTGAAATTAGTGATATTAGAAAGCTTGTTTTGACTATGAAAGATCGAATGAAGCAAGCAAAAAAGCGAAACGACTATGCTACAAAGTATTAAATGTATAGCTATAGAATTGAACTAATGATGTATATAAAGAAGTCAGAAAATAGAGAGTTTCTCGACTATTTTGATGAGAGAGACGAGAATTCTTTCCCCTGCCTCGTACATGTAGAAGCAGGGAATGTGCCTGAAGTGACTCTCTAGAAATAGAACGATTATTAACATACTAGAAGAAATATGTTAGTTCAAATTCAAGAAAAAGAGAGTCATAAATCGACCGTTCCTCAAGACACAAATATAAAGTGTTTTGAGAACTGCTTTTGAATGCTGAATATTCAGAACGCCAAGTTAGAAGTGAGAATAGATCAACAAACATCTTACTTCGCCGCAGAAGAGTTCTTGATCTATTGAGTAATATTTATGACATGATTAGAGCTGTTTCGATCAGTACAAATGTGATAAAATAGACAATTAACCTTCTGTCGTCTAAACATAAACGATCAAACCGAATTTCAGTCACAGTTGTTTCACTCGTTCTTATCTTTAGAACTGCACTGCTTTCGAATGATTAAGTTATTTTCGCTCTCGCCAAAGAAAAATTGCGCGAATGCAATTCTATCCTTATCTTTATTCTTATTCGTGTCTCAACACTTGTTTATCATCTCATTTGCTGCGTTCAGAAGTGAATCACCTTCTGACGTCTTAATGGCGATCACAACGTCTTGAGAATTCTAGTTTGACGTGACTCGATGAGAAAAATGAGGAAAGAGATCTAGAGTTAAAGAAGTGTGCGAGATGAAAAGAGTAAAGTATTTGAAGCACCTATCATATTGTTGTATTCTAGCGCGACTATCTCTTTGTGATCATTCAATGTTGTTGAAGACGAAGAATCGAGGCGAGACTCTTGCCTCTCGTCAATAGTTGCAATGCTGAGCGAGGACCGACTCTCCCAATCATCGATTGCGACTTGAACCTGCGAGCGCGTAATCGACTTGATGATGAGGTTTACAGAGTCGCAGATTATATCGCTGAGACGCTTAGAAAGTAGACTTTTGACGAACATCGCTGAGATCTAGATTGTGTCAGTGTTAGTCAGCGATGGGGAGGATGACCCATACCTGATGACTGACGAATAGAACAATGAGAACGACAAGAGTGAATGGGAAGATCATTCCGACCAGCAGAAAATGAATGTAATATATAGACTTGAATTTTATTCACAGAGACGTAGATGATTGCAAAAATGAAGTAAGTAGAAGTTGCGAGTTTGTAAGAATGATAAAGCTCGTTCTCACTGTGTTCTTATATAGGTTTATCGACTAGAATACGATTCATGAAATTCAGTTCTGCCCATTATTTGATCATGACTCTAGTAGCTTCGTTTATTGATCGTGTAACTTCGTTTGTGGTTCAGAGATTTCGTCTATGACTGCTTTTGAGAATGAGGCCGAAAAAAACAGAAGCATTCTGAAGTGAAGCGAAGAGCTTCAAAAACGACAACTAAGGGAAGCTCTTTTGATAGCATCCGCTTCCTCATGTATAGATAATGAGTGATATACTCACCTTTCTTCATTTCCCAAACCTCTTTCTACATCTTATCTGCTTTCAGTAGTTGCTCATGCTGGCTGCTTGCTCTTGAAAATCAGAATCATCGTTTATTCTGTAACTATAAAGAACGTTTTGCAACAGAGATATGTAGAGTGAGAAGAGTCAAGTTGAGACGATTAAAGATGGCAGAAACAAAGCAAGGAAGAGCATGAATCTGAAAGTCAGCAACAGAAGCAGAACATAGTGATATTCTTGTCCTCAGATGTACTTCAGCTCTCAAACTCAGCACATACTTTTGCTTTGATCTCATTCAACTTTCATTCCTTTTCAAACGATACATCATATAATGATAAACTGCCTCTGCCTTCTTTCAATCAATGTTAAAAGGATCTTAATCGTTCGCACGACGTTCTAATGCAATTTCTAGCGTTATCACATGCTCAGAGACCGAGAAAACATCAGTAGTCTCAATGAAGATAGAGCTGACAGTTTCGTCTTCGCAACGAATACAAACTTAGTCGCCAAGAGCAAACTCTGATAGTGAACGACGATCGTAATTATCTTTCCAAAGTTCTAGTGTATATCGTTGACGTAAGCTAAAATAAGTATCTATGAGCAAGAAGTTTACACAAGCCATCATCTATACTTTTTCAAGTGAGCTGAAGACTGACACTAGTTGTGATTTGAAAATTCAAAGAGAAGAATGAAAGATGAATGCATGCGAATTCTCGATCATTAAGTATTATTAACTAATTTTAGCGACAGAAGCAAGCCAAACTTTGATCTCAAAAGAAGGTCAAGAGATCGAACATTGAAGGCGATATCTTATCGCGCAGTCAGATGCTATTACATGAGACGCATTTCATACGAATATCAGATCATTCAGACTCATCTCAACGCATCTCACAGAAATATCAGATCGTTTGAGCTAATCATGTAAGTCCCTTCAAGTGTCTCTCTAAATCTCTACAAACACCTGTCAGAAGTCTCTCTCAAGATCTATGAGCATTCGCCAGTGATATTTGAGAAACTTAGCACGATGCATCTTCAGAGATTGGCGCCAAAGAGGTGAACTTTTCTTATTGCGTTCAGACTTAATCATAGAGAGCGAGAGATAGATGACAGAGAAAGCATCTTCTTTGTAGCTTTTGAAATACAGTACAATAATCTAGAATTACGCAAATCTAATGAAGTAAGCTTTTGTCTGCATATGACTAGAACTGTATTGAGAGCAATAAAGATCATCTGCTCTGACAGATACTTGTAGAAATCCAGAAAGATCTTTGACAAGTGAGTGTCGAAAAAGACAAGATATCGTCGTTGCTCCATTGCCGCTCAACGGCTGCGTAATTTCGATACTCTGAAAGACGTTTGAAGATGCAGATCGAATGAACTTCTTCGATTTCATCACTCGAGAAGATTTTTCTGAGAGATCTTGTCTTTCACTTGATAGCTTGTCTTTAGCAGTTCTACGTTTTGACATGGTCGAGATTTCGCTACAAGACTGACAGAATCCGATGTAAAGCGGGTTCAGATTGACTCGTAGAGAGAAACGAAGGAAGCAGACCTTTCTTTTATACTCAATGATCACGCTAGTGTTAGTCAGAACTCGATCGTCTTATCTTAGACAGCATCAGACTGTGCTGATGTAGAACTGATCGGCTGCCAAAGGTCAATCACGACTCGCGATATGGTCGAATTTTCTTGCATTATAGACGAAAACGTCTTTGGATCTGCTTGATGAAGCGTCCGCGTTGAAAAAGGGATCAAGATTCGTTGCAAGCCATCAAGCGCTCTTTGAATTGAAGCTCATGTCGTCTGATCGATGATTTCTACTGATGACCTTCACTTCACGGGTAGACAGAAATAGCTTTGTGGCTGTGATCAGTTTGTAAATCTCAGAATCTGTAAAAAGTCAAAACACATCATCGGCTCATCGTTCATGTTTCAACTACTAGCTAAGCATATGCGATGTTCAAGTTACAGCTGATCTGAACAGCGCTTTTTCGATAAAGCAGTATATATCAGCGGCATAACGTGAGTCAAAACTTGAGGTAGAGAGCGATCAAATCTAGTGCAGAGCGTCATATTCAGAAGAATTGAAATTTGCTGAAATGATCCGTCATTATTGAATGGCGTAGATATCTATTAAAATGCAGCTGAATCTCTGAAGCTCAGTCAGTCTTCTCAAAAGTCAGCAGAAAGTCTCAAAAAGTCATTCAGCAAGTCATTTATTGTACTCATGAACCATCCGAACATGACAAACATGTCAAGTCAATATCTTCAAATTTCATCTGACTTGTTTCAGCAGAACTCGCATGGTAACGAAAGCTTCACAGATGTCTACTCTTTTTCTTCTTACTCGCTGACTTCTTATTCTACGATCTCAGAGACAAAGAATTGATCATCTTTCGCGCTTGAGACATGAGATAATCTGGTTCACACGACGGAACTTGAAGCCGAGCGAAGAGTAAGAACTCACTTTTACGCCCTCTCACTCTCTGATCTGTGCTACTCTTCGCCGACTTCGTCTTTGAAGATTTCGTCGACAGAGCTTCAGAGAGTATTAGACTCTCTTCTGAATCAAGTTGATTGATTGAAGATGACAGTTAGAGTGACTGAGCATCGAGCGTCGTCAATTTACTGCAACGCCATCGAGAAGATATTGCTGACACATATTCATTGACTTGTGAAAATCGAGGGCGAGAGCGAGGATGCAGCTAATTTTGGAAGCGACAATGACGACAAAGAGTATGTGTATGTGTACGAGAGCGATGATGAAGATGAGATTAGAAGTGAAGCTTCAAGGGAGAGTGAAGACGAGAATGAAGATGATGATGAAGACATGAAAGAAAATGATGAAGACAGCGATAATGATATGAATGACGATGAAGACAACGTATACGACAGTATATGAAGAGTAAGCGAGAAGAAACAAAGCAATCGACGCATTTGATGCAATTGTTTGAGAATGATAGTCTCGAGTCTGGGTTTGCGACATATAGAACTATCATTTAGCCTAGAAGATTTTTCATGCGTTGATTGAAGAAGTACGAGTCTGACGTTCGACAATGACATTGACTTCTGCATGAAACGTAATGCAGAATATGCTAGAAGTCTGATTGTTTACTACACTGAAAAGTGATCAGTTCAAAAGATGATGAGGAAATTTTCAATAATGTTATTGATAGTGTGAACAACTTCTGAATATGAGGAAGTAGTCGCTGAGAAAGCACTCTCCACGATTCGCTTTTTGAAGAGGTAAGCGAAATCCAGTTCTTCACGTGACGTGCTCAAAGTCTCTGAATAGTAAATTGACAGGCAAAGAATACGATTCTTTCTAGACTAGTCAGCTTTAGATCGATGTATCAGAATCATACATGCAATCTCTGTTATGATGAAAGATCATGTTTCGTGATCTCACGATCGATAAGTATATTATCTTTCATTCTTGCAAACGATTGCGTCTTTGCTTTTGCGATGTAAGACATCCTGTATATTTTTCTGACGCAGAAGATTCGAAACGGGATAAAGTGCAGACATATATTGAACTAAGCGAGACGAGTGTTTGAGTCTCATTTCTGACTTCTCCTCAGCTTCTGTTCTGACGCCTTCCAAACTTCAACTCTGACTTCCCCCGCTTCAATTATCGCTCTTCGTTCTCTAGTTTCGACTCTCTTCGCGCTTCAACGAATTTCGCAAGATGTGATAGTCTAGAAGGCACATTGACTTGACTCGTGATTGAGTCAACGATGTGATGCACACGTGCTTTATTCTAGGACTCAGCATAGAACTGATGTGAGCCGATGAAGGGAGCAAACATGTCGTAAGACACTATATGTCTTGAAACACTATGTCTTGAACCGCTGTGTGTCTTGAGCCACTATATACCTGAAGACACGTGTCGTAAGACATCATACGTCTTGAGACATATGTCACGAGACACTATATGTATTGAGGCACATGTAGGAAGACATTATACGTCTTGAGACATATGTCACGAGACACTATATGTATTAAGGCACATGTAGGAAGACATTATACATCTTGAGACATCATATGTATCAAGACACTCGTAGAAACACACTACATGACTTAAGATCAACGTATTAGACACTTCTACTTTTCTCTCTCTTGTACATTTAATGAAGGTCGTACAGAAATGGTTTTTGAATCAATACGTATTTCATCTTCGAATACATGTGATCGATTTTCTTTGATTCTATTGTAAATATTACATCATGAGCAGTAACAAAAACTCAAGCTCTTGTTACTCAATTCTGTCATTCTGATAAATAGTATACAATCATTCTATCGCTTCGAGAACTGATATTTCAATTCCAGCAGTTTTATTCGATCGTTCAAATAGTCACGTACAAGACTTCGTAGATCATCTCGCTGCTTATCGATTTCAAATACTAAATCACGATCAGTCTTGATACGCAAAGAGCGAATTGTACTTACTCATCATCAGCATCTTTTTCTTTTCGCTCTGCATCTTTTCGTTAAATTCTTGCGCATCCTCAGCGTCTTCTTGCGCGGTCTCGATATTCTCTGAATGTCTCATGTTCATCTCTGTTTGTAAAATCTTCTGCAAATCTGCGGATTCTCGGTAAACAGTTTCACGTTGATCAAAAGACACTTTGTTCTTTTTCAAATAGATCGAAAAGATTGAGATGAAGAGAATCTATTCTGCGTGTCAGTGAATCAAACAAAAGCATCGATGAACGTCATCTTATTCAGATTGTCGCCTTTCAAGGCATTATTAAGCAGCGACTCTACTGCGAGAGCAGTCTCTGCCATTGTAAGTTTCTCATTAGTGAATTCTCAACTTCGCTTCATACTTATCGATGTGTTGTACTTGTCAAATCACACGGATTCAAAGAGTACTAGCCTTGCGAGCCTTATAATCATGAATCAGCTGTTTCAGATACGGCAAGTGTGCAGTCATTCCGAACTCAGCGACTATCAGAAGAATGCTTTCATACTCGCTCACAGAAGCACTGATTTCATAAGGCTCACTGAATAGTATCAAACGAGAATCAGTCGCGCCTTCGTTCTCGTCGATCTCGACGCGATACAGAAGTTCTCATGTCAGTTCTTTACGAGATTCGACGAAAAGATTCAGTCTATTCTGCTTCTCGTGTGCTCAAGAAGTCATCACGAAAGAATGATTCTGCACGAAGGATCAGAAGCTGACGGAAGAAATTCATAGATTGATGTATTGTTCAGCTTTGACCTTCAGTGATCGAGAAAGATTGATGCTAATCTTGAAAATGCCATAGACGTGGCTAATGAGAGCTCGGGCGCGATCGTGGCGAAACATCTCGCTTCGCCACAGTACACTGACGCATTGAACAACAGATGTGGAAAGGAACAGCGCAGCAGAGATATAGATGTACATGCGAGGGAAAAGCGACTTGAAGGGCAGATGACGTCAGGTGGAACAGACAGAAAGCGCGGTCAACGCTTGGTGCGTACGAAGAAAGATTTCGTAGGACGATCGACGCAAGAGAGAATGCGAGAGTAGTAGAAGAACACACAGCGATGATTCGATCTGAGTATGATTAGTTAGGAACGGCGATGAAAGTAGCAACAAAGACTAACTATCAGTTCAAACAGATGCTCTGATACTTTCAATGAGAAAGTGGTTCGATTGATCACGACGACGAGTACGTGAAAGAGATTGAGCGCGAACGTCATCAATCTCGCCGAGCGATGAACGCGTCGATAAGAATTCAAAGGAAATTCGAGAAGGTCAGTCAGAAAACTAAGATGAGCGTCTGCAAAGAGCGAAATCATGTTGACGAGCGATAGATTCTCGGCTTGAAGATCAGCTTTAGAGATCGTGAAAACTCGAAAGCTAAGACAGAAGACATTGATCGTGATGTAAATCAGCTGAATCAGGACGTCGATTCGACTTCACGAATTCAAAAGTCGATGGCGATTCAGAAAGTACGAATAAGTAAGGTGCTTGAACGTAAGAAGAGAGATCTTTTTCCGAAATTGCACTGTACGAGAAAGAAGATTAACAATAATGAAGACAAAGAAGAAGTCGCTCGCGACAGTAGCGTATATCTGAGTGACATTCATGAAAATACGAAGTCGAAGCAGTATTACAGAGAAGAGATGGAAAATCGAAGCGAATCAAAGAAGTGATAAGAAGAAAGACTGAAAAGAAAATAAAGAAATGTATCGAGACGTCAAGACTCTTTTAATACGTGAAACTGAGATTGAATAGAACTGATCGTGAGAACAAACGTAAAAAAAGTTGAGAAGAGAAAACATCAAGGATATTAGGAAAGAAGCAGAAAATGATGGCTCATAAGAGCAGGGCTAAATTGTCATCATTTTCGATGATGCGCTATATTTAGAATCCGTTTCGAGAAACGAAAAGAATTTCAACTCACTAAATCGACGCAAAAAGTTCAGAAACAGAGGTTTTATAATTTTAGATTGGCATGTCAAGATATTTACGAATTTCTAAAAAGAATCGTCTATACTGACTTGTGAAGTCTTCACGCGAAGACTTCAGCTCAGTTCATCATTCACTCGAGTCAATTCTTTCGTCAATCACACTGAAGCAGTCGATGCTGAAAATGTTAGATTCTGATTGAAGCGACTAGATTGCGACTCACCTTCATTAGCTCGTTTATCGAAGAAGCAGATGTCGTCGTCGACAGAAATTCGACGACGTCGAAGTCGAAAGATCAACGATTCAAATTCTCGACATCGATAGCTTCGTTGTCTTTGATGCATTTCTGCATGAGTTTCATCATGATTCTACTGAGCGCCCTTACATCTCTAATACTGATCCCGTCTGACGAAGCGATCTGACGACAGCATTCTTGATTCGCTGCCATGTAATGTTAACGAAGCCTTCTGTGAACTGAGATTGAGATCGATCGATTTTGACGTCTTCTTCGGCGCTTAAAAGAATGTTGAAGCAACTGAGAGACTCGTACTTCATTCTCTGAAAGATAAGATAGACAAGACTCTCAAGTATCTATTGCGATTAGCACATTCTTCGTGACATCTCGTCTGTCAGATCTATCTGTCCGAGTATGACTGTCAATTCTTGCTCGTCGGGATAGAAAGAAGAAGCAACGATCTGAACAAGAGAGATGTTCATACGCTCGAGAATGACATAGAAGAATTTCTCGAAACTAAAAGATTCTAGAACGGCAACGAAGTTGTCGTGCCGAATGTGATGTAACATGTGAAGCTTCTCGTGAGAGTCTGACCCCGAAAAACTTTTCACGACGACACGTTTGCGAAGAAGTTCTTTTCGAACGGCAACAGTAATGAAACGATCAAGCTTGAGCTGAAAGATCTTCTTGTAGCTTTTTCACGAAGATTCGTTTTTCATTTTCTTATATTCGCGAATTTCAAGCCTCGTATCTATCTCAATTCTTTGCGAAGAGAGAAATCTTTTTCTTTTTGGACCTTTGTTTTTAGAGACTGAGTGATTCTGAAAATGTCGTTCCGATTCTGTGACATTGTCATGAAGCTCTGTAGTCAAAGTAGACTGCTCGACTTCTCTCAGATTCCTCATGTTGAACAGAATGTCGCGCTTGAAGGATTGAGAACTCATGCTGAGTATTCGTGAGAAATGAGAAAATGTTTGAAGATTTGATGTGATTGTTGAGTAGAAAATACAGTCGAGAAGAGAATGAAACGTCGAAAACAATGCGACGTATGAGTAGATCGACAATGATCAGAAAATTATTTAAAGCACAGGAAGAGAAACAGTTTCGGATAGGAGAGTGGCAGCACTTTTTGAAGTCTGTCAGAAACGACGCGCAATACAAAGTACAAGCATTGTCAGATCGCAAGACACTCTAATGTATCTGTCTGTTTTTCATTCTTCATCAAGTAAATCTTCTTGAAATGTGACGAGCTCAAGCGCACGACGAAGAGTCAAGACTCGAGGCGAAAAAAGAGCGTAAGTACAAAGAAACGGCTCGCGTCAGGCTCAAGTGACTGCATTTTCGATGAAACGAGTCAGGGAAGCTCGATGACACGAACGTAGAGAGATTGAAATCGATATTTCGAAAAGAATGTCGTCGACTTGACATACGTAATCACATCTGTGCTGTTGTTGATCAGCAACATCTCGATGCTGCTATACTGATTTCAGAAATCTCAGCGAGAGCATTGCTGACTAAATCGAAGAGCGAATATTCGAAGCTAGTTTTTCCGGTCGGCTATCAGCTGAAATGTCTGCACGGACGGCACAGAATTCAGGCAGGAAAAGAAGTTCTTTCTTCAGCGGATAAATGATGAACAGTGAATCTTTATCTCGCAGGTACGATGAAACTCTTCTCAAAATCAACGCTTCTGATCTCTATCTTTTACAGACATCGATCGCGGGCTGAAAACATATCTGATCGAGGAGTATTTCAACGAAGGAAAGCCCGTCGACGACGAGATCTATCGCAAGATACATCAGTATCACTTTCAACGCAATCTTAGCTTCGAACGACGATGATGAAACCGCCTGACTGCGCACGAGAAGAGATGTCTGAGACAGCTTTTTCGACACGATGAGCTGATCGCGACTTGCAATGCTCTGTTGAACATCACTGATCTTTGGAGGGATTGAAGAAATAGCACACTACACACAATCATGATCATTAAATGTGACGAGATGAGCAGATACTCGACGAGTGCTCTGATTTGCTTATTCTTCGATAGAAAAGTCTGTGCTACCTCAATCATATCAAGAAGGTCTGGGAGACGCTACTTCAGCGAGACAAGAACGCGATGCACAAGATGAATCAAGTCACAGTGAAAGCTCTGAAGCTGAAAGCATCACGACTATCGACGCTGAATGCCAAAGTTTTGCGAGGCCAAGTGCTAGAAGGGAAAATATTCGACGCTTTTAGCGAGCAAGAGCGTGTGGCAATATGAAGCAGACTGCAAGCCGTCGACGATTTGATTTCTTCTCTGTTTACTTTCTTCGAGAACGTCAAATACCTGGAAGCGTGCGTCAATTGCGTGAAACGATTGATAAGTCTATCTCCTCGAGACATCATGTTCATCGCGCTGGAAAAGACGTTTTGCGACGCAAATCAAAGAGCAGATCGAACTGTCATTCAGATCACGAAATTCAGCTTTACGTCTAGTTCGGCAAGCTTGACGGATCGAGTGAACCTGAGCTATCGACAGTTGCATGCCTATGCCATGCGTCACTATCTTCAAATGCCTAGAGAGTTCAAAGAGAAAGAGCTTCTGGCGAGACTGATGATCAACACAGATGAAACGATGCTGCGCGACTTTGCTGACCTGACTGACCGATTAGATTTCGAGTCCCCCGAGATTATCGCTCTAAAGCAATGTTCAAAGTCGACGATTGCGAGAGCGCGATCCGAAAGATCGAAGCCTCTGCTAGTCACGAATGATGTCGATGAGATAAAGAAACGAAGGTGTGAGCTATCACGCGTAGAGAATTATGTAGAGAATGACGAGTTTCTGTTCGTAAATCACCTACACAACGAGAAGAAGAAACAAGACGAGAAGATTACATTCTTTTTCGTTCGAAAGTTCGTCTACTTTGCATTCTTTGAAAGATCGTTATTCTTGATCTTGAATTCGATCCCTCGAGTTTCTGATCGCACAGACGAGAATATGAACAGATCGCAAGATGCACACATATCGCAGAAAAGACGAGAGCAAGAGCAGCAGAGACAGAAGCTGAAGAGACAGAAGCTGAAGAGACAGAAGCAAGAGCAGCAGAGACAGAAGCAAGAGAGGCAGAAGCAAGAGCAGCAGAGATTGAAGCTGAAGAGACTGAAGCAAGAGAGGCTGAAGCAAGAGAGACTGAAGCAGAAGAGACTGAAGCAGAAGAGGCTGAAGCAAGAGCAGCAGAGGTTGAAGCTGAAGAGACTGAAGCAAGAGAGGCTGAAGCAAGAGAGACTGAAGCAGAAGAGGCTGAAGCAAGAGCAGAAGAGGCAGAAGCAAGAGCAGCAGAGACTGAAGCTGAAGAGACTGAAGCTGAAAAGGCTGAAGCAAGAGCAGAAGAGACAGAAGCTGAAAAGACAAGAGCAAGAGCAGAAGAGGCTGAAGCAGAAGCAGAAGCAGAAAAGACAAAAACAGAAGATACTTAAAAGGCTAGAGCAAGAGAGGCAAGAGCAAGAGAGGCAAGAACAAGAGAGGTTGAATAAGAAGAGATTAGAGCGAGAAAGACTACGAGAGAAGCAAAAAATGATAAAGCAGAAAAGATTAAAGAAAGAGAGACTGAAGAAAGAAGAGCAAGAAAGAAAGGAGAAAGGGGAGCGAGAAAGACAGAAGCAAGAGGAGCGAGAAAGACAGAAGCAAGAGAAGCGAGAAAGACAGAAGCAAGAGAAGCGAGAAAGACAGGAGCAAGAGAAGCGAGAAAGACAGAAGCAAGAAGAGCGGGAAAGACAGAAGCAACAGAGGCGAAAAAGACAGAAGCAAGAGAAGCGAGAAAGACAGAAGCAAGAAGAGCGAGAAAGACAGAAGCAAGAGGAGCGGGAAAGACTAGAGTATCAAAGTCTAGAGAATTAACAAAGACTACAAAATCAGCAAAGACTCGAACAAGAAGAATTACTCGAGAAAGAAGAACTTGATCAAGAGGAAACAAATCAGCAAACAGAACAAGACGTAAATCGAGACGAGACTTCAGCAAATCTGCTCTCGACGAAAAAAGCACGAAAGCCTGAGACTCAACTTGAGAAGAGATCAGATAACACAAAGATTCGCATCAACTTTAAATTTCGTGAAGAAAACTTCTGAAAAGATGCGTCATTTCTTATGATCGATTCATTCGATTCATCCGAGATCGAGAGAGTAGCGAAGAAGAAAATAAGAGAAAAGATAAGACTTTTCGATATCGAGCTGCGCATGTTAACTTCACAGGAGTGTTATCAAGCCGTGATGATCGACGAAACTTACACTATACTCTTAATTCGGGAGTCAGAAATCTATATCGACGACGAGCTACAGATTTCTGCAATGAACGTTCGCATTGACGCCTTATCTCAACAACAACATATGCTGAAGAGAGTTGTCATCAATGATATATCTCAACTGCATCACGTGCGAAAGAAACATCATGAGAGAGTCTTCATATGAAAGAAAATCACTCTGAAAGACACAAGATCGTTGATGAATTGATGACATACAGAGCTAGAGTAGACTTCACACAGTCATCATATCAGAATCATCTCGTTCCGAAGATCACAGACATCGAAAACGATTCTTCCTCTCTATCATTAGCCGTCGAGCTTCTACGAAATTTGAAAGAACATGAAAGCTTTCATGAAGAAGCGAACGATGAACATATGACACGTAGTACATATCTTAAAACTACATTCGACGATTAAGAGCTCGCGAGCATTCCGTAGACTCACGAACGAATTGTGATTTCTCACACGATGAAAGATGATCATGAACGAGTCAATCTTAAGAGTCATCCTCGTCTATTAGAGAAATGTCGTCAAGAAAACATAAGTGGGCAAGAAATGATATCTCTAGTAAATTAGTGCAGCAGACATAGATTTCTTTGAGATCATGCACGTCTCGCGACACATCACTCTATCGACTCCTATTATTGATCTGGCCTAGCACGCGCGCCGACTCAGCTCATCGTACTACTATCGTTATTCTCAAAGTACTACAAGCACATTAATTGATCATGATGACGAGAGCTTTCCAAGAAGAACGCAGGCGATCGACGAAGAAGAACGACAGCAAGACATACATCTATCTTCGCTCTCCTTGAAACTGACGATCAGTGTATAGCGAATTCTTCTCGCATCTATGTTCACTTGAGACGTCTTCGAGATTGATCTATCCAAACTCTAAAGATGATGCCATAAACACGCAGGTTCGCTGATGAGAAAGAACTTAGAAAATATGATAGATGAGATTCTGAGCAGGCTAGAAGCGAAGACTGATGACAATTTTGCTGAGAAGAAAAATCGCTTAAGCACTTATCTGAAACTTATACAGCATTCTCATTCTTGTTGATTTACTACATAGCGATCCGAATAAATAGACGTTAGAAGATGTTTTCTGCACGATAATTGTAGTCGAAATCTATCCACGCTACTGCACGTCGCACTAGATAGTGGGTAATGCGACTTCGAGCTATCAGGTCACGAGAGTTCCATCCTTCATGTTTACAATTTTGAAAGGCATAACAAAACTAAGCGTCGTGTCTCACCTCAGTATAGACTGCTCGCTGAAACAGCCGACGAGCAGCTAGATACGCAGAGAATACGACAATCATCAAGCAGTACTTGTTCGTACTCTCATGTTTGCAATGAATTGAGCGGTAAAACTAAAGCTCAGACAGTTCGTTCAATTCAGAACGTGCTCAGCTTGCAGAGTCTAGAATGTTCATATCGTCAGAGTCAGCAAAGAGCAAATCAGATGACTGTCATAGAAATCACTGACAATCTGCGAAGTCGCTTCATTCAAGCTGCCGTTCTTCTTCGCATGCTGAATTCTGTTCGCGACGATTTCACGATACACGATCTTGACCAAGACTCACACAATATTGATATGTCAAGAGAGCGTCTACTCAAACGAAAGTTCCTTGACTTCTTCGCTCTCATTTGCGCCACAAAAAAGAACGATGACAGCGTCTCAGCGACGTGCATGAAGGAAGGCGCGTCGCAAGAAACAGTTCTTCGGATTGTCAGCAACTCCGAAGTAGGTGAAAGAATCTTGAGTCAACTTCGCGAGCTCGTGAATACGTTGAACAGCATCGAAAGTGAAGATACGATACTCTCTGTTTCTATAACTGAACATAGACTGATTGTTGAACTAATATCATTATTCCCTAGTTCTCGTCGTATCTGGCGAAGAAGTCGAGATTTTAGTCAGAATTGTAAGACTTGACATGATAAAGATTCGATACTATCTAAAGAATCTTCGTGATACCAAAGATATCTTCGATGAGTGTATTTTAGCTGTTGAATCACGTATCATAGAATCTTTCACGTCGGCATCTACTTTTCAGCAATTCCTGAAATGATTTGAGCACATCTTCGCAATCAAGAATTTGTCTGTTAATTCGAAGCTCGAGATTCTAATTCGTTATATTCAATGAGCTCAGAAAGTCAAAAGTCACTATCTTGACTTTCTTAAAACTGCATTTTCCGACAAGGTTCAGTCATTACCCCGATGAGTTTATACGATTTTCAAGCTGAAACGATATGATATTGCTTTCAGAGCGCTCGTTCAACTCGCTTATGAGCTTTCTGCTCTTCTCAATCCTATGATTGTTGAGTCTGTAACTGCGTCGTCAAGAACGTCATTTACTATCTTCGAGAATGAGATATCTCTAATCTGTGTTCTACGTAGAATAGTTGAAGCTCGTACGAAGAAATACATCTCTCGTCTTGCTAGCGTCTGAAACGTAGTGAACGTAGAAAATCATTTTCGAAGAGCATGTTCCTTGAATCTAATTGTTCATGCTGAGATGCAGCTTGTCAATTTCTACGATCACAATCGACAGTGCAAATCATTCTTTCGATTCATCGAAGTGAGCAAGAAGTCTTGCTATCTCTGTCACATGTTTCTGACAACTCATCTCGAGTTCTTTTGCGTTTCATCCTGTCATCAAAAATTATACCTATCGTGAATTTCTCCCCCAACGACTGATCTTAGCGTCTACAGACAATATAAGGCCATTATAAGAGAGTTGAGCAAGTTGATGAAGGCAGCAGCAAAACACGATCTAGCAGATCGCTTAGATGACGAACGCAGATCTGTTTCTTCGAATTTCACTGTGAAGATTTCTCTCTCTGACTTGACGAAACCTGCGGGAATGAGAACTCAAATTCTTGCTGAATCGCAGAATAACTTTCAACTCAGATCGAACACAGCGATGAACGAGAACATTGCAATAGAGGAAGCTGTCACGATTGAGAAAGAGACTTTCGAACCTGCATCATCTTTTCGCTCAATCGATGTAGTTAGTCTCACGCCATACATGAAAACCGAGCCGATAACGTTGAACAGAACAGAAGTAGCTACATCAACAGAATGATTCTTAACAAACAACAGCTCGATCTCGATTCTGACAATGATTTTCCATTTCATACGAACTGATGATGTCAATAAGCAAGACATAATCAGCATGAGAGATATCTTTGATTCTTCTACTAACTGCTCGTCGTGAGTCAAGCTGCTCGAGATTCTAAAGACTGATCATGACTTGAGAATGACTTTTAAGGAGAGTCAAGAAGTCTTGATGATCAACAATCAGATTCGCGTGAACAACGAGCGACAATTCCTTGCCTGTCTGCAGTATCTGCATAACTCGAATATATCAAATTCGAAGACTCTCGTATATGACGTTAGCGAATTAGCCTTTTCAAAGAATGAATTGACACTTCATCAGCTGTGACATTTTAGCAAGAAACTTCGAGTCAGTCAAAAACGGCACTGACTTCTCTTCGAACAACCTGACTTGATAAGAAGTTCACAGAATATAAAAGTATAAGAAAGTGAAGTCGTAATATGCTATGTATCGTGAGTGTAATCAGATATCTTCGCTAAGTATAAAGTGACTAATATATGTGAATAACAGTGTTCATCACTCACTTACCCTACGTCTCATTTCTTAACCATGCTCTCATCTAGTGTGATCGTTGGGTGAAGGTTTGACTGGGTTGAATGTGAATTCTTAACAGAAAACCCAGGCCATCGAAGCCTACTTTTGTCGTGAAGAGACCTGAAGAGTGCCCGAAGAGAAGATGTGCATGTCTCTTTGACCTGAATTATGAGCAGAGTAAGAAATTTCTTTTTCTCGACAACATGCACAGCACAGACAGAAGTCAAGAAAGCAGCATTCAACTCGTTTTCGTGAGAAAGTCTGTTTATCTGACTTATTTCGGCACACAAGTATTCGATGATCGTGACAGCGAATCTATTGCCTCGAGCTCTTCGACAGAAGAATCACATCGATCAGGCGACTTCTATTATAGATTAGTTGTTACTGATCTATTCGGACGACGGATTAAATGATCAGAAGAGAGAAAATAATGATCAAGATCGAGACTCAACGCAAGAAGACGTAGACCAAAGATACGCACTTCAAGAGCAATCAAGCACGAAAGAAACGTGAGAGAATCAAGATCGATAATGTCAGATCATTGAAGAGTAACGAGAAAAAGAGAGCTGTCAATGATGACATCGTCAAGAAAGATCACATACGAAAGAAGTAAATTGTATTAATCTCGAATATTTCATTTACATGCCTTAACATCTTTTGCTATAGTTCATGTTTTAAACAAATCTACTGCTATCAACACAATCTGTGTTTCATCAATCGTATGTGCGTCGACAAGCGATCGAGTAAAATATGTCTTAAGTATAACATTAACCCAAGAAATGACTGCTGTCTAGAATGTCACAACTCGTCGACTGCTTCGAACTCATCGCTTTAAGTATCAGACTTGAACGAAGCGTCTGAGATGAGACTACGCAGTTTCAACGTTCTCGCAACGTCTTGTCCAAAGATTTGAACCACCCATTCATTCGGCAAGTTTATCATCATAGCTAAACTTCTAGTCTTCTCATTTTTCACCATTCATTCGCAAATTCGAAGCTCAATCGACGTCTCAATACTGCATCGATCGTATCATCTCTTCTATCTCTTTAAATCAATCGTCAAAGTTTGCGATCGATCGATTTGAGATCTCTTCTAGTCTCTTCAGATGATTCTCTTCGGCAGCGAGCTTTTTCAAGATCATTCCCTGCATCTTCAGCATGCATTCTTTCATGTCTAGTGCTTTCGAGAGTTTCGGGTTCAAGGCGAATAATTCGTTGAGTCGTTCGCGACGCTTCGCTCAACTTTGACTGCGAAGCTTCTTCCTCTTTTGAATTTTCTCATCTTGAGTGGTCAATCATTTTCTTCGAAATCGATTCGACTTTTCGTGTTCTGTCGTGAGTCTCGATCCTTCACTTTCGTTGAATTCAAGATTCGAGCGTAACGAGCGATCTGAATATGATGAATGTGATTGCGACGTGCTGATGAATCTCGTCATGTCGAATTTGAAGAAGCAACTCGCGAAGTAGATCAATGCAGCTTTAAATCTAATTGCATCTCTCTTCGACAATACAGCAGTTCGAACCGATTCGTTTCTTATTTATCTTCATCGATGATTCGACTTTTCATTCTTGCTCTTGCTCGACATTCACTTCTGACTCTGACATTCACTTCTGACTTCAGCATCTACTTGTAGATATAGATATCGCTGCCTACTAGCTCAAGTCTATTGAGTAAATTGCTCTCATTTCTAGACTTATAATAAGTAATGACGGCTATATACTCTGCACAAAGGCAATATACAATCTTTACGAAAACGCAGTGTGTTTAGCATAATTTTATAGTATCAATTCGACATTTTCATAGAATTCTTCACATAGAGCTCTTCTAGAAGCTAGATCAGATTGATAGTGATCGAAGAAACAGAATTCTATCTAGCTAAACAAAACGCAAATCAAGAATCAGTGCATGTTCATTTCAGCGTGCTATCATATATTATTGCAAAAAGACAGCCTTTTAGCGAGACATTTGACCCTAGGCGCACTATCCGCTCGAAGCATAAGACACAAACAAAGCTGAAGCTTCCTCGATACTAGTATTCTGCTGACTTACTGCTCATACCTCGCATTCGCCTAATAATGTCACAAGCGAATACAGTCAGCTTCTTCTTCGTTAGAATTGTTATGACAGTCAGCAGCTGTTTTCACCCGATAGTTCATCATGTACTCTTCGCAGCTTCAAGTCTGAGTTTGATCGTCATCTTGATTCAAGTGACTCAAATTCAGCTGTTCTTGTTTCTCTAATGAACGAGACATCTGAATGAATTTGAAATTCTCTACATTGTTTCAATTGCTATCTTTCTCGAACTTCACATTCTACGAATAAAGAAGAGTTTCATCGAGCTGATCGTCTTTGCAGTCGAGTTCCGTGAAAACATTTAAGGTAAGCGTCGAACGAGTGTAGATCAAAGAGTCTTCATTAATTGCCTGCATTATGGTCAGAAAAAGTGAGTTTGAACGCTAGTTCATATTTACTTACATCAGCATTAGATGCTTGATTGTCTCTCATCTGAAGAGCAGTAGGCTCACGAGCACTTTGAAGTGTCGATACAGCATCGACGGATGCACTGACTAGATAGTAACAGAATAGGAAGACGAGACAAGTCTTCAAGACGCTGATAGATATCACGTTGATTTATCAGGTGAAATGTGAACGTATGACACTTCGCAAAATCAATAGATTAAAAGAATTTGACTCGAGAAGGGTTTTTATCGTGGCAATATTCGACCACATTCAATTCCCGCTTCTATTGTATTCGATTTTGAAGCTTATGTAGAATTTTCATGAACATTCAGAAAAGACTTTCTGTGAGACATCAAAAAAGAGACTTCTTCTCTACAGAGTTCAGAAGAATGTTCGATTATTATATTCAGAAAGGTTCGCGAAAAGATGTTTCTTTAAGCAGCTATGAATGAGCTTTCAAGTCATCATTTTCAGTTCGCTGCTGATTTCTCGTCAGACATTGTGTTTAGATCAGACATATTCGATTATGATGTCACAACAGGCAACACACGAATCGAAAGTGAGGCACAAAGTCGATCGTCGTCGATGATAGAAGAACAGCGGCGAGAAGTAATTCACGACGAAGTTTCAAAGGTCGCAACGTCAAAGACTACATTTCTGAGAACGGAAACAACCAGAAACAATCGGCATGTCATCTTTCAAGATTCTCGAGTAAAGCGACGACTGTCATCAATACATTCTGCATTTCGTCGACGATCAATTTTCGACAAGACGAATGATATCGCTGCTCTGAACGATCAGATTGCAAGGAATGAGAAAATCACATTCACTTACGAGCAGCTATTTCATCGGCTTCAGCTATCGAAGCAAAATCGCTCTGCTTCTTCAGCGAAGCGCGTGATAGAACTTACAAGAACGAATGACTATTTACTGCAAGAGCTGACTTATCACAAAGATACTCGAGCAGCTGATATGAAATTTCACGAGACAGTGACTGATTTGCATGTGAAGTTGAACGATGCGTTGAAGGAAAGATCTCAAAAGCGAGCAGACGCAGAGTCTACTTTACTAAGCTATTGAGATATTGATTTTGATGATGAAAATGTCGAGAATATCGTTTTCTGATAGCTTTCATCTTTATCTCATTTCGTAGCAGTTCTTGAAATTTTTAGTGTGATGAATTGAAAGTCGATTTTCATCTCTAAGCGCTCAGTGAGTTTAAGTGTCAAGACTCAGTTTACTAGTGAACAAAAGTCTAAAATAATTCATAACTAATGCAAAAGCGACTCGATTTTCGTAATTTCAACATCGTCTAGAAGATCTCATTCAGCTCATCAAACTAAACTCTTTACGTGAAGATTGTATTCAGCGCGCATGACGTGTACAGCAGATGTAGTCATGTTCAATTCTGATGTTCGTGTTTTATGAGCTAGTGATCGAGCTCGTGAAACCTTAAAACCCTTAATCCTATCATCGTGCCATTCTACAAGCTCAAAACTGAACATGATTGCACCTGCTGTACGCGTCATGCGCACTCGATAGAAATAATATGTAAATAACTCAGTTTAACGAGCTGAATGAGACCTTTCAAACGATGCAAAAACTATAAGAAAGGAATCGCTTTTGCATAGTTCATGAATTATGTTGCTCATTATGTTGCTCACTCGAGATATTTCCTTATCTTATCTTATCTAATTGAAGCCTCGGCACCCATTAGATTGAGCAGTGGATGAATGCTCTTCAGGTAAACCCACCCAAGATGCTGAGAAACAGACCCTCAAATCAATTCATTGATATAGATTGAGCTGAATCTCACTCAATTCAACGCTCACACTAAAAATTTTAAGTCACTGCTGCCTCAATTGCCTGTACATAGATTACAATCTTGTCGCTAACCTGACGAATTACTAATTTATCTTCACAACTCGCGCACGAGTTGATGCGTCAAGAGAATGACAAATCAGCATGAGGTTTGAGAAGCTTTCTCACGACAAGAACGGAAAAGAAGAAACTTTGAGTAAAATGAGCGCGAAAGAAAGACAATAAACGAAAGGCAATCCGACGAAATGACTTAAGTAAGGCTGATCCTTTCTGATTCAATAACGACGATCATATTCTCTCACCATCCTTTCTTCCGCATGTTAATTCTTCGCTTGAATCACACCATTGAAATAGCATTCAGCGCAGACGAAATGTTCTGTCGATGATTCGATGTTCAGCCTGAGCCTGAGATGAAGAAAAAAAGAAAAAGATTATGCACAGAGACTAGAAACTCTTACACTATAACTTTCTGACTCGTGAAGATCTTGAATGAGCTCTTCTCGTAAAGTGTGTCTTTCTTCCTTGTTCACACATGTGACACAGAGAATGAACGCTGAAATCAAAGATCACACGGCTCGAAACAAACTATCGAAAAGAAACAAGATCTCTGAATTCAAGAGTTGATAAAGCTCGTTTCAATGCTGCCGAACCATCGAATCAGATGAAGATCGTCTAAACTGAGAATTAGTCTAATCTCTCATGAAGATGCTATTGTGAAACTAACTAATCCTTCGTGACGACACAAGACGTATATGTATGCTTCGTGTAAGTAAGCGCTTGCGCAGTCTTCTAGAATCTTATTCTCTCGACTGAACAAGCCTTCAAGATGCGACAGATATTGTCTCAATCTTGCGAGTTCTTCAAGCAAGACAGTTTCATGCGCTTCAGATAGTTGTGACTCGAGTAATTGTCATGTCACACGGGCGTAAATGTTCAGAAGTCTTGACGAAAGGTCTACGAGAGAATCAATGTCATTCAAGAATTCTTCGCGATCTGACAAGAACGAGCTGAGCTGGTCAGAACAGAGACTGTAGACGATATCAGAGAAGATTCAATGCGAATTTATTTTTAGACGAAGCTCAAGATCTTCGTGATGCAGCAGAGCCTTCTGAATAGCGTCGAAGCGAAGCGAGAGTACAATTTGCTGAGTCCATAGAATTCTCAATCTCGACCTGATAATCTTTGAGAATCGTTATTCTGTATCATATAGTCTGATAATACGAAAGACTTACAATGTATTGATTCGCAAGAAGAGTAAAGTAAAGAGAGTCACGAGAATTTGTAAGATGATCGAACTTTCACAGCCTCACGTGTCTTTGAACCACGATCGTATCAAGCTGTTGTCTTTTCGCTGTTTCAAAAAACCTATTCTTGACCTGCTCTAAATATAGAGTTGTCAGAACTGATATCATGAACCTCTGCGTAATGATGTGATGCTGACGCATTACATCACTGAATGAGTGATTGTCGATTAAGGTTCTTCCCGAAATGAAAGCATGAATGACTATGATGTTAGATGGCTTGTAACAACCGGCAAGAAGGCTTGACTCACAAAAATGACTGTGCTCACCAAGTGAAGTGTTCTTGAGCGATCGGCAAAGATTATGTCTGATCAAACAGCGTTGAAAGTTTACATTTAGCTTCAGAGAAGAATCATCGATGACTGACGCCGTTGATGAGCTTGAGGCCGAGCCTCCTTCTTTCAAAATGACAGTGACAAAGCTTGAATGCTTTCGCTTCAACGATATCTTAGACTGAACATCATTCTCATGTACGTTTGAATCGTGTCCGTTGAACGCGCCAGTCGTCACTGCTATGACGTCTATTTTACCATGTAGCTCCTTTACTTCTTCCTTTACGTAGATTAGCATAGTATCTGATCTGAGAAGTCAATCAGCAATTGCTCTGTCGACGTCTAGAAGTGATTATAGCTCGCTGTGTGAAGCTGACCTTGAAGACACTATGTGGCTGTATCGACAATCTAGCCCATATGTCGTGCAATTTTCACATGACGTGTTTCCGTTGCATTTCGTTTTCCTGTCTCGACAGGAAAGACATGCCTGTAAACTTCAGTCAGTATCTGCGAAGAACACGATAGAATGCACTTATCTGCAAGATTCGCTTGAGTCGTTTACGATCGTTGTCTTGACAAGGAGAATCAATGACTTGTTCTTCTGAAGACCATGTTCTGTTCTCGATAACAGTGAAAAACGAAGTTTGGATCAGTTGATGAATTGATGTCGAAAGATGATGAATTAAAGTATGATCTCAAGTCTGATGTGATAGCTGATACTGATGTTGATCTGAATTTAGGTCATAGTATGATCTGAAAGCTGATGCTTGCTTCATCTTCATTGAAGCACAATTGACTCCGACGCGCTATGTCTCGAGACATCTAGAGAGGTTCCAATGTACAGAACAAATTGCACGACAAAGAAAGAAAGACGCTAAGTATTTAGCTATCGATTGAGAGAATTTGCACTAAACCTACAGATAAAGCTAGTTCCTTGCGCTATTGATGAGACTTCTGCGCTAAGTCAGCGCTATTAAAGATTGCCTGCTGCACTTCGCAAAGAAATCTGGTTACACAACATTTGCTCTTTATATCACTGCTTCAATTCATACAACTTGCAATTCAGGATCATTCACTCATGTTCACCAAATTCTGCGATGATAGTCGCAGAGATATCTTCATCATCGATGAAGAGATAATGAGACTGTCGACGGCCTGACATCTTCTTAACGACGAGCGTAATGACGTCACAATTTGCGATCATCAAGATGATGTAGCACCAAGTCGAGACGTTTTCAAGATTTTGCGAATTGACTATTCTGATCCGAAGCGAATGAAAGAGATAATGAGATTGAATTCTTTATGAGAGAACGACTCTGTGTTCAATGACTACTACAAACGCACAGGTCGCGTCGTTGCATATTCAAAAGTCCACATCGAAACCCTTCTTGACATTGACCTTGCTCGATCTCAACTGGGCTTATCTTCCCGAAAGCGTCAGAGAGCTCAGCTTCTGAAAGATTTGATTCACTCGACGCAAGTTGCGTCGGATCTTACAGTAGTTCACAACGAAGATGATGGCGTTGTGGATTGAATCGGAGCGATGAAGAGCATGAAAGAGGATTGTCTCAGAAAGGAAGAAAAGTTTCGAAATGATCGAGTGATACGCATGAAAGTCAATACAACTGGAAAGGTTCAAGCTATAGTAACTTCGACAGAATTCATCAATATCGAGAACATCGAAATTATTCTCGCCGCTGAGCTCTGAATCATGCAACTACTTGAAGCCTCTTTCATACAGCAGTCATCGACTTCAAGGGCGTCGATAGTCATCGGGATATTCAGCTTCTCTATTGAGATAAATAATGAGCAGTGGAAGAGATATAGCAATCTGTCAGTAAAATCAGATATTGACATTGATACGTACTCAAAATGCACAAATATTTGACTAATCCTTAGAAAGACGAATTTCTTTGTCACTCGAATGTCGTGAGTTCTGCAAAGCTTACATGAATCAAGCTCTTTCAAAACCCGTCAGAAGAAAGAGCAATATCTACGTCGTGAAATGTCTCGAATACTGATCTGATCATTAGATCAATGTTGAAGGCTCGTGACTGAGTGCGACGGGGAATACCCGATCTTCAGAAGAACGGCGCGCGAATTCAGTCAGTGCATTCATGATGGTAAGAACAAGCATTGTATATCTTGATCGATACTGTAACTGACCATTAAAGGAACGACGTAACTGAGAATCAGAAGTCAATCATCACGCGACATTCAGAGCATCCGAACTTGATGATCGCAGATGAAGACTCGTACACTCATGCGAAAGATCTACCTTACATTGGTCAGATCGTCGTCGAAGTGCTGAAGAAGACGAAGAATTATACTCAATTCGGATGAGACGAATTGTCTGCTCACGATTCTTTCGATAATCAGCCAGCGCTTCGAACAGATCTGAACTTCAGAGATCTGAAGCTCGAGACATTCAAAGACGAGCGAGTTCAGCGCTGAAGAAAGACTCGATCTGACTGAAGTATCTGATCTTTGTTAAGAGATACATAATAGAACAAGAGCGCTGAGTCCAGGCATAGCGATTTTATTGAGTCAGTCTTCGTTTTTCACTATCAGACCTACATTCCATCTCAATTCTAGAGCGTCAGAACTGATCATAGTCTAGCAGTAAGCGAACTATATAGCTATCCGTAGATGAAACGTTAGCTGAAACGTGATAAAAGAGTTTTTTCTCAGGCACAGCTTCCTTTAAGCATCCGAAAGTGAATCGCATGACATTCATTTTTGTTCCGCGATCCTGATGACTGAGCTTTTCGATAAGAAATGCGACATTGTTCTACAATTAGAGACATTCAAAAAAGAGGCGACATTCATTCACTGCTCTCGAGAATTCGTTTATTTCCCAAGAATATATATTGTCATTGTGACTTCAAAAAAGAACGATCAAAGCATCTTTCTATATCTTCATGGCAAAAGTTAGAATCCAGCGACACATTGATCGAGAGAAAGTCAGAAAGCGAACAAAAAGTCTCTTCAAAAAGATGAACGAGTTGACACAGATAGTGAACGCAAAGATCTACTTCGTCATGAATCGCAATGAAAGATTTCAAATCTACAAATCGACTGATCAATTCGAATGATCGTCGTCGAAACAAGAAATGATAAATCGCTCAATCGCAAAGATTCGCGCACTGTTTAATACTATGATTCTAGAAGAAGCGTTATTTCATTTCAAGATATAAAGGTTCGACGAACTTTGAGTCTGCAAATGACGAGACAAGAAATCAGAGAAACATTGAAGAAATCAACGATGAACATCTGACGAAGTTCAAGCTTGAAGATGATGATGGTTTCATTGATTATCAGCGACGCATTTTCTCTGTTCCCAAGCCTTCAGTTCTGTCGAGATCATCAGCTGAATGAATGTATTTCTCGTCTCGACTTTCATCTTAAATGATGTGCAGATCAAACATCTATCTGTCATAAAGACTCAGATTGCAATCGTCTCACCTGAATTCTGAAAGTTCTCTGTGAAATAGCTTCATCTTGATTCTCATTCAATTCGACCTATGCTCGACTAACAAAATGTGAGCTGCCTTCTTCGTGTCTCGTATCATATGAAACACATATTGCTGTTTAAGACTAGTGCTACTCGTATATTTGACGTCGCACTGTGTGACAATGCTCAAGATTCTTCGATCACACTTCAGAGAATAATGCGATAAAGTGAGATCATATCTTTGCGAAGTCTTCGACATGAAGTTGTTGAAGCAGAGACATCACATTCTGAAACTCCTGAATGAAGCGACGAGAAGCAAAAACGAGAATCATCGTCAGAATGCATGATTAGTGATTGAAGTTGAGATTCTGAATTAAATAGATTTCACAATCGGAAAGCAACTCTAGATCTTTCAACGTTGTTTTTACGTATTCACTAGCGCACTCTTGTATGATGTGCATTTACATGCTTAGTTGACTTGCGTCTGTGCCTTAAACAGAATTCTAGTTGCGAGAGAATGATTGACAGCGACAAAGGCTTGAAGTTGAGATCGAACTGTCTGATTGAATGACTGTCAGCATTTGCAGTGTCTCAAATAGAAACGCGCACGGTCTTCTTCATCAGAACGCGCTCTGCTTCACATGTTCTAGATGCTGTCAAAAATGAACTTCTTGATTTGAAATACATGTTTTGACTTCGACTGCGTCTTTCTTCTTCTTAATAGTGTAGCACAACATCATTTCTGAATGCTCGCTACTCGTTTCTTACTAAACCTCACTTTCATTGTCTTTGAGATTTCTGCTTTCAATAAATGAAAGTCAAATTACATTCTTCTACTTGACATCAAACTCTTTCATATGTCGATCTCAGTCAATTCTCTCTTTTGTCATCAGTGTCTTCCTTCGAAGTTCTCTGATCATCACGTCAGCATTGTCACAGAAAGCAACTGCAACTTTCTGTGAGTCATTAGATTCTTTCTGAACAGAATATGTCTAGTTTTCTTCGAGTGCGTTTGAAGCAGCTCAGAAACAAGCTTTTTCGAACGATTGAAATGAAGAGACTTCGTCGCAGAATCTTCAAGAATGATGATGATATTATATTGCGATCGACAGTCTAAGAAAGCAACTTCGAGATCTTTACACTCAGTATCAACATTTGTGCGCAGTCTACAATCAGGCTCGAGAAGACGTGAATACTCAGATTCGACGATTCAAATCTATTGATTCAGCTCTCAATATGAAAAGAAATGCGCAGATGGAAAAGAAAACTCGATATGAAGCAGACAAACAGCAAATGATCATCATTGTCAAATTCATCGATATTCTTCACGCTTCGCGAGTTCTCGATGAGAACGTAAGAGTCTGACTCAAGACAGAAGCACTGAAGCTTGATCTCTTAATCGCGATGAAGATTGCTGATGCTTCAGTGATGTGATAGACGATTGATAGACATAGAGTGAATAACATAGCATACTGAGAAATCGCGATTGTTCGAACACATCGTATGCATAAAGTAATCACGATCGCAGATTAATGAAGCTTATTCTGCTTCGATTTGATCTATCTATATTACAAAATCTCTATGACATAGTAGTAGGTAATAAGCAAAGAGATCATGTCTCTAGATACTTTCTTCATCGCAGTTCGATCAGAAAATGAAGTTTCTGACGATCGTATCTCAGAACTTGAAACATCGATTGCTCAGATACTGTTGTTCGTTGATCATATACTCAAAGAAGAAATCGCGATGAGCACTGAAGCGATCGATTCATTTTCAGTTCACGACAGATCGAATGTTCGCGAAGCGCTCGTAGAAATTGCCTGCGCAACGCTCGTTGTGACGCTGTCGTTGACTGAGTGACGATTTGAAGAATTTAAGCTGAAGATTTCTCTGTCTTTGTCACGAAGTGCACAGTTCTGCTGTGATGATGAGCGGTAGAATCATGCTGAATTATTCGTTGTTATCAAGTAAGAGATCATCAATCTGAAGAAATTGACAGCGCTTAACAAGTTGTTTGCTTGACAGAATCGATCTAAAGAGATCTGAGCTATATGATTTCTGAGATTCACTGAAGTGAACAAGATGATATCGTCGACGAAAGCATTCAATTGATTCGAAGTAAACACAGTCTTCACGTCGATGTCAACGATGATGTGATGAATTGATGAATTCGAAGACATAGCTTCTGAACTATATTCTAGTGTTGTTGTTTGCATGCTGACGTTGAGACTTGTTGAGTTTCAGCTCACGTTCAACTCAAACGATAACATCTCAGGCGCGCTATCGACATGACTGCTAAGTAGAATATTAGCTGGCTCGATCTGCATGCTATTCACTTACATTTCAGCGATCAACGCGATCAACAATATCAATGATTTCAGTCCGTTCATGCCTTCTTTTGCAAGTTAAGATATTGATGTTGTCAAAGTTGACAACATTGAGAAAGAGAGTTCTGACTGTTGTCAAATGAAAAGATAGAAATTCTCAAAAACGGAATTTCGAAGAGTCTCGATTTGTGAATGTTCAGAGTGTATCTTTTGCAAGGTTCTATTCGCAGTCAGAAAAGCTCACAGGACGATGCAAGAACTGATGATCATGAGAGTCTGAGTTTGCTTATCAGTGATTTATAAAAGAACACAAATCAATGATTCAAAAAAACACAACATTACACAAATAAAATTCTCAAAAACAGATCGATTGATTCGATTCTTGAATACATCTACTCGAGCAATTTTATCATCTCAAAAGACAAGTAATACTGCTCTTTCGTACGAGAACTGATTTGAAAAGAAAAAAGAGAAAAAGGGAAAATTCTTTCGATTGAATTATGATCGATTTCGAAACGAAAATTTCATCGATCATAGAAGTCGAAGAAAAGACGCTGAGTTCGAATTTCAAGCGAATTGCGATCGACGAAGCACGTAAACAGACAGAGCAAGCAAAGACGTTCAACAGCCTTTCAACATCAGAGAGCACGTCGAGCTCAGACACTGCTCGCCTTGAAGATGACAAGGCACGTCGACAGGCAGAGCAAGCAAAGACGTCTCAGAGTCTTTCAACGTCAGAGAGCACGTCGAACTCAGACACTGCTCGCCTTGAAGCTGACAAAGCACGTCAACAGGCAGAAGCGGCAAAAGCATCCTTCGACGAGGTAAATTCGAAGAAGACATTGAATCAAGACACTGCTCATATCAAAGCGAACAAAGAAAAAGATCGAGCAGAAGAGTCTTCGAAAACAGCTTCTTCAGAATCATTCAATATCTTCATCGATAAATTCGAAGAGTTTGTCGAAAACGCTTACGAGAATGAAGATCAAAATGACGAATCTGATCGCATGAAAATTGAGCAGAGCGAAGCTTCAAAGTCAGATGATCTTTGTCAGCAGATATATGAAAAAGTCACATCATATTTGAGAAAGCTCATGAAGAATTTCAAGAACGCTGAAGCGACATCAGAATTGAACAAATTGAACAAGCAGATAAAGAAGCAGAATCTCAAAGACAAGCTCTCAAAGAAAGATCTAAAGAACTTTTTCATTCAGATTCTCACATTCGTCGTCAACTTCGAATTGACGAAAGATTATCGCGAATCTGTAGTCAAGAACTCAGCTGATGATATAGCGAGAGAAAAAATAAACAACATCAACAACATTTTGAATCAGTTGAATGAGCGACATGAATATTTCAGAACCTGACTTATACATCTTGTATCTCGATCAGACACTGATGAAGCAGACTTCGCAGTAGCAGAGTCATTCGAAGCAGCAGAATCATTCGAAGCGACAGAGTCATTCGAAACAGCAGAGTTCAAAGTCGTTGATCAAGCTGATCAGACTTTCATCAAAGATGATGTGAAGATCAAAGTCAGCGTTGAAATACTCGATGAATCAGACGACTTAACGTCTCTCGAAAAAGTCGTGATTGTTCGAAAAGCTGAGTTTGAGTCGCAAGTCATCGTGAATCGTGAAACAGATGTGAATTCGTATTTTGAGATACACTCTGAGATCGACTTTGAAAAAGAAGTCGTCAAAGAGTGACTGAAAGATGAAATGTATGAAAGCGAAGATTTGTCAAAGAACGCAAAGATCAATCAGATGCAAATTCATGAGCGAGTCAAAGTCAAGAAAACAGATAGTAAGCGAATTAACAAAATCGCACGTATTCAAAGTGAAATTCAATACTACTTAATCAAAGTTCTGAATACAGATTACATAAGCATCAGATTGACGCTCTCTGAAATGAAAGAACTCAGCTCTGTCAAACTCAAATGTATCGATGCACAATTGAATCGTCAAAACGAGCAGTTGCTCGCGAAACTTGATCAATATCGTGAGAAGAATGAGCATTCGAACATCGAAAAGCAGCTGACGAATGATGATATCGAAAAGATGTCGTGACTGTCGTCGGACGCGATTTTCGAAACTAAGAAGAAGAAGAAGAAGAAGAAAGAGAATGAAGATGTGAGAAATATAGTTTCTCAGAGAACAGGCCTGAAGCGCAGTTCAAAGCCGAAGATCGCTTCACGCACGTCGAAGACGTCTTGAATTTTCAAATATTTCATCGTTCGAGCATTATAGCATGTTGTGAAAAAAGATGAGCGAACGACAGCAAAGATGAAGGCGCGAGAATTTCTTGAAATTTGATTTTCTTCAGTCAGTCTTTATCAAGTTATAGTAGAGTTAGAACAAGAACAATAATAGATCATTGAGATGAAAAGCTTTCATACACATATTTTCGTGATCAACTGTTGTATCTTCTTTAGCGACAAGTGAAATCACATAGAATGCTTATGTAATATCTCTCTGTTTCGTCTAGTCTTGGCATAAGACTAGCGCTGGCTTATTTGATTTTCGTATTCAAAATTGAGTATACTCTCTCTACAATCATTTATTGCAATCAAGGTTCTTGCTCATGAATTCTCAAACATCAATCTTGAAACATTGTTTTGATGAACTCAAGGGCGAACGACGTCAATTCAAGAGCAGGAATTGCTTATATGTCGAAGTCAGATCTGAGTCGAGAGATCTCACATCTCGATCACACATGATCAGATCGAGATATACATCTACAGTATCTGAGCAACAGAAGCATAAGAGAAAGAGTTCTTATGTCAATCAGCAACACGATGCAAAGCGAGCTCGTCGTGCCGTCACACAATCAACGCACTTGATCACGGCAGCGCTTCAGAGTATTCAAGACGAACAGAAGAAACTCGATGATAGCAACGACTTCAAGACAAGTTGAGAGAGTTTTTCTTTAGATGCAATGCTGACTAGAAACAGTGATTCTATGTCATAAGCTGTAAAAATGAGACACGATTCGTGTCGAGTTATTTCGACAGCAAACGAAAAGAAAGCATCAGTCTTCTATTCTCAAAACTCAAATCTGTCATCGCTTACGATGTTGATTTCGAAGACATATTGAAGACGCATCGCGTTATAGAGACAGATGACGAAGAGTCGAAGAACTGAAGAAAGCTTCAATTATTGATGAAAAGAAAACGCGCATCTGCGTCGTCTGAGAATCATGAAATCAAGAATATTCGAGTGACTGTGCGACGCAGCTTCAACGAGAACAGCGTTTCTTTCAGTGTGTTTTCAAGAATTTTCCTCGTGAGCAGAGTGAACATCTGTAACACGCTGAAGGAGCACTGAAATCATCAATGAACACATTGAATATTTTCTTACGCAAATCACAGTTCTAAAGTTGCATCTTCACAGTCGAATTATGTCATTGAATATCATATCAAACTCTTTTTCGATGAAGTCATACGAAGACTACAAGGACTCGCAAGCTCTAGTAAGAACAAGCTCTCGTTTCTCGTATTCTTCGTCGAGCTGAAAGAGACATCGAACGCGATGAACGTTGCAAAACTACAAAATCTGCACAACGAAGCGAGTGCGATCTACAACATTTTAAGATTGCATCAGACGATAGATGAGAAGAACGATTTCTACGATAGAGTCTGAGTACTATCGCTTGATATCAATGACGAGATGTGAAGACTTCGATGTCATTGAGTTTCTAAGAATGATCATGAATATGATATCTATTACTCAAAGATTCTTAGATGTTGAGCAATCGAAGATTCGAGAGTGACTACTGTCTCGAAAACAAGAGCTTCAATGAGAAATGTTGTGAATTGAATGCGCGATGTGTTATTCAAAGATCTATACTCTGCGATGAACATCTACGAGAAAACTTTCAATTCTCAGCTCTTGAATTTCAAGTTCTATCAGATCAGCTATAACGTACGATCTGAATCAGAGAATGACAGCGTTCTTCTAGCATCTGATCACTTCTTTGTCGATGGGACGCAGTCTGTTGAGTTTGATGCACAGCTCAATACTGCTTTGGAATCTCAAGAGATTCTCGAAATCGACAGTGAATCTGTACATGAATTCATTGAATCAGCATGAGTTGATATCTCGATATCAACTCAACAGTCGAGTCTCTTCAACATCAATAATGATAAGAAAGAACTTAGAAAGAAAGAGTGAGAACTAAAAAACCTTACGAGAAGCTAGCGATAGCATACATACGTTGATAGCATCTAGTATAAACACTTAGTTGCACGAACACTTAATATTTGATTCTTTCGCTAGACGATCACACACAATGAACGAAGCTGCAAAGAATGTGCTTGATGATCTTGCAATCTCATAATTATTATACATTAGATCTATTGTTTTCGATTTGTCAGCTATTCATCTTGACGTTCAAACAGATTATATAGCGAAATGTCATCTTGAAACATCAGTAATATCTCGTTTCATCATGTCAACTAGATTGATTCTTCTGAGATCATCAATAGAGACTCGATAGACTGCGACTCAAGTCGAGACTTCTTGCACATTTGTGATCTCTGATGATCATTAAGAGTTGATCTCTTCAGACTAATATTCGAGATACATGATTTACAAGATCGATTCAGCAAGTTTCTATGAAAAGTCGTCTCAAACGAGACGTCGAGCTTTTGCTGATTTTCAAATCACTGCATTGTCTGAGAAAATGCACTAATCTTTCGTCGCTCTTGCGTAACGCTTTGAGCGTAAATGATCACAAGTTCGATCGAATGACGAATCAAAAAGTCAATCTTCTTCTGATATCAATGACACAACAGACACAAATCTAGATTATCTTCATAATGTTTCAAAGTTTCGACGTCAGTGATAAAATCTAAGTTGAATATATCACATCTTGCTAGTAGCTTGACGATCGAATTTTCTGAAAGGCGACATCGTATCGTATCACGACAGTGATATTGATCTTCTCGAAGACGTTCCGAAATGCTTGTCAGCTCGAAATAGAATGCGAAGATGAGCAACGCGTAAAGTGTCTTTGCACAATCTCGATACATCTGTGATACATGAACACTTTCTCGCAGCTCATTCATGCGATCAATGTTGTCAATCGTCGACTCGTCGCTGAGTAAGACGAAATTCAGTCGAATGAAGTCTTCTCGCTTTCTCTCATTCACGAAGTTCATGAGTTCATTTCAAATTTTTTGCTCATTGAAGAAAGACATGTAAGATCGTCAAAGTCGAGGTAAATAGTCGTCGAGAATCACGTGACGAAAGTCGATAGTTCTGAGAGATGCCGAGATCTTCTGAGCATCTGTGTCAAGAGACACAACGACATTCGGAATCGAAAGAGAAGAATCGTTGCGTAGACGTTTCGACAACGCAATTCTGACAGAATTGTTGTGTCCGCTCATTTCATCATTCTGAATCGATTCGAATGTCTTGATTTGTGCTGATCGATACAAACTGTTTCACGTCAGTCGTGTTTCGTCGTACAACTACGTCAATGTACTCACACAGATGCAGTCGAAGTAGCTCGATCACTGGAAAATCAGTTTCTAAGCTTCTGCAAAGACGAGACACTCACGCTTCTCATATGCATGATTCATTCTCAACTTTCTTCGGACGAACGTGCATATACTCTAATCTTTTGTTCAGTCTTTTGCCTTCGAGCACAACACTCAATCTTATCGCATTCTTCTTTTCTTGCGTCAGACTTGTTGTAATTGATGAAAATCATCGAAGAGACATTATCAATCATAGCGGCAATGATATCGACTTTGGTGGCAAGAATTCTCGATTGATAGTCAAACATGTGATCGTCAATTTTCAAGTACTTCTTCAAACAGTCTTCGAGAGCGTTCGCATCATAATGATCGTCTCTATATCAATTCTTCAAGGAGAGATGAAGACGTTTAATGAAATTCGTTCGCCCTTGAGATCGTTCAAAGAGTTTTCGCGTCAATGCATCGAAAACGTGAACACATTGAGAAATTGACATGTCACGTAGGAACAAGATACAGACAATGAGATCTTCTGTTTCATGTTTAAGTCTGACAATTCGTGAGATCTGAACGTGAAGCTTATCAACGCTAATGTCGAACGCAATATCAAAAAAGTCTTGAATTTGTAACTCACTTTCTATCATATTCTGAATGATTGTCATGATGTCTAGTGAAATAACATCATGCGTGCCTTTCTCATCGATAGTCAACATTTGTTCGTCAGCGAAGAAAGATTTGAGTCTCACGATGCGATTTTCAGAACGATATAGAAGACAAGTTTCAATATGATATTGACAATTCATAATGAGCATCTCATTCTTGTAAATTCGTACACACACATTACATATGACATGTTCGCAAAAGAGTGTGTTCTCTGACTTTCGACGAAGACATCAAAGACAGATGCTATTGCTCTGAAGTAGCAGTCATGATATGTCAAGATCGCTCACGTTCTTTCGATGCACTTGTGTCGCGAACTTGCTCAACGTCATATTCACAAAGTACGCGATCAGATGCCTTTTGATACTTTGCTTCTGATTCTCGATTCGCTTCACGATCTCTTTTTCCGCATATGATCGCTCTTTGAATGAGTCAACGAGTGATCTAAGGCACGAGAGATGATAGATGACATCGTATATCGTCTTCGAATCAAAGTCTGAGTTCTGAATCAGCTCGTAATTTGTAGAATGTCAGTGCAGCACTCACGATGCATATTGAAAGAATAGGCGTTCAGCACAATACTAGAAGCGATGAAACTTGTCATGATGTCGTTCGAAAGATCACAATACATTTCAAATCGTAAGAACGAAGTTAAATAATCGAAGTGATTCGAATCAACTTCGTTATCTAGTCGACTTGTCGTAACGAAGTTAAAAGATCGAAGAGCAGAAACTGCTGTCTGCGATACGACAATTTGAAAGAATTTGTTCAGATGCACGATCGAGTAGAGACATCGACAGCGCAATCAAACGTTTCGCATCTCATTCATCTGCCTTCAAAGTAGCTTCTTCAATCATCGAAAACGTGTCAACGAAAATATTTGCTCGTCTGTCAGATGTAGAATCTTGATGAAAGAGTAGAAATTTTTTAGAATCTTCTGATTCAGACTGAACTGCACATCTTGCATTTCAAGTAGATCAAGTGTAGAACTAGCGCTCGCCTCGTCATCGCGTTTGACGATCACAACACTCGATCGAACTTGCTCGAAGAGACTCGATTCTACTTCGACAATGATTCAAATTTTCAGGCGATTCACGACACTTTTGAAGTTGAGAAAGTCGTCGACGAAAATGCACAGTACGTCGCTGAAGAGACAGAATATTCGCGCATGCAGAATGTCATAGACATCGAACATGATCGTGACATTCGCTCATCGAACAGAGAAAGACTCGATTTCGTGGCAGAATGCGTTCGAGACTGATATAATCGTCGCAGACGAATCACTTTCGACAAAGAGCATCGAATGATCGAAGTAGAGACTTGTGTTATCGACTCGCAGAGTGACAATGCCTTCATTACGCTCTTTATTGACGTGATTTGAAAAAAGCTCTCGAAGAGCTAGGTTTTTGACTTTTCGACCTATAAACAGTAGAACAGAGAGTTGCTGAGTTGTCGAATTAGTCAGCTTCTTCACGATTCTAGTCAAGCGATCTGTATTGATCAACGCGATCTCTTTTTCACTCGTCACGTGTAGTCACTCTGAATGCTTGCAGATGATCATGTTGATTATGCTTACAAAACGACGATTGTACAACATAGAGAGATAGAGATCACGGCAGATCTTATATGTTTCTATGATTATTCAAAAGTTGACTTCTCTCAGACATTCTTTTCTGACAGTCTGCAGAACGATCTCTCATTCGATAGTTTGACGATTACTGAGCATGAGCACTCGATCTTAGTTTCAGATACAAATGACAGAAAGTGATCGAGTCTTTGTCTTCGACGTGATCATGTTCATCTTACGTGATCTAGTGAGAAAAAGAAGCTGTCGATCTTCCCAATTATGTTCATTCATGAGATCTGAATCATGTCTCTTAAAGCAATATATTTTGAAGGTACAGCATCGTATTCAGCGAGTAACACATCTATGAAAAAGACAAACGAGTCAAAAGTCAATCTTCGCAGCAGATAACTAAAATCAAACAAAGGTTTTTCGTGAGCGCAACAGCGACATTGCAAACAACATTTGCTCTTCTTCTCATTCAAGTCGTCTTCTCTTTTCTTGTGTCGTGAATACTGACTGCAATTTGACTGTCTCTGTGTTGATTTTCTCGTCGCTGTCAGAGAAAGACGTTTCTGACATACTCTGTGATTGAATCTTAAACTTCTTCGACAGATTATCAAGAACGAGTTGCTTGTGCTGCAGCTCGTTGATCGTGCGCTGTAGCTCGTTTCGCAGACTTTTCACTTCTGACTTTGTATTCTTTCATTCATGAAAAAGAATATCAAGATCTATATTGTTCGAAAGATCAATGCTCAAATCTTCTTCGTTCGAAAGCTCAAGCTTGTTGAGAATGTCAGTCAATGTCTGAACGATAGCTCGTTCATGCTCAAGGCATCTCTCTGTCGCTTCACAGCGGGCCGATTCGTGTTGCAGCGATTGAATCGTGAGAGCGTGCTTTCTTCTTTTCACTTCGAAAGTCGCTTGTTGAGTGTCAAGCTGTCTTTGAAGATCGACTGCAACTTGTTTCGACGACTCTACAAATTCGACATACTCTTTTCGTTCATGATTTAGAGTTCGAATACGAAGCTCGTTGAGCTGATTGACGTGATCGATTCGAAACAACTGATCGCTCAGAATGTCGTGCTGATTCTGAAGAATATTGATCTTTCGATGAAGATGCTGATTTGAAAATCATTCAATATCACACGTCGTGCAGATTGATGAATTCACCTGTCACTAATGTCAGCTTCACGACTTCTGAGAGAAGCGAGAAGTCTTTATCATTCGAAACGCCTGATGTTCGAAGCTCACTGCATGATCTTGCGATGTCATGTCTGCGATGATTGAGCTTTGTTCAAGAAAGTAGAGATAAAGAATCGACGAATTGCTGAACTCTATGGTCTTTTCAATGAAAGCAGTCACGTCAAGATATATTTCGAAAGACGCAGCGTGTAATGAATGCTTCAAATTCTTTGCGGCACGTTCTGAGTCTAATGTCTACAGGGACGAAGTCAGAACTAGTCATCTCAATCGTGATAGTGTGTTGACTAATTCTAGTTTGTGATGCTTTTAGAAGCATCAGAGGTTTAGATTGAACTTTTAAGAGCATTGAGATTTGAATAGCGCTGAATGACTGATAGAAATACGAAGCATGAGTGAGACGTAGATCTAGAAATACGATTCGTGTGAGATAAGCATTTCTGATGAAAGGATTCTGAATGTTAAAGCTAACGCACATAATCACACACGTGGTGCAATGTAGAATTGACGCACGTCAGGCGTCTGTAAAGTTCGATCCGCACGGACTCTTCATGCGCTCGCAGTCAGTCGAACAAGACTCAGCCGCAATCTCTCATTCGTTATCTCTCATCATTCAAATATTGCTGCTTCGGACAAGCTGATAAGAAAGTCGACCTCAATGAAGCAGTCTTTCATAATTTTTCTTTTCGTTTCTCGAGATGACTTTCATCAAGCAAGAATCTTTGTCTGAAGAGCAGTGAAATCAATTCATCAAGAACTTTGAAAACGAATTCGACGCATACTTTCTCAGCTACGAGAACATCACATTGAATCAAGACGAGTCGTTCGCAAACAATACAGCTAACTCGAGCTTTGGCGAAGTGATCGATCAAGCGACAGAGAATGTGAAAAGCGAATCAGTTGATTCAAATGTGAATTGAATAATCATGAATTCAGCCAATCAGGCGTTTGAGATATTGAGAGATAATGTACCTGATATAAATCTTGATCTCGGCCAAATATCGTTAAGACTCGATGAAATTAAAGCACTGTATGAGCATTGTATCTTCTTTAGATGATAATTGCTTACAATATGACAGACTAGAAGAAAATTCAAGGTATATCGAGTTCAAAAATCTACAGAAAAACGAAAGTTGATCTTCGCGAAAGACAGATTAACGATCTTCGTCAGCATCTGACTGCACTTCATTCATTCTTTCAGGAAATGAGAGCGATCTTGAAGATGTTAACACAACACGTCAATCTTCAATGAGAGATCAAGACGCTCATCATCTCGATCAACATGCAACACGGCAAAAGCTTTGATCGTGACTAAATGCAGCGTCTGCGTTGAAATACACAGTTGATGTGATCAAGTTTGACAGTGACAAGGCTGAGCGAAAAATCAGATCATGTTTGGTCTAGAATGCTTTTTCACTGCATGATTATTGATAACTGTCTTTTCACAACTTTGCATTCTAGAAAGATATCTCTTTCGTGAATCTAAGAGATTCTGACGATCTTGTTGCTGAAAGGAAGCGAGCATCTTCAAAGCTTGATGATGTTAACGTAGTGCACATATAGCACATCTGCAAAGCGATAAATGCGTTTATCGTCGCAACACAAAAATAGCATCTGCAATCATTACGTTCTCTATGCAATCGCGTCATGCTAAATTTCGAGCCATTGAAATACATGAACAATTTCTCTATCTTCACAGATTCATCGTGAGAGCGCAATTTCTTCTCTTGTCTATTAATAGAGCTGTTTCATGATTCTCGAAGATGATCACTCTATCTTCACAATCAACTCTCTGTTAGCGTGAGTATGCGATTTCAAGTCATGCGCGAATCTGTGTTGTCATAAAACAGTGTCTCTATCGCTTCGACACAAACACATAGAGTCAGTCTCGAGTGCTTTGAGAGAAATGTGACTTCAGAGCGATTTGAGAAATCAGTATCTGCATGAATAATGATTTGCGACGAATCAACAAATTTGCATACAGAGGAAAATTCATTCACTAATTTTCACGAGGAAAGATACTCGACGAAAGTCATTTCATTTATGCTCAAATCACAAGAGTAGTTTACAATGATTGCTCTCATTCAAATTTCGCTAGAAATCTGAGAGAAACGTGCTTCATGTCAATTTATTTCTTATACATCACGTCTAGCTATAATCACGTGAGATGTCTTCATCTCAAGTTTGCGATCAGTTTGACATCTCAAACGTCTTCGAGTCTTGATTGTAAGATGAAGAAGTCGCCTTCGATTCGCTAGACTTATCATCATTGCGAGACATTTCAGAGTTGTTCAAAGTTCATTCTAGTAGAAAGAAAGTGTGCTCGTGTAGTAAAGCATGAAATCTTGCTCGTCGAATCTCTCTTGCTGCTTGACGAGAATTCTGTTGAATGAAATCGTCGTGAAGCGTGTTCTGCGAACGTGTGAAGAATTTCGAAAATACGATGATGCACATCATCATGAAACTTTGCAGTGAGACGTATTAGATCAGAAATACAGAATCTGATTTTTCTGTAGAACAAGAATTTTGAGTTTCAGTCAGCACGATCGCTTCACTGTTCATACGAGATAAAATATCTTTTTTTCTCTGAGACTCAAGTATCTGTATAGCTAGACTTTGAGAATTCAGCACTCTTTAAATGCTGTTGAATTCATATCGATCTCTGACTTACGTCTTGAACATCTCAACATATGACTCTTCTCTCAGATTCTAACCTTCAACTAAGCTTGCGTCGATCAGTCGATCTGTGAAGACCTCAAATTCTGACTCCCCTTTTCTTCTGTTTTAGCCACTGTTGAATTTTTGACTGACAGTTCAAGTTCTGAACTGAAAGCGTTCATTTTTGCGCGCAAGGCTTTGCATGATTTCTGACAGATGAACAAATTCGACTGTTGCAGAAACATTTTTGAATATGACGTTTTCTTATCGTTCGTTGAATCAAACATAACTTCGAGATCTAATCACAGACTTGCATTATATTCGACCAATTTTAGAAGATGCTTCTCAAGATCGTTCGACACAGACACATTCTCGTCATGTTCGCATTTCGACGTCAAATTCACTCTCTTCTGCGCAAAGATCAGACTACAGTCAAGTGACATTTCATCTTGACAGACTCATCATCAGCAGAACTGCTGCGTCAAGAAGATAAAAATGTCGCACAGTTACAAAACATGTTACAGAAACTATCTGTTTCTGAACGTGAGATCTTCTTCTTCGTTATCATCTTGCTCACGACGAAGATATGTATTGTCGAAAACGATGAGATTCTCTTCTCTTATATTCGAACTGTTCTAGAAGTTTTCATTCTTTACTCTCTCACAATCTCTGACTTCGCCTGATTGTGTGACAGTCGCGCTGCATACATAGTACGACAGACGAAACTCATGTCAGAGCTTACATTTTCTTTCGTCAAAGTTCTCTTCTTTTCGAATTCTTGTTCAGACAAAGATTGTCTTCGATTAGTCGCGCTGTTTGAGATCATGTCACGTCGCGAACGCTGTCGTGTCAAGATCATCAGAAGTATTGTCGAATTGATCAATGCTGTGTCGTCAGATTCTTCATTCATGACGTATAATCATGAAAGTCATCTTCATCAGCTTAACGTCGTTGCTTTTCTGAAAGACATTAGATCGACGAGTCATTATTGAATTGAAATGACTTACTGTCTTGCTACAGAACAGATCGTGAGCGATGTCTCTTCGAGATACACTGTCGAATGTGACTCATAGAATTCTCGAAGTCGCTTTCAGATAATCTGTTGTACTTTCAATTCAATGTCACGTTTCTGTTGAAATTGTCACTAAAATGTTCTTCTTTCTGTATCGTCTCATTCTTTTGAGTCGATGATGCTCGACTCGCGTGAAACGACGTAGTAAATGACGACGACAACGTTGCGTAAAGTAAATGACGAGCTGTCGAATTTGATTCTTTATCATAGACAGAACTAATATAAAGATGTTGAACTTGTATCTATTCTATGTGCATATGATGTAGTTGCGCAAATGCGTCGCATATACAGTCTAGCGTTCTGCTGACATTGTGAAAGACTACGATCTGATAACTGAGCAATTTGCTTCATGATCTTTGATGATGAGTTGATACTCATTACGCTGCTTCAATCTTCGACTTCTGAGATATGCTCGAATGCTGAAGTCGTTCTAGCAAGTCTGCAATGTCGTCTTTTAGAATCTCAGGATGATCGTCTAACTCAGAAACAGTCTTCTTTAAATCTGGTCGCAGTTTCTGCAGAGCTTTGATGAAGAGTTCACGTTCTCTAGATTTCATCTTCATGAATCTGCATCAATATCAATAGTGAGTCTTCGTAAAAGAAACTGATAAGTTCTTACTGTTCATTGTAGATCGCGCATTCTTCTTTGATACGCTGTTTCTCTGAAATGAGTAATAGAATGACAGCATCAAATGCATTATACAAATAGACTCATATCTGATCATCACGTCATCATCTTCGATACTTGCAATACTGTAATTCTCGCTCCTTCGCTAGACTTGACTCTTGAAGCTCAGAATGAGCTTCTCTAACGAATTTTGCGAATGTCTTTGTCGATGCTTTTTTTTCTTTATCGTCGACTTCAATTTTGAATGTACTTTGCTCAGACGACGCACGTTCTCTTTCGATTTCAACATCTTGCAAAATCTTCATTGTAAAAATTTATTTGTCAATACGTAAAAGAATCTTATTCTTGAACGATCTGACCTGAGTTCTCTCGATAAGTTAACAAATGACTCTAGTCGTTGAATCGATTTTCGATGTTTTGAGCTTGATGTGACTTTGCTCTCGAGCGATTGCTTCATCCCAAGCTGTCATTACTTCCTCACATTCGACTGTCTCGATCATTCGAAGCAATTCTTCCGCTCGTTTCAAGTGTTTCGACTCAGATTGTTCGTACTTCGAGCTGATAGCGACGAGATGATCTCGCTTCTTAAGTCAAGCATCTTGAGAACCTAAATGCGATGAAGACTTTCAGTTTAACCTTCGACTCTTCTTGAGTTCTTCTTGATTTTGACCAGACTCATCATCTGAAATGTCTTCAGATACACGACGCTTTTTAATTCTAAGCTTCTTGTTTGATGACAGAATCATATTTACTATCTGTCGTTCACTTCTTTCTCGACGTTCTAAATCGACTAGACGCTCAAGATAATGATATCGAAGTAGAACATCGTCTATCTGCTTCTCTAATGTGTCTCGATTTGAGACGAGACAATCTGCATTGTACATCATGTATATCTCACAGTCAGAATCGTTTTCTTGCTGTCGAGATGACTGCAAATCTTTAGTGATCATAAAGAAAAACACGAAAGAAATGAAAATTCTCACTTATTTCATTGACTGCGATAAAACCTCGATTTTGGTTCTCTCATTCTGTCATGACGTGAATCAATCGCTCTTTGATGATCAACATCACCTCTGAATTTGATATGTCTTCAGCAAGAGAATCATACTGTCGAATGATGACACGTTCGAGATTCACATCAAACAGCGTTCAGTGACTTTGAAAGCAGCATGAAAGAATGATGCGATCGTGATCGCGACTCAATGATCATCGTATCTTCAGATTGAATTGCTGATTGCTGCTCTTAAATGATGCATAGAAGCTGTGTAATATCAAAGTCGTTTTTGATCAATTGAATGAGAATAATAACGACATCAGGTTGAAATTAGTGAGTCATTCTCTCTGTTGAAAACGAGAGAAGAAATAACTGATTTCATTCGAGTTGACGATCTTCGAGCATTCATCGTCGTTGACAACGAAGGTTTTTCCGCGATATTGATATTCACAGCGTTGAATCTCTTGCTTCAGCTTGTCTCGAATTGAAATTTCAACATTCGTTCTAGTGATCTCAACATCAGTTGTCGTGATAGAGCTTTCACAAGAAACAGCAGTCACATCGAACTGACTATCAGATGCTGATGATCGATCAACGATAATGATTTTTTGTTCAGAGACGAAAGATTTCTGAAATATTTCTGACATAAGCACTTCTGACTTCAAGTGTGAGCTTAATGTTAAAGACGATAGATCATTCACTGATACTGTCTTGCATGATCTTGTGATCATGTTTGAGAAATTCTGAAGTGAGACATTAGTGATCTCATGATTGAACTGCAGCTGCTTGTGTTTCTTCTTTTGACGCTGCTGTTTCTGCCGAGCTTGCTCTTTGAGTTTCATTGTCACATTTTTCAGACTGTCAAGAAGTATGACATAGTTTTTCTTTGAATTCGACTTCGAGTATGCGAAGAGAAGCTTCACTATCTCGCTCAATGCCTATATACGAGTCAGCTTGAGAATTATTCAGACTGCATAGCGTATCAGAGATGAATCTTTCGACATCTGACTCATTTGTGTCATCATCAAACGAAGATTGATCTCACGAAAAGAGGTACAGGAACACGTGATTGATAATGCGCGCGCGCATTATCAGTCACGTGATATAGATTTCGTACTGTGCAAGACAGAATTTCTTTGAATCTGATCATTAAATGATGAATCTATGTCGACGAGTTCATAACTTTCTTGCCTGTTCCTGAATTTGTCTCTGTGAATGTATGAATTTTCTAGATCAGATATCAAAGCATGTACTTTGAGAGTTGTAAGATTTCTGCGAAAGTTCACTTCATCGTCGATAAGCTTGAATTTTCATTGAGAGAAGCTGAGCAGAAGACAATAAGTTCATGACTCAGTCTTAACTTCGCCTCAATGCGCAGTCACTTGAAAAGAGAATGTGAAAGAATTGCTGATCGACAGAACAAAAGTCAATGAAATTATGCATATGTCTATTAATAAAATGCTGATATTGTTCTGAATGTGTTCATTCTGCTATCGCGATCGTATGCTTCAGACAGCTCTATTTTTGCGTTTCACTCTCTGCTGTTCTTCTCACGATTCTCTCACTGTTAATCTCTTCTTCTGTAACAATCTCTGTCAAGCTCGTCGCAAAGAACGTTGAAAAGAACGACTTGTGCAAGATTCACGCTTTCAAGCGACGATTTTGCATCGCTCTTTCGGCTACTAGATCGCTACGAATTCTTTCGTCAATCATGAAGAAATTCTATTCTGCTCGACGATCATTTATGAAACTGTCTTGTCACTATCGTTCATATTTTGTTGTATTGAATTGATCTAGAATTCTGATTCGATTTTTCAGATAGCGCTCACAAATTACTGCATCGATTGTGCATCATCTTTGTCTCAGCTCTTATCTTTGCGTCGATCGTATTGCTGTCGCTCTTTTTTATTTCACTTTCTAGATAAAAATTCTGGAGACAATGAAGGTCAGAACTGAATTTTCGAGCATTCAAAACATGCAAGATCGTGATCGATTTGTGCTTCTTTCTGTCTATAAAATTCTGATCAGCTTCGTTGATTCGATATATCATTGTTTTTTTGATCACGTATCTCAGAAGTCTGTCATCGATGATTTCTAATTCTAACTTCAGTGTCATCGCAGCAATCAATGCGTCTTCTAAAGTGACTCAAGATAGTCAGAGAACGTCGTTGCATTCATTTATAGCGTCTTTTATCGTTTCAGCATCGACATTCGACGCTGAGATTATTCTTTTCATTTTATTAAAGAATAGACTTACGCAGTTGTAGTGAGTCTTCATTATGTTGAAGTCTACGATCATTGACTAACGAATGTCAGTCAGTCTTGAACATATCTTGTATCTGAAAAACAGCGCGCTGAAGTATTTTCTTTCGAGTTATTTTCCTGAATTCTCGTTGTATTTTGAACATCAGATTGAGTCATTCTTCAGAAGTTCGATCTTGACGCTTTTTTCTGTCTTCGCTATCTTCGTACACTTCTGAAAATATTTGTTTTTCTAAGTCTAATCATAATTTTCATTCTGATGTCTTTGAATCTTGTTTATGAAAAAAATGCATCAAATGAAGTTCAAGGCCTGAATAGACTCAGTTGAGCAAACATGAGACTGACACACATCAGCTTCTACTGAGCTCATCTGATAATGATCTTGATCGTGATCATCTTCATATGTCACACAATATATGCGAAATTAATCGAGTATATTCGTATTCGACAGACGTATCTCGCATCATCAGAACATCGTCTTCAAGTCTTTGCAAACACTATTCTTGTGATGAATATTCTCAGAAGATTCTTATTTATTCTCGTTCTGACCCGTCTCTACAACGTATTCTCTGACGAAGTACGCGTCATATGAATCAACAGAGATCTTTTCGAGCTATTCAAAAAGATTCTAGAGCGGAGAAAGATAGTCTGCACACTGAAGATCGCGAAGACGAAGCTTTTGCGATTGACGATGAAATTCACTGATGATCGAAAAGATCATGATCTTACGAAAGTCGAGATGAGCGATTCAAGCCACGCGTATGTTGGAAGTGAAGAATCTCTCTGGAAATGATATCTAGACGAAAAGAATCGCGATTACATGCGTCTTTCAATTTTCAATCTCACCTGAATGTCATCAATATCTTTCGTGAGAACAAAAGTTGATACTTTCTATCACTGTTGACAAGAGATGACTCGTTTGAACAACGAGATCGATCAGAATCAGCGAGAGTCAGAAAGATATCTTCTAATGATCTCAGCGTTTATACAATTCAACACTCAAAAGATCACGTATATGACTTGTCAATCTATCATTCGATGTACGCTCTTGTGTTTTAGATCTCAATATCTCGAAGCTTCGTCAGTGAATGTCAAATGAAAAAACTTGTCTAAGAACTGATAAAGTCGATACACATGAACTGTTCTGATCGTTATCTTCATCATCGCACTTATTCTAGCATGATCTATTTCTGTCGTCTTCACTGATCTCGTATCTCAGATTGCTTATCTTACGACTTTGTTGCCTTGACTGCATTGAATCGATACGCTTTCGACATGACTGTTTGACTGCATTCAAGATGTTTTATCGCAGCTAATTCTGATCGCACTTATCACGCTGCTGTCATACGTATTACGCATCATCACAGAACGTCGAAGTCTGCTGATGAAGATGATCGTCGAACTTTCTCTACAGAAGTATTATTTCACTTTTTTGTTCGTACAAGTCTTTCTGACGATCTCTCTGTCTTCGAGCATCACGATCGTTATTCAAGAAGTACTTCATGATCTCGATTCTGTATTGATGATGCTAGTCACAAATCTTCTCAAGACGAGCAACTACTTCTTCTCTTATCTAATGTTGCGATGCTTCTTGATAAGCGCAAGTTTCATTCTTCAAGTGAGACGACTAATCGATTGATATACTCTCGTCTCAATCATAAATACTACGTCGAGACAGAAATGAGAAAAGCAGACAGCTTTGTCTCAGATGCAGTGAAGCATTCTTTTCTCAATCTATATCAATCTAGCTTGCATCGATAAGTCGCTCTTGTATCACTCATGTATAATCTTAACATCATGTCAGAACTTATCTACTCGATCATCGCTTCGTTAATTCTCTTGCTCAGTTTTATCATCTTTGATCTTTTTGAATGATGTTTCGCTACAATCTGCTCTACGTCACAGTTTTCCGATCTAATACAAGAGATCTATTCTATTCAACGACTCTGAATCAGCTGTTCACGAGTGTCTACGTTTTGAAGCTCTGCATGATAGATCTGTTCTTCTTAGTGCGCGACAATCATAATAGAGCAATCTGCGTCGATCAAGCTGTGATCATGATTATCGCTATGACGATGACACTTGTCTTTCAATTGGTCTTGAATGACGTCGTTGCTTCACTTCTTTGATTCATGCCTCAGACTGAAATGAGAGAGAAGAAGAAAGAATCGAAGTATCGCGAAACGAAAACAAGTAATCATCTTCGAAGTCTTCTACGAAAATGTTTCAATTGACTTGATCGAACGAGAGAATCAAGTTCTATCAATGAGATCTTCTTCAATATGCATAGTGAGATGAAGAATTTTACATCGGACGAACGTGATGATCTTGCTTCGCTGATGTTTCAACATGAATCTCTTCGCATTCAAAGACCTGTGATATGAATTTCAGACGATCGTTTCGAAATCAGTGATGATGAGATATCGCGCATCAAACAACGCTACGACAATGTGAGAATCACTAACGAGCATGCAGATCTAAATGAAAAGAAAAGAGTGACAATCACGCAAATCGCCAGTGACTTTTCAGAAGTAGAATCAATGAAGCTTTAAAGCTTTGCTTATCAGAGTCTAGCGAACAATTCTTTAGTTTTATTTATATGAAGCTTTTTACATTCGAGCAAGATCAAGAACATCGCTACTGTTTCAAAGTTGCATTCACTCTCAAATGAGTTCTAATCTTCTCACTTCTCTTCTCTTGATTAAGCTATTTGTAGAATGTCTCGAAGTATGTATCTTGTTCAAATAAATGAAGATTTCTTTTGTTGATTGACTGCTGAAAGTCTGATATCATCCCGTGTAGACGAAATAGAGCATGCGGCTTGTATAAGAAATGAACGCATCTGTTGATCAGAATGTCGCAGCGAAAGATATTACTGATCGACTTGTCAAATGATGTCTACGGTCTAAAGCATGCTGTCTACACTATCAGTCTCTAATTTTCAAGATACTCTTGATCTAAAGACTTCAGTCAATGAATCTGAAAAATGGTCTGAGAGTGTCAATCTCTTTCATAAATTTTCTCACTCTTTAACGTCATTCGCTTATTCTTCTTCCGTAGTCTTTTCAGCTCAACTTGTACGACGCAATCTGATGCATCTTTGAACTACTTCTGTGATCTCTCTCTTTCATTTGCTTTCAGTATTGTGTGTGACTCGGCAAGGCGAGAAGGGCAGCTGAAGGCTTGTCGTCGAAATGAAGGCGACGCATATGATCCTTGAGATTCTTTCGCCGCGAGAGAGATGATTACAAGCTACGTTTGCCGATTACATGAGGGCAGAACAATAGATTCTTGTTCAGATTGTGTTGTTGATGCACATCTCTCTCGTGTCTGTGTAGTTCGCTCAGATATGTGGAATCTTTAACTTCTGCACATTTCGATTTCATGCATCTACAAGATCATTCGTGCTTGTGAACATGCTTTCTAATATCACCGTTAGCGAGATGATTCACGCTCAGAATCAAGAGAATTACTCACTTTCATTCACAAGTTCGATCAAACGTGATCATCTCGTCACAATCGCAATAGAGCTTGTCTTCTGCATTTTTCTAGCGACTGACGAGCGAGAGTCTGTATTCTAGACAAGCTCGCTAGATCGAGATCTGATTGTGAACTATGTACTAGGTCGCTGAAGTGCTGAGTACGAATTTTCGATACTTTTGACGTCTTGAGAACGGACAAGATTCATTCTGACTGTTCTTTGCATAAATATATTTCTGTTACGTAGCTACTTTTTGTATAATCTAGCGTTGTGAACTTTCAGTGACTGTGTTTGCGCTAATCTTTCGAGACTTAGAATATTACCTTGTTCTTCTGAACTACTCTTTAGATCTCTCGAAGATTCAATTCTGCTCTATTTTATGAGATGAGTCTCTGACAAGAGACTTGATGACTTGCTTCAAGTTGCATGCGTGTGCGCGCGAACTCAGACGATCAATCAGTACTACAGTCGATATATGTCCTCGACTGCAGTACATGAGGAACGTCACGAACGCTCTGCGAAGCACGCGATGCACAAAGGCAAAACACTTGTATTGATTGATATATGAATCATTCCGAGAAGTTCACGTTCATCTGAGATTCAAGCAGAGCTGTAAGATAGACAATCGTCGCAAAGAAACACAGAAGTACAGAAGTATACAAGCGCGTATGAAGCACAGAAGCACAACTAGCAACAAGACAATCAAACGCTACTCAGACTTCGAGTACAGAGAGAAGTTGCAGAACAACGATAAGCGAATGAGTCACGAAAGCATTCGCTGAGCAGAAATCAACACAAACGAATCGCAACGCGATCAAATGAAACAGTTCCTTTTGCTAGATCTGTGAAGCTTCAAAAAAGGATGAAAAGATTGAGAGTATAATAGATCGCAAAAGTCATGAAGTATGAGATCAAAGAGAAAGCACATGGCAATGATTTATCGACTACTAGAGACAGAACTGAGATGGTATTGAATGATTGCAGAAGACACAGCACTCATACAAGCGAGAATTTATGAACATTCACATTCAAAAGCGCAGTTAGAGAGCTCGAGTTAGATCAAGAAAGAATGACATCATATGACTTCATACAAGAATGCTCTCATACGCATTCAAGAAGTGACGTTCTCTATGCATCACAAAAGAGAGCGAAAGCTCAACTTTTTTTCGAAATAAGTCATTTTCTGAACAATCTGAAATCAGAATGAAAACTTTCTATCAGATCGCTTTCTTGAGACTCGCGGCTCTGATAGCTGCAACTTCATTCAACTGCTCATCGGCTCGTACTGTGACAGTAATTCTCGGGAATCGAGATCTCACATTAATTTCAAGTATCGTTTCAGTTACGAGTGCTTCAGACGCTGAAAGTACTGCAACTACGAATGACTCAGAAAATTACATGACGATCTCGATGATCAGTATGTACGACAATCAATTGTCTCTCTTCTTTGATTCAAATGCTGATGATCTCTCTTCGATAGGTAATTCTTCAGTCATCATACTTTCTGATAATGTCTTCACTCAGTATGCTTTCTCAACTGAATGAGCAGAAAGAATATATGTGAACTCAAACCTCAATCTCGATGACAGCAAGATTGAAGACAGCTATACGAGCTCACCTGATATCGATGTTAGCTATGTGAATGACTATTCTGTACCCATAACGTGCTCTTCCAAAGACACAGCAGTGTTCGATTGCAACGTTGATCTATTCAAGCAGTCAAGTATCTCATGCAACGATCAAGTCGACAATTCTGTCTGCTTGAATTTCGCTCAGAATATTGCCAATGAATTCGCTTCATCATTTTTCGCAGTCTGTGCGAGAACAGCCTACATTTATTCGAACGATAACGACGTCAATGTTAACAATCTCAAGAGTATCTTGATTTCTTGTTGCGTTGATGCGTCATGTCAAGCATTCTCACGACAATTTAAACGAAATAACACACAACATGTTGAACGTATGCAAATTAGAGACATAGAGCCACACCTTCTAGAAAGAATCGTCTCCTCATCATTACTGCTTTCATTTTCGCGCAAGCTTCGGCATCGTCATTACTTGTCGCGATATCGTATTCACGGATAGATCAGCGATGCAAGTAAGACGATTTCACACAGCGCATATTAGCAGCTTCTAAGAATTCGACGATAAATGTCCTCTGAATGAATTACATTGACGTGAGAAATAGCTGGTTTATCGTGATCATTGGAAATATATGATCTGCTTATGACTTAGATAGAACTTCGATTGAATACATTGATGATCATCGCTTTGCTTGTCGTGTGATGAGAAATTCTTCTAAATACGTCGCTTGTCAGCGTATCATCTTAGTCTTCGTGCTTTTGCACGATCTATTTATTGCTAGTTCATGCTTTCGCTTACGTGTTGACGAAGATGAAAGTGTTTGATGTCACTCTTCGCTGACTCTCTGTCATTATCAGAATCTTTCTGTTTCATCACTGAAGAAGCTTGATCAATCAGCCTTTCGATTCTATGAAGCTGTCGATCTTGCAAGAGAGACGCAGAATGCAATGAAAAGACTTCGATGAGCGATCTTTGATGCGCAGAGAAAGATTGACATCGAATATTGCAAGCGGATCAGAGCATAATGTTGAGACGAAGAGTACGTAGACTGATACTAATGCAAATGAGAGAAGTCAAGAAGACAAGAATAGTAAGAATGTCACAGATGACATGTATCAAATTGTACGTCAGATCGAGTGCCCAAATAACTATCTACTTCTTCCTTGAGACGAAAAAGGTTCGATGAGGCTTGTTACTTCGATTCTCTCTTCCTCAGATGATCTTTTAAAACTTCACTTGAGAATAGATTGATCTTGAAGACGTACAGAATTTTATGTTCCTTTCAAGTCGTCTTTCAAGATTATTGAATATTGATATGATCGTCGTCACAGTCGTATTAGTCAGCCACTCATGAATATACTTTAAGTTCTAGTGTACGAGGCAGGTGACAGAATTCTTCCCCCCCTCGACACATCTAAAAATTCTCTGACTTTCGAAATTTTTGACGCATTCACAATAAACTTTGATTGTTCAAAATTCAAGACGTTGATAGATCAGCTTCTTTGTTACAGTCAGGTATTTTTTTTACCTTAATTGAGGTAGTATTGCATTTGTCGTACTCGAATTTGTTGAACAACTTTGAAGTTCGTGATGCTCGCTTACTAAAGGGAAAAGGAGAATTCTGTCACCTGCCTCGTACCACGCTCAAAGCAAGTGTTTCATTATCTTTCAACATCTCGACTATACTACGAAGCTATTCTAAACAAGAGCTCGTTCATGCTTCAAATTGAAAAAGCTCATGTCTGCTTCTCTTGTTCAGACGGCGGAGGAATCGACTCACGAGTGAATGTCTGCTCTGGCGTATCGTAATAATCGTCAACGAGCTGAAAGCCTGAACTCGAGCTTACCAACTCGACATGTTCCACTCATTTTTGATGCATTCGTTCGTCAACGCGCCGAAGTAGCGTCAGCTTAATCGATTGCCTTCTATCGAAATATATCGCCAAGAGAACGTGAACGTGACCATCGAATACAAGCCTTCTCTCAATGTTCATGATAAGCTGATGAACACAGCGATCATGCTCATCGTAGCCTGGCAAGAAGCGAGGATCGTGGCTGGAAAATGCTGAAAGCCGATTTCATCCTTGATAATAGAGTCGAGTGAAGGCGAAGCTTATCGTCGCTCAGAGAATGAAATAGACATCCTTCAACTCCTGAAAGTAGAATGCGTTTGACTCGTGCAGATCAGAATCATCCCATGGCACACGTTAACGCAATACAATGAGCGAGTTGCACGTTCAAAGCAAGAAGTGAGATGAATGACAAAGACGAAGGGCGTTGTGCCATTCATCTTCCTCGGGAAATCGAAAATGAGACGAATCTCCAAGTCTATCATAAATGATCTCGAACGTTCAGTCGAACTTTGATTGCGGACTCTCGACTGACTCTGATTTGTCGATTGTCAAGTCTGACGTGAGTGTCGCCTCAGAGTTCTCACTCTTGACAGACTTCGATTCAAGTAGGTCTGATGCACAGATTAGCTCAGCTGCACAGCTCTCGAAAGACTCTAGATTGTTGGTCTCAACGTTCGTCTCAGATGTAGCCTCGAATTTCTCACTCGTACCAAGTTTCGCGTCGATAAGCTGTACTCAGTCGAATTCAGCCGTGAGACTTTCAGCATTTTCGAGCATCAACATCATCGAAGAAGAATTGCGTAAGCTTGACTTGATGACAATGTCAGCCGTTGATCTTCCAAAGAATTCTTCACACTGATCTTCGACGACTTCGCAAAAAAGTCTGAGAACTTCTGTGTGCCAGCGATGACAGCACTTGAACTGACTAGCTGCTTTATCTTCGTCGATCTTCTGACTCTGCTGTCTTATACACTTTTCTCAAGAATGTTTTGATTGTGTTCTTTTTTGAGACGATATGTGAGAATTCAGATCAGTTTTGATACATGTAAAGTCTACAGATATTCTGATCTTATCAAGTCAATCACAAGCTATGTTGTTCAATGAAGTCTAAATTGCATTGTCGATGCTTGCTTCAAGAATGTGCGGCTGAATCGCCTTCGCCTTGCTCGAACCCGAGCCTCGTGTTTGCATTCGATCAAACTCAATACTCAAGATGAAAAGAAATCGATTGCCAAAAGTGAGGCTGTATTCACTTGCTTACAAGATCGAAGTGTCGAGATGAACTACTTCATCATTCTAATCAGACATACATTTCTCAAAATCGATAGTGAAGATGCAGAATTAATCTTTGCGTACCTTCAGATGTCACGATTATAATCGTAATGCATTGATTCTCTGCAATGCAGACTTTCAATGCTAGATCAATGAAGAAAGATAATTTGTCAATAGCATGATTTTAATAGTGCAAAGTCAGAGAAAAAAATCGAAAGTTTCGAATTTAAAGAGAACAGAGTCAAATCTGCCGAGACGAACCAGATTTCAAGTTTCTTATCAATTCAGTGAAGCTTGTGCTATCGATGTCAATCAACTTGTGAAACATGATCTAGAGCATGAGTTGAAGTGTGTCGAGGTTGAGAGTCAAGAGAACTTCGCTATTACAAATCTATCGGCCGTCTTGTCGTGCTTGATTAGCTCTTTCGTCTCTGCTTTGTTGAGCGTATCAGAGACTTATTCAGATCTTCAAGAAGCGCTATACTTGTTTACGAGACTAAAGCTGCACGATCTTTGACAGAAAGACAACACAGGCGAAGTGAAGTTCGAAGCTCTGAATCGTTCTTAACGCTCTGTGCAATCTCACACTTCTGATGTAATGCCACTAGAAAAACGACTTTGACCCAGACTGTGATTTGACTTTCATCAACGCACCTGAGAAGGCAGCAAATCAACGCAGCCGAATTATATGACAGATGTACATATGAACATGTGAATCGACAATCGGATTTGAACAATCTTGCAGTCTGCAGATGAGAGAAGGCGATGCGAACTTGAACACTGAAAGACGGCACAATATTTATCTATATTAAACGTGCAGACTTATTCATATTCTGCGTAAAATCTGTAACAGTTTACTTGTAAGAAAACTGTTCATCATTTATCATCATATTCATCACATACATCACATACATCAATGTTTAATTCAAAAGAAGAAATCAAGTTGTCATTCGAGAACGCCTTGTATCTTCGAGAACCTGAGTCTCATGAGTTTATCGCTGATACTTTGTCATTTGAGATAGACAGTATATCTCATCTCTGCTGACATTATTTAACTGTTCACAGAACATCAAAATTTCTGATTCAGAATTTGCTCAAGATGATAGCTTAAATCGAATCGCAGCAATCGCCGTATTGTACTATGAACGCACACTCGAAGAGCTTTTCGATGATCTTAGTCTCACTTTACCGACACAAAGTAGTCACAGAATCAAGAGTCAAATCGTCTGACAAGACGAAGTGATTTCAGATGATCGCGCAAAAATGATTCTGCTTGAGGAATTGAAGTCTAAGAGTGATGACTCGACGCTTCTTCTCTCGAAGAAATACTTTCTGAAAGGTCGAGTAAAGCATCATCATAGCTTAAGTATTATCATCGTATTAACAAGATTATACAGAAATACATGATTCTGATGATAGACGTCGTGAATCGTAAATGAGCCTGAGATCTGAAGCAATTCTTCAAAGAATACGTTCTGTTTATTGTATCAACGTCAGAAGACATGTCAGCTTCGAAGAGAACTTATATGATGAATCACTTTCGAATCGCATGTTTCGAGTCACAGAACGAATCTATTCGTCATTTCGAAGTCTTGAGCGATAGTGTGCTTGAGCTTCTGTTAGAGTATGTGCTTAGGCATCTCAAGTCAGTATTGACATACAAGTACGACGAAAACGATAATGTTAAAGTCGTCAAGATATACAACAGTGCATCTAATAATCTTATTTTTAGCATTGCAAATGAAGAAGAAAGACGACGATGACGATGACGAAGAGAATTAAACCTTGATCTTTTGAGAATCGAGATGATGTTAAGCCTTGTTGATGTTGTTCTGAAGAGAGCATTCCACCATTTGTTTCAGCGAGAACGTTAGCGACGAGTGAAGCGAAGGTTAGAGAGTTTTGCAGTTTGCGTCTGACGCTTGAGTTTCCAAGTTAAATGTTAAAGCATGAACTTTTAAGACTTGCAAGAAAATTCACTTCTTCGTTGAGAGCAGAAGCTGAGTGAGGACAATGAATTGACGATCTCGCCTTGACTTCGTCTCAATGCGCAGTCACTTCGAAAAGATTTGAAGAATTGCTGACAGACGAAAGAAAAGCGAATGCTACTATTTGATAATAAAGTCGTCGCTCTAGTCGCTCAAGCATAGCAAACTCTGCATGAAAGTTGTAGTATGACTACTTACAGCATTCATTAGAATAATTATTGACATCAATATGAGCTGACGGTCAGCTCAGATGATACTACGCAGACAAATCTCTCAACACAATACAGATCATATTTCAATCTTCGAAGATCATCACGCGCCTCAACACTCTCTTTTCTTCCTGCCTTTTTTCTTCATTCTTCGCAGTAGATCTCGTGAAGATTCACTCTCTTCAGTCTGTGTAAAACGATCACTTGCAGCCTCGAATTTGATGTGTGTACTTGTCTCTTTCTTCGCTGACAGAGCTGACGTGATCGTTATTCCGAGCTTTTCCAGAATTTCAGAAATGATTGAAAGCGCCTCATCATTACTACGGAAGGGATCGAATCTGCGCTCTCAATAAATATTCGAATATTTGTCATCACGCTTCGACACAGACTCGACTGAATCGACGACATGAGCTAGAATCCGAAAGATCTTTTGATCTTCAGTGAAATTGATTAGAGATGATATCGTCGTTCAAACGGACCAGATTATATGTTTCACGATCGCTCGTATATTGTTGCAGGGGAAGCCGTTCAATAGCGAAAGGAAGTCTCTCAGATAGTTTGCTTCGGCTGAACAAGATTTATTGAACCCGTAGAACAAGAGTCGTAAAAGAAACACAAAGACAGCTAAGCTTAACACAATCTGAGCAGTCGCTTTTCCAGAACAAAGATCGTGGATCAGTCTTCAATACAGTCGCTTGCCATCTTCTGATATCGCTCACGCGTGGAGTGCCCGAAGAACTCGACCGTGACAGTCAGAACTTCATACGAGAAGTAAAAGAACATCATTCTCAGAATGACTCAGAGACGAAAGCTCGTGGTAAGAATGCGCACTGCGTTCGTCAGCATTAATATTGTGAATCTCTGAGAGCTGATCACTGACCGAAACACTTGAATGTCTTTCACTTGTCGACATTCAAATTCGTTCAGCACTTGTGATGAAAGATTCTTCATTGTTTGTCAGCGTTATTTCACTGAATAGAATTACAACTTCGTATCAAGTCTGAAAAAGCAATTGACAAGAATCTACTGAGATTTGAGCTTCATTCCTGAACATCTTTGTGAGTTGTCGAGCGAATTTGATTGAGATCTGTGACCTTGACAAAAATCCGCGATCTTGAGAGGGCTTTTTGTAGTTCAAAGAGATTGCATGTATCGAATTGCTGCGCGATAGGCGTTTGAACTTCACAGGCAAGACCATAAAGAATCAAGTTGTTCAACGATGTAAGATCTGTTAAGCCTGAGTTGAATTTGCTTCGATCGCGTGCCAAATCGCCGCCAGAGACGCAATACAGTTCGCGAAGCAACGAGAGTATTTGCAGTTCTACTCCTTCTCGATTCTTTCAATTGATGATCTGAAGATGAAAGAGCAAGAAAAGCTCATGTAGATGTTTTACACCATTTATGATCTGTTGACATCAAATTTTCAGATCTCGTTGAATAAGCTCATGAGCGACAGAAGACTCGAAGTCTCCCAGCATGTTCAAGCAGATGATGAGAGCGTTTCGTGCATAGGCTTCTTGGAGCGTAAGAGAAGAGATTTAGGGATCATCAGCAAACTGTGCTTCGAATAGAGAATGTCGAGAACGTTGCCTCGAAGAGGTAATAGAATTTCAACATCTCAAGTCGAGCAATGAGATCATTCTTTCTCGCAATTTGCCGGTAGCACCACGCAGCGCCGCGATCCTCTGTAGAAGAATCTGCGTGCAGCGCGTTTTCTAAGAAGCGATTCAAGGCCTTCTTTCTCGCGACGAGAATATCGTATACTTCTCTCTCGCGACAGATTGATTGTGTTGAGTCAACGTTCTCGATCGTTAATTGATCAGTCTTCAAAGAGATTTTGTATGACGAAGGCGCGTCGTAGACAACAAGATTCCAAGAATCGTGATATTTGCGTTCGATATGAAGAACAGCGATTTCGAATTTCAGAAGTCATGATTTGATGTCAAGATCATCATTCATAGTTTGAGCGATTGAGAAGCGAACAATCTTTCTAGATAAAGAGGAAAGCTGTATGATCTTCTAAGAAGATGATTAGAGCGTGAGTCATCGTAACAGAAATAAAAAGCGCTCTCACCTCTGCAGTCTCATTACTATTCCCGTCATACAGTACTCTCAGTTTATATGCATTCTCAGCGTACAGTACATCTGAAGACTCAAAGTCGACAATCTCTTGAGAAGCACTCAGTTGAAGCTCTCTCAAGATTTCGGTATGAACCGCGTTGTGCGGTTGAGAAGGCTTAGACATCGTCAATGATCGAAACAAGAAGATTCTCGATTTGCAAGTGACTTTGCCTGAAACAAGGCGTACATCGCACTGAAAAAAAGACAGAAAAAACCTGAAGTAATCTTTACAAGCTGCATGAGAAAGGCTGCATAGTTATAGAAACGGACATATGCATTGATAATTCTTCCCAATCTGATTTGATCAGAGTCGTCGATCAGCGATTCACACAAGCACATTCAACAGAGAAAAGAAAGCGAAAGATGCTCGATCAATGATACTGAATATACGGATGCGGCATCTCAGCCGAGCATGCTGAGGCGCAGTCAAGAGAGGGTATCGTAATGTAAGACAGCATGAAGACGTGAAAGAGGGTTCGAGAAACTTGATTAGTCTAACAACTTAGGTCAAAGAGTATCTTTCTTGATTTCAATGAGATCTGTCAAAATGACACATTCTTCTGTAAATGTTTTTGCAGCATCGCCTGACTTCAAGCATTGATGCCGTTATTGACACAACATTCTAGCATGACGATAAGAGAAACTGAGAGGTGGCGACTCGTGCGAGTGCTAGAAAGGGCACCCGAGGGGAGGCGACATCTCGCTCGGGCTCTTGCAAGAATCTTTGCACGAAACGATTTCGTGCAAAGATTCTTGCGAAGTGACTAGATTCTATCGATTATGAACGAGCAGCGTTTCACTGATCTTACCGGTATCACAAACATGGGCAGCTCAGAGCAATCGACTCTCTTCATCATATCAGATCATCAGCAAGAGATCAATTTCGCCAAACAAAAAGTGAAATTCACACGGCATGCAGTATCACGATTTCACTCAACTCATGTGTTTTTGCGTGTGCGTCTTTCCAGCCATTATGCTGCTATTCATCTAATCATTCATTCATTTCATGTTCAACAACATCAAGAGCAGATCTTTTTCTCATCTTTCTATGATTATTTTCTATGTTGCACACATTCGAAGTCTGTCATCACGCCGTCACTGATTGTCGAACACGTTCAGATCATCTACGACATCTATTATCAATCTGAGCAATGGGACTTCTCGCCTAAGATTTCATACGTATCAAAGAAGCATGAAGATTGTATCTCTCTCTTTAACTGGCATGGAACAGGGAAGCCATATGTCGCTCTTCGAGATTGTCTTGTGAGCAGGTCATAGAAGCGAGGCTTGATGAGTCAAGACGTTCAACATTATCAAACCATCAGCGAAAGTCATCATCGTTCGCTTCTAACCTCGTATCTATCACGACGCAAGATCATGTCGAAGCAAGATCGATTGATCATTGACTCTTGATCTATATCTAAGGAACAAGGACACTAGACGCGAGCATGATAGAAAGCAATCAGAAGCAATAGCTGTAGATTCACTATCTTCTCTTGATGATAATGCTGAATTTAACACGCTATTCCAGACGAGACTTATTTGTGTCAAACTTCAGAATGACAAAGAGAGATCGTCCGATGATGTTAGCAACGATCGATGAATACGCTATATGCTTAGATCATCTCAGGAGTTCACGTCAAATGAGATAGATGAAATATGAGAAGTAGCAGAACAGTCTGAAAATGAATTGCCGTCGAAGCTTTTTCTTCCTTTCGCATGAGTGATCTTGTCGAGTACTGTGACTTCCCTCTTCAGCTACTCGTTCATATTCATTATGACTTTGGCCTTAGATATTCCCGCCTTAGTCATCTGTATCCCTTTTATAGACAATTCAACTGACTTTTCTTAACTATCACGTAATCATCATCGATCGTCATCTTTGATAGGCGATGAATGAGCAGCGTGCACAGATGTTCTGTCGAAGCCGAAGGCTAGAATCTTTGCGCACGCTATTTCTTATTTGTTACTGCCACGTAGTAGCAAATAGAAAATAGCGTGCACGAACCAAATCTCATACAGACGAAGCTAAGACTGCAGAGATAGCGCCTCTAATGCTTTTCTTTTCGAGCTGCAAGCTCATCATCAGCACAATGATATGAAATCATACGTTGGACTGACATCTCTGTCAGGTTTCCCCTTGACAGTTAGTGTAAGAAACATTTGCAAGCAGTTCGCTTTTTCGTCCTCGATGCCGAATGTCTCTCGAATCGAGATGCAGGCTTACGTCGAACGAAAAGACGTAAAGAAAAAGCAGGGGCTGTGCGAAGTGAGCGAAAATGCCTAGTACTCTGAAGACATGAGTCGTCTTGATTCGCTCATAGCGTATGAAGCTCATCTACAGACATTGATGCATTAGCGCAGGGAAAAGTCTCTCTCGTGCTTACTCGACAGCCTAACGCACTAACGATGTCATCGGTTCATTGGCCCGACAGTATTAGCGCAGGGACATGTACCTCTCGCATTTCATAATCGATGTCAGCTCATAATCGTGAAAACGTCTTTCAAGATGACCGGCATTAAGGAGCGAGTCTATTTGAATGATTCGAAGGATCACGTCAGACAGAAGCTAGATCTGCAGAGTAGAGAGAAGAATGAGGGTTTTTGTACGTTTGAGATGAGATTGTCTCTCATCTCTATTCTATTCCTCAGAATGAACTAAGAAAACAGATAGAGAATTTGTGAGAATGTCTATCAATTCAAGCTTCCCTTCGATTCTCAGATCAAGTGAAATGATCTAGAATCGATCGTGACCGCTGCTCAAACTATGATTAACGAGAGATGTCGAAAAGAGAGTTTGAAGTTGACAGATACGAATGTCATTCTGAACGATTTGTCGAAATGAAAATTGTATCAACTGCATAAAGCGATCAAGAAGAAGGGCAATAGATTCAAAAAGCAGATTAGAAATGATATTTGTGACGAGTCAATGAATGATTGCAAGACTAATCTCTGTGCCTGTAGCTGTCGAGTCCTTCATTCATGTCAACAATTCCTCGATTTCAACGAAATTTGACTCAGTGAAAGTTGCAGCAGAGAAAGCAGCAAGAGATGAAAAGTAATAATGATGAACATAAACTGTGACTTGCTTTGAGTTGCGATTGACAGCAATGCGCTTTCATCTTTCGATTATCTATCTGATTGCCTAGTTATCGCGCACTGTTCTTAGATTGTCATTGATCAAAAATCGAATCTTGTTTTACATGACTTACACACTTCGCTTCACATTTCTTTGCACATGAACTAAGTGAATGCTTATCTCACTTCAGCATCTCTCTTTAAAGAATATTTGCAGAACTATCAAAGATTGTCACTTTATTCACAATCATTCTTTGTAGCGATTCTCATACTTTTCTCGCAATGAGTGTCACAACAAAGACCTTAGAGCGCGACGATGACACTAACAAGTCAACGAAGAGAAATGTAGTTATCGTTGAATACACTGACAATCTCTACGATGAGACAATGAGAGAAGAGATCAACTATCGGGGTCGGAAGTGAGTACAAACCTATGATTCACGGCGATAGATTATCTCAACAGACAAGATTTCACTCCTTCGAAGATCTCAAATTCAAAAATTTCAAGGCAGAAATTGACGTCGACAAAGTTATTCGAGGTTCAGGAAATTCTTCAAGCGAAAAAGCGCTCATACTGATGAGTTGTGAAGACTGAGATGAAGCTGTCATGAACATGAGCTTGAGCGAGAAGAGCATCTTGACAATCTCGAGGTACATGCATCTTTAATTTCAAGACACACCTGCTAACTTCTGTGAGGCAGTGATTATGCCTACGATGATATGTAAATCACATTGTCGTGAATCTCTATCTATACAAATCACAACATCTGCTTTACACATCATAGGCGAATGATCAAGTGAGCATCGCTGATAGAAATCTTTCTTCTGCAACAGCGACTTTTCAGATCTTATTCTCTCGAGATTCAAATTGATTTTGTAAGTTGAATGATTCACGCCCAAGCTCTTTCCACATGGCTGCAAAGAACTGATTTATGCACGTTTTTTTAGTGAGCTTCGACTTATAGACATCACGCGCGTCATACACGAGCATCAGCATGATGCAACACTATTCTCGAGAATACTTCAAGTAGGTCAAGAGAAGTAGAAAAAGTTGTCTTGAAAGATAGTTAGACTGAGAAATTATCGAATTGAAAGACTTTGACGATATTGAGATTTGAGGGAAATTTAATTCTTTTGTCGACGCTGTACCTTCATGCATATCGATACTTGCTGTGAATTCTTTAGCAATTTTGACGTTCTCTGACAACGCTTTTCTTATTACTCGAGCAACTGATGCGAATTTATCTATATTAGCTATATGTATCAGACTATCATATATTGAATCACGTTGTATTCAAACAGACTGCGCAGAAGTGATCATAGTCTGAGTACGCATGAATGACTAACCGTTTGCTGTCGACAGCAATTTGTACAGATCAAAGACATGAATTAAGTAGATATATGAAGATATTGAGCAAGACAGAATATCTTCAATCAGAGCAGTACTTCTACATATATCTTCTTTCATTCTTGTACCTGCCTTGTTCACAATGAACGAACGAGGTATTCTTCGTGACGTTGGGAGACGCGCTGCATCGTAGAGTATATCATGTCACTATCACAGATCACGATTTGCGCTCGTCGCTCTCATCAAATCACTGCTTCATTATCTGTAGCTCGGCGTGTTTTGTGAAAGTTGACTTCATAGAGCTGTCAACTCTGTAGCCTCTTCATGATCTTCTGACAAGTTTCCAGATCGAAAGAGACTTTCGACTTTTTTAGATCAGATCAAGGTAGCGTCTACAAATTTTGACGATCTGTAGAACAGACGACGCTCTTTTACGTTGAATGAGTAGATAGTCTCTGCTGCTGACAGCTCTATCTTCAGTTCATAAGCTGTCAGTTTTTCAACGTCTGCATTTTGACGTCTCAGATACAATCAAGAACATACAGACTTCTTCTACGAACAAACAGAAATAATCCGCGATCATCGACCCTTGTCTGTATGTGCCGATCTTCTTCATTTGTCTTCTCGCTGCGCCTGGCGTTCGACCTCAAAAGTCTCGCACCAGTTCTCGTACAATTTCAACAATTTGCGAAGATGTTGACGCAATTTTGATTAGTCGCTTTGCTTCTTCTCAAATATACATTCAATGTCGTCAAGCATAGATACATCGCTCACGATATTAAAAATCTTCAAAACTTTCATCAAGACGAGAAACGATGCAACGAAAGTGCGAACAAGAAAGATAGAAAGAGACGTTGATGAGCGACGAATGTCTCAAGGGATTCACTGACTACTTATACTCGCGTTCAGAGAAAGCCACGTCAGCGTCTTCTGTTTGAGTGACTTTGTTCAAGACATATTTGTGATGCCTGATTGCATCTCGACGCCTGATAGAGGCATTGCTCCTTTAGATAGCACTTCTCAATCTATCGCAGTCAAGCTCGAAGTCGATCATTCTTTTCATCGCGATCAATACGAATTTGTCACGAGTCTCAAGCCTTGTTGTCGACATCAAGAGCACGATCCGAGTTGAAATGACCAGTAAATTCTTTCAAGAGACGCAGCTATTTCGAGCTATCGTTGAAGACTCTCTTTGACTCTGCATTCTTCATTCAAAGCCTCGATTCGTTTTCACTTCTTATTCGATGACATCTCTTGCAGCGCTCGTTTGTCTTTGATCACACGAACTCTTTGTCTTCGTCAGCGTATGTAGCGTGTTTGAAATTGATAAAACATCGCTCGTTTACAGATCTCAAGAGCGTAGACTGATTGAGATGTTTGGCGAGCTCATTTGATGAACTACTGCAAAGCCCCCGAGTCGTTGAGATCTCATTTACAATGACGACGATGAAATAGCGACGATTTATCTCATGTCTCGCGAAGTTCAATCATTGCTCGCCGTATCTCTCGCATGAACACATCGTTCGGCTGCTTCTTCAGTGCAGTCGCTCACTTTCTCTTTCGATTCGATGAGATCGCATCAAGAATAGCTCGCGATTCCTGAATCTTCGCTCTATCAAAATCAATGATCATCATCTGATCAAGCTTCGCATTTCAAAGTATGTTACGAGACATCATATCTCGATGCAGCACTCTGAGCTGATGAATTGCCTGAATCGAGCGCTCAAACTGTTCGATTATTTGCACACTGTTGACTGAGTTAATGTGTCGAGAGATGAATTGTCCTTCAAAATCGATGAACATCATGTGAACGATCTCAGCAATGTCATCATACACATATGAATGGTCAAGATCGACGTTTCCCAGATACATCGACACGTGAGTCCCGTGGATCGGACGAAGGCGCTCATAGATGACGGCTTCTCGCTTGAGATGAGCAACAAAGTCAATGATGATGCATTTAGCAGCCAGAATGTACCCGTGTGACGTTAACCTGACAATGAACAGAGCTTCGCGCGCTTCGTGCAAGCCGATAGACTTGCAATCGATATTCAGGCTTTTGAAGAGTTGCTGACGTATCAGGTTGAGAAAAGTAGGCTTGTCGATCTGATGATGACTCTCTTCATGATTCAGCGCGTTTGAGCACATCTTATCAAGCGAACCTTCTTTCACCAATCTACGAAGACATTTTTGAGTACAATACTGTACATTCTTGCCTTCGGGACGAAAACTTTGGCCGAATGATGCCTTGCTGATCGGGTTCAGCGCTTGCGTGAGAGCCTGAGTTGAACGCTGCCGATATGTTCGACTTGAAGTATCTGAATCTGAATCAAATTCGTTATCACTGTAATGACGCTCATCTGCTGATGATCGACAGCTCGAAGAGGCGATCGAAGCTGCTCTCGATCGAAGTCGAATAGACGACACACGAAGAAAGATGCTCTGTCGAGAAGGTCGATACTCCGAAGAAGATATGTCATCGATGAAGATCTTATTCAATAATTCATCGTAGACCATCTTTCAGATCTTCAGTCGAGCCATCGCGTTGACCTGTCAGCTCTGACTTCGAGACGACCTCTTCAGCGCTTGAAGAGTGAACGTCAGCACTTGTCCCATCGCAGTCAGATGTAATTGATTTTGCTCATTTGCATTCGATGTCATTCCTGTCGTCTTCTTCACGTCACTCTCAGAAACGAATAGAAAGTAATAGACAGTTTCCGAGTTATCGGGCATCCGCAGGAAAATGAATGCTTCATCGATGCAGACGTATTCATACTCCAATTCAGCGCGGACCATATAGAAGAAGGCTTGAGTGATGACTGCGACGATCAGACGGCGAAAGTGATCCTGCGAGTCGTCGATTTCGTTGCAGCGAACCATCTTCTTCAGATTCATGTCTTTGAGACTCTCATATATGCAGCCGAGATGTAGCTTGTGAGAAACCTTGTATTCAATAATGAAGACGACGATGCGATATTTCGTATTCTCGACCTCACTGAAAATGTTGTACACGCAGAATTGATTCGCACGAGAACGTGTAGTCTTTGCTGCTTCGATGATTGCTCCAGTCATCGACTCCGACGCGGACGATTCTGACGGCTTTGCAAGCTGAGTCAGAAGACGAGAAGATCGTCTTCTTTCAGAGATGCTCAGATGTTGCATGTTTTTCTTCATCTCTCGTTCCGAGCTGAGAGTATTGCCATGATTTTCGAACCTTACTGAACCCTTCAGGCAAAATCTCTCTCGAAGCAACGAGCTGTTGTAAATTTGTTTGATGATCAATGCGATGTGATTCTCAACAGTCGAGCGCTCGAAGTGATTCAAGTCTAGCTTAGAACTCATCATTCTCTGACGAATAGTCTCCTCAGACTCTTTCAAGATGTGTAGCGACGTGAAGTGCCGTTCATGCATGAAGTTTGATCGCTGAAGGTTCTTCCAGATGATCTCCTGCGATGTAGGAAAATCGTTTCATGCGAGAATTCGATCGAGACGTATCTTGTCATTAGCATTGGCAGAATCGCTCTTTATTGACAATGTCGTGTCCCTTTGAACAGTAAGACCGAAGTGAAGGTGAACATGGCAAGCGTCGAGAAACTCAAGTAATGTTGTTTTGCGAATTTTCTCTTCATCCTTTTGTTGAGCGCGCTCTGCTTCTTTCTGAGCGCGCTCTGCTTCTTTCTGGGCGCGCTCTGCTTCTTGGCGCTTTCTCTGCTCTTCTTGAAAAAGTTGTCTGTAATCCGATGACTGTTGAGCCATAATGCAGCTGTATTGTTGAATGATAATAAATATTCTGAGGCATGAGTGTTTATTTACTTCGAAGACTTAGGTAAGCTCATGACACGAATCATGATCTCGCCGAATGCTTCTGATTGACCAAACGTTCCCGCAGCATGACGGCTGAGTCAGCGATCGTTGCAAGTTCTTCAGACAACTCGTACTCGTTTCGATAAAGCATACTATGTTGCAAAATGATGATTTTGTTACGAAAAGCTCTGTGCAGTGCGCTGAAATCTAGTATTCACTGCTGTCGTCCAGACAGAGAATTCGATGACCTGAGCCTGCTCAAAACTTGCTTCACCAAATACGATTCTATTTGAGATATAGATGACGACTTTACGCTTTTCACGTCGAGAATTTATCTGATTTCTGTGTCTTTCTGAGAACAATTCGTTTAATTATAGACTGCTTGTACTGTATTGCTTCAAGATAAAAAGAAGAGACGTCTGATATGTTCAGAAACAGAAAGAACAGTACGTTGTCTTGTCATAACTATCTCGACCTGCATCTTGCAGACTTTGAGAAATCCGCAAGCTAGTAAAGATCATCATTATCACTGTCATCGCCTGATGAATCGAAATCAATTCTATAGTTGATTTCCGAGTTTGCAAGAGATCGCAACTGCAAATCTTCCGTCAATATCGTTCTCTCAGATCAAAAAGAGCGAAGACAGAAGAATGTTGAAAGAGCCAACTATGTACGACGCAAAGAGTGAAAGACGTTTAAAAAAGCTCGGGTAATGAGCAACGATGACAACTACTACTTCTGAGATTCTGCGTATAGACTTCTTCGTTGATTGCTGAGCTAATGATCGTTTTCTAGATCGATTGTATATACGGCATCACACGATCTAGTCGATTCGTGAGCCAGCTCTTCTGCGAGTCAGAGAGTCAGTACTTCTGAGATGATGGTGGCTTGGGTTCGAAAACAGTACGTATATACATCGTTCTTTGAAATATGATTATGAATTCGCCTTATCATACTTCACTTCTCGACTTGTTAACTATTCGCGATGCAGACAAATGAATCACACCGGCCTGCGAACTAGACACGTGAGTAGAACTGACATCTTAACTTCGTTAAATTTCATTTTCGTATTCTCATAACTGTCATGAGCATGTCAGCAGAGATTGTCATGATGTCAGTATGAAGCAAATTGCTGAAGCCAAGAATGAGAAACGAAGCTAATGTACAACACAGTAAACTTGCGTTAATTTCGTTCATTGCTTATTGCTTCTATTAGATTGAACTAATATTACTACACTCCTTGCCGTCGTATTAGATCAAGATTGCTACATCTCTCACTCTCTTTCTAGAACCGAACTATTCGACATGTTACTTCTTTTCGCAGCATTCAGATGATTACTATCAAGTGGTTCAGCCCACGTCCGTAGTCGACGTACTATTACGAAAGAAAAACGCTTGTCAAAATTCTTAGCGTCGCTGTTCCGATGATGTTGATGCTGAGACGAAAGCTTATGATCGTCTGACTTTGATTCGTCCTTTACCTCGCCAGTCTCGGCACCCTCGATAGAATTTCCGCTTTCATTCCTATCCTCTGATCTATCTGCTTCGTCGTTTTGAACGAATCTATGATCTTCACATTGTTATTTGTCTTTGTCGACTTCGTTGACCACGATCTGATCAGTCTCGCTGCTTTCAATCTGTTGTTCCATTTTGCTCTTGCCTTTTGCTTTACTTGCTTTCTGACAAACGATATGTCTATGAAGCTGATCAGCAATGAACGATGCTAAGCTTCGAATCTAGTCGACTTACAGCATTGTACTCTTACGCGTCTTGATACTGAATTCTAAGCACTTTGGCTCAGCTTTACGCTATCCTTCAAATTTGGTTCAACGTGATTATCATTGACACTTTCGAAGCCTTTGACAGTGCTACTGCTTGCTGAAGCAGATTTGATGACTTCGCTCGCGATGAATAGTAAAGATATTTGAAAATCGCTCTGCGAGATTCTTTAGACCCGCTCTACATGTTACCATACACTATCACTATGTTCTTACTTTCTGTCATCAGCTCTCTTGTTCATCTTCCGAAATACTGCGCGCCAAACTGCGAAGTAGACGAATCCGTGCATAATAAATCTGTCATCACATAATGTTAAGAGATGTTTGCGCGTATGAAAGAATTATCGAGTTCGATTATATGCACAAGAGGAAAAACAAAGAAGTCGGCAGCGAAATTTCGCATTGATCTGAAGAATTTCATATTTAAAAGCGATCGAGAACAAAGAAAGAATCTTGTGATTTGAAAAGCTGAGATCAGAGATTTCAAGAATCGTCAATCTGTTTGTATGCCTTGAGACTTTGTTGTACTTCCGAAGCAGTTGTTTGTACGATATCATATTGCGTGATGTTCAATTCAGCTCATATTGTCTGCTTTAGTATAGTTCTGATCGCTTCAATGCTCATTCTGAATGACATTGTCATATCAGATATTGACTTGATGAATATAGTGAGTGATCAAGACAATGAAAGTAGAAGGGAACACTTTGCGAAGCACTCGAAGTACGAAGTACGATGTACTGTACCTAGATTTAGCGATACGAAGATCGGCCTCGCGTAATGACTAACAACGATTAGAATTTCCTCTTAGCCTCAGATTGACTCAGAGCTCATTATCTATCGTATCTTACCCCATCATTCGTCACTAATAGATAACAATTCCCCCTCGTTCGCGATGAAGTCTTCTCACTCAGCTTTTGCTTCAATCGTTTCAGCCTATCAATTACTTTTGCGAAAATGAGCAAGAAACGTAAGCCTTTCAGTCTCGCAAGCCGCAATAGTGACTGACAATCGTCAGACACTCTCTGTTGCATATTCGTTGATATTGATGTCGTTGCAGATCTAGACGTCGCTTTCATGATTCTACTTTGAAGATAGTGACTTTCAAGTCAGCGAGAAAGAGTGACTGCTACTATGCTACTATGCTGAGTGACTACTATGTGTAGAAAGAACAGAAAGAATAGAAAGTGTAGAAGATAGAAAGATGATGAGATAGTTGATTAGAATCGTGAAGACGACGAGGCGCGATGACATAATACAATGTTCATAAACTGTTACATAGAACAGTGATGAGAAGCAAAAACCGTTGATCCGAGCCTCAAACTTATGAATAAGGTCACAAAGATAGTCTAAGCTCATGATCTCTCTCGTTGCTGATCATTCTCTGAACAATGCTAGAATCAGCGAAATTCATCGACTACTTTCTTTTTCAATCATGCTTCATAGAAGCTTTGATTGAGCTTTTTCTTATCTTCTGTCTCTCGAAGATAATCGATCACTCGATCTATATCAATAAAAGACTTCTGATTCTTTCTAGCAATAGTAAAGAATTCGGAATATTCTTTTCACTCGTCAGACAGTCGATTAGTGTTCGGATCTTCCGCTAAGCGCAAAATTCACTTCATGTTCTTCTTGTCGATCTCGTAGAAAGTTTTCATCTTTTTCATGACTAGTTCTACGTCAAGCAGCTTCGCTTTGACTAGAGACGTGAGATCAAAAATACGATTCGAGAAATCTAGCTTCACTACTTCGCTTTTGTCTCACTGAACGTGAATTGCTTGAATTTTGATAACGTCGAGCGACATAGTTGATAAAGAATAATGAAATTCAACTGAGCACTAAAAAGTTGCAAACGTGAATATCAGCTGTCATGATAATCTAGAGCAGGCGTACCTTGTTGAAGCGTTGAAATAGCTTGAGAAGAAAGCTCGCAATGAATTGAATTTTTTGCGCGAGAAGAGTCACTTCTTAATGATGATGATGCGTTGGCAGTAAGATCTACATACAGTACAGTATCATGCTAACTTATCTTAGTCGACGTCAGAATTGTACGACTTACAGACGATTCGTCTGAGACGAATTCGTCTGCGTGTATATGCATGAATTCTTTTACTGCGATCGTTCTATCACACATCAGCGATTTGCTAAGTGTCGAGACAATCTATCACTTAGATTTCTATTGATCATATCTTATCTCAGATAGACTGATCGTTGAATTTGATATAAATTCTGATGATTCAATATGCACGAGCAACAAGTGTGACGACGTGATACATGTGTCTCAATCAGTTGATTCTTCGAGCAATTTATTGAATAATATGAATCAGAGATATCTACGTGTTTTTCTGCGTTCTATATAACATATCGCGTTTCATCGTATGTTCTTCAAAGAAACAGAGTTTCCGCAATTTTCATATTCAATAATTCGATCAGAATTTGCAACAATGAAGTCACAGTAAGAATCACGTAAATTGAGTTGTTCTAGAATTCTAACGATCAAAATAGCTCAAGGCTACACGAAATTGCGAAAGAAATTTGATTCTATCTCGATGAATCGACAGAAGTAGAGAAGTTGTTGAAAAGAATTCGATTTCGTTTCGAAATTGCAAAACTTCTTGTCGATTGAAGCTGTAGATTTGAAGACGAGTTTCTCATTCACTCGTAGATCGAACCTTCTATCGTCATATGAAAGTTCAAAGACACTAAATAGACGGAAGAATACTGTCTGCGATGATTCGTTTTGCGATTCAGTGTCAGCGCCTTCAGAGTTCATCAGATATCACTATGTCTGCTTCACAAGACGTCGATTTCATGATCGAGTTCTTCACAGAGCTCTCAAAGACTTTGATAGTTCAACGTTCAATTGAACAATCAACGATTCAGACAGTTATTTCGAAAGTTCTTGATGTGTTCTTTCTCAGTTCGATTCAGGCTCGTCGATCATTCTTTGAATCAGATAATACAATCTGTGTACTACTTCAATGTGAATCTCTCGAACTTTCGAGTTGATGCGATAGAATTCTTGAAATACTTGAATCACAGATCAGAGAAGATTCGACGTTGATGACGTCACTCTCGAGCATGATCGAGAAAATGAAGCAAAGATCTGAACTATTGTCGAGTCGTCTACTAGATAGATTTTTGAATCTACTGAAATTGACTCATCGAGCATAATTAACAATTATGTTTCAAACGTGCTGAAAGCATCAGAGAATTGCTGAACGTTTGTATTTCTTTACATCAGCTGACTGATTTTGTTTGCTCAAATGAATTTTAGCAGCATGTAGAAATTGTTGTTTTGTTCTGTTCAAGAAATATAAGTATGCAGGCAAATATCATCGCTTTAGCTATTAAAAGACACTTTCATTGAAACTCACTCAAGAAGATGATCATTTTCTTGAGTATATCGTTGATCATCGCATATGATTTAGAGCGCAAAGAAAGAAGAACTTAAAGAATCAGTGAGACTAAAAAAATTCTCTCGAAGTATTGCTCTCTAAACTAAGTCACGCTATGAATAAATCTCAAATGAAATGATCTACTCAAATCTGGCTTCGAGCCTGATCTAGACATAGTACATATGAATGCGTTTACTTCATATCGTCGGACGATCGTTAGAGTAAAACGTGATCTCAAAAATATTCAGTGATATCAACAACTTTCTCTATTCAAGCAACTGAGCTTTGAAGTGATTAAATAGAAGCAAGAGCTAATGATCTTCTGACTGATTCTAAAGAGATGAAGATCAGAAGTCGATTGAAGAAGTGTCGCAAAAGCAATGCTGCTCTTCGCGCAGCTTGCTTATTCAACGACAAAGAGCAGACGCATTGAAATCTGCATACTGAAAGACGATCGCGCGTTCGCACTTTGATGACATGACTCATAGAGAAGACTATGTGCTCAGGAAACGATTGCGAGTGAAACTGTTCAATGTCGTGATTGTGCGAGAAAATTGAGTTGATTCTGCCTGCTTGAAGATGTCTTGATAGTACGAGACGAGTTGATTTGTCGTCGACGCCTAGATCATAGCTTCAGCTGTCAAAGAATTCTGACGAAGTCGAGTCAGCATGCGACTCAGAGGTTGAAAAACAGCTCAAGTCGCAATCGAAGAAAGTCAGAATATGCTCATGACATGCTCAGCTCTGCTCAGGCATGCTCAGGCTCGACTCAGGTTAGAGCGACGCTAGAATCGAAAGAGGAAAACCTTTTTGACAGTTCTCTATGTCTGATCTGAAAAAGCAGACTGTTTGAGAAATGAGTCAATGTAGAGAGACGAATCGACTGAGTGATCGCTTGAATCTTGATCATCGATTGTATCTGCATATGCGTTCGCTTCGTACTCTTGCTCTGTAATGAATCGATCTTTGATTAAAACAGCTCTTTGAATGTATGAAGTAAAGAAAAGAACGTGAAGAGAGAGATTTAGCTTGTCGAGTTGCTTCATGTGAGTTGAAAAAACTCATGACGATGAAGAAGCGAGTTCTAATGAAGTTGATTTATTCGAATCGTTCGTGAAACACGAGCTTTGAGCCTCAACAAGTCTTAAAGCAGTGGACGAAGCAGATTGTCTGATTTCAGAGTAAGACGTTCTTTGAAGCTCAATCTCAACGTCTATGTCTGCAACGTTGATGAGAATTTGAAGAATAGATTGACTGAAACTCTTATCTTTCTTCAGAAGTATGCGCTCAAATCGGCTCATTCAAGCTGCATGAGACATCATCTTGCACTGCCTCAGAAGAGTTTTCCTGAGACACGTTATCTTTGATAGTTCAAATATCAGGTGACGAGACATTGAAGACACTCATCTCACTGCTCGAGTCACATGCACATCACGATGTATCGTACCAAATTGAAGCGGCGTGCCAGAACTAGAACAGAATGCTATAGCGAAAAAGATGTTTAAGAATGAAGTAGAGCTATGCGATCTGAAGACTTAGACATGTAATAATCTTCTGATATATGAAAGATCATTCAATCTCGAGTGAGAGTAATCGTTTTTCCTCATTGCTATCTAACAAATCACATCTCAATGAGTTTCTGAATCTGTCTTCATGAGAATCTTAGCGAGGATATAGAGATCTTGAGTGTTAGCATCATCTCGTTCAATAACGAGACGATCAGAGATCAGACATTTCTGATCTTATCTCGATCGACTTTGAGAGATGAGTAACGCTTCTCATCCAAGCACATTTCGAGGAAGAGCAATTCAGACAAAAACGAAAGATTTTCAAAGAAGATCTCTTGACGATTCGACGATTCTGCACATAAAGACGTCGAGAGAGCGAGTAGTGAATCTAGAGAGTCAGAAGTGAAGCGAGAATGTCAGAAGTGAATCTAGAAAGTCAGAAGTGAATGAGAAGTCAGAAGTGAAGCGAAGAAGTCAGAAGTGAATCTGAGAAATCAGAAGTGAAGCGAAGATGTCAGAAGAAATTTAAAATACATTGATATATTCGATGAGCAGTAGATCTCAGTTTCTGATGCAGTCTGCGACAATGCTGCAATCAGATGATTCATGAACATCTTATTCTATCTCAACGAATCAGACATTGAAGATTTACAATTCAATGCTTGATACTGATTCATTTGATCTTTCAGCAAGCATGCAGTTTTCTACATAGTATCAATGCAATTTGATGAGACAGAGAAGAAGAAAGATGTTTTTCTTCTCTGCTTTATCTTCTCTTGATAAACGTATTAGTAGTTGACTAATGTCTATAGCGCTATCGCTCACGGAATGATCAAAGCTCATGATATTGTCATCGTCGATAATATGAGCGAGCACGAGGTTAAAGCATTGAAGAAAGTGCTGCATGATCGAGTCTCAAAACTCAAGCTGACACAAGTTGACTGAGAATATGTTGTATTATGAGTGATTGTAAAGATGTTGATTACTGTTTTAGCACAGATTTGTAGCTGAAATTGATCTGCTTATTCTCGAATTTTGATGAGCACTGCTTATGAAAATCTGACTGAAACAGTGACTTAGAACAACATGATTGATTTTTGCAATGTCTTCGAATCTTTCTCATTACGTCGCATTTCTGTTTTAACGCTAAAGAAGCATCTAGATGAAATTCTATGTGTTTGAGAGCAATTCAAGCTGAGAAAGAATAAAAGAAAGAATGATGTCAAAGAAAAGACTTGTCGCGTGTTCAAAAAGCACTATGTTGAAAGCAGAACATAATTCAACGCACTGAATGACTTCAATAATCGTAATAAATAATAGTCATGACTTTTTTCTTTCTTATATTCAATCTAGTAGTTGTGTGATTTCTATTCGCTCTATCTCGATGAGTATTCGAGACCTACTCAGCCTGAATGTCTTCAGTTTTCTTGAAGTCGAGATCTTTTGTCTTTTCTGATAACGAGATCGTAACGGGTCCGTTTATGATATTTCCTCACCAGATCATGCGTTTTCAATGAACTAGTACTTCTTCAACTTCTCACTTCTCTTCGCTCTCTACGAGAATCATTTTCGAGAGAGAAGCGATAGCTTCATTTTTGAGATAGAGTTTTAATAGAGAGATGAAACATGAAGTGAATACGTCATGTGAATGAAAGTCGTAAACGATACGATTGGGATTCTACAAGATTCACAACTGCAAAGAGCTCAGTATACTTCTGCGACAACTTCTTTTTGAATCTCGCATCTCGTAGATTTTTGATGAAGAGCATGACTTGATCTTCTACGCTGAAGTTCTTGAGTTGAGTATGCTTGTTGTGAATCGTCGTCTGTTGCTCTTGAGCTTTGCGTAGTCGTTTCAGCATGAGATCGCGCTGCTCTCATAAGATGTTTATTCTTTCTCTTGCGGCGAAAATGTCTAAATAGCCTCGAAAGAACTTAGATCTCTCGTCGCATTTGCTGATCACTGACATGACACGGCATGACATTAAGAAAGAAACATCGCGAGTACGAATTTTAGCACAGATCTGTAGCTGAAATCGCTTTCAAAATAAAAATCGACTCAATTCTGCTTCTGTTTCTGCTTCTGCTTCAATATTGCATTCTGAAATTCTAATCTTTTCTTTTCAATCAAGATGACTTCATCTTGACTAGTCGCGAAAAGAAACTGATGTTAATATAGATCGCTCATCAAGACGCAAACATCGTTATTTCGAACAACGTCTGATCACGTCTAGAGAATGTAGAAATTCGACTATGTCAGATTTCTCAGTCAGATGTGCCTTTTTCACATATTGCTGAAGACGACGAAGATCTATCGCATCCGTTCAATTCGTGATCTCGCGAGATTTTTCAAGAAGAGCAGTCAGAACATTTAAGATCAAAGCTGATGACTTTTTTATATCGTAATGCACTCTTCTAGTCATTTCTTTGAAATGAAAGCTTCTTTTCGAAATCAATATCTGCGAGGTTCTTGCTTTGAGACGATCAGCGAAATCGACGATAGTTATGATTTGAAGCTCAATTTCGAAGAGAAGAGATAAAGCGCTGATCGAAACGCGCGAGATCATCGTCTGAAGTTGTAAGAAATCAAGGTTCGTGAAATACAGTTGTGCTTCTTTCGACTTCATAGCTTCTGCACGGTTCTGTTCAACGAAAAATCTTGTTGAACAGTTCGTGATCGACGAACGATTTCTGAGTTCGAGATTCAACATGAAATTGGCAATATCCGTCAAATCTTGTCAAGTAGAACGAGAAACCTGACATTCGACATTTCGCCTGCTTGATCACTTCGATGTATGCGCTCGTCAGCAATTAAAGAGACTATATTGAAGAGTGAGCACATCGATTGATCAGATGTCAGCAGAATAATCGCTAAGAAGATATGATTCTTTCAAAGCCATCTCGAGCGCCTTGTACGCCAAAGATCTCGAAAGAACGATATCTTCGAGCTTATCTATCATCGATTCTCGAAAGACGATCAGAATGTTGAATGACTGTATTGCTCAATGAGTCATGCTCTGTTCATGTATATACGCTGCATCGTTCAAGACATGTATCAGAACTGTCATCATCTGATCTGTTGACACATTCTTCTGCTCAGCAAGTGTTGCGTGAATGATTCACTTCATCATCAGCATCGACTCATTAAGATCAATAAACTTGTCAGAAAATGTTCTTGTGACGCATGACTACAAAACAGTTAGCGTAATAGTCACAAGATAGATGAAGTGTAATTACATGAATCAATTTTCTGATTTGACGATCTTCTTTCTTCTTTGACCAGCGTTTTACTGCGTAAAAGATTTCGCAACAGTCTACTGCCTTCTGTATTGCTGACAGTTCACCTTTCTCTTGAGAAAGAAGACTAAGCTTTGCGAAATTCTGCATAGTGAGCGCAAAGTTTCTTTGAATAGTCAGATCATTGAGAAACGACAATGAGATCAAGGCACTTTTTCTATACGCTTGTCACTTTCGATTATATGTTTCTTCGTCATGACTTGAAATGATTAATCTGAATCTGATGAGTGCGACTTGAATGATATCATTCAAGAAGATGAGAGTGAATGTCTGTCGTAATTGTTTCACTTCGCCATTGAATGACTCAACAACGATGTCGTTGAAGAATGTATTCGTGACGATCATCTGATCATTTGTTCAATTAAAGTCGATGCGAAAGTGAACAGCGCTGATTTCGGGCTTGTCGAGAACGACATCAACTCTCTTGTTATTTCGTTCAAAGCGATGATCATGTTGCGAATCGATCAGCGTCTGTGAGAATCGAAGCGCAAAGATTGATGTTGTCTGATCATGATGTTTGACATTCTGCGATAACTGTAGAATATCTATTTCAGATTCTGGTCGTAGAAAAGCAAAGTCGTCATAATTTGTAGATGTCATACTATACGATTAGTTGAGTGAGAATGCTGTGAAATCTAAAGATAAGTTGAAGAATGTGTTTGAAGTTGTACGCTGTTCTATTATACAAGTGCTAGCCGTCAAGAAATTCTGCTTTTACTTCATACACTCAGCGAAGCATCAGTGAGCGTTAAAAGTGAACTCGCTACGAAGACGATTGTTGTTTCACCTCATGCTGATATGATCTATTTCCTTCTCTATATTATAATAGAAAATCTATTTTAGAATCTCTCATACGAATATTGCTAAAGTTCTCAATTCGATTGATTCACGTGACTTTTCTCGCGAACATTAGAGACGTCTTGAGAAGCAAAAACGACGAGTCGTCAAGCAACTTTCTTTTCTCACGTCAAATCTTCTTTCTTTGTTGACAAAGATGCATCTTCATTGCAATACATCGTCGATCAATTTGACATCTAAATTCAGTCGATCTGACTCGAGATTGATCACAGCTTCTCGAAAGCTATTCTTGAATCTCGATGTGCAAGACTTCGACGCACTGTCCGAAGATGTTGTTATCTCAGAATCAGTAACTTCGTCGTTTTCACACTCTCTTATTTTCTTGAAGTACTGAAGAGAGCATTCTCGTAGCAAACTTGATAGATTGCAACAGAGTACATTCAAAAAGAATCATCAACAGTCGATAGACAGTTGAAAATACTGAAGAACAGAAGCGATATTCTGAGTCGAGCAGTTCAGTAAGAATCATCGAAATCATTTAAGAGATGATTGCGAAGCAAAGACATACTTCTGAAGAGCAGCAGCAGACTTCTGAAAAACTACATGACTGTCGTCAGCAAGCTCTGTAGAACTGACTGATCCGCTTTATTGAAAGCAGTGAATTACATGACATAAAAGCAAGCGAAACTGCGCGAGTTCAGTCTCGAAATCTGAGTTACGATACGAAATATCTGATGTTAATTATTTCAAATGCGAAAATGATCATTACAGAACGCTTTTGAAATCTTCAATAAGAGACGCATGCTTGCTCAGATCTTCTTCAAGAGCGAAACATACTGAGAGTTTGAATTCGAGAATCGATGAAAACTTGTTATCGAGCGCAGACTTGTTTGATCAGGAATCTCAGACTGAAAGTGTGCATCAATCGTCGCTTGAATTTGAATCTACAACGCGTTTCTCGCTGACGTCAGAATCTTTCAATGAAAAATGTTCTATTAAGCATCGAGATCGATCAATTCAGCTCTTGTGATCTCAACTACGAAGAAGTCAAAGACTCAAAGCAAAACAGAATTCTCTACGAAGAAGTCGAAGACTCAAAGCAAAACAGAAATCGATAAAGAGTTAATGTTCTCAAGAAACAGATCGCTAAATGAAGCGCGATCAGACTCGTTCATGTAAAGCGAGATGAGCTTGTGAAGAGAGAGATCTTGGCGCTTCAACGTTCATTGAAAGATGATTCTCAAGTATAACGAAGCAGAAACGGCTCATCAACTGAGACTTTCGATTGCGAATCTGCACTAAGTCATCGACAGACAATCTGAATTCGAAGATTTACTTCAGCTCGAAGAATGGCACATAAGAGAAAAGCAGAGTAAGCGATGCAGCTGAACTGCTTGATCGAAACGAATTTCTCTCTCTATAAGTAATGCTATCTCATCTTCAGTGAATAGAGCGATTGATGAAGCGATTGATGAAGCGAATGCAGTGACTGATGCAGTGACTGATGAAACGAATGAGTTGATCAAATGATCACACTTTCGTCATCTGATCTGACTATTGCAACTAGAACAATCGATCAAGCTCACGGAATTCTCATTCGCCTGATGATGATAGCTTCATAATGACAAAATATTAATCTTTTCTCATTCATTCTACAACAAGCTCAAGCGTGAGACGATACTAACACTTTAAAACATTTTCGGCTCGTGGCTTGACAAACACACTTTGCTTAATTCTGCATATCGAGTTGAGATACTACTTCGAATGATGATCGACGCAATGAAAGACTGAAAAACTCTGTCTCATCAGAAACATTTCATTGAAGACTCAAAACTCTTCAACAAAAGCATCTTCATCGAAAGCTCTTCATCACAAGTCGCATCGTTCAATGAAGAAAAGAAAGTCTTTCAGAAATTTCTAACTGCAACGCTCGATGATACTTCAAGTCTGATCATCCGCTTCTAATATGATAGAATATCATCATGCATGTTCTTTCTCGATCGCGACACGTCTTCGCTTGTCGTTCTCTTCTACAGTCTTTTCTGCACTGACTACTTCTTCGTTTCGTAGTCGATTTAAATCTTCTTCATGTATGTCTTCGACAAGTAAGCTTGCGCGTCTTTCTGAAGATCATCTAATGATCTTCGATCTTGAATCGAATGTGAATGTGAAGAGCTTCGAAACTGAGAACAGCCTATCAAAACTCGATGTCGTGAAGCGTGAGACTAAAGGCGAGTCGCTTTGCGACTGTGACGAAGTTCAAAGTGAAGTATGAATATCAAGATACGATGTTTTTCTTGAAATCGATGAAGCTTTGTCAAAGTCATGAAATATATTCAGAGTCTTTGACGAGATGTTTGACGACGCTGAAGCAGAGCAAAATGAATGATTGAGTACGATTTCATTTTGCAAATCGAATTCAGCAGATTCTTTTTCTTTCATGATAGTCAAAGAAATAGAGACTCTCTTAAACATTGTTAATGTTCGTTCGATAATTGAAATATAATGAACTTATTCATTCTGCTATAGCTTTTCGATGATCAATATCTAGAGTCTCTAAGTCTTTACAGAGTTGTTCTTTCTTTATAGTTCGATTGTGAATTAGTCTTTATTTCATAAGTCGAATAAATCAAGTTACTCATGCTATCATGTTATATGTGTCTTGATCATATACTTTCTGTACGCTCTTAGAGAGTTCTAATATCACGATTCTATACTTCTTCGAACACTTCTGATTTGCTGTGTACTTGACTGTCACATTCTGAGCGAATGCAACGCAATCTGCAGCTGTCGCTCTCGATCGAAGAGTTGACATGATGATGATGCGTACAAACATCGCAAAAGCTGTAATAAATGTTAGAGAACATGCGAGATATCTGTTGAGAGATCAAGCGCAGAGACGCGTTATTAAGGTACGAAAGACAGAGCTAAGAACTGACATGCTAATCAACTGACGCGTTATTATGCTACGATAGATCGAGCTATAAAGGAGAAGAACAAGATGAATACTAAAATACAAGACAGAACATAAAGTTTCAAGCATGAAGATTCAATCAAAGGCGCATCTAGACAATCATGCAATTGATGATACTCTCTGCAGAAGTCGAATTAGGCTGAGATGCTTTGAAACAAGAGACGAAGGTGACAATTCTGTCTCTTTTCTCGCGTCTAGAGTCATCTATCTTCTTCGTCTGTGAACAGATCGCAGATATTCTCTTCGTCTATCGTCTTCTTGCTTCTACTCTCATCTACACAGTCATGTCAAACTATTCATTCAAGAGACACTCTTGAAAGATCGAGAGTCACAAGAGCTACAAGATCTTAAACGTTTATCTAAAGACGCGCTCTAACGTTGTTACTCGCTTTATCATTGAAAGCATGCTTTTTTATGAACACAAAGATCGAGAAGGTTTCATTGATGAAATCGTTGACAAAGACGCTTTCATTTCTTCTGAGTCTTGCTATGATGAACGTGTCAGATTCAATGTCAATAAAGAGGTCTACGTTCGCGCAGAATACTATTTCGAAGCATTGAAAGCTTTATCGAAAGCAAAGAAGTTCAAAACTCGAACAAGTGAATTCATCAAAGCAATCGATCATCATAGTCTGCTCACGTATCGTTCTTTCGATTGTGATGATGATTATCTCACGGAAAGCACAATCTTGATTGAGTACGAAGGACAAAAATACCTCTTCAAAGAAACAGAAGATCTATCTTCTGCGTCATTCATTTATCAGAAATTTCAAACACTCTGACGTCTGAATCATTCTTCTATCATTCTCTCTTCTAAGCTTCTAGTGAAGTCTGAAGAAGACTCGAATCGTGTTCTTGAATTTCTTCTTCAGTATTATTCACACGAAAATCTACGAGAATTCGTTTTCAAGTTGCGAAGCAATGATGATGTTTCTTTGTTCTTGTTTTGCAAATGAGTTGTACAACTTGCACAAGTCTTTCATCATCTGCTGTATATGAAAAGATTCTTCTATCAAAATATCAAGCTCGAAAATTGCGTCATGAATGAGAAGAAGAATCTAATTCTAATCGACTTCGAACATGATTCTCGCTGCAGATCGATATTCAGAGCTTCGAAGATTGATAGATATCATGACATCGCAGCGTTGTTGAATACGACTCAAGAACAGGCAAAGATTTTTTCGATGAGAAGAACTCTTTGAATAGTCTGAGAGATAACGTCGATCAACAAGTACTTTGAGGAAAGAGAGAATGAAGAATATCGCGAGACGATCTTCATTGAAAACACAGCATCTGTGTCACAGAGTTGAAAAAACATGATACTGCAATGCGTAGATGAGAATTCAGACAACAGATCGAGCTTAACGAACATCTTCGAGCATTTTGAAAAGAAAAGTCAAAGCTTCAAACAAAAGTCGAGATTCAACAGAGATTTCTACTTTCTGCGAGAACGAAAGTGAAGTTAATTGCGTGATTAGGTTGAAACGAACGAAGAAATATTTTGTAACTCTATCGAGTCTGAATTCTGAAGTAAAACAGCGTCGCAGTATTGCAGTTCGAATTGATGACTGATCTGATGATTGATTTATTATTGTTTGATGCTCGATTGAAGCTCGAATTGTCGACTGAAGCTAGCTTCGAAGTTCTTAGCTGTAGTCGATTTGACTGACTTCTGACAAAGCTCGATTTCGCTTCTGATATCTTGTTCTAGCGCTTGACTCGTTGCCGTGCCATGTGTCTTCACGTCAGAAAACGAAGGCAAGCGATTTTCATCGCTGCAAGTGTGTTGCGAACTGCTTCATCTAGGTTTTTGCACATCAGACTGTTCTACATCGCTCAGATTGCTCAGATTGTTTCGCTCAGATTACTCAGATTGTTCTACATCATACATTGAGATTATTCATGTTGTTGCACACTGCTAAGATTGCTCAGATTGTTTCATTCAGATTACTCAGATTGTTCTACATCACTCAGATTGTTGTAGACTGTTTCATCTAAGTTGTTGTACATCAGATTGAGATTATTCAGATGATTGCACACTGCTAAGATTGCTCAGATTGCTTCATTCAGATTATTCAGATTGATGTATATCATTCAAATTACTACGTACTTCATGCTCACTAAAAAGCTTGAAATAATTGAATAAGAACTTGAATGCTTTGTCGAAGCTTTCGACGCTTGAATACTCAATGAGGCATACAGCAGACTATTCTCTCTATCGAGATTGATCTCGCTGTTGTCAGCTTGAAGTCACAAGAGCGTAGCTTTCTCTGATTTTGATAAGACACACGTCGTGATATTGTCTGACAGAGTGATGAAGACAAAGAAAGACAGAAATCTTCATTTGCTAAATCATAAGTGAAAGCATTCAAAACTTACGTGAAAGAAAAATATTATATGTGAAGAAACTCAAAAAAGAAAGTAGAGTTGAAAGCAGTGAACGTCTTGAAATCGTCAACAGCAAGCTCAACTTTGAGTCATTTCTCAAACTTCACGCTTGTAGCTTTACTGACTGTCTCAGAGCTCTGTATTTCTATGAGTCGAGCTTATCATCTCAACTTGCATGAATATAGCTCTCTCGACCCTTCTTCATCGTTGCTTCACAGCATCGTTTAGCTGTCGATGATGTCGCATCAATGAATGAGATCGAACGTTTTCGACTTTGAATGCTTTGTCTACTAGATGTTAATGATACACTTGCAGTAACTTGATAAAAAGACATTAATATCTTTCTAACGTCGACAAAGCATTGTTCTTCATTTTCTTGAGTAACGAAAGTTGATCTTTCAGCTTTTCATTATTCTTCTGCAAAGTGCGAATCTTTAGATTCTTTATGCAACTGTTAGTTTTCGTTCGATGATCGAAGTAATAGTAACTTATCTTCATCTCTAATTTCTCTACTAGAAATTCGATGTGATCATGTAATCATGATATGCTTCTGACAATCTTCACTGCGTCTTCGAAAGAAATCTTTCCAAATCTTCTTTCGTATTGATGTATAAACACGATGATCTGTGTATGATATTGTTCGACTTCGCTTGAGCTAAGTAAAGAAAGACGTTCTACGTAATTAGAAGAATATTCTCGATCGTGCTCTTGTTTCATTGTGAACAAATTGTAGAAGTTTCACTGTTAAGACTGAAAGAAATCTCTTTCTATGACATGAAAGAAGCTCGTTGATGAGAATTGCAAGCAAAGATAAAACAAACGCGCACATTTGCTTTAAATCTGTGGTTAAATGTACTCTACGTGTTATTATTGAGAAGATCTCAGAAGTCTGCGGCTCGCTCACATGATTCGCAAGCTATCAATATGATAAGATTATGATTCAGCAAGAGATCACACAACTGTTTTTTCAACTTGTCTCAATCACAGATAATACAAATGATAATCTAAGTAGCTAAGACAATCGACTGAGCTATTCTTAATGACTACAAGATTCTGACAGTTCTGCTGTATAAGTTGAAACATTTCATCTAACTAAAAGAACGATCTGTCATTTCGATCATTGCACGATTCACGCGATAGCATAAATGCTATTCGCGATAGCTCAAAGATGTCTCAAGTTGTCGTTTCTGATGCATTTGTCGATGCTGTTTCTGTTGTGATTGTTCTTGTCGTTTTCACATCTCGAAGAAATAGACTGAAAGAGACACGATATTTAGATCGACGCGACATAGAGAACATCATCAACAGTGATGATAGAATTCTTCACATTCTCTCAGTTTTTCATCGAAAGTTCTGCAGAATTTAGAATGCAAAACAAGAAGACTTGTTCTAAATCGACATAGTGAACGATTTCGCTGCTTCATGATCTCTTTCGATGATCGTTGTCACTGATACGTCTTCAGAAGAGATTTGAGGCACTCAGTCATCAAGATGTCGAACAAATCGTAGAGTGTGAAGAGTCACAAGAACAACTCGAAGTGACTTTCGTGACTTTCTTGAGATCAATTTTTCAAGCAATTCTCAAACATCATCATTCATCGCGATGCAGCTTCATTCATTTCAGAGCTTTTCTCAATCAGTGCAGATTCAAAATAATGTGTCAAGCTTTTGTTGACAAAGACGAGGTCGAACTTCTTGAATAAGAAGATAGACTTCTTGTTAAGAGCGTCGATGCGATCTACGACAATAGACACGACAGCTTGATCGATCACGTTCTGTGCGATTCGTATGAATTTCGGCAAGTATAATATCTCGTTCTTCAAGTCTGTGAAGTTCATGTTCGTGAACTTCATGTCTTCGACGCAAAGATAGAGTTAAAGATCAAATTGAGAAATCAAAGAAGAGAATTTTGAAAAGATCACGTCTTTGATAATCTTCATCGCAAATCTCAGTTGATCTGAGACATTGATGAATCATTCTTGAATTACTCAGATGATTGTACATCATTCAGATTATTCAAGTTGTTGTTCACTGATCACGAGTCAGATTACCTCGATTATTGTTCATCACTTACATCACTAGTCACGATATTCGCGTTGCTGTACACTATTCAGATTGTGCTCAAGTTGCTGTGCATCACGCATGTTTCGAATCATTCACATCGTATTCAGATTGTTGCACATGACAGTTGTTGTCAATCACTGACAGAATCAGTCAGAGTTTTCGCGTTGCTGTGCAGATTATTCAAGTTGCTGTGCATCACGCATGTTTCGCGTCGTTCACACTGTATTCAGATTGTTGCACAGAACAGTGTCAACGAGCCAGATTATCCAGATTGTTGTCAATCACTGACAGAATCAGTCAGAGTTTTCGCGTTGCTGTGCAGATTACCCAAGTTGCTGTGCATCACGCATGTTTCGCGTCGTTCACATCGTATTCAGGTTGTTGCACATGACAGTGTCAACGAGCCAGATTACTCAGATTGTTGTCAATCACTGACAGAATCAGTCAGAGTTTTCGCGTTGCTGTGCATCATTCAGATTGTGCTCAATTTACTCAGCACATGACAGTGTCAACGAGTCAAATTACTCACATTGTTTCACATCATTGACATCACGAGTCGAATTACTCAGATTGTGATGATTCACTTGCACATCACTCAGATTGTTGAACGTCGTTTAGAGTATTCAATTGACATCACTAGTCTCAATATCACTTAGATTGCTGAACGTCTATTCAATTTATTGTTAAGAGCGAAACGTTCAGAAATTATTCTTTCGTTTTCGTAGCTACATCGATCAACAACATGTTTCTAATTTCGCGCTGTTTTCGAAACAAAGTCAGCGACAAAACAATCAGATCTAAACATAGCAAGTCGAAAAACGTCGTGTCAAAAAACCGTCGACGAGACGAGATAAACACAATAGCATATTTTGTCTGCGCAGACGTATCTTTTTTCGAAGACAATGTGTTAGCTAGAAAAGAAGCATCTTTTCTCGAAGACAATTTGACAGCTAGAAAAGAACTTGTAGAGCTGTCTGCAAATCTCATCGATGAAAAAGATGAGATGATGATTGCACACTTCTAACATCATCAGCTAATAGCGACATCAGAAACAATTTTTATCAATTGATCATGTAACGAATCGTCGTCATCTGTGAATTATAGCAGAAAATCAATATACATATCACGTGCATCGTCTAATTTCACCTTGCAAATCGAATTTTCGTGCGATGTCGATTCATCATTCTGCTCTTTAGTGTCTGACACTTCAGATTGTACATCTTTCGCTCTTTCTTCACGTCCTTTAGAAAGATTTCGAGTCAGCCTGCTGACGAAGAAAATCTCTTCACAATTCGACTGAGTTATTTTCGAGAAGATCGAAAGAGAATTTCAGATGAAGTATAGTCGTTTACTACGCAATCTTCGTGCTGACTACTCGACAAGCTACATCACAGATGTTCAGGTTTTCAACGCAGTCGAAATCAGAAGCGACAAGCGAAGAGAAACAGACGTTGCGTGAAATCTTCTGCGCGATGATCATGACTTCATTCAGTCTAGAGATGTCGAGTCATTCTTTCTGAAATACTTTTGCTGCTTGTGTGAGACTGCACGAGATGAACATAAGATATCTAGTCAGATTTCTATTATGATTCGCGTCGCATACGATCAGAGTGCTCAAAACGCTTACAGAATTTATGACAAAGTCTTGAAGAAGCACATCTCGTCTGTCAAAGCTCTTCTCTGCGCGTACAAGAGATTGCAACGAGCATGTGTACTTGTAGTCTTGCTGAAGATCGTTCTGTCAAAAGAACAGATCGAGAACGCTCGATCTATCATGAACAAACTACTCGAAGATCAGAGCGAAATCGATAGTTTTCGTCTTGTTGAAATTGATGATATATCAAATTTACTGACGATCTTTGTTCGAAGCTTTTCTCATATGAAAAGAGTCAGACTTGTCAAGAATGATGTACACAACGCTTTAGAGTTTGTACAACTCGTCATAGATTTCTCAGAATTGAAAACGTGTCGTCTTTTCAATGTCATCATTGCAAGACTTGAAGAACTTCAGATGTCTCTATGTCTGAAAATATTCTTGTATGTCAGAAAGACTCTTGCGTACGTCAGCAAAGAGCAGCATCTTTCATTGATAAAGAAACTTTTCGAAAGTCTGAATGACTTCTATTCAACATCAGATCTTGCGTCAAACGAAATTGCTTCAAACTTTATGTCATATTGCAGTATCATTCTGTTTTTGCATTCACGAGAATTTTCTCGAGATTCTTTCCTTCTAAACATGCATCACTGTATGAAAGAAGATGATGTCAGTAAGGAACAATGAACTCGTGCTTGACGAGAGCTTGAATTGAAGCAGAATTATCAACGTCAGAGCGATCTGATCGTTGCACGTGAGAATGTTCAACACGATCTAATTCATCTTGCGTCGTGTCGCGATCGATATTGAATCAAGCTTTTCATATTTTCTATCGCTGATCGATCGATATTATGAAAGAATATTTTACGATTAAGCGCATCTCAATTCTCAGATCTCTTGACTTCTCTTTGACCATTGAAATCTTAGTGAGGCTCGATGAGTGACAGAATATTATAGATTGAATTCTTCGCTAGATTATGTTATGTAGCGCGATGTACTATGCAACAAAAATCGGAGACAGCACTAACAGCGTTTAAAGATGACGACACAATTAATGTATCTCATCGTTAAGCGCCTCACTTTTACGTCATCTGATCGTGAAGATATAATGCATCTGAATAGAAGCATGAAAGCATCAAAACGAGCATCTTTCTCTCTTATTTCTTCTCTCAAGTTCAGACTCTTGTCAAATCAACTTTAAGTCACAATGTAATATCAGTCATCTTTCTACGAAACGCTGCAAAACTCGAACGTAGTCGAGAAGCTTAGAAGTCAAAGCAATTCGATTTCTTGATTTGAGAGCGCAGTTCGTCGATTCGAACTTATGACGAGCGAGAAGTTGATACATTGAAATCAGATATGTTCAATGAGAAAACGCCTTTCAGAGACTTCTAATTACGACGCTCGACGTCTTTGCGTAAAATCACTCTGAGACACTTCTATTCTAATCTCTCACACTACAGCTCTTCATTCTCTTCGTCTCTTTCATAGTCACGAGTGAGTCTTCTGCGCTTCTTTTTCGAGATGTTTTCGAGATATTCGAGATGTCAGAGATCATCTTGACTGTGAGTGCGCGAGCGTTCTTTGTTCGATGATCTTCTTGAGAATCTAGCAATGAAGACTCTGAAGTTGCTAGAGAAGAGTCTATAAATAAAGGCGAGATTACTTCTTCATACGATGTCGTAGATCAAATTGAAGAAGATAAGTCTAGAAATGACGTGTCTCGAACTGACAATGTGTCGTCTGACGCTGAAGCTATGTAATAAGAGAGCTTGAGCGTGATTTTGATTACAAGATGCGACATTGAGACTGACGAGCATTGAACAGAAAAATCTAAAGGTGCTGACGCTTGTGCGAACGCACGATCTCTCAAATCAAGCAAAGATCTCTTCAAGTCGATGATCATTAGTCTCGATTTCAAGATCAAGATGAATCGAGCTTATCAATGCTGCAGTCTTCTTCTTGTAATGATCGTAGAGTTCTAACATATTTCTACACTTCAGTATTTCGTGAACGCATCTATGAATTTCTTCTGTTACGAGTTTCTTGTAGAAGACCTTCGAGTGAAAGACTTGCTCGTAGAAGGCATGTTCGCAGAAGATTTGTTGATAAAATTCTTGCTGATAGAATGCTTGCTCATATGAGAGAATTGACATTGTCGTCCGAGATTTGTAGAAAGATCGAAAGATTGTAAGAATGCTTGAGAACAAACAACGTTTTGAAAAGCAACAGAGGATAATTGAGAATTAATACTACATGCTCTGTCTACGCGTTGTTTATTGAGCAGGCTAGGAACAGACAATCTCATGCTATAAAAAGATCAAGCAAAAGCACTCAATTAAAGACGCGTCGTTGAAATGTGATTGATGAAGTGATCATGCTAAAGATGACATTTTCTGCAGACAAGAAATCGAACGCAGAAGAAGATGTAATCAATCAAAACAGATAAAGCTAAGACGTATGACACAACACGGAATTCTTGAGTTCTAAAGTCACAGCGTAATACTTCTCTCGCTCAGATTTCTTTCGCTTACGATAGACTCTACAGAAACAAGGAAGACGCAAGACGTCATCTAACGTTCGAGATCGTTGAGTTACTGAGAGCAATTCTTTACAGAAGTTCAAAGGTCGAAATCTGAAATCGTTGAGAAAGACGCTTCAACTGCTTCTGAACCTGCGTTGAGTCAAGTTCTTCGTGTAAGAGAGCATAAGAGAGTCTGATCGAAAGCAGATAGATTTCGAGACTCAGAAAGTAGTGAAGCGCTTATACGTTTTCAGATTGTCGCTCAATTTATTCATGTTGTTGCACATCATCAAGATCGTTGTAGTTCTCGCGAGTCATGACAGCGTGCACTTAATGTTGTCGCCTTGTTTTCTCACGTCGAGTCTTTGTCATAATAATTTATTGATTAGTGTCAATTCGTAGTAAGAAGAGTGATAGAAATGAGCATTGATTGATTTGTCACATCTTGTCATTGATAAACGACTATCTTCGTATGTCAGTCAAACATCATGAATAAATCTAGCGAAAGCATGACTTTCGAAATTTCTTCCACGAACGAAGATTGAATCAAGAACATTGATGCGAATGACTTTATTTTTCTAACAGACTCAGTCGTTGACGAACGAGTTGAGAAGTTCGCAGAGAATGAATGATCTCGCACTATGATTGAAGTAGATTCTATTCTATCTGAATCATTCTCTTCTAATATAGAAAGCAGCGCGTAGTTGAAATACTTTACATTCGCATTTCGCTATTTCAAGCTTGAAGTCTGCTTCCTGAAACATTCTTCAAGAGTCGCATATTCTGTTGCATGACGTCTGAAAGACAAGAACGTCAAACACTTGCGATTTTCATATGAAGCAGAGAATCAAAAGTTGACTTCTATAAGAGCTCTCACAAGTTATCCGTTCAATGTTTGCACTTCAGCTCGCTAGCATTCACACAGAAAATTCTTCGACACGCCTTTCACACCTCTCTCATTCATTATACTAATCACTCATTCTTTCATACATCAATTCTTCAGAGCTGAGACGTGTCATTTGAGTCTTGATCTTGATTCACATAATCAGAATCATAGAGTGCAAAATAGCTAATAGACTGATTCGTAGAATTAGTGATCTGATATTGATCTTGATTCATATAATCAGGATCGTAGAGTGTAGAATAACTAGTAGACTGATTCGTAGAAATAGTGATTTGATCTTCATTCTCGAAGTTTGCGTCGTGAACTGAGTATTCAGTACGTTGATTCTCAAGATTGTGCATTTCTAAGAAATTTTGACGAAACAGCTGATCTTCATTCGCGAAGACTGAATTGTGAACTGCAGAGTATTCAGTACGTTGATTTTCAAGATTGTGCATTTCTAAGAGATTTTGACGAGAAAGCTGATCTTCATTCGCGAAGACTGTAGAGCGATCAGAAATTCGAGACATAGAGCTTGAACTTCGATTCTGATCATTAAAAGCGACATCATGATCTGCGACAGATGAATGACTCGTCGCTGCGTAAGGAAGTATCATATATGCAGCAATTTCATCATGTAAATTCGTTGCAGACTCAGCATTGTGAGCTCTGTCTAGATTGAAAGACATAGAGTTCTTCGACTCATCTAGATCAAGAGCGTCAAGAGTAACATCTAATAGTTTTAGTTCAAAACACAAGCACAGCACAATTTTATATCTTGTAAAGCTTAATCTATCTTTAAGTTTCTTTTCAGTCGCTTGTTTTCTTGTCTTCTTGCAACTTTGTCGTTGTCGATGTCGATTATACGATGATCGAGATTTCAAAGTCTGATCACATGCTTCGCAGCGCGTATTGAGACTCTTTTCTAAATATCGACATGATTAAAGAATCTTATAGGCTTTGAAAAGTATACATATCTTCATGATCAGATCAGCACTTGTGTGTTTTCAAATATGTCAACTTTGTTCATCATTTTTGACATCGTGTGCAGTAACTTTCATTTCAGATTATTGAGCTTGAAATGTTCTGTAGCTTTGAAAGTTTCGCGTTAAGAATGCTGACGCGATCTTTTAGCAAAGCAATCTTCTTCTTGTAAAGCTTCTTCACTACTTTCTTTCTGTCGTTATTTCTATACACGACACGTTGTGTCTTTCGATCAGACATGTGACTTGTGCGTCTTTCACTGCGTGATTCTAATCATGATCAGTCTTTGTACAGAGATCTGAACGAGAAATTAATCTTACGCGTACTTTGACGTCAAGACTTGAATGCTTAATGAGAACAGAAAAGAAAGCGTTTGAAGAAGAGCTCGTCAGTCGACATCATAAGTCAATAAAAAATAACGGTCTTCGTAGAGCGAAACCGTCGACTGATGACTTGGTAAGAATCACTCATGTTAGAGAAATAAGACTTTCACTCATCATTGAGAGACAACGTTGCAGTCATTGATATTGTTCAAGCTTTCGTCAAGAATATTCAAATCTTGACAATGCAATGTGTTTGTCAGATTATTTTACAGACAGAAGAACTTATCGTATGTCTTTTTCTTCATCGAATCATTGTTAGACATATCATACAGAAGACGTAAGACAAGTTCTTGAACTGCATCAGATGTAATATACTATATAAAACATTCTCTGTGCCTTTACTTCGTGAAACTAATTTTACGCTCTGTAACATACCACTTAGAAATTCACGAGCAGGCTCACTTTAGACTCTGAAAGTGCAGCAAGTTCAGCTAAATTTCACGTCAAAGAATTCTCTTTCAAACAATATCAAAATCGACATCAAAAAGAGATGCACTCAATCTTCAAGTGCAACAGAATTCTTACTTAGAGAAATTTCATCAAGTTACACAGAATGAATCACGAGACAATGATTCAGATGCTGTAGAGACTTAAGAACTCTGCGTGTCTGTCAAGTTCTCTCTTCTCTGAAAAGACAGACGATATCTGTCTGTGTTTCAGCATCATCTCATTCTGCCTTCATTGAACAGTGTGCAGAGATTCATGAGACAGATAGTCGTGTATTAGAAAAGATCGCTCCTGTATTCGAATTAATCATCGAAGTTTTCTATTGAATAAAGCACTAGCGAACGCTCAGAGATATTGAGAGAAACATCTGACAGATGTTTGTAAGAATTTAGAGAGACTCTTGACGAGATCTGCTCTCATTGATCTGACATTCATATGAGATGCGTCGATTTAAGTTCGGATACTCTGACATTCATGTGAAATGCGTCGATTTGTGAAGATCGACGACACATCTCGAAATCGTAAAATTCAATACAAGGGTACAGATTCGAGATCTCAAGATATCCGTGTATTCAGCAAATAGTCAAAACTAAGTGCTTTCTTCACGAGCACTGAACAAGCAGTTCGCGATCATGTTAATCTGACGAGATCTGCTTTCATTGATCTGACATTCATATGAGATGCGTCGATTTGAGTCTAGAATGCGTTCTGTGAAGATCGACGACACATCTCGAAATCGTAAAATTCAATACAAAAGTACGCATTCGAGATCTCAAGATATTCGTGTATTCAGCAAATAGTCAAAACTAAGTGCTTTCTTCACGAGCATTTCTTGATGTGCAGCGCATGACTCGTCGCGAAAAATGAACAAGCAGTCTGCGATCACGATGTTGTGAAACAATCATGAACGTCAATTCAGCTCTTCAAATTGCAACATCTACAGTTGCTTTACTTTGTTCTGACTTCAGCCTTGAAGTTTGAATTTTTTTTTGTGACGAAGCTTCATTCCTCGAGAGATATTCTTCAGAAGCTTATTCTTCTATCTCAAGCAGATATTGACTTTCTTCATGTCGCGAAAACGTTTCTGCTTCTTCTTTTGAGTATCTATCATCTACTTTATAAGTAGAATCTGATCGATTTCTTTCTCTATCGTGAAACTGACTCTAACTAAATTAGACTCATCAAGATCAAGATCTAGTTTTATGATTGAAGTGTTGTTGATGCTACTAATTATAGTATATCACGAGAGAGAACTTCATCTACTATCGACTTCTAGATCGAGTCACGTGCCAATGTCGTCAGTCGCGAGGCAAAATTTTTGCCTCTTCAGATGAATGATTCGAAATCGTCGCAACGTTCGCACGAAAATCATTGTCGATGCGTCGTACCTCAGAAGTATATCAAAATGATATCATCTTCTTTCAGCTTGCACTTTACATATTGTGATAACAGCTCTGACAAAGCGCAGATAGATAGTGTTGATCGACATGCAAACAAGTCTGTGAAAGTACAGTGAGTGCTGTTTCAAGATGAACATCATTGACTTCTTCTTTCTGTCTGAGTGTCTTCTTTTGTTCTGTCGAGACTCATTTGTTCAAAGATTTTGAACTCTTTACTAGAAGATACTTATTTATATAGTCAGTAGTCAGCGAGTTCTCATTCGTATCTCATCTTGATTCATCTCATACTCGTTTTTCACTATTATTCGCTTCAACTCTGTCATCAGTCTCGAGAAGCGAAAATTCGAGAAACAATCGAGATCTTTTTGATATAGAACATCTTACGACCTTTCGCTATTTCATCGTTTGACAGTTCATGCCTCTTGCACGAAGTTGATATTTCTACTATAGAATCGATCCTTCATCGACGACTGCTGTATTGTGCTTAACTGAGAATATTCAGAAAGGGGTCGGAAGTCTCTCTATATCAGCTACAGCACTTTCTCAATATCTATTCTGATCTCTGATCATGACTGAAGAAATGCAAACGCTAGATGTCAAGAATGTTGCGAAAGATAACAAGAAGCTTATGAAAAATTACGAGCTAGAGATATACAGTATCTTATGTCTAAAAAGACGAAACGCAAGAAATGAGACTGAGATGTACATTAGATTGATCATAAGAATGATGAGCTGAAAGATTGATTGACTTCTAGTTCAGCACTAGTTCGAGAATCTTACGATTACACTATGACGATTATCATCAAATTGAAGAGTGAGAAGAGAATTGTCAGTCTACTTCTTGATGACAAGCATGTCTGCACTTATTCAACACATCTCAATGCATCATCGAAGATGATCATGATATTTTTGAAGTCTGAGTACTACTGTTGATGAATAGAGAGTGCTGAGGTGAAATACATCAAGAGATTCGAGGAAACGTCTTGAAAGAAGTTGTATTTCAGCTAGTGAATGTTCGCATTATGTTTGCGCAAAGCTGAAGAGAGATGATCATGAACGATTGCTGTGAATAAGAATTTGAAAGTGTAATGATCAATTCACGACTCGCTTCGTTCTTAAGAAATTCGAGAATTATCTCTGCATCGACTGTTGTGAGCGACAAATTTGATAATGAAGCTAAATCGTTCATCAGGTCTAGCAAAGTTCAGATTAGCTCGAGCATATGACATACTCACATGATTATTCATATCTGCAGAAGCGATCGTGATTTGTGTCATCAATGTGAAATCGCGATATTCTATCAAGCAGTCAGTTCAGCTGCGCATTTGTGTTGTTATTTCAACTCATCTTCGTTTCGTTGATCTTGAGACAATAGTGACAGCTTCTGCTCATCAACGATAGAAAGCGCTTCTGACAGAAATTCTGCAGAGATGTCTATATTCTCATGTTGTGTACTTAATAATGACGGCTCGCTGACTGTCTCGTCATTTTTCTGTGATGCATCGTCTGCTACGAATTAATCTTGCATGTTGTTAAGAACAATTACTGATCTAAACAAAGACGCTTTGCAGATCGTCTGTCCTTCGAATCATCGAAGCTGAACTCGAGTTCATGATATTCTAATTCTTTGAGATGACTGACTGATTAAGTTGATAGAGTCAAACTCACTTCTTCGAAATTGAGCAATACTCTCAAGATGAGTCTTTGTCGCTAGAGTGACTTGAGTCTTCTTTTGAAACATTCATCTCGATGAGAGATTCTTGACTTGCACGTACTGTGCAGCATTCTTCATGAGATAGCTGAATTTCGTGCGATGCATCTTAGAAATATCTAACGAAATGTAGAACACGTCAACGAATAGAAATGTTTCACAGTTCAACTCTTGCAATTTCTGTCATCTCTGTTTCGTCGCATCGACCTTGTCTGAGTTTTCGTAGAGACTATCGATGAACTTGCCGAGTCAATCTTGAACATGAGAAAGAGTAGCAGCGTTCTGCGACTCTCGCAGTTGTGTGGCGATCTTCTGTAGTGCGTGATGAATCACAGTTTGCGCTGACAAGCAGGAAATCTTTCGTTTTAGAGCGTCGAAAGCATCATTGTCAAGATTGACGTTTCACATTCGCTGAGTAATGCTCTCAAGACTCTCGACAATTTCTGTTACTGAAGACATTGTATTCAGTCGAGTTGTAGAAAGTACGAGATCGAATAGTATATGCTTATCAACAAGAATGCTTTTGAAGCATGTGAAATTGCAAGAAAAAAGAAGTTTTCAAAAGATGTCATAAAATGAGATCTCTAAAGCATCCTCAAGATAAATGTTGACACTAATGCACTAGAGCTACGCTAGTGAAGCGATCTATTAGCATCTTCCTTAGAAGCGTCGTCTCTTACTCGAAAGTGTATTATTATCAGCAATGATGAACAATACAAGAATGAGTGCTATTAATCTAAGAAATAGAAATGATGAAGAATCTTCAAGAGCTCAACATTTTCTTCTCTGCATTTCACTCGTATCTATCAAGATCTCGTCTCTATCAGACAGTCTCATAAACATAGTAATCAGAGATTGTTTTTTTCTGCAGCAAATAAGTTTATCTCACAGTCAGTAGGGATCTCTCTTGTAGAGTATGTCAGGAGTTGTACAGCAATATTCGCAAGTCAATTCAATGCAATACGACTTCGATTCAATGCAATACGACTTCGATCTCATGAGTCTCAATTTCGATCATCATTGTGATGCTTTAGAGTCGAATTTTCTCGATCACACTTCTTTCGACGTCGCAAAGACTTCTTCGAGTCGAACTACTGATATGACGTCTGATATGAATCTGAATGAACGACGTACCAACATTTACGCTATCGTTAGCTTCGAAAGTACGTCGATCATATATATCATAGACGAAGACGAAAGCACTACAGCACGAGAACATCTCTTTTATCAGACTGATTGTATCGAAGAGAATTTTTATATTTGTCTCGTTGTGAACTGTTCTCATCAATCAGAGAAGCTTAAATGTCATTTCGAGTAAGATATTTGAAGAGACTTCTCATTGCGAAGTAGCTAACTAAGATGTTTAGTAAACATATAGACTTTCATGTTAAGTCTTATCGCTGCAGAGAGTCTTCTTGTGTTACAATATCTTTCTCGTCTGCGACGTGCATGTTACGACACGAGAGGAAGACTCACGATAAGCATGATCACGAGAAAAAGCCACATTTGTGTGCTTTTGTGAGGTGCGATCGTTCTGTACCTGAAAACGATTTTTCGCGACATTGAAATCGAAGTGATCACATGAAGAGAGTATATGACTACGACGAAGCAGCGTCTTTCAATGAGAGTGAACTATTCACAATTTCGTCGACGAATTCTTTCGATCAAGACACGAGCACTTTGACGTCACGCAGGCGAAGAACATCAAGCGCTTTTCGAACTAAGTCGCGAAAGCAGACAAAGTCTTTCACTAGCAAACTTATCAACGCAAGTAAAGATCTTGCGACTTCTATCTTCTATGAGAAGCAACGACTATTTATGAAGCAACAGTGACTAAAACAGAAAGTAGTCGTGAAAGATTGTTTAGATCGTCTGAATTCTGATGATATCTTAGAATGAGAAAAAATAAACAATGACTATGCTGTTCTGCAAGTCGTTGGCTTGAGTATTCGCCGTCAGCTGAAAAAGCTCAGTCATATCAAATGCGTCTCACACTGAGCAGCATTGACGATATGACGTTGATAGACAGAGAAGAAATGATGAGAACATGATCAAGAATTCTAGCTTTGATATGTAGCTCATGCTTGATCGCACGTGTGAATGACTTGAGTGAACGACGATATCAAAATCCCTCGATTGTATTCGAGCTTGTGCAAGTACACTGATATCAAAGCATTAACTCATCTCTGAGTAGAAGATCTTACTCTTAATAAATAAATGAAGAACAGAATAATGAAAGCGCTGATCTCGCGACTGTGAATTAGCGATTAGTCACTTCTAGCTCTGACATGAAGATGTTGCGTCGTAGTTGTCTGAGCTGTCACCCATTCACCCACTTATCACCTCATCTTAACGTTTACACTATTTCGTTTGCTAGATCGAGAATCGACCCGTAATCTTGTATTGTCGAAGCGTCATTCATGAAGCAGCTTCTTCATGATGTATACTTCGCTGCATATGACATCGATATCATACACTTGCTCAGTCATATCTTGCAGAAAATCTTTCAAGAGATTAAAGCATCTGTGTAGACATATTCGTGAACAGAATGATTCTGCGCATGAGTCACTTGCAGATCTTATTAACGAAACACGCTGTTTGCTTTGTTTCAAGATCTACAAGAGATCACAAGAATTTGTGAAGCTCTGAAAAAGAGAAGATTGATCATGTCAATGTCAGACTAGCAGAAAGATTTAGTCACAATTCTATCATGTATCTTAGAGTTGAGATGTGTTAGTAATAACTCGACGAAGTTACAGATTAGAAGATGAGAAAGATGCGCAAGAAGAATACTCATCGATTTTTGTAGCAATGAACAAGAAAGACTTGTTCGAACACGATGCTTCGTTGCTCATCAATAATTAGACCTCTAATCGAACAGAATGATATGCGTGTAGATGCAGACGTCTCTTACATTCTCGCGATTATTCTTGATGCAAAGAAGAATGAGTGAGAACTGAGAATGACGAGCATACAGAATTGCTTGAGAGAAAACTGATTCTACATCGACGCGTTATATATAACGATCATCAAACTATGTCTTTGCGAGCGAATCTACCTCGTTTACGTTCATGCTGTGCTCGATCTTTTGTCTCATACTTTCACAACAATTTTTGTGCGTTTTCTAATTCACTTCTAGACAGTCATGTACTCTTTCAGCGCACTCTATATTGCGTTCCCGACCTGATCTCTCTCTTGTCGAGAATCTTTGTGACTTCTCACTTCTGCTTCTCAATCTCTGCTGAATCATCTTGACTCTGATGTTGCTCGAGAGCAAAGAATATGATGACGATAGCGCTGACGAAATCGACGTTCGCTGATATTCTCTCATTGTGATCATTTGCATGAACAATTCGCCTTTCTTGATTCTCGAATGAAGTGATGCTGAGAGAGCAAAGACGATCAAAAGACTCGACGATTGCATTAGAATTCGAGCAATTATGTGTCTTTAGCTCTTTTGTTGAACAAGATGTGTTGAGCTGAGTGTCTGCAGTATCAATCTCAGACATAATGCTTGCTATCTCAGCAGAAGTATTCTTGTCGCCAGTCTTGATGTCGTTCTTCTGCATCACGAACGAATTGTCTGTACAATGTCAGACATCGTTTCACTCTCGAGTTAGAGATTCACGTACTGTACCTATCTTGACTCTCATCAATCTCACTTGATCGATTTGAGCTTGCAGTATTCTCGTGATCAACATCTTTGTCAAAATATTCTCGCTTCAACTCAGTCACTTGCAGCGTTGTTTGATCGTCTTTCTTCAGCTCGATATGTAACGATGAATACTTTTTCGACGACTGCATTGAACGAAAGAATTCTGTCATTTCTTGATCATAATTTTCAATTGATTCTCAAAGAACTTTGAAAAGATAACAGTCTGTGATTGAATCAAATGTTAAAATACGAGAGAATAATCACATCGAACGGCTACGACTCAACATTCAACAAAGTCTATTCTCAGCATTGACATCTTCGTGCTGTACATTCTCTTCTAGTGCGTGCCGAAATTCTTTTTCGAACATTGGTAAAAGTGATTCATCAAGTTCATGTCGTGACTGTGATAGATCAGGCGCTGTAAGAAGGATGAACAAGAGCACAGTAGAACAAAATGCTCAATCAATTATGCACGTGATATTGAACTCTTCGTCAACGAAGATGTTGTTGACGCTGAGATCTGAATGATGAATCACAAAGCGACGTTGATCATTTCTCAAAAGACCGTCTGATAGATCATGAGTTCACTTCGTAATCATTACTGAAAGAGTCTCGTCAGCAATGACAAAATCGATTCTGTTATGATTCTAGCTACGCATCTATGTTGATAGCTATATTGATGACTATGTTGATGACTATCGCCGACCGCTCGTCGCTAGGCTATAGAATTGTTCCGAGATCAACTCTATTCAGAATTAGCTTATGTTCTTCTGAGTCATATAGATAGTCGACTCTTCTCTTCTAGATACTTTCCTTTCTTAGCATTTATATACTCGTTACATTACACTCATATGACTCGCTCTATGCTGACTTCTAACATTATATAAATGCTTCTTCGTTACAGACGAAGTGAAATAATCTGCATCGACTTTCGAGTGCTTCTGTCGATTCTTCAACCCACTATCGACATTTGATCTAGCCGACTTGCAATCGTCAGCAGCACTCATCTCTCTCTTCTCGTGAGCTGATTCAGCGAGAATAAACAAAAGATTCGAACTTGTGCGCTGATCAGCGAGTATAAACAAACGATCGAAATCATTCGACTAGATCAAAGATCAGCGAATTAATCGTTCATTCAGATTCGCAAGAAATTCTTCGAATTTGTTGAACAATCAAACGAGACCAGTCTATGACTGCGTGAAGCCTCTACTTCAAAGAGCAATCAAAGAGATCAGTCAAGAACTGCGTGAAGTCTCTATCTCGATGAGCAAATCTCAACAGTGAGCCTGCTTCAATGACACTCATCGTCAATGCGATGACTCACCTATCCTCATCGCCCTATCCATCAGTGAATCGATTCGCCTACTCGTTCATGTGCAACTAGTGAGTCTGCTACAATGGCACGATAATGTCTTCGACAACAAGCAAACCTTTGAGCTTGTTCCTATATCGAAATTCCAGTGAGTCTGCTTCAACGACACCCTCAATGCGATGATCTACTCATTCTCATCGCCCTATCTATCAGTGAACCTGACCCGTCATCGAGTTCACGTGCAACTAGTGAGCCTGCTTCAATGACATCTTTCGTCAATGCGATGATTCAGCTACTCACATCGCTCTATCAATCAGTGAATCGATCTGTCGACTCGTTCGCGTGCAAATAGTGAGCCTGCTACAAAGACGTCTTCCGTCAACGCGATGATCTACCTATTCACATCGCTCTATCTATCAGTGAATCTGATCAAATGTCCACGTGCAACTAGTGAGTCTGCTTCAATGACACGGTCAATGCGATGATCTACTCACTCTCATCGTTCTATCCATCAGTGAACCTGATCATACGTTCATGTGCAACTAGTGAGCCTGCTACAATGACATCATTCTATCTCGCATAGTGAGTCTGCTACAATAGACATTTCGATTCTACACAAGACTAAGAAAATACATTCATGCGAACATGAATCGTTGAAGAAAGAGAGTAATGTTACGATTCTAGCTACGCATCTATGTTAATAGCTATGTTGATGGCTATGTTGATGACTATCGTCGATCGCTCGTCGCTAGACTATAGAATTGTTTCGAGGTCAACTCTATTCAGGATTAGCTTATGTTCTTCTAAGTCATATAGATAGTCGACTCTTTTCTTCTAGATACTTTCCTTCCTTAGCATTTATATACTCGTTACATTACACTCATATGACTCGCTCTATGCTGATCTCTAACAGATTCTATTGTGTGAGCTATCGATTTTCGATTCTACAGTGACGAAGTCATTTCATCAATCTGATGCTGCTTGAAATTCAGCGTCGTCATCGTATTTGCTTCGTGCGAGAATAGACGCAAAGAAGCAGTGATGATCTAAAGCAAGATATTTGACGTGTTCAAGAAATGTCGAAATTTGTGCCTCGTAATAGTCGTTTTCAAACTTGAAAGATTCACGAGATATATCTTCGAGAGTGTATCATTGATTCAGTAGCAGATCACGAAATAGACATGTCTTGATATGAAATTCCCCATTTTTCTCAAAGAGTGACTCAGCTTGATTGAAATGAAGTCTAGATAATTGCCACGTAATAATTTCAAGCTGAAAAACAATCTTTGCCTTTTGTTCTTGAGATATGTTGAGTTCATGCGTCTTCAGAATCTTTCATGTATGCTGTAGAGACGAGCCTTGAGCTCTACTCATGAGAATATAGAAAATATCGACATCGTTGTTCCTAGAACAGCTATATGATCGTTAGCTTATTCACAAAGAGAATCGATAAAATGACTTGTCTATATGCAAAGATCTCGAGAACAGAAATTGTACTGTTGACCTTGATATACTTAAGAGTCGCGACTTCACTAGCCAGTAGTATGAGATTCGTTTCGTCGAATTTGATTTCACCGTCATTTCGTGGGAATCGAAGCATTCACTTCACCCCGTCAATGAACGAAATTAGGATTGTCCAGTTGAAGCTATCACTTGCTGAGGTCTGAGAAGTGTCACAGAAGCAGCTTTGCCCTTCGCGCAGCTTGCTCACCAAACGGCAAAGAGCGAGTTTGTTGAATTCTGCATATTTGAAGATGCTTGCGCGTTCATACATCAATGGCACGATGCGTAGCGGAGGCTTTGTGCGCGCCTGGGAGGTGAGCGATACTGAGGACAGAAGTCACCAGTAGACTGTTCGAGGTAGTAGTTATGCGAGGCAGTTGGTTTGGCTCTGCCAAGGCAGGTCTCGGCAGACCGGGACGGGTTTATCCGTCACCGAAGCCTCTCCTAGCATCTAGTGCCTAGCTCCCCAAGCACCCACACTCTTCACGGTTCTTTGAGACGGAAAGATCAATAGGTGCGAGTGCCTTACACCCTGAAAGGTGAAGGTCGAGTCTGAGTGTCATTTTAAGCGAACGTGAGAGGCGTTCAATTCAAAATATCTACGGCGTCTGTGAGAATCAACGGCAGGCATCTGGCGTGGGGCTGAGCCTGACACTTGGAGGCTTAGCTAGGCAACAGCGTTGACACAAACCAACGTGAGCAGCTATAGCCGGGTACCAGGCAGCCAACTCTGTGCTGCGCCCCTCCTAAAGGGCAATCACCAATCCTAAGTTCGGGGTGTATATAATATATATATATATATAGTATCGTTGAGTTTCAAAGAATACGTGACCGTCCGCTGACCACGGTACCGCCGCATTGCTCCCGCACTAAGGCCTACTTCATGCTTCTGCTCCCTCTCTGCTCCCCCGTGCTCCCTCGGTGCTCCCTCGGTGCTCCCCCTTGCTCCCTTCGTGCTCCCTCTAAAGCGGCCCTGCTCCCTTTTCCGAACAAAAGCGGCAATCACCGATTTTAAGTTCTGGGTGTCAACGAGAGCACCAAGATGTCGGACTACTAATCGTCTTGGTTACGCACTGCTTATGTATAACGGCTCCGAGGACAAGATGTTTTCATGCCGTTAGGATTCTTGCCTCCTTAACAATTAGTCCTACAAATAAATTTATCACTACTACTGTGCACCTGATTTCGTGTTACCATTGTAACCTTTGAAGCTCAGCCAGCAAGGCTGAGCCTGACATTGACAACCACTTCGGTTCTATAGCTTAGCCAGACCGAACGCCCTTTTGCGTGTGGCTAATGAACAAGCGAGCGGCCGGTCACAGTGGCCTGTCAGAGCGCATCTTAGCTCTCAGCCTTCCCATGTGTTTCCTTCCAGTGGTGAGGTCGGGCATGTTTTCCCACGCCGTATGCACTGTGCCTGTGCTCTTCTGCATCTGTACGGAGGGTGACACCTTTTGTCTTGACCGACGTTAATAGCGAGGTGTCTGGCAGGCTCCAGGGGCTTTAGGTGCAATCCCAGCTACTCAGGTGTGCTACCCCATACAGGGTGTTTGCACTGCGGGTCGAACATTGCATTAGCCCAGCCACATTTTCAAGGACCCCCAGTACCAATTTCCACCAATCATAAGGCCGCCAGTGAGGCTGAATAAGCTTCCATATTAGGCAATAACTGACGTTTGGTGCAGATTAGCTGAAGGCCCGAAGCTACCAAATCACCTCCCAAATCACCTTCCAAATCACCCCCTTTCTCCACCAACATCGCTACTTTCCACCAAATCCTACTTCTTACCTCGTCGGCGACCTCTACATAGACACGCCTCCAACTGAAGATGCTTGTTCTCGCTGTCGCTACGCTCAACGGTGAAGATTGTGAAGAAGCTCTCGACCTGAAATGACCATCTTGACACGGGAATTGTTCAACAAGCTCGCTGTTGCTATGAGCTTTGAGTTTTGAGACGTTATTGATGTTGAATAGCTTCAGAAAGATGAGCCGAGGAAATGAGTAAACAAACAGGTCAAATTTGGGTATAAAGTGAGCTTTTCTCTCGAGCAATTCCTGGTTCGTGCACTTCAGACTTTCATCAACTAACAACGACAGCTACATCTACATCTACAGCTACATCTACAGCTACATCTACGACTACATCATGTCTAGCTCTAATACTTCCTCTATCGTGGTCTTTGATCCTCCCCCTGGTGCCAGCTATCAGACTCCCGGCAGTTCTACACGTTATCGAAGCTCGGTTCAAACCTCTACCTATGTGGATTTGCCTCAACCAATTGACTTTCTCGTCAAAAACGAACCCGATATGAGCTTTCAAGATCCCGTTCTAGTCGGATCACACGGATTTATCTTTCCGAATGTTGATGGTGCGGAGGAGAGCTTTCAAAGCTTCATCTTTGAAGATATCAGTAACGTCGACGCCATCGACATAGATAATCTCTTTGACTTCTGGTTTGATGCCTCACAGGCTACAAACACTACTGGTACGGGTGAATCCATTGCCACGGCAAGAACCACCTCTAGAAAGCGCACTACTGTCAAGGCTCTTCGTCATTTCGATCATATGACTCTCCGTCATATAGTCAAAGTCACGGATTTGCCTTTGACCACTGTCATCAACATAGTCAATGAACCAGAGACCCCCCGTCGAGGACGTGATCGTCCTCGACTTATCGATACACCAATCAGAATGCGGATAATTGACTGCGTCATCGCCAGCGCCGAGGGACGTCAGATGACCTACTCGGAGGTGGGTCAACATTTAGGCCTGAATATGGCTGGGGATACTATCCGCCGAACACTAAACGAGTATAGATATCACCGTCGTTTAGCTATAGCTAAGCTCTTTCTGACGGAGGATAACATGAGGAACCGGCTTGCCTTCGCTCAGAAGTACGCTGACTACGATACATTGGACTGGGCTCGTGTTATCTTCACCGATGAATCGGCTGTTCAAAATGAAGGCACTAATCGTAGATTTGTGACCAGACAACCTGATGAGCAGTATCACAAGCACTGCCTTCGGCCTAAGTTCAGGAAGCCTTCCTACTGTATGATCTGAGGGGCTATTTGCGAGCAATTCAAAAGCTCGTTGATTATATGAGATCGAAAGAACGGGACTACCAATTCCAAGACCTTCGTTGAGCATATCTTACCTGTACGTAAGCTATGTCTAAAACTCCACCAAAATCACTGCTAATATCAGACAGACCTTACACGACTTTTGGAAGGACTGCAATGAAGACTACGAGCCAATCAGCGCTCCCGGCCAGCAATGCATCGTACAAATGGATAAAGCTTCAGCTCATAACGCTAAATTCATCAGAGCTGCTATCGCCAATATGGGAATGAAGCTACTTGACTGGCCTGGCAACTCACCTGATCTCAATCCTATTGAAGATGTTTGGTCACTGCTCAAAGAACGGATCAACAAGCTACGTCTGAAGCCATACACCCGAAAGCAGATGTGGGGACGCACCTCACCGGCTATGAACGATGCGTGCCTGCGAGGCTAGCCCGCGAGATTAGGCCGAAGGGGCTAACGGGTGAATAGGGGTAGCGGCTTGACAGAAGATGAAAACTCTGCGAGCCCTCGCTTTCGTTTCTTAGCAATTAGTTCTACCATCAATAGAATGCTACCTTATTATCTTCTACTACGCAGTTCCACGTAAAGAGGCCTCGCCGCCTCACAGCAGATAGAGAAAGCTATTCAGAAGAAATGAGACTCTCTGAAGTCTATGAATATCGAGACCCTCATCAATTCTATGTCGACGCGTATTCAGGCCGTTTTGGCTGCTAACGATGGCTCTACTCGATACTAGATCATCTATTCCGTACATATCTTTGCTTTCTGCTTTCAATTCGCCCGATTAGGCCTAGTTTTATATAATATCCTTGTACGCTAAGCAAATTGATATCCTTGCGTACTTACCATTTTCGGTTACCGTTGGTGTAAAACTAATGCAATGTTCGACCCGCAGTGCAAACACCCTGTAGAGCTTGGCTTGGCAGTCTCCTAGGCGATCTGGGCTAAGGGTAGCCTAAAAGGCGCTAGTCAACACTCTAAGTGTCGTCCTCCGTACAGCCTTCCTCAAGGGCACGAGGCTACTTCAGCGAAAGACAATGAAAGGTTCTGCCCACTTTTTCGTTTCTTGCTCTTGCTTTCTCATTATCCTCGTCAATGTGCCATCTAGAGTATTGAACTCTTCCGCAATTTAATATGTACTGCTGACACATCTCCTTGACACGGTACGTTCACTTTTATGTACGGTACCCTCGTCACCCTCTTGCTCAGTGATCACAATAAGCGAAGCCTTCTCCGACCATTCCTAAAAGCACGCGGCAGCGCAAACCAGCAGGAGAAGCATGCCTGATGGCATCCCCACCCGACGAATTGACTTTAACGATAACACAACCAAAGAGCCGATTTCGATGTCCGGTCTTCTCGACCGCCTTGGCGAGCGAAAACCAGACTTTCTCAACGGTATCCAGCACGCGATACATGTCCATATCGCTAAGCAGGGCCGGCGAGTCTGTATGTCTATTGTGGAGACAGACGGTCGAGGGAATGGCCGTGCTCGCACGCATATCCTGAATTCAGACAGCTTATCCGAAAACGCGACCTACGTAGATGTCTTCCAATGCTTTATCCGCAGGAAAAGATACCACGACCACGCGCTCGACTCCGGCTTGTCGGAGCCTGTAGCTGGTATTATTGCGAGGAGATATGGTACCGTGCTGGAGTCCTGTTCTGACGATCTGAGACGGTATTTTTTAGGTCGTCTTGTCGAAGATGAGGTGGTGCGCAAAAGCCTTGCGGTCCACATGGCGACACTTCTGGCGAAGAAGGGTATCAAGACCGCACGCGATAAATTGACGGACATGATCACGCACGCTATCGCCCAGCATGCGAGCATGCATACCACCGTCGCGGTTCAGCATGGAGTCACCGTTGCCACGCAGCATACTGCTGCTGTCACTGCGGGGACGTCGACCGGGGCTGTGGTCGGCTCCATTGTCGGAGCAGTTCTGATCAAAGCTTTCGCGGCACACATCACAGTCATCTTGCCGAAGATCTTGGCTTCGGAAACGTTTCGTATGCTTGTTATGGCCGCCACGCATAAGATTGTCTATGTAAGTGCGACTGCTGCAACGGCTAATTTGTTGGCTGCAAAGGCTGGCGCGGCGACTGCTTCGGCGTTTCTTCATGCTATCATCGGACCTGTGGCCGTTATATATGTCGTGTATAAGCTCAAGAGACTGCCGAGTGAATTGGGCGAGAGCATTGCCAGAGGGGTCAAGAAAGATTTGGACGGCAGTTTCAGAAGTATCACGGAACAAGTCCTCGATGAGATGACGAAAGACGTATACGATCTTGAGAAGCTGGCTTCTGTGGTCGTTGGCGACATCATCACGGTCGACGGATGGGAAAAGAGCTTCGAGAGCCTTGACGTTGCGGATCCGGCTGTTCTAGCTTTGAATCACGAGATCGCGAACGGTGTGGGCTATGCCAAGGTCTTTCGTAAGATGAAGAAGGCAGATGAGCCGCCGAAGTGCGGCGATTGAACTGCATCCTGAAAGATTTTACAGCCGATCGCGCAATGGACTGCCTAGTTAATTGTGAATTTAAAATTTCAAAGACCGACACCGATAAATGATAGGAGATCGAGATGTGGACTGCTGCAGAGTGGACAGCTCGTAAATCTAGTTTACAATATTTCTTTCAAAGCTATTATATTATATCGCTGATCTTCACCTTTCGTAGAACCAAAAAAGACGGAATATAACATTGACTATCTTGCCGAAATAGTTTGTAACGAGCTGGACGTACTATGCTCAATTAGATTTATCGTAAAGGAAGAGTAGTATATATAGCTTACAGTGAGGGCTATGTGCTTAGGAAACGATTGTAATCCGGTAATAATTGGAAAAGGATAGGAGGGACAATTCCCAGGAGGGTTTAGGGCCGAGGGCAGGTTTCGGGGCTTAGCCCTACCGCTGCCCGAGCTGGTAGTGTGCCCAAAGCTGGGGGTGACCTCCTCTAATGCCGCCACGCTCCCTGAAAGTGGACTTCCTGGGTAAGTTCGTCTAGACTTTATACTAGCGCGTTTTTAGCCAGACAAGCATACCGTTTCGAGGCTTCCTAACAATTATAAACACAGGAGCATAACGTCAAGTGTAGGATCGTACGTCAATTGCCATTTTCATCAAATGTAAAGTGATCCCACGTACAGAGATAGCGGCTGACCGCAAGGAACAAATCTGGGGCTATGGACCACCTACCAAAAGCTTCGCCCGCTTTCCATCACATTGAGGTTCCCTATATCTTTGATGAGGCTTGCCCTTATGTTTACGATAATGCTGGCATTGGAGCTTGGGCCACCTTCCCTGAACGCTGCGGATGGTCAGTGTCGGAGATGGCGGCTGACAATTTTGATTTCACCCGTCAAAATCGTAACACTCTTGGGCATGCCGCATCTATGTTGCAAGCGTGGCTTTACTTTGGAATGATCCAGCTCGTCACGGCCCTCCCAGTAGCCACAAAAGACTATATTCGGTTAAATCATCATGGCCAACGAATCGTTACTACTGAGAAGTTGCCTGAGCATCTAGAGAGATATAGGCAAGGCCTGCGGTCAGTATCTGAGAAAGACCGCCCAGGAATCATTGCAGGAATGGATAGGATGTTGAAGATGTGGGAGCTTTGCTTATCCAGCTGCGCTGGAAAGAACTCTCCTTTGCCGGCTGAGGTCGTCTTTTCAATGATGATCCTTTTTAAAACCCTTATCTACGCCAAATTATCCGTGTTCCCAAACAGTAATGAGCCTGCTGAGGCTTGGTATGGCACTACCCGAGAGATTCTGGATCGCCAGTTGCAGGATACTGGCTGTTGTAGGAGGGATATGTATCGACTTAATCAGCGACTTTCAAGCCTTGCGCAATATTACATTAGTTCTCTTGACTTGCGAAAGGAGTCTCGAAGCCATGAGAAATGCACGCAAACACAATGTGTAGCTTTGCAGATCGACGAAAAAACCTACAAGGCTCGACATACAAGCAGAGGATGCACATGTGCAATGGAAGTGGTCGGGCAGTCAGAACTTAGAACATTGGTCGAGCAAGGTTCGATACCAACAATGAGTTTCTCCAACACTTCTGGTCTACGTATGCAGGATCTGAATACGCAACTAGGTAAGCCGCATGGTCCCTATGTGGCAATTTCCCATATCTGGGCGGATGGTCTGGGCAATCCAAAAAAGAACGCTATGCCACGTTGTCAATTAGTCTTACTTCAAGAAAGAGTCAATGCAGTGTGCACTAGCAATGAAGCAGTCAAATCGCTACAAGGTATGAAATCTCCAAACGTCCCGTTCTGGATTGATACCCTCTGCGTTCCGGCACAAGAATGTGAAGAGAAAAGACTAGCAATAGCTTCGATGGCCCTGATTTACAAAGAAGCGGAAATAGTACTAGTCATAGATAAAGAACTGGAGTCGATTGGGTCTGATAGTACCGTCCTCGAGATTTCGGTCAGGATCGCTATGTCGTCTTGGTGGACACGATTGTGGACTCTACAGGAGGGGGCATTTGCGAAAGAACTACAATTCCAGCTCAGAGGAGGGGCTGTGAGCCGGCAGAGCCTCCTTAGACGGGATCATAGATCTGACGTTGACGCCTGTACGCATTATTGGAGTGTTAGCAAAGCTATCTCCGAGGAAGCCTTAGGGATGATATCTGATATTTCACGTCTAATAAAGAGCATCGATACTGATCAAGGTCGGTACCTTTTACAGTCACTCAATTGGAGGTTCGCAAGTTATCCAGCGGATGAGACTATCTGCTTATCCATCTTGTTAAAAGGCGGTACAGAGGTAGAAGAAATTCAGAAAATGCCTCCTTCAATTCGGCTGAAGGAGTTCATAAAATGGCAAAGGTTCTTCCCGTCAGTTTTACTCTTCGTGGGTAGAGACACAATCGGCTCCTTGGAAGAAGAGGGTTATCGCTGGGCACCGAAATCACTTATTGGGAGATACAGCGATGTGACTAAATATATTCTCAAAGACCCTAATGACTTCCACCATCGGTCTCGGGTTGCAGACACTGCCTATGCTGATCACCAAGGATTCCATGTAGAGTACCCTGGCATGACCTTGGATATCAATAAACCTTTTCAAGTGGACCCCGCCAACCCCCAGATTTTGAACTTTCTCAACCAAGATGATGGTGGTTGGTATGATGTTCTTCTTGCTGTTGCGCCAGACTCAAGCATTTCTTGGGCAAGCCTGAGTCCCTGTCTTCGTCCGGCTCTTATCGTACCTCGGCCGCTCTCCACGGCCGCCGATGATCGAGCACTGAAGGGGATTTTGGTGGGCATCTACAAGGAGCAAGATGGAGAATTGTTTTGCCATCGACGGTGTGAGGTGCGAGTTCGGATACACTCGTTTACCCTCTCAGAAGCTGCTGCGGCTCAGTTTGTGACCAACAGGGCAAGGGCACGGAATCGGGACATCACCCAGAAATGGTGTGTTGGATAGGTCAATGCTGCAGTCGCTCCAATCGACATGATCAGAGTCAGGAGATCGGTCTTATCTATGAGGTTACTCATCAGACTTAGTGAGCATGCGGACAGCTTTCGACACTGCGCCAACCGTTGCGGACGTTGACTTGTCGCTTGGCTCAAACTCTTACTCAAACTCATTCAATAGCGTCATCTTAGCTGTTAGTATGTTGACTACTCCTAGAGCCATCCTGACGCAGCTTTTTCCGGCAGACTTATCAAACATGGGCGTGTAATTGTTGCTATTGTATCGACGAGCAAAAACCCTCCACGTAGTAAAATGCCAACCAATCTATTCTCGGCGAGCGATTTCCCCGACAGGGACATTTCTCCACTTCAACAAGGCAAGCAGAAGAAAAAATCGGCAGGGGGTGGCGAGGGGCTCAGTCCAGGCCGTTGGAGACTGAGCCAGGCGACAGTAATGACGAATGTTATCATGAATAGCGTGAGCAGCTATAGCCGGGTATGAGGCAGCCAATCAAGGCTCCCTTGTGCTGCGCCCCAAACCTTCCGTCAATTTACTCGTGCTCTCCCTGTGCTCCCCCTGCTCCCTCGGTGCTCCCTCGGTTCTCCCTTGGTGCTCCCCCTTGCTCTCTCGATGCTCCCCCCTGCTCCCTTGGTGCTCCCTCTAAAGCGGCCTTGCTCCCTTTCCCGAACGAAACAGGCAATTTCCAATCCTACGAGGTCAAATTTTAAAATATTCGGAATACTCGTATTTATGGCTCAGTCACGCAAACGGCTCAGTCGCGCACGCTAGTACTGATTAGGCTAGCGCCAACCCCTTTTTTTTTACATTCGACCCTTACCTTCTTCATCGCTTCTACACATCATCTACATCATTATGAACTCCCCTAAAGAAGTCAGTAAACAGGAACGCTTGAACCTCGCTGTTACCGCTTGTCAAAACAATGAAAAGAAGCTCTCAATCCGGAAGATTGCTCGTCAACATGGCCTTAGCGAATCCACGCTAAGGGGACGACTCAATGGTCGCCAGGCTCGTAAATTGCTTATATACCACGTCAGAAACTTTCAGTGGAGCAAGAAGATGCTTTAGCTCATTGGGCCACATTGATGCATAGCTGGGGCTGGCCTCCACGAGTCAAACAAGTTCGGCTCATGGCTATGGAATTACTACGAGCAGCTGGAGAAACAGAAGAACTGGGGGTCAACTGGGTCCAGCGGTTCTTGTTCCGTCATTCTCATTTGGTCTCTGTGTTCAGTCAAGCCCTGAATAAAGAACGTGCGGTTATGCACGATGAAGAGGTCATAAGGAACTGGTTTCAGTTGGTTTCGAATACATTGAAGGAATATGACATTGATTTGGAAGACACATACAACATGGATGAGAAGGGCTTCGCTTTGGGGCTCCTGGGCAAGCACAGAGTCATTTGCTCGATACATTATTCACCTACATTAACTCAGGACGGCAATCGAGAGTGGGTCTCTCTTATCGAGTGTGTCTGTGCCGACGGCGGAGTATTGAAGGCCTGGTATATCTTCAAAGGAAAGGTTCATATGAAGGCCTGGTACGAGGTTTTGAAGGACGGTCAAATATTCTTAAGCGAAAATGGATGGACTACTAACGAAATCGAGCTTGCTTGGCTTCAGAATTGCTTTGAGCCAGAAACTCGAGCACGTCTGAAAGAAAGATATCGTCTCCTCATACTTGATGAACATGCCTCTCATTTAACTAGTGACGCAATCAGGTTCGCCGAGAAGAACAAGATTATTCTGTTATGTCTTCTCCCTCACTCCATCGATTTACTTCAGCCTTTAGATGTTGGAATCTTTCGCTCATTGGCTTCAGTATACCGACGAGAGCTTGAGGTCTTCACTCGCTATGACGTCGGATATTCAATTGATAAACGCCACTTTATACCACTTTATCAAAAGGCTCGGGAAATCGCCTTAACGTCTAAGAACATTCAGAGTGCCTGGGTCAAATCTGGGCTATTTCCCCTAGATCCTGCTATAGTACTTCAGAAAATTCCCGCCGTCACCAAACCTCGTCCTGCCACTCCCCCAGAATTAACGATCACCAGTTCGGACGGAGCCTTCTTTTCAGTGCCCTTTACCCCTGAAAACTACGAACAGGTAAATCTTTTGGTCAAGTCGGTCACTGATCCGGTCGATTATCAGTTAGTCATGCAGAAAATCGAAAAGGCATGCAAATCCGCCTATGCTCACTCCTGTTTACTTCAGGAAACTAACAAAGACCTTCTCACAGCTGCTCGCCAGCAACAGCAACGAGCTACACGTACCAAAGGTCACTGGGGCGCCGGCAGATTCATGAATCTTGACGTCGTTGAGGAGCGAGCTGAAAAGACTCGCAGCAAAGCAAAAGATAAGAAGGATAAACAGATGAATAAAGAACTCAGTCAGACGATAAAGGCCTTCTGCAGACTCGATCCTTCGTTATTTCTGAAAGCTAAACAACGAAGTCCTATCAAATCCAGTTCTATGAAGAATTCTTCATCTCGGCCTATTCTTCTACCTTCAACGCTCACCAGCCCGATGAGAATTTCGTCGCCGGGGCCAGCAAGAAGACATCGAAAGCAGGTTCAGATGCCGTTTAGGAGGGCGGAACAGGCGAAAGAGATGGCTTCAGATATTCAAATGTCTCGCAGTGGAAGGGTCATAAGACCGTCTCGAAACCGTGCTTAAAGCCCTTCCAAAATCTCCTTCAAAAGCTCCTTCAAAAGCTCTTCCAAAAGCTCTTTCAAAGGCTTTATTAAAAGCTCTTTCGGAAGCTCCTCCGGAAGCTCATATATATACGTACATAGGAGCCTTTATGGCTCGCCATTTTCAGTGCCATATATCATATTTAACATATATAAATTTATAAAGATGCTAAGAGATGGTACAAGCAATCGTTAGTGATTCTGAGGGTGAGGTAGGTATATTCTCGTGGGGGCGCTAAATTAGCGTGCGCGAGTGAGCCGTTTGCGCGAGTGAGCCATAAATACGAGTACGCTAGAGGGCGATCATAGAACATCGCTTTCTGCTACCAACGCGCAAACGATAAAAATAGCAGGCCATATATGAGGCAATTGTATTATGATTTCAGGCTATTAACCGTGGAAGTTGTTATTACCATTATGGTCAAATACTTGATTAACGCGACGCCATTGGTTGTTGATAAACGGATTAATATCGTTTTCTACGCTAAGATTTTCCCATTCTTCTAACCACGCAAGCCTCAAGGCCTCTTTCCCCTTGATGAACGGCCGGCGCGCTGCTATGCGGTCTTTCATCAGGTTCCAAACGTGCTCAATAGGATTTAGATACGGGCTATACCGCACCAGTCTAGAAGATTGACGCAGTACTGAGTAAATACTGGTTTCTGCCACTGCGACGTATGGTTAGAAGCGCCGTCTTGCATCAGGTATACCGTCCTGTCGGCGTGGAGCGCAGCGAACTCGCGGTACGCCGGTAGTAGTAGTGGCTCTAGAATATATTTCTGGTACTGGTATCAGTCAATTCCACCTCGTTTTGAACGTCCACAGGGCGAAAAGTTAAAATATCCCGGGTGCGATAAAACGCGGCTATGGGCAGCCCTTTCAGCGAGAAGAATCTGAACTCTCTCTGTGTGCGCTGCCTTTTCAGCCTGTCTGCGTTCGATATCCGCAGCTGCTAGCTGGAGAATAGAAGCCTTTCTCAGCGCTGGCTCTTCCGGGGTATAGACGTGACAGGGGCCCTTCCAATTCCAAGCAATTGCGCCCCAAAATATAAATGTCGAATAGCCAGAAAACAACTTTTCTAGGCAATCCGGCTCCCACTCCTCATTCTTCAGCCTCGTAACGTATATTTGTCCCCGGTTCTCGCCCAATTTGACAGAGGTTTCGTCGGTATAGATGACTAAATCCCAGCCCAGAATGAACCCCCAATATGCATGATCTAGGCACCAACGGCAGCGGTTCTCTTTCATTTCCAGCGTTAGGTTAGGCTTAGAACGCGGGGAATATCTGCCGAAGCCAGCTTCGTGGAAGGCGCGTTCTATTGTCGTTTTAGACCGCCTTTACGCCTACCTCGCGGGCTACCGTTATCCACGTCTTACGCCGGTACGTGTAGCTGCTTGTAGCCTTCTGCGTCATCCGGTCGATATCCTCTTGCGACAGTAGGGGAGGCCGGCCAGAGCGCATACCAGGAGCTGAATTCTGGGCATTATCCACCGTCCAAGTCTTCTCACGATGTCCGTTGAGTCCATGGACGGCGACAATACTATAATAAATGGTGAATGACTTGTGCGACTAAAGCAGGTAATACCTACTCTAAGCCAGGCTCAACTCCATCTTGAAGGACTGTAAGCCCACATGGTAATGGTGTCTGGTGGAATTATTCAGTCAGTGCTTGTGGCTGAATGGGGTCCAGTCATCCTTTGTTGTTTTACATTCTTATCTTTCAGCCTGAAAAGGCTCAGGTGTCGACCAAAAAGCATTTCCTTGCGTTGTTTCCTGATCCCTTGAATATTCACGTCATATATTCATAACGGCGGAAGCAAATCAGAATGGATCAATAGCAGTAAACTGATTCCGCCCGGAGGTACTAGTATATATAATCCCCATATATGATTGGTCATTACTTATGGTGATATATATTTGCTCCCGCGTTAAATCCCAATTCGTCTATCTGCTCCCTCTCTGCTCTCCCATGCTGCCTTCCTGCTCCCCTTTACTCCTCCGTTACTCCCCTATGCTCCCTCGCTGCTCCTCCTTGCTCCCCCATACCCCCCCAGCTCTTTTGGTGCTCCCCCTGCTCCTTCGCTGTTCTCTATAAAGCGGCCGAACGAAAACGGTTAACTTGGGGTGTACATGATTTATAAATACATGTCAAGCAGAGAAAGGCACTAATTTATATAAGGTTAGATGCCAAAATGACAAAATAAAGGTTGAAGGAAGACAGCTGGTCCAAGGTCGACTGGTCCCACTAGCCCCACCCCCACGACTGTTCATTGCGAATTGACGCTGGAATGAGAGAGTCTCGCGAATCTATTTCGCGCTATTCTTTTGAAGCGGCCATCCTTCAAGGCGGGATGCGTTACCAAATTCAATGAGTAGATATCGAAAGTGCAAAAATGCCTTGATGCAACGTGATTTCATTGGAAGCCGAGGGAAAATACTTGAGGGTGTCTTGCCACCACTATCACTCCATGGGCCGGTGCATTCGTACATTGCTTCTCTCGTAAGTGCTCTTTTATTCTTGCCTGCACAGACGCTGGAATGACACTCCTCGAGATATCGAGATGAGGTGGAATGTGCATCGTTGCTGGTGACTTTGAAATTGATACCTTCCCAACAAGATAACTTCCCGGCTGGCCAATGACATAACTTTGTTCATGCCTCAATCTCCACTGGTCAACCGTTGCCACCCCAGATTTGTGTAGAAAGACAGCAGTATTCAGGACCACGCTTCTATTATGCCAGGGCGCTGTCTGCAATTTTTGGCATTTCCACTCGTGTGTTTCTAAACACAAAGGCGTGACATATGCGAATGTCGCACAATCCGGAGAATCTTGCAGCATACGTGCCCAAAAGGTAGCATCTTTGCAGGGTATCTTAAAGCATCCCAATGGGTTCCCTTTTCGAGGCCAAATTGCGACAAGGTGATCTCCGGACTGATCAATGCCAGTGTCTTGGAGGATTAAAAGAACATATCGCACGATACGCAAGACATCACTTTGCAGTTCAGGGACGAGGCGATCGAACCAAGCCTTGAAATCCGAGCCCTTGAGTGCGTCAACAATATTGTGATTCACCCGTAAACTGTTCCATCCAGGGGGCTGCTGAAGAAGTTCTTCGATAAGGATGGGAGTTATATCAGCCAACAAGTCGCAAAGTGACACCCTCCGTGCAACGCCAGTGCAATAGCTGATCTGAAGTCCCCAATCAGACTGAAGGAATGGGAGGTTAATATCAGGCCTTAGATGGATGTGCTTGAGGGTTGTGCCTGGTCGTTTTACCCAAGTCATATTGAATTGGGCAATAACGTACTGTCCACCTTGAAGCCCTGCTTGTGCCTCGCTACGTTCCCAGTAGGATTCCTTCGCGCCTAGAGTCTCCATTGCAACGGTCGCACACATCCAGCTTCGGTGCTCATCTACTGGACATGAAGTATTGATCGCGGTGGTGCCAATCAGTGCTTTGGTATGCAGGCTAAATGGCGTTTTGAAGTCTAAAGACGGTCCTCCCCTGCTCCAATGAAGTTTAGGAATTGTATTCGCAAGGTCTCTACTCTCGCTGATCTCTCCAGCAGCGCTGATAGAACCTTCGCCCACTTCAATCGCATATATACCCCGTTCGTACGGCATACTGGCATCCATGATGAGTCGCCAAGCATCCCAAGTCTCTGCAAGGTTCGCAGGGGAAGCTAAAAGGTCATAAGCTTGCTCAGTGACTAAAGCTTCTGAAAACTGGAGCGATCCGAAAACGTTGACAACATCACCCGCCACTCCAGCCATGCACGTAAGCCGGGTTGGCGTTACCCGAATATATGCTTTGGCATAATAATGGTGCGGAGATTGTATACCTAGAAGGTAAACATGTGAAAGAGGATTTGTAAGAAAGAATGGGTGTACAGCACCAGTATGAGCCTGGCTATACAAATAAATCCCCAAAGTTAAAATCTGGACTGCTAATGATACCTTGTCGAGGCAGCTCTGGAATTCTATATCGTCCTTATTACCAGGAATGTTGGCGTCACAAAATGTACAGATGATTTCGTTGGCAATTTCGCTGAGTCTAGGTAAGCATCTCGAAATCAGACCTGGACTTTCCCAATTATTGATAAGTAATTGGAGTACCACATAAAGGTCCAAAGCGAGTCCAAAGGCAATAGTGCATAATTCAATCACCGTAGAGCCGGTTACAGAAGCAAAGCGCAACACGGTGAAAGAGTTACAGCAGAGACCCTTTTTTTGGAGACAGGATGCAATCCCACAGAATCGTTGAAGAGCCTCACATACGCGTGACACTAATTCGCGACGGGAATCGACAATATCGTAGGTGATCGAGGCAGTAGACCGTCCCTTACCCAAGAAAGTAACGAGACCAGTCCAAGCTTTGGGATTGCGAGACTTTGGGACTACTCCGGCAAGACCGCAATGTTCAGCAATGATCTTTTTCAAATCCTCGGTATTCTTCAAGTCAGTAGTGACCAGCCTGGGAGCTAGATTGGTTTTCTTTCCACCTTGGTGGACGCAATGCGATGTGTGGAAATCCGGACGAATAGAGACTCGTTGTGGCTCTGGTTGTTTGAGGAAAATCCACGGTGACTTGCTCATGTCGTCCAACAGAAGCTCCGCAATGTCATAGAATCCATATCCAAGACTTCTCAATTCCTGAAGTCATTCGAACTCCTTTGCAGCCACAGCTTCGAAATGCCTTTCAAGGAGTCCACGCACAGCATCAACAATGCCAAGCCTCATCACGGAATAAAGTACCTGCGGAGAGCATCGAAGATTGGCAAGCTTTTGAAGACTGGTCTTGTACTGTGAATAGGGTACGCCAGCGGTGAGCGAATGCATCAAGCCGTCCAGTGCCGACGCGCTGATTTCATGAGCCTCTGTGGAGAAAGCTTTGTCGCTATCTTCGCTTTCGTCGCTAGACTGATCCTGGTCCGAATAATTGAATCTTTCGATCTCTTCAGCTAATGGAGACATGCTTTCTTCACCTGAATTGACAGGCAACTCAAGACGGTCGAATCTTGAAAGATCATTTTGCGCCTCTTCTGGCGCTTGCACAACCTTTTTATTGAGTGAGGTCCTGTTACAAATCAACTCTGCTACGAATCTCCGTTGTCGGCTTCTACTGAGGAAGCTGACGGCCTGGCGCTGTTCCACAGTCGTAGGGTACAAATCTTTGAAGTAGCTCTTTAGCAAACGCATGTGCTTTCGAATGAATTTTCGCCTGCTCATGAACAATCTCAAATCTTCATAGGCAAAGACGAGCTCCAGGTCATTCTCGAAGGCCGCGGTAATGCGTTCAACAAGAGTGGCTCGCGCAGCACCAGAAGACGTCACAGAGGAGCCTGAGGCTGCTTGCGAGAATGAAGACTCCTCAGAGCAAGTTGAATCACTGTCGGACGAGCACCTTTCTGCGTCAGCTGTAGAAAACAAGCTGAGTGGTTCGTTGGTTGTGGCGCTCAAGCCTTCTGCTTGCCAATTCCCCCCGGCGCTTTCATTGGCTTGCTCCAAAGATTTTCTCAGCTCCGCAGCTTTTTGACGCTGACCTGTAATCTGGTAAGAGGTTGCGAGATCAGATCTTGCCTTTAGTGCAGTCAGATGGTCACGGCCGAACTGTACTTCGGCTAATTGCAGCAACTTCTCTCTCAACTCTATAGCGTCTTGATATCGTCCTATCACCTCTCTCGATGTAGCCAGGTCAGCCATTACTGTCAAGGTGGCTGGATGATCGTGACCAAATATAGTTTCAGTTTGTTGCAGCAGGTCCCGTCTCAAGTCTAGACTCTCTCGGTATCGACTGGCGGCTTCATATGCAGAAGCAAGATTGGCCATTGCCCGCAGTGTATTCGGATGCGTTTTGCCAAATTGTCCTCTCCTCAACTCAAGGACCCGCATTTCTAGAATCACCGCTTCACTGTGTTTTCCGAGTTTGTTATAGCTGGCAGCAAGATTGTGCATTGCTGTTGCAGAGCCAGTGTGTCCGTCTCCCAGAATCTGTTTACTGACTGAGACAACTTTCTCGTGGAGTATTGTGGCTTCTTGCACTCGACCAATCTCTCCGTATGTGACCGCGAGGTTATTCATCGAAATTAGGGTGTCTGGATGTGCCTGTCCTAAGGTACGTTCCCTCTTGAACAGAACTGCTTCTTCAAGCTTCAATGCTTCCAAGTAGCGACCAAAGCGACGATAGTAGGCAGCGAGATGGCTCATATCCGTAATAGTCCCATCGTCAGCTTCGCCAAAAAGCCTTCTCCTCAGATCTAGAGCCCTTTCCATTAATGTTATCGCCTCTTGAAGCTGACCGAGCATGCTATAGCTGCTTGCAAGACATTCCATCGACTCCAGCGTCTCACGATGTTCAATCCCAAGGAGTTCTTGCCGCGTTTGGAGTACCCTTTTGCCCACTGTGGCCGCTTCGTGCGAGCGTCCAAGATCACGTAAGTGGCGACTTATCCGATTCATGGATCTTAGAGTATCCAGGTGCTCACCCCCAAGGAGTTGTTCTCTCAACTGCATTGCCCTGGTCTCCAGTTCCAGGGGCCTTTCATACTGTCCACCATCTCTGAATGCAGCAGAGAATGAGCTTAACGACTCAGCCCAGTCCACGACGTTAACATCGCTGGCGAAATAGTCGTCGTGGAGGCTCAAGAACACATCGAGATGAGACAAAAATGCTTCTCGAAAGCCGTACTCTTCAGCTTCGAGATTCATGCCTGCAGCAGCGGTCAGGGTCGAAGCAGTTACATTTGAGTACCTCAACAATTCATCTTTGTTCAGACGGGCATGCGTAGCTGTCTTGATCAATGGATGAATTGAAATAACTTTGTCCCCTCGCTCTAATCTTATCAAAGAGTATGATGCTAGCAGATCCAGAGCTTGTCGCAGCCGGAACGGCTGCCACTCAATAATCATAGGATTGCAAAGCACCCGTAATTGATAATGCCTAGAACTGGAAGATTCTGTGTGCTTCATCTCGTTGACCCAAACCCTCTCGAGTAGCTCCTCAGCGTTGATATCACAAGAGACGAAGGTGAGAAAATATAGGAGGTCAAGGGCATCAAGGGATACTTCTGTACCCATCTCCTCTATGCAGTGAAAAGATAAGTCGAACACCCCAAGTACGGACCCGTACCGATAATCATGGCTAGTCCAATTTCTGGGAGGAGAACGCTGTAGGGCCCGCCTCCAGTGGGTTTCGTACATCTCCTTATATTCTTCCATAGAGCAGCCAGCCCGTTTCATATATGCACCGGCTTGGACCAGAGCGAGAGGCAGACCATCAAGAGCATTTACAATCAATCTCGCGCTTTCCCTAGTTGCGATATCAGAGCCGACAACGGCTCCAGCGGCCCTGAGCAAAATATCGATGGCTTCTTCTGGACTCAGAGTGTCGATGCTGGTCGAGCCGACTGTGGCGTATACTGCTAATTCTGGGTTCCGGCTGGTGATGAGTATTGATCCTTTGCCGCCGGTAGGAAAGTACTTTGACAGGGCTATAGAAGGATCGTCGGCGTTATCAATGATTAGGAGCCAATTCTCTGCAACCTCAGACAAGTATCGCATGACTGAGAAGACGTCTTCTTCAAGACCCAGCCTTCGTGCAACTTCCAATAACGACTGTATAATCCTCGCTTCCGTGGAAGCATCTATCCAGAATATACCCCAAAACCTGCATGAGTCAGTGTCCGAGGCTGATCACTGTTGGCTCGTAAGAAATCTATGACAAATAGCGATTTACGCCTCGCGGTGATCTTGAGCAAACTTGAGGCAGATCTGAGTTTTCCCTGAGCCTCCCATCCCATACAGAACGTGGCATCTATTGAACCTTTTTGGGCTCATTGATGGCAGACAACTTTCCTCTAGCCCTTTGCCGATATCTTGTCTACCAGTATAGTTTGGAGTGACATTGTAAGGGATCATCCAATGTTGGTTACGACCTCGGACTGAGACTAATTCTCAATGTAAGTACGTAGAGATGGGTCAAGGCAGCAGTACGCACAGGCTTCCTGCTCCAAATCGTAGCGATCTCTAAGAGTCTTTTTGATGTTTTCTAAACAGCTTTGATACGTGTTGTCTTCACGGGATAAGAACTTGCACATGTTTCGATGATCTGCATCCACGGCTATTTGAGTCTCCCAAGCCGTATCCAGGACCGCGGAATGTTTGCCGACAATCTATATTATGTGAGAATATCACTTGTACTTGTTTTGACGGAGCACTTTACCAAAGACGGACATGGCCCAATGGCAGTCTCCAGAGTTTCATAAAAGCTAACCACTTTGTACCTTGAAAGTTGATGTCGATTCTAGGGTTAGTCTCGCTAGATTATCACTGTCTCTCTGTAGCTTCTTCATGACGGAGATGTCGCGCTTTGCCGTTATGTTTGCTAGTTTCTGGAGGACACCCCCATACTTGATATGCTCACTACCTCTGTGTGGAGTCCCAAAAAACATAACTCCGGCGGTGGAATTCTTGAGGACATCGAACCGGCCATCATTGTGTGCGTAGACAAGAGCCTTGAAAACATTAACAAGCTTTTTTCGCCCCAATAAAACAGCATTCGCAATGGATATTCTTACCTGCTTTACAACCAAACCTCCCATAGAATGAGCTAAGAAGACTATTGGTCGTCGGTGCTCCTAATACAATTCGGATTAGAGCCTGCAGAAAGCTTCGAGAGATCAGCCTACAAAATCCTTCTTCCTCTTTTCCATCAAGCAATTTAGCAAAGACTTTGAGAGTTCGGTAATGTGAGTCACTGCATTGAAGGAAGTTGGGGTGTCATATCCGAAAGTCATGACTCTCGCGGTTGGTAAGTCAAATGGCAGAAGTTCCTGCAGCCATAGAACTTTCTTTGGACCTTCGGATTTGGTGGGACTCAATCTGGACTGCCACAATGCTACAAGAAAATTTGTGTATCAGTGTCGATGTTGCAAATTCCAAATGAAAAGTTATCAAATTCTTGAAAACGACCTAGGAGCCGCGTGGAGTATTGACTATGCTCCTTGGTGGACCTATCCTGCCCCAAAAATACATGGTTCCCTCTATTTCCGCTGTCGAGATGAAGAATAGTAACAACTTACTCTATCCCTAGGGCTTGCTCGTCAACGGCATCCCCAACTACAGGATACAACACTGTCAATTTCATCTCGAGCAGAGCGGAGGGAAGCACGCTACAGCTCCCAGAAACGAGCTTTATCGAACTTCCCAAATATTGGGAATTCGAACGTTCGGATAAGGTGTCCGAGCTTCCTCGTATTTCGGGATCACTGAAAGGTGAAATTGCGATTAGTCGTCAGGCCCGCGTATATGTTGCGACTATCCAGATGACCGTCCGCAAGCATTTGGGCTGGCTGCGTTTGGCAACTACAAAGGAAGCTGCTCAGCCTGATCCAGGCGGTTTGTATTGCCCCACTTTCTCGGCCGTCTCTCAAGCCGAAAGCCTAAAGTGGAATAGTCTCCTACACAGGGATCTAGTTGATCTTCATTTGGGCCTCTGGACAATCAATACTGGTCAGTCAAGCTTGACCAACGATATAACCCTGGTACGTGCCAACTCACTCACAGTCATTCATTGGACCAAATAGGGAGCTCCTCTCAGCGGTAGTGCTCCTGTTGCTCCAGCGGTCGTCGCGGTCGTCTGCCAAGACCTCGTGGTCGTGAACCGTGACCGCTTACGACTGGTGGGCTCATTCTATACACAGCAGATAGCTCACCCGGGTGTCCAAGTCTCCAATGATTAATACATCTTCATTCGTTGACCTTGAAGACTCCGTAATGACGAGCTCATGAAGTTGTGGTACTTCAATTGTAAGGTACCGCACCGTCCAGTACCAGAACGTTACAAGGCCAATGAATAAGAAAATAAATATATCAACCACTAAGGAGTTAGACCTGAACGGGCGAACTAATTTAGATAGGAGAGAGCATTCTTACCAATGCAGGTGACTCAACCGCCAATCAACCTTTATTTACGTTACTGCGCCGTTCCAGCATCCAGTGATGTAGCTAGGAATGTCTAGGCGGAACATTACTATGCATCGCTCTGCTATGACCAATACTGCTTCATCCCACGAGTGGCTGTGTATGTGCTGGCACTTAATACGGTTTTGGACAGCAGGCCTTGAATACTCGTACAGAAGAAATGGAGGGCAACTGAAGCCGGCTCAACGCAGCCAATTCAGGCTCCCACCTGCTGCGCCCCTGCACTGCCCCTTAATACTCCCTCAGTGCTCCCCCTGCTCTCTCGATGCTCCCCCTTGCTCCCTCGGTGCTCCCCCTTGCTGCCTCGCTGCTCCCTCTAAAGCGGCCCTGCTCCCTTTCCCGAACCAAAACGGCAATCCCCAATCCTAAGTTCGGGGTGTATATAATGTATATATATACAGCTGTTGGGTAGGAAGGGGGATGCTGACTACATACATCGTTTATGTTCCATTATATATATTATATAAACCCCAAACTTAGGATTGGTGATTACCGCATTTGATAAGGACGCTTTAGAGGGAGCGATGAGGGAGCAGACAGCGGTTTTGAAAGCCCCCCTTAGACGTTTAGTACAAGAAGTGGTTACAATCAACTCTCTTCTCGTCCTTTATTGCATTATTGTAATTCAATATGCAGCAGACCCAAGCTCTAAAATAGTTAACAAATCTCCAAATACGCCCTTGTCTTCGCTTGCTTTCCTGTTCTTCGTTGACGGTCAACCAATTTTGCAAATCAATCCCTTCATCTCCTTTCGCGCTGCAGCTGAGCCTTTGGCCACGAATAGGCTGCGTGCTTGCTTGACGCAGGGACATGACCGTACACGCACCCACGACGTGCTTACGAAAAAATGCACGATCATCAGCCTTTGTCCGTCCGAGCCGATCTACCCCGTTTACGTCCATGCTGTGCTCGGCCTTTTGCCTCAAACTTCTTCAACAACCCCTGTGCGCTTCTCAATTCACTGCTGAGCAATCATGTATCTTCTCAGCGTACTCTATATTTCGTTCCTGACTCGATCGCTCTCTTCTCAAGAATCTTCGTAATTTCCCACTTCTGCTCCTCTATCTCTGCTGAGTCATCAGAACTCTGATGTTGCTCGGTTTCAAGTGATCTGATGACGATAGCGCTGACGAAATCGTCGATGATTGATCTTCTTCTATTGTGAGAATTTGCGTGAATAGATCGCCTTTCACGATCCGCGAATGAAGTGATGCTAGGAGAGCATAGACGATTAAAAGACTCGACGATTGTATTAAAATTCGAGAAATGATGTGTCTTTGATTCTTTTGTTGAACAAGATGTGTTGAATTGAATGTCTGCAGTATCAGTCTTAGACATAATGCTTTCTATCTCAGCAGAAGTATTCTCGTTCTCAGTCTTGATGTTCTCGTTCTGCATCACGAACGAGTTATCTGTGAAATGTCAGACATCGTTTCACTTTTGAATTAGAGATTCACGTTCTGTATCTACTCTGACTGTCATCAACCTCACTCGATCGATTTGAGCTTGCAGTATTCTCGTGGTCTTGAAGCGCTCGATTGTAAAGTCTGAGTTCAGAAGAAACTTTGAATACAGCTTGTAGAGTCGCGTTCTTCGCTCCTCTATGCTTCTTAGATGAAGAGAGATCATGATCATCAGTATCGTCAATTACGATCGAGTCTTCTAGAATTATCAGGCGTGTCTACGACAATCGAGACATTCGCACTGATCTGAACGCTGAGCCTGTGTGAAATTGTGCTCACTTAGTCTCGAAAAAGTCAATATCTGCTTGCTCAGTGACTTGAAGAGCGTTCTGCTCGACATGATGTTCGAGTTCTTGTTTCATTCATTGCTAGATTTCAAGATTGATTTGATGATCGACTTATCGAATCTGTCATTGATTTCGATGTTATTGAGAAATTCGAATGAACGTTCTGTAAGATTATTAGACACGTTGAGACTGAAGTGAATACAGTCTTATCATGAATCTTGACTGTGCTATCTTCGTTCAAGTCAATTGTGTCTGTCTTGCGCTTGAGAAAGTCTCAACTCTTCAGTGTGATTGTTGCTGTCATAGACTCGTCATCAGTAGAGAGCGTTAGATTCGACATTCTTCATGAAGAACTCTGCTTCATCGATGATTGTGCGACGTCTTCTTGAAGCTGAGATTGGTCTGAAGTTAACGAGATCGTTCAGAACCCGACGGGAGAAAGAAATTCGTCAACGTTGAGAAATTCATCATGACACAGAACTTGATCAATCTTCTTCGATGAAATAGATGTGCTCTTCTCGATTTCGAACAAAAGATTGTGAGAACTTTCGATAGACTCGATGAATGAAAAGCAGAAGTCTTTCTCGTTATTGATGTCACTGTCGCCGTCGTCTCGATTGTTCTCAGCTCTTATCGAGTTTTCTGCAGTAATTAGATGAATTTCTCATGACGCTGAGTTTCAACAATATCTTCATCCTCGGCTTTGATATCTTCAGCCATCTGAGTTTGAAACAAATGTTCGATTTTCCGATTTGTCGTGAATGACTTCTCTCATCAGTCGCGCTCTAAGATCATCGTGCGTTTTTCGCCAGTATTACTCAAAATTGGTGGCTTTAGACTGAAGCATGAGCTGCTTGCTGATGATGATTGATAAAAGTTGATGCGAGACATGTCAACGACAGTCATTGCAGAAGATAATTGCGAGAGAATTTTATAAACAAGAAGACAGTGGAAACGGCTGCCTGTCATACAGGAGAGCGCAAGATGAACTATATGTCATGACTCATCAGTCGCTCTCGGCATAAAGATACACTCAATCTCATTGCGAGTCACATCATCTCTGCGCTGTCACTCTAAAGCTTCGTAAGCCCCCTCTTGACTACACGCAATCCTCAAGAATTGCTCAGCTCTCACTGATTCTTTTTTCCCCTCCTCTGTTCTCTTGCCGTTCAATTCACGCGCTGTATTTCTCGAAACGACGTACATTCGAAGATCTTTACTGCAGCAGCCAGCTGAATCGTCGTCGATCTTCATGAATCAAATCTCACAGAACGCCTCGTAGAACGTCTCGCAAGACACTTGATAAAGCACAGATCGCGTGAATTCTCTTCTCTAAAGCTGATCATCGATGATTCATCAATAGTTCATGACTCAGCATCGACACGACTGAGACAATCTCTTCATGAGCTGAGGGATTTTTGATGCAGATGGCAAGAATGAAGGATGTTCGACAAAATGACACAGAACGACACAGGAAAATGTCGTCTCTTCAACAGTCAAGTCTCGATTCAGACAGTGCTGCGCAGAGCACATGCATATTCTCTCAATCAAGCCGCAGCCACGTCAGCATCAACTGATGCCTGAAACTCAGCCAAGCTGAACTAGACGAGACTGCTCAATTGTCGCAAGCCAGACTTCGACAGAAGATGTCATCAGATCGCTGACAACAGCATCACGTCATCTATTCGTCGACGGCACAGTAGGAAACACGCTCAGAGTGGTGTGAGACATTTGTTCAATTGATCTCGACGCACAGGCGATAGCTCTGAGCAGGCTTCACCTTGCTCGCGTTCTTGTCGTGGCGATGACGATCGCTCAACATCTCGTGAACAATAGTTGTCACGCTAATGAAGCGAGAAACAGAAGAGCATCCGAGGGCAGAAAACAGAAGAACGCTGAGAGAGGAAGACAGGAAGATCGAGGATCACTCTAGGAGGCGCAGGTGAGAAACGCGAAGAACAGCGATTCAAGAAGTCAAGGGGAAAAGTGCGTCCCTTCAAACGGGGGAGACCGTGAGCAGAAACGCAAGAAACAAGTCTCGAGTCAGATGAGCGACGTGAAAACTGAGTCAATAAAATCGATCATCGCAAAGATGAGACTTCTCTCAGATGTGAATTGAGATTCAAGCGAAGAGTCATGAAACGAAAACGAGAAGTCGACAAAAAGCTCAGGCGAAAGAGACAAAGAAGATGAGGAGAAATGTTGAAAGTCGAGGGGAAACGAGCGATTATTTATGAACTGAAAAAGCGGCGATGAGCTGTGCCGACACGCTTTTCCCAATTTGAGGAGGCGTCAAACCCGAATGCGCAAACATCAGCAGGTAAATTACATGATAAATAAAAATTATTAATTATCTTGAACAATATTTGAAATAGACTCTCTTGTATAAACATGCTTTGAAGACTAATCTTGAGTATTTAATACTTCTTCTCATTCTCATTCTCAAGACTTAACGTCAGCGATTTGAGTAACTATTTAACAGCTAACTGAATTACATGTGCTAAACATGATAAATGTAAAATAGCTGAGAACATTTGCAAAGTCTCGTTTGATGCAGTCATTATGACGTCGTTATTGCTGACGTTGTCTGTGATTACAGTCATAACTCAATCTTGAATATCAAGTTCTTGCAATATTCATTCAGTAATACTGCTTAGATTGCTTTCGATATGCTTGTCTTCGATTTGTTCAAAGCTCAACAAGACTTTTCAATACTCTCAGAACTCAGTGTAGTAAAATCTCATGATAACTAGAAAAGATAATTTATTAGAACTACTTCATTCATCTAGACTAATGAAGATTTTAGAATTCGTTGATAAATTCTTGAGTATGTTGACTCAAACAACAGTCGCTCGATTCTTGAAAGAGATCGTAAGTTTGATTCTGTGCAACAGAGTAATGCTCGATCATGTCATTTCAAATGCTCGTCGAAATTGAACATTGTCAATAACGACATGAGAAATATTTAAAGTGACGAAAGTCTTTTAAAGTTGTAGTGCAAAGACTTCTGAAGTATATTCTTGATGAAAAGCGTGATGCTGTGATTTGTTAATCTTTTGCAATCTCTTTTGCAATCTGCAGCTAAGAAGTAACTTATTGAAGCTTTAACTCTAACAAAGTTACGAATGTCTTGAACGTTCATGATCTTAGTTACTAAGTTTATGCATTTATCACAATCTTTACTATTCAGATGACGTTTCATGATGCTGTTATCGATGCTTCTATTGTTAGAATGCTCGTAGACATGCAAACACAAACGACAAATGAGTTTAAGTCTTTCACTTTCGACTAAAGCTGTCTGATAGAAGTTATTTTATATCTCATCTGTTCATGACTGTAAGATTCACTTTGAATGATGATAGTCTGATACTTTTCGTTCTACTCGCATCGCATATTGAGTTTGCTTTCATCAATTCAGAAATATATGTTGATATTCTTGCTCATGATCGTATAGCACATATCGTTCATCATGTAACGACTGCAGTTCGACGAGCACGACAGAAGCAACGTTAGAAGAAGAAGATCGAGCACTATCATGCTCATTGTTGTCAAGATTCTCTGAAGATATATTTATAGAACTGAATAAACTGTTTATACTTGCTTGCAATTTCAATGTTCTGTTTCAAGAAGATGACATGATAAGTAAGTTAAACGAAAAAGAGACTGCAAAAAGAATCGCAAAAAGAATTGCTAAGAGAGTTGCAAAAAGAATTAAAAACAAGTTTGATCTTTCAAGCATCGTTAAGCTTAGAGTTTGAAAATCAATGCAAATCGTACGTTACTGTTGACTTGTGACTGATTGATTCTTATCTTTTAAATTAACTGTTAATTATTCTAAAAACTAGCACATTTTAATAGATTTCAAACATCATGATTGACTAAGAAGCTTATTACAAATACAATGAAATAATTATACAGAGATGAACTGAAGTACAAAATAATCGTTGATCATTGCACAAAATTATGTGAAAAGAATGTTTAATTCTTCTGTTCACTTCTGCTATTTATTCATTACATGAGAGTATGCTGTGATGCTGCATGCAATAAATGATTCTATCTATCAGCTTGTGACTGCAAAACTAGCTAGATCATCGATTTAAAAACACTCGATTTCTAAGATATGAATATTAAAAGAATCAAAAAGAATACTTGACTTCTTGATTTTGAATATCACTTTTCATATTTCTCGTGCCAATTTGTAGAAAACATTTGATGTTCATTCATACTTGTTGTAGTCAAAATTTGTCGATCAATTCTCAGTCTGATCTGATAGCACAATTCACTTGCATGACTTGTTCTTAATCGTCTTTCTTTTCAATCATACTACACGTCATAGAGTTTTCTTCGACGTGATAAATGATTCTCGAAAGCGCTTTGATGTCAATTTGCGATCTCGAGAGATATGACAATTTGTGAAGAAGACTCGACGATACTGATCGCTTTCTGCTTTTTTATATGTCACAATGTTAGTATAAATATTGAAATACAAGTCGCGAAATTGATTGCAAAATTGATTGCAAAATTGATTGCAACATCAAGAGTAAAATCAAGAACAAAGTTCAAATAGTAAAAGAAATAATAATCATGTTGTATACAAAATTACAAAAAAAACTGTCAAAAACTTACATAATAAGACGACACGCTACGTCTTTTCAGAAATTCTGAAACTGTCGAAGAATCTTCACTGTCAATGCTTCTCTGATGACATTCGAGTCATTCATCATCTTCTCGTTTGTCATCGTCTTGAGCTTTTCGCTCAGAAGCAAGTCATTCACCTGATATCGTTCTTTCGTTTGAACATCATTGATATTGAAGAGCTTCTTTCATTGAGAAATCTTCACACTTGTATTGAAACGAGCGCTTAGTATTGAAGAATCTTGATTGAGACTTGTGACATCGAGACGTGTTCTTACATGATTCACTGTATTTTCTTTTGCAATTCTATGAATTTATTAATATTTGATTGCAAAAAAGATTGCAAAAAATATCGTTGATTTCATTTGCTATTCACATGCGCAGTCAACAAGAACTCACGATCATCATTTGATGCTTGTAGATAGACATTCGATTTTTTGAATTGCTTGATTCAATAGAAATGAATATTTCTATCTCTGTTTTTCGCATCTTTAATTTTCTTCTCATTGTCTGTCATATTTTGCACATAAGTTTTAGTCTTTTTTGAATGTGTATTGTTGAAATAATCTTCAATAGTCTTGCGCTTGTAAGTAGACATCATTGCAAATGCAGAACAGTAGTTAACTTGTAAAAGCAATGATGTAGCGATTTAGATAATGAGATGAAATAGTGAAGATCAATCACAATGATGAGATATGAAATTTAAACTTCGATATCTTGATTTAAGGTTTTAATATTTAGATTGTCATCATTTCAATATTAATTAAGTCGTGTAACCATCAACTTTTTTCTTCTTTTATCTTCAAACAACAACAACATACTGCAATCATGATTGCAACAGCTCAGTAAGTTATGTATCAGTCTCACGAGTTTATAGAAGATCGCAAAACTGATTGCAATACAGAAACAATGAGCTTAATTCTAACAACAAAACGATACTCAGCATCTTTGATTTTGCAACTGACGAGATTTTGAAATTGATTTTGAATTCAAATGAATTCTTCAACTTGCATGAATCTATGTACATATTTCATTTCTTATTACTCTTGAATTGATTGCAAAACTGATTGCAAAGTAGAAATAATATCGCAGCGAATTCTAAATTCAAGCTTACAAGATCAAATTTCGATCATGAGTCAAACAATAGATCGCGATTGTCAAGCAGCTCAGAATCGTCATTGTTAAGCTCATCATCATCATTCTCATCATCATTCAGTAAAAAACCTCATAACAAGCAATTTGTCGAAAAGATGCTTCGAAAACAGTCAATAGTGAAGTCAAGAACTGATGACAGAAAGATAAAACTCATCAGAGTAAGTTTTGAGTTTTACTAGATTGCAAAAATGATTGCAAAAGTGATTTCAAAGACGCTGATCATATGTTAGAATGTTTGACTCATTGAGTCAGCTTGTGTTATCAATGTCATAATAAAAAGTGATCTTATCAAGCTTAAGAAAATGCGAAAATATCACAAAGAGACTGTGACACTTCGTGAAATTCGTCGATATTAAAGAACAATTGACTTACTTATTTCAAAACTGTCGTTTCAGCGTGTGATTCGCGAAGTGTGTCATGAATTGATTGAAGCTGATCTTCGCTTTCAATCAAAAGTTATAGAGACATTGCAGAAGATGACAGAAGCGTGACTTGTTGCGATGTATGAAGATTAGTTTCATGATCAATTTTGCAATTGATTTTGCAATTGATTTTGCGATTCAAATACTGATTACTTAACAGATATCAATCTTTGCGCAATTCACGCAAAGCGTGTAATCATTCAAGCGAAAAATATGAGATTGATTTTTCATCTTACGAGCGAAAAGTTTACATTTGAAGCTTGTTCAAATTACATGACGAAGTAGATAGTCATGTTACTATGCAATCAAAATGCAACGCTGTCGCAAGATAAATAGATAGTAAATACAATTTTTGCACTGTCACACTGTTAGTGATACTATTGCTTTCGCGTATAATGTAAGTTAATTCTTATCGCTTTTGTCAAGAACTTTAGTTTTTTTTCTCTTGAATGTAAAGTCAATTGATTAACTACTTGTATGCATGAGATTTCAGCGCAAACGAGATTTTCGTGCACGCTAACTAAAACTATTTATATTGGTGTCATTTTAGCACGTCAAAGTCGATACTATTTGTTGCTAATCTTTCTAGATTAAAGTGCGCGAAAATTCAGTTTGCGTGAAAACTTCATGCATACAAGTAATTATTCTATTCTTAGAAATCGAGTTTGAATTCAGTTTGCATGAAAACTCTGTGCATATGAGTAAGAATACTATTTTTAGAAATCGAGTTCAAGCAACTCAACTCGATTTCGAGTTGAGCTCGAGTTGAGAGAGATTAACTCAATATCAACTCGAACTCAGAATTGAGTTGAGTTGATCTCTTTCAACTCAACTCAACTCTAACTTGATGACAGATCTAACAGTATCTTTGTTTCTTTCTCTCTCATTTCTTGATGAGTTAATGAATTTAAGCTTTGTCATTATCATCATTCAAGATAAGACTCTGATCATTTCTGAGATCAAGAAAATTTGCAACAAGTGAAAGTTGTGCTACTACTGCAAGTTGCAACATTTAAGCAAAATCACTAAAGAATGCTCAAATAAGAAGCTCTTCACTCTGCATATCATGAACGTTTATGACAATGACGTCGTCAGTATAAATGAAGAAGTCTCACTGTTCGCGAAAAAAGTTTAGTTTCTGCGCTAAGTTACGCTCAAAGATTTGTATACATATCATTTTGTTTACTAGTTTCAATCTTTTCATTCTCACTTCAATCATATAAAAAGTTTTCTGCTAAATTTATCTTGAAACTCTTTGAATTTAATTTGACATTCAAAGATAGTCACATGATAGTATTCTGTATTTTACGTCAAGCTTAATTTAGAGTTCTCACTCTCACTCTAATTAATAGTGAAATCTCTGCTTATGTTTTTATGAATAAATTCTTCGTGCAACAACATCATCTTTTCTTGCATCAATTAACTCACTCTTGCAAACTTTAAGAATTTGATGATCAAGTCACTTTAATCAATGATATTACTCATGTCATCGAAATCACAATGATTCTTGATGAACACATTGAAAAACTATTCTTCTATATCACTGAATTAAGTCAATATCTCATCATCATGAGTTTATCATGACTTCATCATCACGTCATTGATGTCAACTTTGAACACAATATTCTCATTTTATCTTTCTTCTTCTGTGAAACAACAAGATCTTTTTACATGAAACTACGTAGTAAAAGATAATAAGATAGCATTTTATTGATGATAGAACTAATTATTAAGAAACGAAAGTGAAAACTTGCAGAGTTTTCATCTTTTGTCAAATCATTACTTCTATTCACTCGTTAATCTTTTTGATCTAATCTCGTAAGCTAGTCTTGCAGACATGCATCATTCATAGTCAATGAAATGCATTCTCACAACTGCATTCTCTTTTAAAGACTCAATCTCTGAATTTTCATAACATCATATTATCTTCTTATAACTGATAGTGTAATCATGACTTCTTCAACATTTTAGCATCTGTATAAAAGTGTTGTGAGTTGATCATGTTAACAAGCATAAACAAAGCTAGTGCAAAATTGTTGATATCAATTCTTCAACTTTGCTTTCTTTCTTTCTTTCTTTCTTTTCTTCTTGTTTCGTCTCAACATACTCTTTTGTGAGTATTGTTCTTTTGAACTGACGAAGCATAAGATCTGCTATGCATATCTTGCATAACTTACAACTCTTGATATAAACTTCTTTCATTGCAGCGTTGTTGTGATGCAAGTCAGCTCATGAACTAACATGAGTGACATAACAGTATCAACATCATCATCATCACTATCATGATAAGTAGCAGCATTCACGCTCACTGAGATCATGCTAACATGCTCGCGAAGTCTGCTCATTTTCTTGAGATGTATGTTCTTCTTCATGTCATCATCATTGCAACGTCTGTCATGTTTACTTTTTCTGCTTTTTCTGCTTTTCTTGCATTTGTTGCATTGATGATTGAACTTATGATTTCTGATAAACATATCTATCTTTGCATGTTTTGATAAATGCTGATGTATGTTAAATCATCATGATCAGAAGATCTGATGCTGTCACTGCGTTTATCGTTTGAGCGTAGTGATGATTCACACATGTCGTGCTCTCATCAAGCGTGCTCGCAAATGCAAGCATTACTTCAAAGAAAAGCACGATTACATGATGAATCTAGCTTCATGCTCTCTTCAGCTGATGATGCATCACGCTGCACAAGCAATGACTCAACATCTCATTGCTCATGCTTGAAATTGTTTTGCTCTTCATCTTTAACAATGAGAAAGTGAGTAGTTTTTTCTTTCAACATGTGAAATTGTATCTAACAGTTAAATAGAGATTTTCATTTCTCTTGTTCTCATCACTTCTTGTCATCATCATATTACTTCATCTTCATCTTGTAAGTATTAATTGAAGCAAGCAATGCGTGATGAGATTCACTGATGAATAAATAACTTTCTTCTTTACTTTGATGTTCTTGCTTGTGATCATTGATCACTTCTTTTCTTTACTCTTTCATGACATTCATCATCTTCTTTTTTAAAAGACATATATTATGTAAGATTTTATAATTGTAATTTAATATCAATTTCTTAAACTTGCGTCTTTGCGCTTTTGATATTTTCTCAATCGTGATTCTTATGTGATTTATCTCTCTTTTTCTTCTTTGACTTCTTTGCAGTCAACTGATGTACTTATCTTTCTGTTTTGTAGTTCTCAATGATTTTCTTCGCATTGCTAAGATTTTTCATTGATTTTCAGAAGTTTTCATAGAGAGATGAATCAGCTCATTGAACTAGATACTCAATCTTTTCTTTCTTGATTCACTGATCAAGTATCTTCTTTATCTTTCATTTCTCTTTTTCTTCTACAAGAATGATCTGCAACTTTGAATTCTCATCATGCAAGTGTTAGAATTTCAATAAAGAGACATGAAAAATTGAGTGAATTGCATCATATCTCTCAGATAGTTTAAGCTTATACGCTTACGTGTTGATCTTCTTCAATATTCTGAATGATTTTAATTATCTGTGATCAATCTTCTTCTTTGATCAAAGTGTATGAATGTTTATACTTTGCAAAAGCACTTTGTCTCTCATTTGAAAGCTTGCAGCTTTATGATGAGCATTATAATACTTTGCTTGCTGCTTTGCTACTTATTTTCATAGTCTCATCAAATGTTCTCTGATACTTCGTAATCATTCTGCTCACTTCATAGTCAAGAATGTCTTTCTTTTTAGAACTTTGTTCTCAGATGTCTCTGCAAAGCTCATAATGTATTTCTTTAGAAGTTCATGTGAAGTTTTTTCAATACTAGCGTGTACACTGTTGTTATATACAAACATCATCATTAACAAAAGCTCTGATCAGTTATTCATCTTATAATTGAAATACACTCGCAAATAATGCTCAAGCATCTGATTCTGTCTTTCTGTTTGATCATTGATTTGTGAATGAAATGCAATGCTTAGCTTTCGCTTCACTTCAAGATGTCAACATAAAGTGATTCAGAAATGATTGATAAACAATGAGTTTCAATTTGATATAATGCTTTGCATCATTTCATGCTGAGATACAAATTCTCGTCATAGCAGATTTGCAAGTCTCTCAACGTTCAAATCTTTGATCATTGAAATATAAATTATGTGCTTGATCAACTTATTTATTATTATCAATATAACATCACTTGTTTTTTCGATGTACAAATTCTTCGCAGAGAGCATGTTTATTATGAAATTCATAATCATCATGTGAAATGAATTCATGCTCTCTGAAGATATAAACATCAGCTTCTCATAGAGTTTATAATGATGCATTCACACTCGTTGACAGTTTAAACAAATGCAAACATATTTCATCATCTCTTTGAGCATTTTTGATCAGTAATATTTTCTTCTTATCGCAGTCTCAATATGAATGCATGCAAAATGATCTGCTTCAAAATCATCATGATTCATATGCAGAATCTCATCTCTTGTAGCAGAGTCATTAAGTACATAGATTGCAAGATCAAGACGTAGCAGTTCATTATTCTTCATACTTCATTTTGAAAGCTCATTCTTTCTAAATGCAAATCGTTGATGTCACTTCTCATTTGCAATAAAGACGTTTCTTTGTTGTAACTTTAGCAGTCACGCAGTCATTGATTCACTCATCTTCAAATAAAATCTCTTCAACTTCATAATCTGATGAATCAGAAGTTAAGACAATGCAATGTTTAGAATTCTGCAAGATTTAGTGAGTACTTTCTCATTCAAACACATGACTTAAGTATCTGCAATGACTATGTCATTCAGTTGCATCATTAATGCTGCGAGTTTGATCATTGTTGAAAATTCTTCATTCTTTAGCAGCTCAGATTGACATTTCTGATTGCGAAGTTTGTTTTGCAAAGTAGATAGAAAATAATCATTATTCTTCTTGCTATCATTCAATTTCATGATGTTAAGTCTTCTTGATGACACATTTGCAGAGTTTAATTTGTCTCTGCAATATTTTATATGAAAGTCAAACGCAGTTAATTTCTCAGCTCAGCGCATCTGTTGTACGTTGAGCTTCTTTATTGTCATAAAGTAACGAAGATTATTATGATCTGTTATCACATATATGAATCACTTGCTACTCTGAAGATAGTGTTGTCAGTTCTTAAAATCAAGAATCATAGCATACAGCTTTTTGTCATGCATGTCTCATTATACTTCAACTTCTTTGAACTTATAACTATAGTATGCAATGAAATGTCATTGATCAGTCTTACTCTTCTGACTAAGCACGTCTTCGACTTCGCGATTTGATGCATCAATCTTCATGCAAAGATTTACATCTCAATCATAGTGTTTCAAAATGAAAGCATTGACAAAGACTGCTTTCAATCTTTTAAAAGCTTTTCTTGCTTTCAATGTCATTGCAAAGAGTGAATGCATCATTTTCTTCTTCGCACTCTTGATTAAATCTGTTAAGAACATAATGATTTGAAAGAACTTTCTTATAAATCATCAATAAAATCTTGCAAATCTCAAGAATACAAGAATGTTCTTTGCAAACTTGAGTTCAGATCAGCTAGTGATTGCATTGATATGAAACTGTTTCATCTAAATATCTTTTCGCTTTATCATGAATTTCAGAAAGATAACTTTGCTACGATTGAAAGTGCATTTTGACAGCTTGATATATAGTCAATATTTCAGTAGCACATGAAGAATCTTGCACACATGCTCTCAATGCTGCTCTTTCATCTCAAAGTATACTAAGATGTCATTCAAATATATTACGCAGCAAATATTTATGAATAACTTAAGCGTATGATTTACATAGAACTGAAAGATTGCAGAAGCATTTGTCAGTTCAAAGAGCATCATCTGATATTCAAACTGATCATAGCATGTATGAAAAATCATTTTTCATTTATCACTCTTGCAAATTTGAATGCAATGATAAATGTTGCAAATATCAATTTTGATAAAGTGTCTTGCATGAGCAAAGTGATTCAGCGTCTCAGACAGTAGAGACAATGAGTAATTGTTCTTTACTGTTATTTCATTGAAATCATAATAGTTCATGAATAAACGAAGACTTTCATTCAACTTCTTTACAAACAACACAGATGCTTCTACAGAACTACTTGATAAATGAATTCATTTCTTCTTTAGCGCGCTGTCTAAATAGTTTCATATTGCAATGAACTCATCTCATATCATTTTATAAATAAACTTGATGCAAGACATTTTGCTCTTCATCAAATCAATGAGATGTTTCATCTGATCATGCATATTCAAACTATTAGAAAGAATTTCAGAAAATACTTTCTTGAAATCTTGAATAGCAAAAAGTATTTTTGATTCTTTCGCTTGAAGTGCATTGCATCTTGCAGTCTGATGATCTGCGTTCTGTGATAAGTCATATGTAAATAGCAACTGATAGAACAAAGTTATATAAGTCTTTTCTCTTTTCTTAGCTGTAAGCATTGTCAGCTCAACAAATTTTGATATTTTGCACAGACTAACTCATATTTGTCTTGCACGCTGAGTGCTGTTTTCTCGATATGATCAGCGATGCTTGCATCAACGAATATTCAAGTTGATCTCATCTAATCATGAATAGTCAAGAATCATATCATATTCTTGCATGTTCACAGCATGAAACTCAATGTTTCAGCTTTTGCAAACTTTCTTGTGATTGATTAACTTGATATTGATTTGATGCATATCATAGCAAAGAATTCAATAATCATTGATCATCTGAATCTGTTTCAGAATTGCATGATTCTTTGATAACTTATGCTCTTTTATTCATGATTGTGATATAAAATTTCGCTTGATCTCAGAGTCAATAAGACAGTGAGCTTCGCGCATTCTTTCAGAGACATTTGTCAATACTGATATCATCAATGCATGTGACAATCGTCTTTTCATAATTATATTTAATGATTCAATGATAAACATCAGACTTTCTCTTTTTTCATCTCTTCATCATGATTGCAAATCTCTTGTCTGAATATGTAGTTGAAATACATCAAATTATTAATCTTATGTTTCATCTTCTTGCATGATCAGCACATAAGATTGAATGAAGTAACATCTTGCTTGAACTCACTGAACTTGAGTGTCACATCATCTTTAGACTGCGTGCTTGAAGCAAAGAACTTTGAATTCTTCGTTGCAATGATAAACTTCATCTTCTCATGTGAGAATCAAGAACTCTTCTGAGACGCTGCACTTTCACTTTGCTGCAAATGTAGCTTCAATAATGCATCAATGTCTTGCAAATGCAATTCAATGTCTATAAGATGCTTTAACAAATTGACATAATTAATAAAGATGTATGAAATGCGAAGAAACTCATTCATAATGATTTTATTAATCTTCATTCGTAAGTACATCATGCAAGTCTCATTGAATATATGATAGTTCAGATCTGCATACAGTTTGATAAAATATTGCTTGAAATTCATGATGCTTTGATTAGCTCACTGCTTTGCAGTCTTGAATCAATATTCTGTTTGAAAGTTACAAATTTCAGAATTGTTAAGTTTAGCATGCAAGTATTCAGTGTAATACTTTCAGTTGAGTATCTCATCATGATTGCACATGCTCATCAAATGATCTCATCACTGATTGCAAGACTTCTCTGACAAGTATGATGTAAATCATTACAGCTTCTCTTCTTTCATGATGAAATTAAATGATATCATGACTATGAAGTTTTTGCAGTCTTGCAGTCAGAACATCAAGAAGTTGTAGTTTGTGATGCTTTACTTTCTAGACTTGCAAGATCAATTAACATGCTTGCGTACATCACTTCAATAGTAATCATCACTATGTTAATATCAATGATCAGAGATTGATCAAGTCTTTTACTCAAGTTTCAATATACAAAGTTGCAAGACAAGCAGTACATTCTGCATCTTCAGATTCTTTAACTGCTTACGTACTTCGCTTGCTGATCATCAAGAAATATGATCTGTCTGTTTATTAAATTCTTGCGACTTGAACTTTTTATCTGCATGTTCAAATGCATGATTCTCAAATCTATTTTAACAAGACAATGAATTTTCAGTGTGAAAGAAGTTATCACTTCTTTTGATCATGCAACTTCTAATAAGTCGTTACACATTTGACATCTTTTACTGAGCAGCTTTGTGTGAATGAAGTAATTAAAACTGTGAGACAACAAGATTTCTTTACGTGAAACTGCGTAGTAAAAGATAATAAGATAGCACTTTATTGATGATAGAACTAATTGCTAAGAAATGAAAGTGAAAACTCACAAAGTTTTCATTTTTTATCAAGTTGTTATCTCTATTCACTCGTTAGTTTCTTTGATTTAATCTCGCGAGCTAATCTTGCAAACATGCATCATTCATAGTCAATGAAATGCGTTCTTACATCTTCTATCTTAATCATTATTACTCATTTCTCGTCAATCAACAAGAAGAAAATTTCTCATTTGAAGTTAACAAAGTAGCTTTCTTTCAGTCTCGCTCTCAATTCACTCACAAGAAGCAACTCAGTTCATGAATCACGCACAAGAAGCAATTCAGTCTACAGATTATTCACAAGAAGTAATTCAGTTTACAAATTGCTCACAAGAAGCAATTCAGTTTACAAATTGCTCACAAGAAGCAATTCAGCACTCAGTTTGCTTGCAAGAAGTAATCTAGTCTTTCATTCACTTGAAAGAAGCAACTCATTTTTCAGTTCACTCACAAGAAGCAATTCAGTTCTCAATTCGCTTGTAAGAAGCAACTCAGTTTCTCATCTGCTCACAAGAAGCAATATAATCTTTCGTTCACTCACAAGAAGTCAACTAATACTCAGCTCATTCATAAGAAACAAATCTTATTCAATCTTGTCTCTCATCTAAAACAAGAAGCTTTTAATTATATTCTTCAAGTCATTCAAAAAGAATACTCATCAAAAATCAAATGTCAAAATTCTTTCTTCTTTAGAACTTTTATTGTTTCTCAAGCAGATCAATTCAATCAATCTTTTATACAACTTGACATAATTGAGTTAAAAGCTTGAAACTTTGATCATGCTGCTCATGTCAAAAACATTGAAGTGTTTAGCATCATTTTAAAGAAAATCAATGTCTTTTTGAATCTTGAATCAATCTCATCTTCTAGTCTAGACTTTGACGAGTCAAAATCGCGTTGCATGACTTTGACTGTCTGTTCAAAGAACAGCTCAACTCTTGCTCAGTTCTCGTTTTGCTCTCAAGACAGTATGTATGATAAGAATCATCGTCTGAATCTTCATTAAATGAAAAAGAAATTTCATTTGACTGCATTCATGATACAAGAAGATCTTGAAATCTATTGACAAAGTAAGAACGTTGATTCAGTCACAATTTTATCATTTAAATATTTTGAGTTTTTAAATGTCTTCTTTAAGAAGAATGTTGATATTTTGTCTTTGCATCAAGCTTATGATCATGTCATACATCTTAAAGAAGATGCTCAATTCTCAGTCTTCGCTTTGTACAACATGAGTCATGATGAAATTCTAGAACTTCGTCGTTATCTGAATAAAAATCTGAGCAAAGATTTCATTCAAGTCAGTTGCTCTCAGATAATTGTTTCTGTTCTTTTCATTAAGAAACTTGAAGAAGAACTTTGCTTCTGCATGAACTGTCGAGATCTGAACGCTATCACAGTCAAGAATCGATATTCTCTGTCTTTGATCTCAGAAACACTAAATCGTCTAAGTTGAGCTAAAATCTTTATCAAGCTGAATATCATCTCTGCGTTTAATCAACTTCAAATCAAAGAAGAAGATGAAGTTTTCATCGTCTTTTGCACTTGATTTAAATTATTCAAGTATTTAGTCATGCTCTTCAATTTATGTAATGAATTTGTCTCATTTCAGAAGTACATCAACAATATTCTTTGCAAACATTTAAACAAGTTCTATACAGCTCATTTGAATGACATCTTGATCTATTTTGACAATGAACTCAAGCATGAGATTCATGTCAAGCTCATTTTGCGAAAGTTGCAAGAAGCAGATCTTCAGATAAATATAATTAAATGCAAGTTTCACATCACTCAAATCTTGTATCTAGAATTAATAATCATCATCAAAGAGATTAAGATGAATTCTTTCAAGATAAACATCATTGTCAATTAATTCATCTTGATCAACGTTAAAGACATTCAAAGTTTTCTAGATTTCGCGAACTTTTATAGAAGATTCATTTATGACTATAGTAGAATAGCTATCTTGCTCACTCATCTCATCAGAAAAAATGTATTCTTTGTCTGATTTCAGAAATGTCAGATTGCATTCAACATTCTTAAGAAAGTTTTCACTTTCAAGATTATTCTTCATCATTATAATTCAAATCACAAGATTGTGATAGAAATCAATGCTTTAAACTATGTGTTTGAAGACAATCTTTTTCAGTACAATGAGAACGAGATTCTTCATTCAGTCACTTACTTTTTGAAGAAGCATAACTCAGTCGAGTGTAACTACGAGATCTACAATAAAGAACTCATGATCATTGTTTACGCTTTCAAGAAATGATGATCAGAGCTTGAAAACTCTATTTATTCTGTCAAGATGATCATGAATCACAAAAATCTTGAGTATTTTATGTCAACTAAGCAGTTGAGTTATCATCAAGCTCATTAAAGTGAGTTTCTGTCTAAATTCAACTATTGCATCGCTTATTGTTTTGACAAAATCAATGATAAGTTGAATGCTTTGACACGTCGCTCAGAAGATCTTTTTAAAAAAAGAAATACATTCAATTTTTGACATCAATATCAACATCAAACAATTCTGAAAACTCATGTTTTAGATTTTAATATTGTTGAGAATCTCACTCTTGACATCTTCAACATCAAGATCATGAAGCTTCAATCACAAATCATCACTTTAAATTCAATTCAGTTACATTTGTTCTTAATTATCTCAGCATTCTTGCAAATTTTAGTTCTTATGAATCTAGAAATCAAAGAATTCAATATTGAAGATGTTAAGTCTCAGCTAGATCAAGACACTCTGAATCTTGATAAAGATTCTGCTGATACTCTCACTCAAACATTGTGAAAGTAAGTTGAAATCAATGATAAATTCGCAGTTCAAATAATTAAAGTGCTTTGCAATGAAACATAACATCACAACAAGATTTCTTTAATTGAGTGTGAAGAACATGAGAATCATCTGTACTTTCAAGAAAGAAAGTACATGCTCAACTCAAATAAACTACATCTTCATATCATTCAGCTCACTTATGATAATGTTGTCAATGATCATTCAGAAAGAGCAAAAAGCTATGAACTAATCAGTTAAGTTTACTGATGATCAAACATTTATAAATATGTTCAATGCTTCGTACAAAACTGTCATGTATGCACATGTTTCAAGTTCTTTAAACAATGAATTCAAGAATGATTGTATTTTCTTTTAATCTTCAAACGTTGTTAACATGATGTTTTCATGAACTATGTAAATTTTTTATTGCTCAATATTTTCATAAATATCACATATAAATATGTTTTAGTCTTCATTGATCATCTTATCAAAATGAAACATTTAGTTCTCATCACTTCTATGAAAATTGAAGAAGTTATCAACTGCTTTTATACTTATGTTTGAAAACATCATGATTTACTTAAGTTCTTTATGTCTGATCAAGATACACAATTCATCTTCAATGTCTGAAAGCATATGTGTAAAATGCTGAAGATAAATGTCAAGTTATCAATGATGTATCACTTTGAAATTGATGATTAAATCGAGAAAGTCAATGCTGTCATAAAGCATTATCTTTGAGTCTTCATCAACTACATGCAGAATGATTGAGCTAAGTGACTTTCTGAAGTTGAATTCATCATCAATAACACATCATCATTAATCACTTTAGCATCACTTTTCTTGATTAATTCAAGTCAAAACTTACGTTTAGACTTTAAGTTTTCTGAGTCTTTGCTTGAGAATCTTACATCTCAAGCTTGAAACAAGTTAATCAATGTCAAAGAGTTCATCAAGAAGATGAAGAAACTAACTGAGCATTTACATGATGAGATGCTTATAACTCAGATCATTTATGAATTCAATGTCAATCTCTTTCATCATTCTTGTTCTAAATACTTCATTAAAGATGAAGTCTGATTGAATGTTTGCAATCTCAGCATCACTCATTTTACTGTCAAGTTAAATGATCATAATGTTGATCTCTTCAAGATCAAGCGTGTCTTCAAGAACAATTCTCTGATCATTGAGTTAAATCTTTTAACATTCATGAAGATTCATATAATCTTTCATGTCATTCTTCTGAGTCATATTGCAAGTAACTTTCTCTTAAGTCAATGTTAAAAACTTTAAGAACTTGTTATCATCAAAAATGGTGAAAGATTCTGATATGTAAACAGCATACTAAACTTCAAGCATGATAAATGCTATAATTCACTTCTGCTTAAGTATTATGTTGATTGAGAAGATCACTTCTTTACTTGAAAGTCTTTTCATCTTTTGAATAATTGTAAGCAAGCGTTTAATGAATATCATCTCGTTAATTCTGTCGTCGAAGAATCACATGTACTGTCATGTGTGATGTTTCAATGTTAATGTCAAGAACTTTAAGTTCAATCTTCATCATCTCAACTCAGCTCAGATCTGACTCAAATCTTGTCTAGATCTGACTCAGATATCTTGTTTAAATTTGACTCAGATGTGACTCAGATATATTTTAGTTTCATTTGTGCATTATTACATTAAATTGCATTTCATCTTTTTCTTGTTTAAATCTGACTCAGATCTTGTTTAAATCTGACTCAGACATCTCATTTAAATCTGACTCAAATGTGACTCAGATGTTTTTCAATTTTGCTGTGCATCATCACATTAAAATGCATTTCATCTCATCTTGCTTTTCAAACATTTTGCTCAGATTTGACTCAGATGTGACTCAGATCTATTCTAGTTTCATCTGTGCTTCATCACATTAAAATGCATTCACATCAATTCTTGTTTCATTTTAATCTTTATTTTCAATTCTTTCTCATCTTGTCTTGTTTCTTCTCATTGTTTTGCAGAAGCTCAGTCTTGAAGAGAAAAGTTACTGTCATGATGTCAGATCATCAATTTGATTTAAAACATAAATCATTGATATTTTAAATAATCTCAATTCATTGAACTAATTCAATGAATTAAGTCATCAATTTAATCATCATCATTTTAATTTAGTTTCAACAATTCTGTTTCAATCATCTCAGTCATGTGCATGAACTTTTGCAATCTTAAGTCAATAAAACTACTGTCTAGCTTTAATTCTGCTTGATTCATGTATATAAAAGTTGAGTTCTCATTCTTTTCTTTCATTCTTTGTCTTTCATTTTGTACATTATTTGATGTATTGTCTTGTATCTAGATTCTATCAAAGTAATAATAATAATATCAATCTTTTATATTAATAGTATCTCTAGTTTAGCTTAGTTTCTGACACTCAAGTATTACATCAATTGAGAAGATCATTTTTCTACTTGAAAGTCTTTTCATCTTTTAAATAATTATGAGCAAACACTCAATGAATATCATCTCATCAACTCTGTTGTCAAAGAATCACATGTACTGTCATATGTAATATCTCAATGTCAATGTCAAGAACTTTAAGTTCAATTTTCATCATTTTGACTCAGTTCAGATTTGACTTAGATTTTATTTAAATTTGACATAAATATTTTGTTTAAATTTAAATTAAATGAGTTGATGACAAGATTCATTTGTACATGATGTCAATTATGAATCTTTTGATTCTATTCTGTTTTAAATAAAAGTCAGAAGAGTTAAGAGATCTCAATTTGACGCAGTTCAAATAATGTTAGAATGTTACGTGATCAGAAAAGTCATCATGCAAAGTTTTCACTCATGCGACAACATCTCTCTCTAACAGTCACAATCAATTTATGAAGAAGATTAATGACATGTTAATGTCAGTAAAAGATGAAAAGATACTACTAGTAAAATAGTTGACTCAGATGAAGAGTCTGAAAGTCATGATTACAAGTGATCAAAGAATTTATAATTCATTGACTGCGTCGATATTGAAACGTCTTCATCACATCGATAATGTCATCAAGTAATTGATGAAAAGATATCAGATAGAATAAATGAATCAAATGATGAGTCTTGAGTTTGTGATTACATGTGTTTGAAGAAGTAGTGACTCGTCAATCACGCTGATATATTAAGAAGACTTGAACTCATCTTCTTTACTTGATGTCAAGTCATACATCTATCTACGTGAAAAATTGAGAGTGCATGAGAATGATCAGAATGCATCTTTACTATTGATCAGCTAAGCATTGAACGATTACGATTGCACGTCTATATTAACAATCTATTCAACGTTTATATGACATAAGTTAAATCAAGAGAAGAAAAGAATTATTCAATATAATCACACTTTATCTTCTCATCATGCACATCTCTCTTTCATCATACATTTCTCTGCTCAATGAATGATAATCATTAAGCAAGAGAACACAGTTTCTGCGTTACAATCATGAGCATTTCAAGTGCAAAGAAACGTCTTTCATCTTTGAATCAAAAATTGAATTGAAACATCGTTGTATAGAATATCATCAATGAAGAGCAAAGCAAAGACAATGCATTACAATAAACAGCACAGACACTTATAAGAGTTTACTCAAGCATCACGCGTTGAATAGAAGCTATAAATTCATTATTGATAACACAGTGTCAATTTATTATTTCGACAACGTGAAGTTATTGTGTAGTCGACAAGCGATTTTCTTTCTCAGAGAGTTTTGTTCATTTGATACACATAGCATAGTTTCTCTCATGAATCGAGTTTAAATCAATGTCACAAGAATGTATGAATTCAAATCAAATCAAATTTAATTTAATTCAAATGTGATTCAGATGTATTTTAATTTCATCTGTGCATCATTATATTAAACTGTATTTCATCTTTTTCTTACTTAAATTTGACTCAGATCTTGTCTAGATTTGACTCAAACATTTTGTTTAAATCTGATTCAAATGTGATTCAAATGTATTTTAATTTTGTTATACATCATTATGTTAAAATGCATTTCATCTTATTTCACTCTTCAGATATCTTGCTCAAATCTGACTCAGATGTGACTCAGATTTATTTTAGTTTCATTTGTGCTTTATTACATTAAAATGCATTTATATCAATTTTTATCTTATTTTAGTCTTTGTTTTCAATTCTTTCTCATTTCATCTTGTTTCTTCTCATCATTTTATAAAAGTTCAGTCTTGAAGAAAGAAGTTACTATCATGATGTCAGATTATTAATTTGATTTAAAATATAAATCATCAATGTTTTAAATAATCTTGATTCATTGAATCTGTTTTGCAATTCAATGAATCAAGTCATCAATTTAATCATCATCATTTTAATTTAGTTTCAATGATTCTGTTTCAATCATTTCAATCATGTATGCAAATCTTTGCAATCTTAAGTTATAAAACTATTGTTTAGTCTTAATTTTGCTCAATTCATGTATATAAAAGTTGAGCTTTCATTCTTTTCTTTCACTTTTTATCTTTCATTTTATACACTATTTGATGTGATTTACAACAAGATTCATCTGTACATGATGTTAACTATGAATCTTTTGATTTTATTCTGTGTTTGAATAGAAGTCAGAAGAGTCAAGAAATCTCAATTCAATGCAGTTTGAACGATGTTAGAACATTGCATGATCAGAAAAGTCATTATGCAGAGTTTTTACTCATGCAACAACATCTCTTCTAACAGTCACAATCAATTTACGAAGAAGATTAATGACATGTCAATGTCAGTAAGAGATGAAAAGATACTACTAGTGAAAAAGACAATTCAGATGAAGAGTCTGCAAGTTGTGACTACAAGTGATTGAAGAATTTATGATTCGTTGACTGCATTGATATTGAAACGTCTTCATCACATTGACAGTGTCATCAAGTAATTGATGAAAAGATATCAGATAGAATAATCATCTTAAGTATTGAAAAACGTGATTACAGTGTTCAAAGAAGTAGTGACTTGTCAATCATGCTGATATACTGAGAGAACTTGAACTCATCTTTTTTACTTGATGTCAAGTCATTCATTTATTCACATGAAAAATCGAGAGCTCAAGAGAATGATCAGAATGCATTTTCTTTCATTGATCAGAATCAAACATCAAATGATTGCGATTGCATGTTTATACTAACAATTCATTCAACGTCTACATGACATAAGTCAAATCAAAAGAAGAAAAGAATTACTTAATACAATCATACTTTATCTCTTCATCATGTGCATCTCTCTTTCATCACATATTTCTCTGCTTAATGAATGACAATCATTGAGTAAAAGAACACAGCTTTACATATGTTACAATCATGAGCATCACGAATGCAAAGAAAACGTCTTTCATCTTTGAATCAAGAATCAAATCGAAACATCGTTGTATAAAATATCATCAATGAAGAGTAAAGCAAAAATGATACATCATAATCAAACAGCACAGACATTCTCATCAAGAGTTTACTCAAGCATCACACGCTGAATAGAAGCTATAGATTCATTACTTGATAACACAGTATTAATCTCATTGTTTCAACTGCATGAAGCAGTTGTATAAATAACAAGTGATTTTCTTTCTCAGAGAGTTTTGTTCACTCAATATAAATAGCATAAAGTTTCTCATGAGTTGAGTCTAAATCAATGTTATAAGAATGTATGAATTACAATCAAACAATCAAACATTATCTGATGTATTGTTTTGTATTTAAATTCTATCAAAGTAATAATAATATCAATCTTTTATATTGATAGTATCTTTAGTTTAGCTCAGTTTCTGACATGTATACAGATTTCTGAGCATGACTTAGCTTAAAAATTAAACTTTTCTCACAAACAGCAAAACTTCTTTATTTATATTGATAACATTACTATCATAAACATTAATAATAATAAATTCATACATTCTTGTGACATTAATTAAATCAATTCATGAAAAACTTTATGTTATTTATATTGAGTGAACAAAACTCTTTGAGATAGAAAATCACTCATCATTTATACAACTGCTTCACGCAGTTGAAACAGTGAGTTTTAAAACTATGTATCAAATTTGTTCGTGTTGATTGCACGTTAGAGAATGAGTGTTCTAGTCATTCTAAATTGCTTCAAGAGCTTCATTTTCATCATCATCTTTGTTACTGCTCTGATACTCTTCATGATGACGATGATTATTCAATAGTTCAAGAAGTCAGCATCTTGTAACATTCTTGATTGCAGATGCAATCAGTTCGAGCAATGCATAAGTACATGCTTCGTCATCTGATGACTTCATTCGCAGTTGCATTGCAAGTTATTCATGTTTGAAACATTTTTAGAGTGCAGATAAGTGTTCAAATCTATGCGTTCAATTCTGATGTGCATTGCAAGAATGCTTTCTGCTTTCTGAAAATCATTACACATCTCTATCATTTTATTGCTCAGATGCAATCTTTGTGCTGAAATTGCATTGACATCTGCGATGCATTCTCTGTATATTTCTCATCGTTGATTTCATTGATCTTTGTGATACTGTGTTATTGTGATGCTATTGCTTATTGAAATCATTGTGAAGAAGAAAGTGCATCATCTGCATCTTAACTGTATCTTCGCATCTTCTTGAATGAAGACATTCAGAAGTATTATTTTCTTAATGATGAGTGAGCGAGAAATGATACAATTAACTTTCGTCAAATGAACGCATATTAGTTTGCATGCTTGTTTGATCTCTTGTGTTCAATTATTGACTCAACTGTGTAACGTGATCTTGTTCTGTAACATGTTCAAATGAACATGTAGTGAACTCATGTATGTTTTTGTCTCTAGAGTTTCAATGTTTACTTTTTTGAATGCTTCTGCTACGTGATGCAAAGTCTGATTCTGAAGTGTTTCTAGTCTGCATTCTTTGCTTAACAGTTTATCTTTCTTGTCATGCTGATGTCAGATTGATGCTTTGAATGCAATTTCTGATCTCACTACTGCTGAGTATACTTGTCTCGCTTTTGTGAAGATAGCTCTTCATGTGAAGATTTCAAGATGACTAAGTATCAGCATTCTTGTAACGTGATTCATCTTTATTTGTCAAAGATGCATGTCTCATTGCAGTTTCATGTTCAGTTGCACTTCTAAAACTCGTACATCTGATTTTGATTTAATAACTGAGTTTTCTATTTGTATGCTAGTCATCATGTTAAATCTCTTCGATTTTCTAGTGAAATGCGTAAGCTCATACTTTTCTGATGCGAACGTTGCGTCATGAATGCAAGCTTATTTCGCGCAGACATCATCTGCAATTTGTAAAGAGTGACAGAGACAAATTTTAACGCTTTTAATGATCAATATCTTAAATATTCGTTTAATCTCATGTTTCAGATTTGCGTCACTTTTAATTGATGCATATTCATAAAAGCATCAACATTTCTAGAACTTTTAAGAGCGCAGTATACGTCTTTGATGTTTGATTCAACAAACATAATTTTGATGTTTAATTCAACAAACACGATTCTGACACTTGTAGCATCAATAGTTGCAACGTTGAATAATTAATTTGACTATTTAAATAATAGTTATTTACGCAGTTTAATATATGCGCTGGAAAAGTCAATAAAGAAGTCAATAAGAAAGTTAATGAGATAGAAAGTCATGTAGAATGTTTGATATGAAGTCACGTAGAATGTACGATAGAGTCATATTTGATGCTTGATAGAAAACAAAGTTGATTCTTGAATGATGTGTAGAAAGATCAATAGAAAGCTTGATCGAAAGATCAGTAGATAGCTCAATGAAAAGCTTGATCAAAAGATTAGTAGAAAGCTCGATCAATAACTCAGTAGAATGCTCGATTGAAAGATCAGTAGAAAGATGATAATAGCTTAGTAAATAGCTCAATAGAAAGTTCAATCGAAAGATCAGTAGAAAGATCAGTAGAAAGATCAGTAGAAAGATCAGTAGAAAGATCAATGATAGCTAAGTAAATAACTCAATCGAAAGTTCAATCGAAAGATCAGTAGAAAGATCAGTAGAAAGATTGATGATAGCTCAGTAGATAGCTCAATAGAAAGCTTGATCAAAAGATCAGTAGAAAGCTTGATTGATAGCTCAGTAGAACTCTCGATCAAAAGATCAGTAGAAAGATGATGATAGCTCAGTAGATAACTCAATAGAAAGTTTGATTGAAAGATCAGTAGAAAGATCAGTAGAAAGATTGATGATAACTCAGTAGATAACTTAATAGAAAGCTCGATCAAAAGATCAGTAGAAAGCTCGATTGATAGCTTAGTAAAACGCTTGATCGAAAGATCAGTAGAAAGACGATGATAACTCAGTAGATAGCTCAATAGAAAGTTCAATTGAAAGATCAGTAGAAAGATGATAATAGCTCAGTAAATAGCTCAGTAAATAGCTCAGTGAAAAGCATTGTTTAAAACATTGTTTGACTCATGTTATGCGCTCAATCAACGCGTATTTTGAAGCATGTAAAGTGTTCAATAGAAAGCTCAATAGAAAGTTTGATATTGATTCATGAAGAATGCTTTTTATTGAGCTAATTAGCAATGAATAATAAAGTAAGATCATAAAGTAAATCATGAAGTAAATCATGAAGCAAATAATTCGTGTTTAAACACGTTGCATAAAGCATGTTTTGAAGCAAGTAAACTGACTAGTAAATGAATGAGTAAATAGCTGAGTTGATAGCTGAGCTGTAGCTGAGTTGATAGCTGAGATGATAGCTGAGTTGATAGCTGAACATGTAAGTATTTTGATTGTTGTTGTTCTGAAAGATAGAAACTATGAAGAAAGAAAGAAGATAAAAACTTCAAACTCTCTAACGTCAATTTTATAGAGCTTGAAGCGAAGATTATTGAGTAGATAAGATAGATAGCTGAGCATTTGAGATGATGAGTACTATAAATAGAAAGTCATGTAGAAAGCATTGTTTGAAGCACTGTTTGATGTGTTTTATGCGCTCGATCAACGCGTTTAGTAAAGTATTTGATAGAACTTTTGATAAAGAGTTTGATAAAGTATTTGATAAAGTATTTGATAAAGTGTTTGATAGAGCTTTTGATAAAGCATTTAATAGAAAGTTTGATAGAGTATTTGATAAAGCGTTTGATAGAGTATTTGATAAAGCGTTTGATAAAGAATTCGATAGAGAATTCGATAAAGCGAGAAGATGAGCGAGTAAGTGAGCGAGTAGATGAGCGAGTAGAATGCTGAGCATGTAGATGAGTGAGTAGATGAGTGAGTAGATGAGCGAGTAGATGAGCGAGTAGATGAGCGAGTAAATGAGCGAGTAGATGAGCGAGTAAATGAGCGAGTAGAGTGCTGAGCATGTAGATGAGCGAGTAGATGAGCGAGTAGATAAGCGAGTAAATAAGCGAGTAAATAAGCGAGTAAATAAGCGAGTAGATGAGCGAGCATGTAGAATGATGAGTAGATGAGCGAGCATGTAGAATGATGAGTAAATGAGCGAGTAAATGAGTGATTGTCAACATATGCAACATATGCATGAAAGTGAAATTCAGCTCAATGCATATGAACAAACGCAGATTTTATCAACAAAAGCGAGATACAGTTCAAAAACATATGAATAAACACAGATTTTATCAACAAAAGCAAATTGCAGTCTAACAAGATCAGCTTAAATTCGAATTTTATTTCACTTTAAGTGATAAATGTCACTTTAGCTAAACTCTAAAATTTTGTTCACTTTACAAACTGTTGATGATTGTGTGCTTTGCTTAATGTTCTGCAGATTTCTTCAGTGAATCTGTCATAGACTAGAATGTTAATATTATTTATGAAGTTAAGCACTACGATTTTAATTTTCAATGCTTTGCATTTTTCAATTAAACTTGCGTTGAAGAATAGAAAGAGAATCAATGAAATAAAGAATTTCTGTGATATGTCTGCGTTTATCTTGCACATGTCACTCATTTGTTCATCAAATATTAGCAACATTTCTCAATTCTTTAAAAAGCTGCATGTTCATTTGATTATGTAGCTTGATGTTTTTTTCATTTTCAGCATATGCAGAAGTCTGACATGTGAGACTTGATTGAACGCTTTAATGATGTCTAAGCTTAGCATGAAGATCACATATTTAATTTCACAGCTTCACACTGTGTGAACTTGATCTATTAGTAAATCTAACATCAAGATCATGAATTACTTGCATTTCACTTTCATTTAAGCATTTGATAGCATGTGATGAGTTTCAACTATGTTACTCAGTCTTTTGATCATGATTGACTTCAGCGCTTTGCTTATGATATTGAACAAAGCAATGAGTTGATACATCTTTGAATTGATATAATCACTTTTCTTTGATTTACATAATACTATTGTTTGAGTCTTTTTGAACTGCTTCAAATAATACTTGTGTGTTACACATGCATTGAATAAACTTGTCAGTACTGAGATCAGTTCTGCAAGACTCGCTTGAAGCGCTCTGTTTGAAATATCTGAAGCGCTCAACGCTTTATCTGCTTTTACTCATTTGATTGTTTGCTTCACTTCATTTTCTGTGATGCGTGAATTGAATGAGACTGTCAAAGATATGAATAATTCTGCAATGTTGTTAACATTTGCTTAAGAAGATGAGAGAAAGAACTTTTCTCGCAGTATCTTGATTTTTTTCTTGAACATCGTTGTCATATGATCAATGTTGCTTCACTTCAATGATGAAAACTGAGAAAGCTTTTTAGATAGCTGACTTTCAATTCTAGCTCATTTTGCAAAGCATCATATTGATTTAAGTGCTTCGCTCAACTCATGCATTTGTGATCTAAAGTGTGCACATTTTATTTGTCAAATGATCTTGTTTTTATGATTATTGTGCTTCAGATATTTATTTCATGCTTCTAATGTATCTTGTGTTTTTCATATGATTTGCAGTCATCTTGATTTCATTACTACTTTGAAGCAACTTTGATTTCAAAAGTCTCTTACTCAATTTGATGACTTTGTCAAAAAGATAAATTTCTTGATGATTTTCTGTAGCACTCTGATAATCTTACACACTCTGTCATTCATCATAATCTTGTCGTCTAAAAAGTGTTTCAAAGATAGATGTATTTGCAGATAAGCACTCAATGCTTCTGTATTCATTTTTTTTTAATTCTTACTCGATTTAACACTCATTATGAATCTATGCAAGATTTTATATACTGTAGCGAGCGTTGCGCTAGTGCAGCGTTCTTTTCACATCAAAAATCGCTTCTTTTTGCACTTTATACTATAACTGTTTTCAATGCAAGAACTCTATGAGTCTGTTTCTTCTTTATTTTCTCTCTTTTTCATTTGACTCTTCAATAACATCACAGCTTGAAATTGATTTAGTATGCTCATTGAGAGTATTATTTGAATGATCATTGTTGCTGCGCTCATGATTTCTAAGAGCTTTCTCAAGTTCGTGATGTTCTCTTCTTATTGCATTGCTTTTCATTCTACTTTTCATCTGAAACATGTTAATAAAATGTGCTTGATCAACATTTGATCTCTGTCACACTTGCACATCATTGTAGCAACATTAAATACTCGTCTCTCATGTAAAAATTAATTGAAGTCAATTTTTCTCATATGTAATTATGTCAGTAATGCACTGTGAGACTTTGCACGACTCTTGTGCAGTTGCAGATGTTGATGTGTCATCTCTGATGTCAAATATTGAAAATGAGCTGCGTTGAATTTTTCTTTTCAGACTATTCTTCATGTTTATCTGATTTGTTTCTGTATGAATGTTAATCTTGTCATCACTTCAGTGCGCTGACATTTAGTCAGCAATAGAGACAAATCATGTACATCATCAATCATCTTGTTTATCGCTTCATTTTCAAGTACTTTTGCATATTTTGTCATTTAATGTAACTTCAGCGTAACTTCTTAAAATTAAATGCTCTCATGTGCAATCTGAACTCATTGCAGACGTGTCTGATCTTTTGTTGATATCATAGCTTCTACTGTTTTCAAAGAAGTCTGACTATCACTATATACTTGATATATCTTTTCATAATACTTTTGATTCTCTGTTGCTACGTCTGTGAGATGTTTTACTCTTGCGATCAATTCTTTCAGTTCTTCATGATGAGTAATGATTAAAGTCAATTTTCTCAGTCTTTTATTTAACTCTCAGTTAATTTTCATTGCAATCATCATAACATTCTTTCTACTGTTGTTATCATTTGAGTAAACTCTTTGCTTTAACGCGAATGTGTCGAGACAATGTTGATTTATTGACATTTTCTTGTTTGCAACTATAACTATTCTCAATGACTTTGATCAGAAAGTCATCATGTAAAGATGATTTCACTTCATCTTCATCTGTTCAAATATTTCTTTCATTCACTTTTGCTTCAGCTGCAAAGATATCTTGTGCAGCTTTGATTTTCAATTTCTTTTAAGTATCAAGTTGTTGCAAATTCAATGCATCATCATTTCAATAACTTCATCTGATTTTTGAAAGTTCATGTTCATTATCGACTTTTATATCAGCTTTCGTAAATGAATATCTATCGACGCTGTGTTTGTTTCTATCTGTAAAGTCTCTGTTGATGTTGCATGATAAACATTAATGATTTGTCATAATGCTCTTTCTTGTACTGATTTCAGCTTGACGTTCAGATCTTTTCAATGATTCTTCACTTTCTGTGACATGTATCATATGATGACTTCGTGACTAAGCAGAGATCGCATCATCGCGAAGTATATTTGCTTTCTTGTCATCATTGATGAATCTCAAGTAAACTCAATGATTGTTTGCATGATCTTTTGTTTAATCACTAGTTTTGCTTCAACATGATGCATGTGAATCACTCATTTCAACTTGAAGTTCAGTTGAACTCTCAAAACTCTGATATCTAATTTTAAGTCAATCTGATGTTTTATCAACTTTACATCAACGTTCATATTGAATCACTTAAAGATTCTTGTAAAGTGAATCAGCTCATGCTTTGTCTTTGAAAACTTGATGTCATGCGTTTTTAATCATTGTTTGCATCTATTATAAATCTCGTTAAGAACTTTGTAATTATGCTTTGTAAACTCTTTGTATGTTAAGATATTGACGTCATTTATGAAATTTGTGAAGCTTATTCTCAATCTGATGTCATCACATGCTTTTAGCAAGTTCACGTTGTAAAACAAATATAATATTGATGATAGTGAAGAGTTTTGTAATATGTTAACGTTCACGCTGCATTTCATCGTCGTGTAATCATCAATTATGATCATGATGCATCGATTTCTCAGAAAGTTCTTCACAAATTCAAGAAACAGTCTGAGAACTCTTCTCTTTTTCATGTCATGCAAGAGTCTGCTATACATTACATTGTTAAATGCACTCTTCTCATTCAAACTTAACAATGAGACTACTCTTCTTCTTGTGTCACTTCATACAATATGTATCTTTTCTGTAATCAGTTGTAGAATCATATTTGTTGATCTGTATTTGTGAACTCTCATTTGAGTGTTCAATATTGAGTTGCACACTTTTATGATGTTTTGCAAATGTTCAAATATGATGAACTTCAGTATCTTACTCAGCATGTTGAGTAGCACAATTGATTTATATGTCTTTGCATTAAAGTAATTCTTCTTGTTTGACTTTTACATCACTATTGTGATTACGCTTTTGAACTGAGTTGACTGTATTCTCTTCTGCAAACATCTTTCAAAAAGAGAGTGTATTTATTCTGACATGTCATCGACAAGTCTGCGCATTATTCTATTTATGTATTCTGTGTGTTTTGAAGTCTTGTCAAGCATCATCTTATAGATGATTCTCTTAATCTCGTGATGCATCAGCAAAGCATCTATCAAAAATATGTTGTATACATTGCATGCAACATACATAAAGCACGACTTCTATGCTGATTTTTCTCTTAGACTCAAGAGATTACTCAGAGAGAATTTCTCACGACAGATTCACAGTTCAAGATGAATAAAATCTTTCACTGCTCAGATTTCAATAGTTTACTTCTTAAGCATAAGTTGCAGACATTTCATCTGTAATATGCATGTATATTGCAGTCGATTTCTTCTTTAATCACATTGACATGCGTTACTGTTCTTTCAAACTATACAAACAATGTTTTCAACTAAAGATTGATTTTATCATCAAGACATTCAAGAGTCAGAACTCAGTGAAGAAGTGAGATTCTTAAGATCAACAGTTATCATCATTGTATATTATGCTTCGCAGACGTTCGCTTCGCTCAAAAGTGTGCAACTCATCTGTTTCATGTTATCTGTAAAGATTTCTCTCATACAAATCAATCATGTCTTGCAGAAATGTTCATATGCTACACTTTTAATCAAACAGTGTAGTTCAATCATTCTTTATTAACTCGCTTATGTTTCTCTTCTTTTAATGAAGTCTTTTCATCAACATATCATTCATGTATAGAATGTCTGTATCGAAACGTCTGTTAAACGATATTAATGAGATTCTTGAGTTTGCTCATGTTGAACTTAATGAGTCTCGTAAGTTGCTTATGTCGTAGTAACAGACATGCAGTCTTAACAAAATCTATACGTAGTTAGCATGTAAATCTAAAGAATGTTCGTGATTTAAGTTCTTTCTGCTAATCATTCTCAACAAATTAAACATGAGAATTTTCTGTTTCAATTCTTGTCATCATGATGACAAGATACTGAATCAAATAATTTTCATAAGCGATTTTTCTCATAGTTCTGCGTTCTATTTGACTTTTTTATCTGCGTGCAAATTGCTTTTGTAGCATGCGCATTGAGATTATTGAAGTCTGTGCGATCGCGAAAACTTTGCATGCAATCAACGCACAACACTTCATCATCACGCAGCATCTTGATGTCATTCAAACTTTTGATAATCTTTAGACTTTACTGTAACTAGATAGTAGATTCGTAGTCAGCATCACGTACAGATGAATTTCATCGCTGATCATTCATTTTCTTTCAAAGTCATCAAATTGAGAATTGCACTGAAATTGTTTGTAAACATAACTTTGTGATGATCAAAAAATGATTCAATCTTTGATGCAAATTGATTTATATTTTGCACTTGCATGTCATGAACTGTATTTTCTCGCTGTTAAAAACTAAATCAATCGTTGTAAATTGATTGTGAGCTTCGTAAGTAATAGTATCTGATTTCAGCAATAATTTCAGTCTTACGTTTGTAATGATGTTTAGTAGAGTATTAATCATCATATGACAAGTGAAGCATCTTCATCTCTTTTAATGAAAATAATGTAGATTGAAATCTTCTACAATCAGTTGTTTGCAATCATTCTTGAGTAGTTCATTCAAATGAAAAATGATTGAAGATTTCTTTGTGAATGTAGTAAACAGTGAGCATGAATTGTAGACGTTTAGAAGTCTTAGTGTCTGCGTTTCATTATCTGTGTTGCGAGTTAATATTCTGATTGAGCAAATGTCTGACTCAGCTGTTTCTACTATTCATTGATCAAATCTTAAA
>JAABUY010000110.1_pt1 | contig 175683 bp, 178 predicted proteins | sample 5560271 | NCBI WGS metagenome assembly JAABUY01 (sample SAMN10711886, study PRJNA513374) | rock metagenome | isolation source: Antarctica rocks | place: Antarctica: Victoria Land, University Valley | reverse complement strand
ACCCCCCCCCCCGCACAGAACCGCCCTCCAAATCCCCAAAACAACCGACATCCTCGAGCACATCCACGCCCTCCCCTCACCCGCCCAATCCTCCGCCCAAGCCACCATCCGCGCCATCGAGACCGCGGCCATGGCGCTGCAGGAGCCCCAACCGGGCCTGGAAGCACTGATGGGGTATCTCGAGCGCAGACGGGTGCGGATGGCGTTGTGTACGCGGAATTTCGAGTATGTTAATCTCGTTTCCATTCGTTCATCACATTTCTCCCTCTTTTGTTCTATCTAAATCTACGATTGAGCACAAGGCTCGATATATTCGAAGTAGTGTAATAAATATCTTACTCCCCCACACAGCGCACCAGTCCACCACCTCCTCACCAACTTCCTCCCCACCTTCACCTTCTCCCCCATAGTAACGCGCGACTTCCACCCGCCCAAACCGCATCCGGCAGGTATTTTATACATTGCGGAACAATGGCAGCTGGAGGACGGAGGCGAGGGGTTGATCATGGTGGGGGATTCGATGGATGATATGGTGGCTGGGTATCGGGCTGGGGCTGCGACGGTGTTGTTGGCGAATGGGGACGAGGGGAATGAGGAGGTGAGGGGGGGTGAGTGGACGGGGATGGTGGTTGGGGGGTTGGAGGAGCTGGTGGGGGTTTTGGAGGGGGGGTTTGTGGAGGGGATGGGGAAGGGGAGGTAGATGAGGTTGGGGGGAAGGGGTATGTTTGAACGGGAGGGATCTATATTCTTGTTGTCCCGATACAAGGCACGAGACCATATTCCTGAATTTCCCGAACGCCACTGTCATTACTGACCAAAGCTAGGAAAATATCTTCGTTGTCTATGACTGCCTGTTGCTCGATCTCTATCAATGTAGTTTAGTACCATCGCAGCCGCTCCAGATGGGCTCGCAGGTCCGAAGTTGTATACTGGATCCCGGGAACTAGGCAACGTTGGTAATAGATCTTATGTGGCGACAAAAGCAGTCTCTTCGACGGAGCCAGATCTGTGACGCGGATAATGGGAACAGTACACGAGAATTTTCATTGGTAGTGTAGAGACTGGTGGTGCTACAACTACCCTCGACACAAAATTGGTAACCGCGAGCAAGGGGAGTCGATTGTGGAGGCAGGAATCTTACAGTGTAGACTTCGATTATTTGACTATCAAATGTAAGGCGACATCTCTATTGTAACGAACGTAAGAATGAAACAAAAGAACGAGAACGGAAAGAATCAAACCCTGAAGGTCCATACAATTAGCGTCTTTCTCTTTAGCGTACATCGATATTGAGGACGATGCGGCAAGAGCTCGGTGTTGTCGAGAGCGATGGACGATCGTTACTAGTGTGGATGAACATATGACACGTGATACATGATCGAAGCCTGTTGTTGGTCTCCATGGACCGTTGTGGGCCACTGTTGAGCCCATTGAGACCGTGCGGTGAAATAGGTCATCCAGCAATTAAGCGAGGAGAAGTGAGATAACCAATAAAGGTAGGTATGCGAGGTATATCCTGTAGACATTCAGATGCGGTCAAGGTGTTCCCTTTGTAGCGTGTAACAATGGCAAACGTGGTGTATTGATTGCACACGGTCATCGATGCTTCTGGCTAATTGTTGACGTGCGGAATCGTTGCAACGAGCGGATTGGGGCCTTCCGTCTGAAGGCTTGAGCGATGCTACAACACCCTCTTCTTGAGACGAAAGATGCTTTTGGCGTTGCAGCACTTAGTAGGTGAAAGCCCGAATGAGACTTTTCGATAAGACTGGCCAAGCAGTAGGCCCGAGGTCCTTCCTTCTCCTCAGCTAGTCGGTCGCCAGAAATCGATCTTGCACCGAAGAGTAAGAATTCTGGATGTACCCAGGCCAGTCTCGAGCTGTAGCCGTACAGCACGGCCTCATGCAGATCCTCCAGGGTTTAGTACGAATTATTGTAGCCGGCCCAGGTAAGATCAGGCGGAAATCCTGACCAGTTTCATGTTTGATATTGATCTCGATTCAATCAACAAAACCCAACTCGTCGTCCATGACACCAATGAGTCCTTTCCCAGAAGGGTCAGCTCCGTCGTCATGAGGCGGCCAAGCGTGCAGGGTCTTGCGGAGACTTTCGGATTGACGAATAGCGGCTGGCAAGTCACTAAAAAACGTCAGCAGGCCTTCCATGCTTATAGGACGACTTCCCTCACTTCAGATGTCCATGGACGACGTAGCTATGTCTAGCTAATTCTTCTGCCAATTGGACTTGGTGATTGTCCAATAGGTCTGGATTCGGTACCACGATTAGTGGGACAGCGATTCGGAGGGCATCGAGTATCGACCCAGAGCCTGCGGCTGATGTCAGGCTTTATTCGGTGCATAGGCGAGTCTTTTTTTACCAGCATGACTGATTACGACGCCTTCATAACCGTTGTTTTGCCCTTTGGCTGCCCTCATCTCAGCACCCAGACCTCGTTTGTTGAAGTCAAAGCCACTGATTTTGATGCTATATTCCCTTCCGTTCTTAAGGTCATCATATGCGCACTCTTCTAGTATTGTACGCCCATTTTCACCATGCTGTATACATAATTCTGTGTAATTGTGTTGCTCGAGAGCGTCGAGAAATGTGGAACTAAGGGTCGCCCGTATGAGTGAATCGAAAGCTGCAGTGGCCCCAATAGTGACGAAGCAGACCTTTCGCGATGCAATCTTGGTTGTATTTGTGGACATGTTTGAGCAGACCGACTGCCAAAATCTAAGCAATAGTTGCGTATAAAATGCAGGGAATGCCGAGTTATATACTTAACGTCTATCCCTGCGTGCCGGAAAATAAGGCCAACAGCGGCTGGAGGTCTGTGGCGCCTGTGCGCCACATTTAGCTTAGTAATAATTTTGATGCCTAGCGTTGGTCCAGGCACGAAAATCAATGAACGTTGTATCCATAGTTGCGTTCATGCCAGCATCGACCCTATCGTCTCGCATTTGCTAAAATCTCGCATGCTAGAGATCTTTAAGAACATTGCTAAGTGGCGGCTAGGCCGGCTCGTACCATGCCTACTGCCCTCAATGTCTATTTCATTTTTGTTCCTCTGGATCACGGATTCAAAATTTCAAAATTTCGTGGAAGAAGAATTACACAAGCAAGACTTTCATCCCCAAGCTATTTATCGCTGTTCTCCAGTCGACTGGCTGATGCCGTTTCTCTTCCCTCCGCAGTCTCCAGCACTCTTCCATAATGGCTAGTGCTTTTGAGAAATTCCCAAATGTCGGAGCATCCCCGTCGCTAGATACCGCCAAGCCTCTGAAGAACGTCTGCTCTTCTTCTATTGCCATGCAGCCTGCAATGCAATATGCCCAAGTAAGACTGTCGATTATCGCTATCTCAGGCAGTGCTCGCAAAGCGTCTATCGTCCGAGACACGTGTTCACGAATTTCTGGCATTTCAGGGTAAGCGCCTGAGACGACTACGTCAAGATACACAAGCGCAGAACAGGCAAAGATGCGTGTGATCAGAAGTATGAGATGAGGTGGCTCCTGTACTCCGGTATCTAGAATCGAAGGCATGCTGTGATTTGTCAATTGGCTGAGTCTGCTGGAGTTGTCTCGAATACCATCTTCAAGACGTCGTTCAATGTGAGTTGCACGAGTGACCAGCTCGCGCATGCTCAACTGAGCGCTTATCTGGAGATTCTGTTTCCAGTCGTCAAGAAAAGCAATGTCCATGATGAGGAGCATGGCCCAGTTCTCGCAGCCCATTATTTTGTCAAGGAAAACATAACCCAAAGCCGCGTCAATACATTCGCATTTCGAGAAGGGCGGTGTACCTGTGGTGCTACAAGAGAGAATGTCGTACCATCCAACCACACCGGAGAAGAAGAATAAAGCTGATTGGTATTCTGAGGATAAACTGACACACTCGGCAACCCTTTCCTCACGTTTGATGTCTGGGATAAGCACCGCCGCTGCAGATAAGTGCATCCTCCAATTTCTTGCATCTCCTTTGAACATCTACGAGCGACAATGTCAGAATTGATGGATGGTTTCAGAGAAGATATACCGACTTCTAAAGATATCAACATTGCTAAACAAGAAAGGACGTCGATGTTTTCGACTTGGGTACGAGCCTTATTCTTGTCCCCGATTTTTGCCAAATATTGCCAGAGTTCACTCAGCGCACGTGCATATTGTCTTTCCAGGGACTCTAAGTCGAGGCCGTGGTCCTTGCTTGCACTGTCGCGGCACAGTATAGACTGCCGGTGATAGGCTGCTAAGCTAATAGCAGCATGATATAAAGGTTTTGTCGTCGTCAAAATAGATAGAAGCCAGCCCCGACCACCAGCAACTACCGATGGCTTATAGAAAGGAAACTGAAGCGGGAAAACGTTATCTAGGTAGCGCATGAGTAGTTCTGCGTCGATTTGTTCTGGAACGACCGAAAAATCCGACAGAGGAGGGTCCGTAGCAATTAATCGGGATACACGATTCATTGCCCGCCCTCCCCAACCATCTGACCAGTCTGTCTGTGCAGCGGATGGTAGCGTAGTAGCAGGTGGTGCTGGATGGGTTGGCTCCTTAGCCGCGGCATTGTTCGTAGATCCATTGGATTGTTGTCGTTGTTGTTGCCGCTTCATTGCTATCCGCTTCTTTTCAGCAGTCTTTTCCTTGACTGCACGTCGAATTATCTCCGCCATATCCTTCTCTCTGTGCTTGCCGTCCATCCATTCTGGCTTCGGACCATATCTATGGCATGTAACGGCGAGATTATCACATGTTAAGCACACTGGTTTTCCTTCGTCACATTTCTTCTTACGAAAGCGACAAGTCCAACATCCCTTTGTGCTTCTCGCACTACCAGACATGCTTACAGGAAGCCTGCCTACAGAGAGTGTTGCCACTATGCCGATCGTTACGACTTGAGCCTCGGCAGAGACCCCGAATTTCCGACAATATCTATGCCCAAATTTCGTTTGAGTTAGATTCCAGACTTTCTGACTGATATTAATCTACCGCAGATGGTTGATAAGGACGCTTGCGCGGCCCAGGATTGACCGAAGCTGGATCAGAAAGCATTTACAATTTACAAAGCATTCTACCGGGGACTTGACGGTCACAGAATGCGCTAGATATTCGCCAGGGATTCGATCATACTCAATTGGGTATATTCTAGTCTGCTCTCAGCAGTTTTGTCGACTAAGCGCGCAAGCAGCTGCAACCGAGGCTCGTCTCGTCCTTCCGTCCGCGGATGCTTGACGGCGGCACCGTCCATATTCAGTTGCATTGTCCCCGTTTCGTAGCCCAAAGCCTACCTTACCGCAGTCTCAACTGCATCAACGCTGTATAAGCAGTCAAATGGAGCGCTGGTAGGATTGTGAGGTTAGCCTTGTGCCGCCTTTGAACCGGATAATCGCTTGCTATCGTGCCGGTAAGTCCTGATTTTTCAAGGTAAGATAGGGGACATCTGCGGCAGATCTACTACGAAGTGCTTGGTAAGAGAATCCCTACGAAACTACTTAAAGAATCGCAGATGTCCCTTTTGTTTTATCCTCATACACATCGTCTCCATTTCATTCCTATCTCTCAAGTTCAGTTCACACAAACGTCAAAATCTTGAAATGCCGTCTTACGTTATTGTTGGTGCCTCTCGAGGCCTAGGAGTAAGGCTCCTTCCCCCACCTCATCATATTCTAATTCTAACGAAACTCCCAGTACGAGTGGCTTCGATTTCTCAGCCAAGACCCAGCTAATACCGTCGTTGGACTGGCACGCACTCCAGAACCTGTCGAGGCCCAGCTTGCAGCCGATAAAATCACCAACGTCCGCATTGTCAAGGCTGACATGGTTGATCACAAAAGTCTCACAATAGCAGCCAGCGAGGTTTCCAAAGTAACCAACAAATCACTCGATCATCTCATCGTTAACGGCGGCTACCTCGATGTTAGGGCGACTTTCATCACGCCGACGGAATTCATCGGTCAAGAGGACCTCCTTCGCAGAGAGTTCAGCAACAACTTGGATGTGAACGTCCTTGGTGTTATGTACTCTATAAATGCATTTCTTCCGCTCATTCGCAAAGGCAACGCTAAGAAGATCACTGTCATGTCAACAGGCTTAGCGGAATTGGAGTTGACGCAGAAGGCAAACATCGCGTTCTCAGTGCTATACAGCTCGACCAAAGCGGCTACTAACATAGTTGTTGCCAAATACGCTGCTGAACTGAGGGGAGAGGGAATCATCCTTCTCGCATTAAGCCCAGGGGTCGTCAACACAGCAACTGGACCTCGTAAGTCCACCCGTCTCGAAAACTACGGGTCGTGATAGAGATGATAGTTTGGAAGCTGACAACCCAAATAGCACTTCCAGAACACATACCGCGCATGCAAGAGATGGGAGCAAAATTCTCGAGTCTCTATCCGAATTTCAGGGGGCCGATCACTCCAGCTGAGAGCGTGCCTCTTATGAAGAAAGTTATGGACAATATGACGATTGAGGATTCTGGAGCGTTCTTGTCTCATTATGGCAGTAAGGAGTGGCTTTGAACGCCTTTGGTATAGAAGTTCTGATCATGATAGAGATAAATGGAACGATATATACCATGTCACTGCTTCCTTAGTATGCCTCTCGTTGCTCAGCACCCTATTTCACGATTCATATTCTCTCAAGTACACTTATTTCTGTCGTATGTTATTCCCCATACGTTATCACAATAGCAACCACCTGAAAGTGCCAACTTATATATTAAATGACGATTATCTCCTATCGAGCATCACTTCTCCTAATCAAATCTGTTTTAAAATCTAATCCCGACTCCTGCCTAACAACACTATACAACCTCGATGAGTCCAGCAGTCTCTCATTTCTCTCAGAAACCCCTTTCGCTTGTTCCAAGTGTGATAATACTAACCCTATAATATCTATTCTCGTGTCTTACCTTATACGCGGCATTGTTTTCCATTAGATACCTACGCTGTTCAAGTTTTAGGCGAATGCATTATACCTTACTTGTTGGAAATAAGCCCTTCTGCCAAGATATATAATAAGCGAGTGGCCACGTCTACAAAGTCTTGTTGTCTCATTGTCTTGTTCCTAGTCACCTTTTTCACCTTTCTAGTCACCTAGCATAGCTATCATATCATCCATCAGACCCCTGAGACCATTCAACAGCTTAGATCAGGCTTAGTTCCGTGCACGGCCCTACGTAATAAATTACTAGGGCGGCAACCCTTTAGAACTAGCGTAAAGTAGAATACGTTGTTTTGAAGCCTAAGCTGTAATCTCGACATATTCACCCCCTATATACATAGTAATAAGAATCCTGAGTATATGCCATCATCACACATTGTACGCTCATCAGTGAGGTCATAGCCCCATTCCTAGTCCAGACGCTCCAGGCGGCTTGTAAGGCTTGTATGCAGCACCGGCCGGCAATTCCGCTGGCCGCCCAGCCTCTCCCACAACATCCCTTACTGCGTCATCCCCGGGTAATTCAGACCTTCTCGATGTCGGACTCCTGACTATCGAAGGACTCGCTGCCAGCTCCTTCGATTGCCTGGCTCCACCGCCGCCCACTGGGGGTACGCCACGATAGGCCGCACCTCCTTGTCCCACGTCATCAGGCGTATGATACCCATTCGGGTTTGCGACTACTGGCGATCCTGGTGAAAGGACGGACATATTGGGCGAACCTTCCAGTTCAGATTTCCCCGTGTATGGCGAGTCTACGAGATCTTTGTTATCCTCTCCATACATTGGCTGAAGGTTGTTTCCCATGGGAGGTGGGGAAGCCACGCGCTTTTGTCTTCGTCGTCGACGAAGCAGGAAAAATGCCAATATGGCAAGGAGAATAGCACCAAGGGCGCCGCCGATGGCGGGACCAATTATCACCCCTAGATGATTCGATGAGGCTGGTGCGGAGGAGGCGGGTGCTGAGGTGCCAGTCGAGGAGGCAGGAGCGGCCGTGGCTACACTGGAGGAGGTCACGAGGGTGCTGGAGCCCCCAGCGTTCTGCGTGATGACCGATATAAGAGTGGATATGCTTGGACTGTTCGAGTTTGCTACAGACGTACTGCTGCCACTGTTTGGGCTGTTTGTTCCAGGGTTGGATGTTGTCGGCCGTGAGTTGGGATTGGCGTTGGCTGAAGATGAGATCGCGCTGGACGAAGGGCTATTGGACGAAGGCGAGGGCGAGGGTGGGGACGAGGACGCATGAGCCGCGGACGAAGAACTGGATTTTGCTGGGCTTGTCGGCAGACTGCCACCTGACCCGATGTTTTGCAATTGGAACCTTTCTGTAGTGGTGTCGCAGCACCCCTTAGTTGGACGATTGGCATCGCAGCAGTAGTTCCCCTTTGTGCACTCCAGTATGGCTTCATTCCCGGTAGCTGTATTATCTGGTACATTATCAGCGTTCTGTTGTCAATGCGCTTGGGGAAATTGGTGCGCACTGTGAGTACAGATGTTTGGACATCCGCTGGATTGCCAGGTTTTATCTGTACATGTATACCGGCCGTAAAAGTTTTCGTTGGCTAGATAGCAAAGACCATTGCTCTGGCAGGACCAGTTGAGCGGACAGCAAGCATTGCTTCCGCTGCACGGGATGTCACCGTCGTTCGAGACGTCGCCGTTGGGATAGTAGCAGGTAGACATTGCGGTAGGTGCGGATGGGGCACGCAATGATCATGGACGGCGAGATGAATGTTTGTCAGTGGCTCATCGCAGGTCGTACACCGAGCAGCTGACGGATAAGGAGAGAGGTCGGTCTGCGCGCAAAAAGAGGGAGATTTGCGACGGAGACTGTCAGTAGGATAAGTGATTGCGGCATGACGCAGAAACATGTTTTCATTTACACATGGGACGTCGGCAGCCACCCCAATTGGGACACTCAATTTCCACTAGGAAGGGGGCATTAATGCGACCATGGACCACCCTGGTAGGGAGTCGTAGCAGTACGGAGTACGGAGTATGACACTTCAACATCGTATTGTCGCAGATCTCCCTCAGGCTCTCACAGGGTCTCTGTACACCCGAATGAGCGCTCCACTCTCGAGGAGTAACCAAGTTGAAGTGGCTATTGTTAGACGCGGCATCGCATACAGACGTGCAGCAGATGTAAAAAGCCAGAGTGCAGTGGCGACAACAACGATATTTGCCTTGGCGGACGATTGCTGCTTCTAACGGCTAGTTCGGCGCAGATTGCCCCGGATCTTTACCCCTTGTGGACTCCTAAATTAAGAGATCCTCCCGGGACGGGACGGTACTATCATTCTATCATCACTAATGCTTGGCTCAGTGTATTTTTGCAGGCGAACCTGCGGGCAGATCCCAGCTGGTCCTGGAGGCAACCCATCTGTCTCCGTAGTCAATGACCGTCGCAGACACTTGATCGGTGGTCTTGAGCCTTCCTTGCCTTCGAAACTGTGAATTCTCTCTGCGGAAGTAGGAACCTGAAGCGAGTGAAGGGCCATGAGGAGGTAAGAAGCGAGGCTTATGCTGGCCAGCACTCCGAAGAAGAAGAACATCTTCGATGCCTCGATTTCTTAAGACGGAGCTTCTAATTCCCTCTGGCAACTCTCCTCCCTATGAAATTGACAAAATATCACAATCGGCATGTGCAACATGGCATGGAGAAGGATCGTTTGAAAGTCAGCACTGACATCTAATGCATTGTAAACCACATTTGCAATAAATCTGAGCGGTATGCCCTGGCAGGCTGCTGAGGTGCAACGGAAGTCTGTACCTCGGGTTATCGCTTGCTCATACGCTTACTGAGGTGTGTATAGATGGATCCACAGACCCTCTGAGTACACCAGCAACATTAGTCCCTCCCTCGTCGCTGTTCCGTCCCTGGAGCGACCTTTTGTTTAGGTCGCGGACTCTGTGGACCTGTGTCACTTTTGATAAGTTTCAAAATTTAGCCCTAAGATGATGCATCCGTCTACAGTGCCTGGGGTGAAGATCTTAGCGGTCCTGGGGCGTGGAGTATCGCGAATGGTAAGGGTGCTGATATTGCTTTCGCCAGCAGGTCGTTCTGGCAGAAGCGAGCGTCTATCGTGACGGCCTGAAGATATCCTTTCGTCTCCGCGATCAGCTTACTGTATGGAACGTCTCTGGTGATGACACCGGAGTATCATCGACTGGAATGTCACAACGAAGACAAAAGTCCGAAGGTCTTATTGTATTATTAGGCTCCTAGCACAAGATCTTGATGCCATATTATACCTTTCGCAAGTAAGAGACAGTTGCACCTCGGATACTTATCGAAGCACATTCGCGCTAGCTTTTCTCATACAACTCCGCTCTTCGACGGAGACTACGAGATCGTTCATCTGTACGCAGGTACTAGCAATCTGCCGACTCTTCGTTGCCCATGGAGCCGCTGAACGATACCAAAACTGCGTTCGACTGTGCTATGATGGCCAGAGATCATCTTAAGGAAGAGGATGCGAAAGTTCGCTCTCGTCCACGTAGCAGTGTTGGTGCAACGAATGTTCGGTATTCGAGAACAAGGTTGCTGGTTTCCCAAGAATATGACATCAAGCCTCTGCTTTGTCTCAAGTATCTGGCCTTCAAGCGCTTGCTCACGTTCAACCCTCTCTGTCAGAAATCGGGTCGATTTGGCATCCATGGGAAGAGGACAAGAAGTACAATTTAGATCGGCGTTCAAGGAAACGGCTGTTCACAAGCAAGAGCAGCCTTTAAACCATAAAACAGTAGCGTATTTGAGAGTTCCAGCACCTCGTCAAGGAGGGTTTGGTGGCTAATTCTACCCAGAAGCCACATGTGGCAACGGCTAAATCGATGAGAGTTAGTCTATTTAGCCGTTCAACCTCGATGGATGTCACACTTTGGACTTCGGTATGTTGCAGCACATCAAAAATATTACTTTCCGATCATTGTCTTGATCTTGTGACCTCTCGCCATTTCCAATTTACCCTGGACATACCGCATGTTCCTGAAAGTACTTCTCAATATTTTCTTCCGCATCCAGGACAATCCGTTCTTCGTTTCCTGTCTTGCACCACAAGTACAACTTGGGCTTTAGTATGCTCAGCTTCACTGCCTCAGTTCCAACTAGCTGGAGGAGAAGAGAAAGAACCCAGGTTCGCGAGCAAACCCTCAAACTCTACGTGCTTCCGTTGGAGATCCTGCAGAACATCACTGAATACCTGCCTCTGATATCGGCCGTGTCCTTTGCTCTTTGCAGCCGAAGAATTCTGTCGCTTCTTGGAGACCAGGCTCTCCGTTCTTTAAGATGTGCAATTAGAGCTCCGGATCGGAAATTTTCCTAGCTCTATTAGGGAGGGATCTCCCGAACTGGTTGCTTTGCCACTATTGCGATAAGTTTCACCCTGTGGCACAAGACGATGGACCCGGAAAGCCATGGTGCTACATGGACGAACCGCAATGTGTCCGACTGAGTGGTGTTGTATTCATAACAATGGACTATCGACTTCGTTTCGAGCATGCGCAGCTACTCATGAATCACTACCGCTATGGAAGGGCTCATCAGGCTGACCTCGAGAGGATATGTCACAAATCTGCGGTGACAATAGGTGACACAAATATTGAAACTGAGATTTGGGGCCGCATCGTTCTTGACGAGCTCCTCCTGCGGATGAGCTCAAAACTACGTCTAAATAAACCGTCCGATATCGATTTAGTCAGAAACCGGATTCCCGACATCTGTCCTCACCTGAATGGTCTTGATCGAAGCATATCTGATTCACAAACAACTGTTTGTGGTCCGTGTCATGCCGGTAGAGTACCCTGCGTCGAATGCAGCAGACGTAAGTCCTGTCAAATATGTTCAACCCGGTTCCAAATATGTGGAAGAGAACTTGGAAATTCGGGGACAGAGATCCATATCGATATCTGGAGATACCTTGGTTCTTGCGAGACTCCTGTCGATGCAAAGTGGCGTAGTCAAACCGACTCATCTGGCCCTAGGATATCAAAACGGCCTGACTCACAGATATCAAATCTTATCGTGGAGCTATGCTGATCGTATAAGGATTTTAGCGCTCGGCACAGACTCGACACTGACAAGGTTACCAATGCTTGTGTGAATATCATATTAGCAATCCATGAGAGGACAATCGAAGTGGAAGAACTACTTACTTCGTGTCAACCCTTGGACTATGGGTCTGAGCTCGTCCTAGCTTCACCCCTAGGGGCTACTAGTCACCAGCACTGCGTAGAAGTGCGAGCTCGGCGCTGGTGCTCCACTCCAATCCCCGAGGGGAAAGGAGGGAGCCTGGGTTAGAGGTCGACCTCTAACCCAGGAACCCTACGCTGCTTCAGCTCATTGATTGCGACGACGGCGGGCCGCCCGGATCGCCAACTCGTATATACCTGGCTCTTCACGAGCCTCGAGGACCCCCCGGAGGAGTTCGATCTGTTCACCTAGCGTTTTTATCTTCTCTGAAAAATGGAAGATTGCCATGACCATAGGGTCGGGAGGGGGAGCAGGGGGGGGGTAGAATTGCATACGTACCGAGTCTAACAGCGGAGCAAGGACCAAAGCAATCAAATGAGAAACAATTCCCCTCAACCAAGCACCAAGCGTTCCAAAAAGAGAGATCAAATTTGAAGACATCATGTCAATTGGAGGAGAAAAGAAGAAGAGAAGTGAAGTGTTTGTTTGGATCGACTATATACCGCCTGTGCCTGCCATCTCTAATGAATGGCAAGCGCGCCTCATACCGATATGAACGGTAATCACTCGGAATTGTCATGGCAGACTCCTTCGATTCCAGAGTTCTGGATCGCTCCTCCGCACGAACAAATTACCAATTCGACATAGTTTCATCTTCGTTTGGCCAAAAACATGGGATCCTGGTGGCGGCTACACTGGAAAATGACCCAATACATAGCAGAAGGAGAGAAATCAGATACCAGAGCCTATCCGGCACACCGCCCGTACGAGACTACAGTTCGGCAGGCTGGCAATTCAACGTGTGAGATTGGAGATGGGAATTAGAGAGGATGATCCCGACTGCTCCTTCTGGGGAAATGTCATACTCCAAGGAAGGAGGTAATATGCGGCAGCAACGGACGGTTAGATTCCCACTAGGGTAGCTAGAGCAATGGTTACGGCCAATGGGTCACGGAGTAGAGATGGGCCAAGGAGGGCGCATGACGGGATTTCCTTAATGGTCTACATTGAACTGGCACAGTCTAAGCTACTACGAAGACAGAACCAGATAGGATATACCATTCTAGGTGTGGCTAAATGTCAAGGCAAACACAATGAAATGAATTTAACATGTGGGTTCATTGATTGATTGATCAGTGGAGAAGAATTCCTTTCTCATGCCTGAACGTCGTTTGTGAGTGGCTTCTGGCTCCGCAAATAGAAATACGTATCTAATCCAGATCCGTAACAATACCCGCGATGAATAACGAAACCAACGCTCTCGTTGCCTACCAAAGAACAACAGCCCAAGTAGAATACTACCGAGGCCTTTGGTATAGCACTTTAAGCGGGATATTTGCGAGCAGCATGCCCGTTCTTACCCCTTTAGCAAAGCAAATATATGATTCCTGTAGTCAACCATCAAGACCCTTGTTTCCCATTATTCCATAGCCTTTCATAAGACCTGTCTTACCAATACGATTATTCATCTGTGAACATTGCTGACTCGTTGACGTCTGTAGCCTTCAGCAATATATTTCGGTTGAACGTGCTGTGCTGGAGGGTAGGACTGATGGTCGTCATCGAGGTCCTTGGTAGTCGCGGGTCTGAGGAAGGCGTATTATGGATGGAATTAATCTTAGCGACATTCTGATCAAGGTCCTTGTTATGTCCGTTGCTTTGACGACACCCTGAAGGCTGGAATGGAGGTAGTCTTCAAACGTTCTCTACGAGGCCTGTCGTTTTCGGGACCTGTTGTGTAGCGGGCAAGACTTGGGCTCAAGGAGGCTGTTGTTGAAGTAGAAGAGGGACGAGCGTTGCTGTGGACGCTGCCGTTGCCGTCCTGCGGCTGGTTACCAGATGCATGATGAGGCTGCTGGAACCTCTTCGACAGTAGCCTACCCCTTTTGTCCACCAAGCGTGGCGGCAGACTGTCTGGTTTTACATAGTTCTCTCTTTTATCATCTGATGCATGGGCACGGTGAGTGAGCCATGGAATTTCCGGCCTGTTAGTGGATCCTTTAGTAGGTATTCTTGTCTTGCACTCTTGAAAAAGATATGTAAATGGCTAAAGCATGTCTCGTTTGCTGCATACTTGATAGCGCACTTGCCATCATACAGATACAAGAAAGCCTGAGTCCCCTAGATCCCGATGGGGCCCGCTGAATTTTTTTTGGGCTAATTGGGGTGGATTGTCGGTATGAGACTATTGCAGCGTTAATGGCTGCTTGTATAGCTGGATCAATGGTGGCGTTGCCTACAATATGTAAGGTAGCCGGGATGATAGGCGAAGACTGATGAATAATAACGCTGTGAGGACAGCGTTGGTTGGTGTGTACGTTATATGTCGCAGTAGTCTATCAAGGCCCTTGTTGACTGCTAAGGCACGTCATCGCAGTAGTAGACGTGATGGGAATTGTGGAAGTCTTTGGCTGCGAGGACTATTAATCTGGTACTGTTAGATTGTTTCTTCTATATAATCGCATGGTATCTGATAGGGGAATTGGTTACGATGGTTTTGCTACCATTGTTAAGGCAACATATATGGACTGGTTCTGAAATGTATGGATTAACGGATTAGTGGAGGAAAATGCCTTTCTCAGGCCTGAATGTCGGCAGAGGAAGGCCTCCGCCACCGCAGCAAAGGCTTTGGGCCCCATCAATATTTTTCAGCGCAATTTATTTGCCTCTCATCATCCGTAAACGTAGCTAGGATTTATACCCGTATCACTACCTCCCTAAGCAAATGCGTTCCAAGCGTAAAATACATGCTCGGCTGAGTCTGAATGAGCGCGCTAGGTCGAAAAAAAGCAGGAAAAAAGCATGAAGTTGAAGGAGAGTAGCAGTAAGTTTTAGCGAGGTGCACAGCAGGAACGATAGGAAAGCAAGAACGTCGCGCCGAAAGCAAAGATAACCGCCGCCAATTCCAGATACCTTGCCAGCCTGTGGGGTATGTTGCTTGTGGCCGTCGGCAGAATATTGTGATTCTGGGTGGTTCGCCTCGGGTCCCGTTCCCCTGAAGTATTATTGATTCTTGTCGTTGTCGTCGTCTTAGTTTGAAGTCCGTTTTCTTGCCGTCTTATTCTCGTAGCGTATCCAGTCCTAGTCTTGAACGATATTGGCCTGCGTCAGGCTTCCGGGGTAATCGATATGCGATAGCATTTATAGGGCGATTTAGGACTGCCTCTCTTGGGCGATGTGGTGGGAGGTGGCATACTAATTGTAGAACTTCCTGGGTGCCGTTGTGCGTTAAACAGACGGTGGTAGGAGATGTGTAATGTGTCGTCAGGCCCAATGGTACGTTGAGTGGCCGGTACGGGGTAGGGTTTCTCTCATACATACTGTGCAAGACTTTTGATAGTATATCAGAATACCATCTACATCAATATAATGGGGAGCTTATAAGTCCTCAGCAAGGTGCACAGCACCAATGAAAGGCAAGCATCAATGGTCTAGCTACTCGGGAGCGTCTATCATAGGATCATAAACGTCCGAATGGCTAGATACATGAGGGAATGACATGGGAATCAGATGTCATAAAGATAGTCTGATTTTCAGGCAATCGTGAAATCAACAAAGCATGCACGCATGGAAGTAACATGCCGTAATCAGTGCCAAGACTTGCCTCGGGTTAAAGATCCGCCATTGCCGTTCATATCTCTGGTCTCCAACATGGATCGTTCTGTCCAAGTTTGCAGTTCCTATGGCTGCTGCGATCTGTCGATGGGGCTACACAGCTCTACGAAATCAGTCTCGAATACCAGTGCGACGAGAATGCTTCTTTAGAGTTACTCCATGCCGCAAATTCCACATCTCCCCTCTCCGTCGTGCCGAAGACGACCTCGAAGACGACCTTGAAGACGACTCCTCTCCCTCCAAACCCGTCCGCGCCCCCTACAAATTCTCCCTTGCCGAGCTCGATCCCGAAGAGCGTGAAGCCTACAACTCTCTATCCCCCGAAGAGCGGAAAGAATGGCAAGAAGAATCGAAGAAAATGCATGACTACATGACATCCCCAGACATCGAGCAGGAGCTCGCGAGCGACGTAGCACTCGCCGCTCAAGAATATGCAGAAGAGTCGCCACATGTGGAGGTGAACATTCCACGTATAAAGCCAGGCTTGATGGCGATGGGTGAAGTGGAAGAGCAAGATACAGGCGAAGATGAGGAGTTCGAGGGCGATGATATTACGAGTCTGGGTCATGGGGAGTTGGAGCAGCATCGAGAAATGAGAGAATATGCGCGGATTGCGGCGTGGGAGATGCCCTTACTGAGCAGTACGCCCTTCCCCTTCCCCTCTCTCTGCACCCCACAATAAACCACCAACCTTTCCACTAACCATGCACGACGCCCACAGAACTCGCCAAACCCTTCACTCCCCCAACCCTCGATCAACCCCTCCGCTTCCGCTACACAACCTACATGGGCGAAACCCACCCCGCCGAAAAAAAGATCGTCCTCGAATTCTGCACGCGCGACCTCCCTGCCCTCACCGAAGCCCAACGCACCAAACTCATAAAACTAGTCGGACCCCGCTACAACCCGGAAACCGACATCGTCAAGATGTCCTCGGAGATGTTCGAGACCCAGGCGCAGAACAAACGCTACCTGGGCGACCTGGTCGATACGTTGATGGCGGAGGCGAGGGATGGGAGCGACATGTTTGAGGACGTACCGTTGGATTTTCGACATCATCGGTTTAAGCGGAGGCCGGAGTTTCCGGAGGGATGGAAGTTGGATAAGGGGAGGAGGGAGGAGTTGGAGGGGGAGAGGAGAAGGAGGGCGCTTGCTGAGGGGGCGAGGGAGCGGGAGGGGAGGATGGTGGTGGGGGCGAGTATTATTGAGGAGGCGATGAAGGCGTTGCCGGTTCGGGATGAGAGTCGGGTGTTGGTGGATGCGCAGCAGGGGAAGAGGGGGAAGCCGGCGAGGGGGAAGGTGAGGGCTTTGCGGTAGTGGTTTGTGCCATATCGGCAGGGATTACGTTTATTCAAGGACAACAGTGCATGGTTTGCGTAGCGACGGTCGGATGTACCAAATATCATCAGCACAATCATACCTCCATATCAACTATCACGCATGTCTTGACACCTGGAATCGTTCGAGAAGGGAATTGCATACATTCGCAAACTAAATCTACCCAGCTAGCATGCTATCTAAGACCGTATCCACCACCGTCATGCTCGTCATTATTCAATGTTTTACAGCCATGAGCAGTGAGTGCTCATGACCGAACACGAATGCTGGATGCTAGCATGAAACCGTCGAAAAAGAAAACCATGACCTAGGAAAGAGGTTGCTCTCTATGGGATCCTAGCGGATCCAGAATTTAGAGGCGGCTTCCGAGAGGCACTGGGTGCCATATGTCTTCCCGTAAGGAAAGAATGTACTCTCAATTTGTATGTATGTATTGAGGAAAGTGAAAAAAAAGATTCATCGTAAGTCGATCCGTGTATGATCGTTCATTCCGTGCAAGTAATGAATAGATAGAAACTCGATAGAGCAGGCATGCAAGATGTAAGATTTGCAAGATTAATTCGGTTGTCAATCGTCAGTCGTCTGCCACTCTGATTCCAATGGCTCTTTCCATGTTATCTGCGATCCCTCACCAGTCCATGACACGGCCGATCTGGAATGCCAATCGGACATATTGAGGTAGGCTTTCAAGTCAAAAGATCCTAGGTTTGGGGGTGAGCTTGAGTCTTGCCGTGACTATGGCTAGGATTCTTGGCCGCGTGATGTCCTTTTGTCACCTGGGGCTTCCCCTTTCCCTGTACACTTCCACTCGTATGTTTCTTAATCGTACGCTGAGGCTTGGTCTGCTCATCTTCAATGGTATTTGCGACGTACTCGGCCTGTCCTGGCTCGCGAAACAGGCGACGATGGTATAGTTGAGGTGAGGGCAGGACGGGTGAGAAAGGATTCTCGAATCTAGCGTTGAACTTGCCAAATACACTGCCGTTCACACTCGTAGGAGTTTGAGCACGGACAGAACCGTTGCCGTCGAAGAAATTCGGAGCATCGCGCTTGAGCTTGCTGTCAAGAAGGCTATTCATGTGGCTATGGGCGCGGATGTCAGAGCCAATGGCAGCATGTACGTTGTTGTGGTCGACAGAAGAACTGTTCTCGGAAAGGCGTGCGGCATTGCTGTTCGTGGTTGTAGGTGTATCGACTCGGCTACTAGAGGTAGCAGTATCTTTACCATGCGTAATTGGGAATGTATTGCCGCGAGCGCTGCCAGAGGTGGCGAAAGCGTGGTTGTCGTAGCTCAACGTAGCCGGATAAGGTTTTTGAGTATCCTCAGACTGCCCAGACATGATATGAGTGGGCATGTACGGAGGAGCATTATTCTGGGGGACAGTCTCTGTAGAAGGGTTATGGGTGTGGACGGAGCCTTTCGTGCCAAAGTTGGCATGATCATTGTTTTGATCTCTTGGCGTTTGAGCGAATCGGAAGGCCCAGGAGTCATTCGAGGAACCGACGCTGTTCATCTGAGCATGCGAATTGTAACTTGCGCGCTGTGTATGCGCAATGCCATTGCTATGTGGCGGAACTGTTGTCTGTGTGTTCTGCTTGGAAGCTTGCAGGGTATGTGCAAAGGGGCTCATAGACGGGTAGTTTGAAGGGATAAATTCGCGAGCATGTGCGCCCAGGCTAGTCGAATGGTTGAATGGTGCATGTGAGACGGTATGGGCAGACTGACGTTGGAAAGACTGGGTAGCTGTAGGTGCCGCCGTTTGGAGAGAGCCTTTGACGGTGACCGAGCTTGAAGCACTAGCCTGACCATGAGATTGCTTTTGGGAACCTTTGTCAGTATTGGTCGCAGGCTGAGGTGCATTCGCTATGGATGTGAATCGCAGAGGCTTATAGCCGTTCTGCCTTGGTTGAGAAGAGTCGGACTGTGAACGAGTGGGATTATAAGCCAGTGTAGAGGGTACATCTGGACGACCTATGCCGGTCTGAACCCCTGGTGAGTCGCCTTGAGGATCCCGAGCCTCCTGCCGTCTCCAGCTCTGCTGATAAGCCGGCTTTGGTCCTTGCGACGTCTTCACTGGCCTAGGCGGTGGTGTGGGATCCTCTCTAGGCCAGCTTGGGTACGTCCGGACACCGATGGCCAGTCGAGTCTCGTCGTCTGGAGGAATCTCGTGCTTGTACTTGCACCCTTCCTGCATGTAGTTGCAGTTGCCGGTTCGGATCCAGTAGGTGCAATAGACTTTCTTGCCAAGAGTGCCTGCAGAGGCTAGGTAACGCGAATCATCCTGGGAGTCATCCTGGCTGCCTTCCGGAGATTGCTCTTGGCTAGCCGTGATGTGGTCGATACTGGTCTAAATACGGTCAGTGAAGACCAAAGAAGTCAGTTCATGTAGAGGGGAGACCTACCTGAATCTGGTCGGCATCTTGACGGCCGATAACTCCCTTCCCCCTCACATCGCTAAGTCCAATGTCTTTGACATCAGGCGCTCGAAAGACTTTGGGAGGGGATGGTGCTGCATCAGAAGCAGGCTTGAGGAATTCGACTACATAGTGCTGCCCATTATGATCAAAATGGTCACCAAGGAACCTCATCTCCCCTTGACAGACATCCTCCCACTTCTTGGTGATCGAGATACCTTCTAGACTAATCGAATCGGGAAGCTCATCGATAGCGATCAAGGGGACATATGTGTCGGCATTGCGACGAATCCAGAAGTATGGATGGATGGTCCCTGGCATGATTGCTGTTGTTGATAATGTGACTGGGCTTGGAGGGAATGGGAGTTGGTAGGTTGTAGGGTTGTGAATTTTGCGGGATCTGTGGACAAGGTATATGAACACAGGACGTGTTGAAGTTGGTCTTGTAGTCGCTCAAAGGAGTATATTGAAGAGAACCATTTGGGGTTCAAGAAGATTATAAGCACGAGAAAGAGATGATTGTCGTCCCCGATAATTTGCTACAACATCGTGTCAGCAAGCACGTATCGATGGTTCAGAGAGAAGTTTGACTGCTACCTCTGCTGCTTATGGACTGATTGTGGATGGGTGTTGCAAGTTTAGATATTGGGAAGCATTGATGCCCTGATGTATGAAGTAGATTGCTCTCGGGTGCCTGCTGTGCTGTAGAGAAAGTTGAACAAGAGAGGAAGGATGGCCGCAGGGAGAGTTCTTTTAAGCTACCCGATACCACAAGCTCATCACTCTCGCTCTTCATCGACTATGTCGAACAATAGATGGCTGATTTTTGTGAAGTTGGTAGAGTGAACCTCTAATGGTCGATAATGAAGTCGAACGTTGAATATCCAATGTGTGACAGGTCAGTCGCAGTCCCTCTGGGGGGTAATATGAATGACATGATCCGCCACATTGACACAGGGTTGGATATTAACACACTCAATGACGAAGTGACTATTGACCCCTTACCGTTGCAAGATCTTAACATCAAACCCACTTTGCCAAGGGCGGGTACGTACGGCCGATACTTAAGGTAGGCGACATCAGGGATCTGGTCCAAACAATCGAATTGCATTAGCCGATACTTATCATTCTTTATAGGTCTTTTGGGTTTCAATAGCTAGGTAATACGGACGAGAGCTGAACCAACTTTTTCCGTTAACATAAAAGACTGTCACTCGGCCACAAGGCTCCTCAATTTCAATCCTAGAAATCGTAAGGCTTCTTTGGGTGACGCTCCTTCTAGGTCCACTTCACGCCTCGAGTGTATTGGCCGGTCCGGAAGGGTACTACTGCTATTGTCTTGTTGCTGTTGGTAATCACCTCAGGTATCTGAACTGCATCATGTGTGCCAATGATAATGGTGCTGTTGCCCATAGATGTGTCCTGGTCGATTTTGTAAAATGTACGTCCGAATCCGCTTAGAAAACCCGCAATGTTCCTATGTGTCAATCTTTCAGGTCGCAGGCCATGTCGGCAACCCTCTTCCAGAGCATCTAGTACCAACGGAACTACGTAAGGTGCAGTGAAGACTCCGGGAGAATCTTTGCCATGAGGGCCTCTTCGCTTATCTTGCGTGGGATGGGGAGCACTATCAGACCCAAGGAAGAACTTTGGATTCCCTGATGCTGCTGCCTCGAGTAAAGCTGCTCTATCTTCAGGGCATTTTGCCACTGGCTCTGCGGATCATCGAATATCAGCGATCTTTTCTCAATGTTATAGTAGGATGAGTTGGTGAGCTCTAACGACATCGAGCGCCACCGAATACATTTTCCGAAATGATCATGCCTCTAATAGGGGAATGCAACCCGAAATCACCTACTGCAATAGTTTATAGAGTTGCCAGCCCAGTCGTCAACAATGAGAGATAGATGATGAGCTGTAATAGTTCCTGCCACAGTCTCGGAACACGAGCTGACTGCCTGTATGGCTGCCTTGGTTGAACAGTGCTCTAGTATTATCCGTAGTTTTGGAAAGTCACGATGCAGATCTAGTAGGGTTGGCAAAAACTTCTCCTCGGCGTTCAGGACCTACCGCATATCTTGGCATTAGCATAGCACCTTCTTCGCCGCATCTGGATGAGAAGACCAATCTGATAGGTGACATGCTCCAAGATACCATCCACGATATAGAGCAAACCTCCAGCACAACGAAGTTGAATGCCAAAAGTATTGAATACGAACCGAGATAGCTCCGCCGGAAGGACACTCTCCATGGAGGTCTACATAACAAGTCAGCAAATCAAAACTTGATCATACAAGGCATGTATTGAGTGTTACTCAGAACAAGATCCTGATTTTGCATCTCTCGAAAGACTGGATAGAACGTCTTCAAGTCTGTGACGCCAGACGAGGAATGAGTAGTCACTCCGGCAGGATATAATTTGACACCCCTTATACCGGCCTTTTTTGCCTCGCGGATGACGGCGGCGTCAATAGAGGAATGTAAATACAGTGACATGATAAATCTGACATTTGGTTCCTGTGCTTGTAATTGCCTCTGGTAGTCCAAGGTCATCGCCACGGTTGTCAGAGGTGGCACCAAGTTGGGCTGATGTGGTTAGCAATAATGCCTAGAGCAAAGGAGCAGACGTTATTCACCATCACGTAAACCTACTTGATTATCAGTATCGAATAAGCCGCATACTTGGATGGAAGCTACGAAGAGGAACGAGACTGTACCGTATCGACGCCTAGTAACGATTTTGGGATCAGTTGATCAAAGCTCTGCTAGATCTCAATTTGGCAAATTCACCTCCATGACGGATTGTCGGTACAACTGCTTCCATCTATTGATGTTTCCTGAGCTTCAGCCTTTCCAGTGGGATCAAAGGTGTGCGCACCATAGCTCCGTCACGCAGATGCACATGAGCCTGTATGGTTCACAAATCAATATTGCATCATGAGACAGGGCTAAAATGTACTGTAGACCATAGACCTCTCAGATGATGTCCTTTCAGTAAATGCAAGACCCAATGATGAGATCAATAAAATCAGACTGACATCGAAGGCAGCCGGAAGCTGCATTCCCTCAAACATTGACGCCATCTGAGCCTCACGAGAAGGTACTGTCAACGGGGTTGTACCAGATCAATGTTTCGTCGCTCTCTGTCCAAATATCTTCGTGGAAGTAGTGGAGTGGGTTGACATGAAGCCCAAAGTGAGTAGAATTATGGGAGATCTCGTCTAGTGATTGAGGGGACCAGATATGTCACGATGTTGGCTCTCAGATCCTTGATTGACTACGAGGTGTTTCTCGTAAGTCGGCAGGCGGTATCGGATACTTAGAGAAGTGAGGCTTAAGATCAGAAAGATTTGCAGACGTTGACCGAGCCTTGGCTCTAGAATAGATGGAGCCCACAGCAAATCTAAGTTTAGCAAGAGCAAGAGGCATCCAGGCTAATGTGTATATACAAATGCTCCCGTGTTGCAATATTAACGGCGCTGCAATAGATGATTATTGGTACAAGAATTCGAAGGCGCTGCGCTATGTTCTTCTGTCAACGCTGCAAATTGGGTATCTGACTCCAACTTTCAAAATAGCAAATCCCTCGTATCCCTCCGTATATTCTCATCCCTAATGGGAGCATTGGGGGTATCTCTAACGGCAGTTTCGACACTCTTTGGCTTCCGAAGAAAAGCCTCACATAGTATTCCAGCGGCTACACTGACGTTCAAGCTATCCACTGTGCCTTGACCAATCCTCTGACCCTCGATCCCGACATCGAAGCTGGCTTTCTTCTGTATATCCCACCGCAACCCTTCTCCTTCACCTCCAAGGACCAGGATACATGGACGATCCCGCACAGGACTTCCCAAAGTCGTTGTAGACACGTAATTGTTAGAGTTCGGCGATTTGTGTGAGCCTGGACTGGCAGCAGCGTATATCTTCCATCCATTTTTCTTGCAATTGTCAAGAAACCCTCCAGGTTGATTCACAGAGATGAGCGGCAGGGTCTCTGTAGCTCCAGCCGAGGCTTTGAGCGCGACTGGTGATATTGGTGCGCTGCTGCGACTAGCGACGGCCACGGCATCGACGCCGAGAAAAAAGGCTGTCCTGAGAATGGCACCGAGATTGCCCGGATCAAGCTAATGTATAGTCAGATTTGCGAAGCCCAGCATTTGTAATAGTTTGGGTTGACTATTGGGTGAAGTATGTGGGGACTGGGTAACTCACGATTCCGTCTAGCAGAATGACAAAAGGATACCTCGGATACCCGACTTCATATTGAATGTCGGTGACCTTGCCGTTGATCTCCTCGTCCTCCTTGGTCTGATGGTCCAGGATTACGTGGAAGGGTCCCTTGCGTCTTTCGACCGGCTGTAGGCCAGTCACAGGTAATTTGGGCAAAGGAGACGTTTCAAGGATATAGCCCTTGAAAGATGAATCAGAAGTCGCAGACTTTACACATCGGGGAGGCTCTGTATACACACATTGTGAGGTCGTCCCGCGCTCATCTTATCCATAATTCGTAGCCAGTCACCCCTAACTTTCTGGACAACGACATTACGTTCAAGAGCCATCTTTCGTACCCTGGTGTCTTGGTTCCGAACATCCCTATTGTCCCCATCGTAGATGTATAGCTTGTAGAGCTTCCTTCTCGATGAGAGGAGAGCTGCAATAACGACAGATGTACCGTAGAGAAATTCAGACGCAGGTGTCGTATAGGGCATACTCAAGGGAGTGTCCAACTCGTGATACCTTGCCATCTGGTCGTTTGTTTGCGATATGTCCCTTCCATAGCCCCTAGAGCCACGGCTGCCTGAGAACCCCATATTATCCGGCGCCTGTCTTCCCATTGTAGGCGACCGCCCAACGGACCGCGGGGAATTTTCATCGCGAAGGTCTTCCGGAATAGAGAGTCCGGGGTTGCCCTCATCTATCTCGTCCTGCACGGTTGATGTTTTAAGTGCTCCTCGACCTGGTGGGTTGAATTCCCTCTCTCTTCGTAGTTCTCGACGACGAAATGGTAGACGATTCGTGGTAGTATAGAGCGCTTCTTCATCTGGCGGCTCAAGCTTACGCCCAAATTGGGCGGCACGGCGAGCTTCTCGATTACCGCCGGCTTTTCTTGTATAATCATAATGAGCTTCGCGTAGCGTTTCGTCAGTACTCAGTCCCTTAGCAACAGACTCGTGCGCAAATGTCTTGATTTCTCTGGGAGCCTTTTTTATTGTCCGTGCTTGTCTCAGTGCCTTGTAGCGTTCGTTGATACGGGTGTGCCGCTCAATGTCCTGAACGTCTTGCCCTTGCTGGTGGTTTGGCCTTCTTGTCCATTCGTCTGTGTAAGGCCGTTTAACCAAGTTTCTCTCATCACCGCGTGGCCTTTCAAAAGATTGCCTTCGAGTTCTGATATCTTTATACTGTGACCGCCGGAGTGATGTATTAATCGCTGTGTTCGTAGAGATCAATGCTCGAGAAGCTTGGGATCTTAGACTCCTACGTCCAAGTGGAAGAAAATCGTAAGAAGCATGTTTGCCGATACATAGAATAGACTTCAGCATTACATTAGCAGCGTGATGCTGACAGTAGGTGCAATAACGCATTTCAAGAAGTTTCGGCCGTGATGCCAAGAGGTTGGGGGAAATCCAGGAGTATTCTACCCCGGAACGCATCATTGATCAATCTATGTATGGAGCGGAAAAAAAGAATGCTACATATTTTGCGCTTTCTCGACGTTGTTTTGACCCCGGGACACTAAGCGACTGAGATAGTATTGACTAGAGAATAGAGTGGAAGATTTGAGGAGCATGAGTCTGAAAAGCCATCCGGTGCAGACGTGATACAAAATCAAAGAACATAATCAGCCTCCCGCTCCATGCATATTACACTACTACAGAGAAGAGTCCCAGTGGAAGAAGGGGGGTCTCGTCTTTTCTTGGTCCTGAACGAAGATGGCGGATACGAGATTGGCTGAAGGTTCTTCAACAAGACTACCTGCGCATCAAAAACCCTCGTCAGGAGATTTCATGGCTACAATAGCGTCTGACCAGCACACAAATAGGACACCTCCGATGCCCCACGAAATATGGCCAAAAGGTGGAATTAAGGAGACCAAGTCCATGATCGTGCCTTCACCACAGGGTATTAAGGCCTCGGAAATGACAGGTCGATTTCTGTTCGGGAACTACACCGACAAAAAGAAAGACAGAGAGGATGGTACAGTGCAAGGAGGACCACGCCTGCAAGGTATCGCAAATGAATTGCTGCATGGGAGGGACACCGAGGGTCATAGCGATGGGATTCATGACTCAGGGACCGCCATGAACAAAACAGAAGTAGCTACGCCTCCGGGTCGACTTAGCGTTCAGTTTTCTCGGGCTGCTCTAGGTATCGAGTCATCAGGGAATGCTCACTGGAGATCAGGGTCCGAGGATCTCGCCGACGGTGAAGGTACTCCTAAAGACAAAAGGGGAAATTCTATCTTCAACAAATTGAGGACCCTAGCCATACCTTCCATTGCCCAGTCACATACGAGAACTCCCAGTGGGTTCACTATTGGCGGAGACTCGATTGACGAGCGACTACCGCCCTCACGGGTCTCACCGAGCTCAGAGAGAGCCGACCCAATGCGAGGGCAGCTTGGTTCGGAAGGTAGTGATCTTGATGCTGATGCCGAGGAGAGTACAGGAGAAGACGACGTAAGGAGTGCTTCGCGTTCAGGACTCCAGCGAAAAAGCCGTCGACCGCAAGGTGTTGGAGCTCAGTCCGCCCCCACAACACCAAGAATGCCCCGTGGCCTACGTCCTAGTTTCCTATCTAGTAGTTCCACCATGGCAACGAGTGAAAGATTTCGGCCTTCCTTCCTGCCACGCAGAGCGACTATGACAGATTTGCCCGGCGAAGTTCGGCAAGGTATATCTGAAGATGAAGGCAGAGACAGGATGAACCGGAACAGTGCTTGGCGAAGAGGAAGTGGGCGGGGTCTGAGCTACGCTGGGAATCGCAAACAAAGTCTGCAAGCTTCCGCTGAGGAGACACGGCCAAGCAACCTGCGACGACTTACAGGCTTTGGGACAGCTAGCGATGGTGTGGAGGGCTCTTCATTTTCCCCGTTCAAGGGCCATCGAGGCGAGCGCGCCTCTACGATGAGTGCCGCAAGATGGCGACAGATAAAAGCTGCAGTCAAGACCTTAGGGCGCAATAAAAAACCCGAGCACACCATTGATCATGCGAAATCTGCTGAGCTGCTTGCCGAGCTCACCGCTGGTGCGCCTGCAGCGCTGATGCTTGCGAGTATGTTCCAGAGAGACGAGCACGGCAATAAAAGGATACCAGTCTTGTTAGAACAGCTTAAGGTCCAAATCACTGATAGCGAGCAGGTCAGCGAGAAGTCAGGTGACCGCCATGTGATCTTCCGCATCGAACTAGAGTATGGCAATGGGTTGACTCGCATGAAATGGGTTATACATCGTGCACTGAGAGACTTTGCCAATTTACATACACGATACAAAGTTCAGCTTGGGGTACAAAAGTATGCTCAGCTGAAGAGGGATGAAGCGCGTACGAAGTTACCGCATTTTCCAAGGAGCGCATTTCCGTATTTGCGTGGTCTTAGAGGGCTTGATAATTTTAGTGCGTCTGAGGATGAAGAGGATCATGAAGGCGAGGATACTGGGCGAAGTGGTGGGGAAACAAGCGGAGCAGAAAGACCTGTGAAGAAGAGGAGATCGCGCCCGACGCTGAGCAATGCAAGACGAAAGTCAAGTACAGCAAACGTCAATGGGGGCGATGGTACCGTCCGCAAGGGGGCTTATCCGGAAAGACAGCGGAAGAAGCTCGAGATATATCTCCAGCAGATGATTCGGTATCTGATTTTCCGCCCAGAGAGCAATCGGTTGTGCAAATTCCTCGAGCTTTCTGCCCTAGGCGTGCGCCTTGCGGCTGAAGGAAGCTGGCATGGTAAGGAAGGGCTTTTGGTAATACAGTCTGGGAAAGGCGTCGACTTTCGGAAAGCCTGGACACCTTCCCTGATTAAAGGCCGTCATGGTCCTAAATGGTTTTCTGTCCGCCATAGTTATGTTGTTTGCGTCGATTCCCCAGAGGAGATGAACATCTACGATGTTTTTTTGGTGGACTCCAGCTTCAATGTTCAGACCAAGGGAAAAGGTTTACTCAGTCAGAAACCGAAAGACATGGCTAAAGCAGCGAAAGAGTCAGCATCGCACCCAAAACACCATCACTTGAAGCTATCAAATTCCGAAAGAAAGCTCAAACTACTGGCCAAGAACGAACGGCAGCTAAAACAGTTCGAAGACTCGATCAGGCAAATGTCACGAGATTCGATCTGGAGCAAGCCCAAGCGGTTTGACAGCTTTGCCCCGGTACGATCCAACGTTTTCGCGCAATGGTTGGTCGATGGGCGAGACTACATGTGGAACGTATCACGAGCAATCAGCATGGCTAAGGACGTGATCTATATTCATGACTGGTGGCTTAGCCCTGAACTATATATGCGAAGACCAGCTGCGATCAGTCAGAAATGGCGGCTTGACAGACTGCTTCAGCGAAAGGCGAGGGAGGGGGTCAAGGTCTTTGTTATCATTTACCGCAACATCAATTCTGCTATACCAATTGATTCGGAATACACCAAGTTCTCCCTCCTTGATCTCCACCCAAATGTCTTTGTGCAACGATCGCCAAATCAATTCAGGCAAAACACATTTTTTTGGGCCCACCATGAGAAGATTTGCATCGTGGACCATATGGTAGCCTTCGTTGGGGGTATCGATCTGTGTTTTGGTCGATGGGACACTCCGCAGCATACGGTGGTGGACGACAAACCTACAGGCTTTGAAATGTCGGAGGCGCCCAAGGACGCTGATCACTGTCAGCTTTGGCCAGGCAAAGATTACTCCAATCCAAGAGTCCTGGACTTTTACGCTTTAGACAAGCCTTACGAGGAAATGTACGATAGGCAAAAGGTGCCGCGGATGCCATGGCACGATATTCACATGCAGATCGTTGGACAGCCAGCACGCGACCTGACCCGACATTTTGTGCAAAGATGGAACTATATTCTGCGTCAACGCAAGCCAACCCGTCCTACGCCATTTTTGCTCCCTCCACCGGACTTCAACCCAGCGGACCTCGAAGCGCTTGGCCTGAATGGTACTTGTGAAGTGCAGATCTTACGGTCTGCCTGCTGGTGGTCTCTTGGGACAGATCACACCGAGCATAGTATCATGAATGCGTACATCAAGATGATCGAGCAGTCAGATCATTTTGTCTACATAGAGAATCAGTTCTTTATAAGCAGCTGCGAGGTCGAGGGGACGAGGATCGAGAATCAAATTGGTGACGCTCTGGTTGAGCGCATCATCAGAGCTTCCCAAAAGAAGGAAGACTGGCGTGCTGTCATCATCATCCCTCTGATGCCTGGTTTCCAGAATACTGTTGATCAACAAGATGGCACAAGTATTAGACTCATCATGCAATGTCAATTCAGGAGCATATGTAGAGGAGAGGCGTCGATCTTCGGCCGTGTTCGGGCTCAAGGTATTGAGCCGGAGGACTACATTCAATTTTATAGTCTACGATCATGGGGAAAGATTGGGGCAACGAAAGAACTTATCACAGAGCAACTTTACATCCATGCCAAGTGCATGGTCGTTGATGATAGAATAGCCATAATTGGCTCGGCGAACATCAACGAGCGGTCCATGCTTGGTTCACGAGACTCAGAGTGTGCCGCAGTCGTCAGAGACACTGATGTGCTGTGGTCCACTATGAATGGTGAACCATATCTTGTGGGGAGATTTGCACATACCCTGAGAATGCGTCTCATGCGTGAGCATCTCGGTATAGATGTTGATGAGGTTATGGAAGAGGAACAAGACGAACAGGATAAGCAGTGGAAGCAAGATATGGAGAAATTCCATGCTGAAGGACCTTCGACTGGAGAGACTGGTGAAGCGACACAAGATTCGAAGCACCTTTTCCGAGACGAGGTATTACATAAAGCGGAGATATTATCCAGCTTCAACCATGATGTTGACTGGGAGCAAGCTAACAATCCCAACCTGAAGTCGAATAAAAAACTCACAGAGGATCCCCGCGTCACCAATAATACAGAGCACAAGAAAGACGTGGACGGCGAAGGTACAGATGCAATGAAACAGGAAGAGCTGGCTGGCAGAGCCGGACGCCGCGACACGTACCTAATGCCCCTAGGGAAATGTGGTAAGGAGGTTTTGATAGCACCAGAGGACCTTCATGCTGCTAACGGCAAGCCGTCCTCGCCGATGAGAGAAGACCTCCGGCCAAGGTCTACATCTCGAGCATCGCACTTCACTGAGGATGGGGGTAATAGTTCTCTACCGCCGCAGATTCTTACGCGAACTACTACTGCAACACTTGGACTACCTCAGACTTTCACGCTGCCTCCTCTACCTGTAGTTGATGACACAGACATTGGTGGTCCTTCTGTGGAACAGAAATCCTCATACAATTTTGACGAGATGATCAACCCCCTCGTTGCTGATATGAAGCGGCCTCTAGTGGACAAGGATTGCATGTGTGATCCTCTCAGTGACTCTTTCTTCCTAGACACGTGGCATGCAGTAGCAGAAAACAACACGAAGCTCTTTCGTCAAGTCTTCCGCTGCATGCCAGACAATGAAGTGAAGAATTGGAAAGAGTACAAGGAGTACGCAGCCTACGCCGAGCGTTTCTCCCAGGCTCAAGGTGGTGGCAAAAGCAAAGATAGAGTACAACAAGACGCCCCGGGAAGCAGTGGCCCACCAGGTCAAGGCAGTCTAGCTGACAAATTACGCATGCTCGGTCCCATTGGAGAAGCAGCCGGCAACGCTGACGAAAAGACGCAGAACTTTGGAGAGAAAATCATGCATAGTGTCGGCCAGAAAGATAACGGCCACAACGCCCATCCCATAGGCAGGATAGAGGAATGGGCCGAAGAGGCCAACAAAGCCCAGATGGAACGTCAATCGAGAGAAAGCAAAGAACGGCCCGGATCGCCCAATAGCGAGATCGTCCTTGACGAAAAGGCACCACTAAGAACTTCCAACGAATTGAAACCTTCAATTACCCTCCCTCCGCTCGATCACGAAACCAACACAACATCTCAAACCCCACCATCCGTCTCCCAATCAGACGCCGTGAACCAGAACACATCGACGCAGAAAAGGCGGCGGAGAGCGACGACCCGCAGCTCAAGAAGAGAGTTCCACGCAAGCGATGACCTTACCAGCGCCTCCGATGCGGACGAGCTGATGCATATGGTGCAAGGCCATCTCGTTCTCTGGCCATACGACTGGCTTGCGAAAGAGGAACAGGGCGGAAATTGGCTTTACAGCATCGATGGACTGGCGCCTTTGGAAATCTAGTAAGTGATTCCTCTATTACCAAGTTCTATCTGAATACCCGTAACTGACATTCGAGTAGTAATTGAGCTTCATACCTTTTTGGGCTTTGCTGTTTCCTCTTCTTAAGCCCTTTTTGGCCATCATACTGTTTGCATGAGCGTTTCCTTCATACCATCATACATGCACAAGCGGCGGCGTTATATGGGGGCTTCTACATTTTGGGTTTCCTGGGTGATATCCCTTTCCGCGCCTGTACATATATTGGAAGGGCGCGATATGTATATAAAACTGTTCTCTTTGGGAGTTTATCGCTAGCCACTTTTTCCAGATTCATTGACTAGGCTGCTATGATCTCGTATGTGGCGTGTCTGCGGAAGAATATGTAAGAGAGTGGGTTCGAGTCCTATCGGCGCTGATCCAATGGTGGTATTTGTGTCTTTTCCTTGTAGGAAGTTGGCCTGACGTGCCAAAAGCGTGACTCGTCACGTAAACCTGCTTTCACCGTGTCTCTTTATCAACATAGTGTCTGTTTTGCAGCTACTCAGAGCACCCAATTCCCTTCTCATCAGGGGGCTTGCAACCAACTGATTGAAATCCCCTTAGATATCTACTTTGATCTATGTTTTCTCTAATAAAAAAGGACTTGAAATTTGTTATCTATCATATATTCAGTTGTATCCGGCCTGCCTCATTTACAGTCGCGTCCCATTGAGTGAGTTTCACGAGGCCTCTAAGAAACTAGTGCGAGGGCCTCCTCATCCCAAGGCACCCTTCCCCCAAAAACCTCCACCCCACTCCCCCCACCCCTCCACCCCAACAATCCCCTCACCCCCTCTCCCATCCCCCCCTCCAGAACCCCCTCCACCCACCCTCTCTCCCTCCTCTTCCTCCCAAGTACATCCCCAACCCCATACCAATCCCCCTTCCAAACCCCATACCCCTTCTCCTCCTCCCCCTTACGCAAACTCTCCTGACTCGTAACGCTTTCTGGAGGATCGATACCGATGTATCGTACGCGATCGATGGGGTATTTGAGGGCGGGAATATGGAGGTTCACGAACCGGGCTTGTTTGAAGGCGTGCGATATTATGGTTAGGGAGAGGGGGTAGGCGGTTGTGAGGGTATGGTAGTGGAGGAGGGAGAAGAGGATGTTTTGGTAGGAGTCTGTGGCGTGGGTTTCGGCGGTGAGGTTGGTGGGGTTGGGGGGGTGGCGGGGGGAGAGGTGGTGGGGGGAGAGGTGGTGGGCGAGGTTCTGGAGGGGGGGTGTGAGTTGATGATTTGATTTGGGGTTTGGGTGGTGTGTTTGGCTAGCTAAGAGAGATAGAGGGGGAGTAATGAGGATGACATAATGGAATAATCTCTTAGAATAAAGGTATTATATTGATTAAACAAAGAATGGACTTTGTCCGTCCGGTCTTCGTATGTTCATATGTCTCGCTGGTATGTCCAAATATTCCGTAAAGCTCCTGATCTACCTAATCTCTGTAATTGGGAGCGCGATGAGTAAAGGCTTGGGGAGTCGTAGCCCACCAGCTCTAAGTCATCTCGAATCGCTCGCCAGAGATAGGAGTACGAGAACAGATCATGAGTGAAGGCGGTGCAGGCCAGAAGCAAGGTGTTACGTTGGCTACCTTGATAGTCCTAAGGTAGAAACATCACGAAATCTCTATTGACATACCAGATACGACTCCCCTTCAGTGATCGGCGTCACCTTTTTCGTAGCGCCCCTGCCTATCCATAAGTAGCACGACTACTTCCCTGCTCAAAACACGCTTACCCAGAAAACACAAGCAATGAATTTGGTTCTTTCTCTAAGATCTGCAGGCCAGCCAAGATGTGGTTTCTAAAGGTGGCGGTTTCGCCTTTCTGAAAGGGCTCAACTGCCCTAGGAGGCTTAACATAAGCTCATCAAGCAGGTATTGCTTCCTTGGTGCTTGTGGCGGAGGATCGTTGGCAAAGGGTGATACATATTTAGGGTTGACGTTCTTACATACCATTCATCCTCGTCTAGTCCGGCTGTTGAGCCACCAAGCCAGATAGCATGGCAGCATACTATGATGAGATGGTTGAATGAGTTTTGCATCTAGGCTGATGGTGAAGCCTCGATAGCGATTGACAAAGGGAGGTGTAGTAATAGCTCGTATCATTGACATGAGGAAAGGTGTATACGATGCATGAAAGTAACACTTGAGCTGAGAGAGGTTGCGTCTTCACGAGGATATCACGTGATACTAGACTACTGCTCTTCAAGCACCATCACTGTTTACATGCGCTCACCTGTACGCAGTGAGGTCGGAAAGCTCCATGCAATCTATTCAAGAGATTCTCCTCATTTCGGTATTATTGTACAACACCCTTGGGGTATGTCGAAGCATCAGTGAAAGAATAATAGAGACAAGTATCTGTAAAGAGCGCTGAAGCGCACACCGACTGAGCCATCAACAAATGCCGCTGAAGAGAGGTAAAGTAGAAATTGGGAAAGATACGCCGCCCGCTATGCCATCAAAGCAATCATGGCTATGGAAGAACCGTTGATGAGTCCAGACAATCATCCAACCGTGACACAAGACAAAGCACGTTCTGACCATCATTCGTGTAGATAGCTGCAGTCGTCACCTCGGCGGCACTTCCCATCCTTGAAATATCTACACACTTTGGTCTTATAGGAGGGGTCTGAACTGGAAGCCCCGCCCCCTTTTGCTCTCTTCCGCCCGAATTCGCCGTCATCTTGGTCATATTGGCGCTTGCGATCATTTTCGTTCTGATACTGAATGCCGTATCCATATCCTTGCATCTGAGGAATCTGTGCTGCTGCCGGATTGTTCAAGCCTGCGAGCAATGCCTGGAGATTGGGCGTTTGTCCTGACGGAGCTATAGCGTATCCAGGCTGAGGTTGGGTTGTCTGCATGCTCGCCAAGGCAGCTTGGAAATCATATGAGAGTGCTGGCGGATTCGCTGGCTGTGGCTGAATCGGAGGGGCTTGCGTAGGAGTTGAATTGGCGAATTGAGCAAATATTGATTCTAATCCAGCCGAAGGAGCTGCGGTAGCCAGGGGCTGTGACGCTTGTTGTGCTTGACCTTGATTCTGGGTTTGTATTATCCGGAGAAGGGCACTAATATCTGGCACAGGTGGGACCGCATTTACTGGTTGTGCATTTCTTCGTATATAGTATTCGGCTTCCCTCGCCTGAACGACATTCCGTCAGTGCGCTGTTCAACTTCAATCACATGTTGAGAGACCGTGGTACTTACCTTGGTCTGGTCTTCTGGCGGCCCAAAGGCTTCTTCCATCAAAGTATCACCAGTGAATGTATCGGATGGTTCCCGAGCTGAGGGAGGAATGTTGGAGTCACTCGTATAAATGACCATGAGAGTAGCCTGCTCTCGTTGCTCCTGAACAGCCTGTTCATGGCTCTTGATCTCAGCTTTGCCACCACGGCTCGTATAGAACCGAGCAAATTCTAGCTCATCCACAGAACTGAAATCAACAGCTGCGCGACGGTCAGAAATGGTGGCTCCATAAGGGCTAATTCCAAACTCACGCTGAGGGGTATTCCATTCAGGCAAGATGATCTCCTCGGGTGGCTCGTAGTCTTCTTCGTCATCCATGTCGAGATCTTTGTGCATCTTCAACATTTGACCTTCCCCACGAGTATCCTTGACATCGCGGACTTGGCTATCCTCGTGGCCAAAGTCTTCCTCGGGATCATGAACGAATTCGCGGATCTGGACTAGATCATCGTCTGCTTTGAATGAGACGCGCAGCTTACGGCGCTCTTCTCTCCGGAGTCGCTTCGTTCTCTCTTCCGCAGTTTCTGGCTTGCTGACTTCCTCAGCCTTGATTGGTGCTGCCTCTTTCTGGGCGCTCAGAGCCGCCATGGTAGCAGCGAAAGAGAAGCCGGACTTTGGAGCCGCAGGCGCAATCTCAGCCTTGGCTTCGGATATGACACTGAGAAATGTTAGCTTTGGTGTTTATTATCGAAGGCGAAAGCAATGTACACGCTCCACAATGCTTACCTGGTCTTTCCGTCCTCCGATCTGGCAGAAGTTCCTGGCTTCTTCGAGGCCGACTTCAGACCAGCGAAAAATCCCGTAGGTTTCGTGACGCTGTTGATAGCTTTGGTCTTTGCTGGAGCTAGATCACCTGCCGTTGTTTTGGCTGTAACCTTTGTATCAACTCTCGATGATGGGTTCGCCGGCTTGACAGGTGTGATCAGACTCGACCCCTTGACATTTGACCCGGAAATCTTCTTCCCGTCATCGGACTGTTCACGTTTGATACCCTTGTGGTCGCCTGCAAGTTTTGAGACCACTCTATTCGGCTGTTGGCCTTCCGTAGATTTTGCAGTTGTCTTTTGCTTGGAGACATTTGCGGCCTTATCTAGAATCTTTTGTGCATAATCCTTACCCTGGTCGTCTCCCCTCTTGACGATTCTAGGGAGCACCTTATCCAATTTCGTTTTTTCTAGAATTGACTGGTCTATGGTAATACATCGGATCATGAGCTAGAGAACCTTAGTGAACGACCTCCATCTCATGACGATCGGGATTTACCTTGAGTATGCTGGCAACAAGACTTCCAGCATATTCGCTGTCTTTGATTCGGTCGGCCAAAAATTGGTAGAAAATGGCAAGGAACGCAGGGTTTTCTCCGAGCCTAGGGAACCATCAGTCTTGGCATTACGATACAATAAGACGCATCAAATTAAAATGTAGAGGCTGAGAATGGTGTATCCGGTTCGTGGAGTTATGATATCCAAAGACATGCGTATCCCATCGCATGTCCTAGCAATTATGCCAATCCTCTCGGCTAGGCCTTGGCAGAGATCACAGAAACAAATGCCTTGCTAGGACACGAGCTATAACGTGAACGACCATCCCCTACAGCCTTCTAACGTGGGGATGGCTGACACTATGCGATAGTCGCATAGCTCGTCACGAGCCCTTTACTTAAGCCCAGCAAATGCTGCACTGTAATTCAAAAACCAGCTTTGATCAAAGCCTCGCAGCAAACGAGTATCGCCTGTGGGGAACATGAGTCGACCTGCTGGCTTGGAATCGATAGGTCCCTGCCACTTCGACAGTTCACTATATCATGTTCCACTACATGCAAGATCGCATCCGCTTACCCCCCATTGCCAGCATTGCAGGGTAGACCTTAACATTCCTACTGTAGGGAAGAAAATGAAATTCACATACTTTTCGATTATATCCGGATGTCCATGCTTGAGAGTTAGGCCAATACAAGATTCCAACAAGCGGCGCTGATCGAGAACACGACGCTCATATGCTTTCATATTAGCATGATCTTTCTTTTCGACGGCTTGTTGCAGGGACGCAGCCTTCGTCTTCCACTTGTCGCGTATGCCTTTGAAGATGTCCCAATACTCGCCCAGTGCGAAGCGTATGACTGTCCCGGAAAGTCCAACCGTTTTCTTCGCCCATACTGCCTTGATGACATCGTATTCTACAGCTTTGTTTGGGTCAGCTGGTCGAGTTGCTGGAAGTGGATTCAGTTCTTCGGGCTCTATCAATTCAGCATCGGATTCGGAGTAAGATGCTGACTCATCGTCAGACTCGGAATCCGACGAGTTGGTGGACGAGCCGGATTCAGAAAGGGAGCCAGAGCGCGAAGTGGCCGAGGCTTTCGTAGGACGTGAACCAAGCTTAGACTCTGTTAATTTGAGTTTCTTCATGAGATGCCCTCGATCCTTAGACAATGCATCGCCTCCCTTCTCTGCGCATAATGTTAGCCCAGATCGGCTCGGAGCTGTAGACGCTTAGGAAGTCTCACCCAATTCGAAAGTCCGGCGGATTGCCTTTAGAGATCTCTTCCTATCGTTTCGGGCTATCTTGACTAGAAGTCTGTCAGCGCTCGAGTCTCTTGGGTATAGAATTGTGCTTTCTACTTTTGACACTAGCAGGACCTGCGTTCCCAGTACCAACGAAAACGAAACCGTCCTCCCGCCGAGATTTGGTAGCGTTCTGGAGTCCTGCAGTGGGCTTGATGTGCAAGCCATTTGGAGAGATTGAGGCGGAGGTCGCATTTGCAAGAGCAATCCAGTTCGGGGCAGCACGCGACAATGATCCTGTAGCGGAAGGCCGCCGGACAAGCAAAGTGGAATCATAATGGGCGTGATGAGACTAAGCATTTGTTAGTGGCAAAGGATCTATCTCCACCTATGCTAACATGCGCTGAGTGAACCAACCTGTTGGCTTTCATCGGCAATTGACTGAGGGAGAAAACCTGGATAAGTTTGAAGTGCTTGTGGTGAGATCGTGTTGTGCTGTTGCTCTTGCAACCCCGCTGGTCCAGGGTAATCGAACTGACCATTATTTAGAGGGCCATGCCCATACAGAGGGTTCTCGTAAGGATTGGGATTGACGTAGGAGTTTGTTGAAAAGGTTTGTCCTTGTATCGGGTCCAGGGCTGGGAAATTATAGGTCGAAGGACTTCTGGAATATGATTGATCATAGTCTCTAGATGGTGCCTCATATTGAAAGTTTGAAGACTGGTATGCATTTGGTTGCCAGGCGTGGTTCCCCTGCTCGAACCCATTTACATGTTGTTGTGGGGGTGGGATGGTTGGATTATTCCAAGAAGATTCAAAGGCAGAATCAGGTTCTTCATTGACGAATGAGTTGAAGTGATCATTTTGAATACCATTGAAACCATAACTGCCTTCAGCTCTTTGTTGAGTCGCCCCCGAGTAGCTCTGAGTTTGCTGTCTTGGATCCATCACAGCACGAAACGAACAAGTTGTTCAGCCTTAGCGGAATATAGGTGCTCCGGAGTCCGGCACTATCAATGATACCAGGCCGAAAGTAGTCAAGCGCAGGAATAGAAAACCGAAAACGGGTGCCTGCTGTGACCGAAATCTTCGTTTAGACTTGGAGTGGATTTGGCGCCTTCGTGTGGTGGACTGGGCGTAGCTATGCTGTAAAGGAAGAGATTGTAGCGTAGAGAAGCCTGTTAGGTAGTGCTTTGATTGAGTACTTCAGTCTGTCAATCTCAAATCACTCTCGACAATGTAGCCCTGGTACTTTGAGGTACCACGAAACTAAACGTCCATCACATAGAGCTGCATGTGGATACCGGTTTTTGCTGAGTGAATCCCCCAAATATTCAGTGTGCCCACCGTCCGATAACCTCACTCCTCCCACCTTAGCACATGTTCTTCCCGCCGCTTTAGCACACTTAATTATACGTCCGATCAACACATCATCATGGGTTAACCCATTAAAACGCTTCCTATATCGCTCCTTGATGAATCTGAGTGGTGGGAGTTGAGAGTGTGGTGATGATGAAGGGGAGAAAATATTGCGACGTTATCACAGGCTCGCCAAGCATACCTTATGAGCTAGTTTAGCGCTCTAACTTGTCTGTAATATTCGAGCTGCGAACGCTCTGCTTGGTGACAAAGAACAAGTTTCGTATATGCTCACACAACTTAAGGAAGCTGTCATTTACCAGCGTCACTTCTAAGATGCTCTCTCACCTATACTGTACACCTTGACTCTTTGCAAATGGCGCCCCATCTGCAGACACTTCGTGACCGGCAAGTAGGTAGGACCTTCCATTGTTGCACTCGTTGCAAGAGATTGGATCTGACCGCTTCATGCAGCATCCTTGGCCAAGATACTCAATCTGAACCACTCGCCGCCTGACGCCTTCATCAATGGCCATGAACAAGCGAATGGGCTGATACCCCAGACCCCGCCCGTCCTAAATGCCGACGGAGATCCTATCTGGAAGGTGCTTGTCTTCGATGACCTGGGTCGAGATGTGATTAGCAGTGTCCTGAAGGTCAACGACCTGCGTGTTTTCGGCGTAACCATACATTTGTTTGTGTTGCCCATACCTTGTCCCATCAGAATACGATGGTCAACGAGCCAATGCTCATTCTTACTAGGAACATTAATGCACAGCGTTACCCTATACATGATGTTCCGGTCCTATACCTGCTGGAACCCACTTCAGAGAACCTCAGCCTCATTAGCACAGATCTTTCGCGGAGTCTGTATGCGGACGCATATATCAACTTCCTTTCCTCAATACCACGTCCTTTGATGGAAGATTTTGCAGGTCAGATAGCCGAGTCTGGCACTGCTGGAAGTGTGGCTCAAATGTACGATCAGTACCTGGACTTCATTGTGGGCGAACCGGACTTGTTTAGCTTGGCCATGGGCAAAGACACGTACTGGGCACTCAACAGTGCCAAGGCAACAGATGAAGCAATTGATGTGTTGGTTGATAGAACTGTGAGCGGCTTGTTTAGTGTTGTAGTCACGATGGGTAAGCTTCGTCTCGTGGTGACAGACAGAAGCGCTGAACACTTACTAGGCTCTATACCAATTATTCGATGTCCGAAAGGCGGACCAGCAGAGATGATCGCAGCCAAACTGGATCGTAAACTCAGAGACCATATCCTTAATTCCAAGGAAAATTTGTTTTCCAGTCATGGCAAACAACCGACCTCAACCTCTGGTACACCTTCGTCCCGGCCTGTGCTTGTCATCGTAGACCGGAATGTCGACCTGATCCCAATGCTGTCGCATTCATGGACTTACCAATCTCTCGTTCACGATGTATTGAGGATGCATTTGAACCGTATCACAATTGAGACGTTGGTGGACGCTGAGAATCCAAGCAAAGGTAAAATAAAAAGGTCATACGATCTCAGTACTAACGACTTTTTCTGGACGCGCAATGCTGCGATTCCATTTCCTCAAGTGGCAGAGGATATAGATCTGGAGCTTACAAAATACAGAGATGACGCCAACGAGGTGACAAGAAAGACTGGTGTCTCCTCGATCGAAGATCTGAGTGAACAAGGCTCTTCAGCGTCTCACTTGAAAGCTGCAATCACATTACTTCCAGAGTTGCGAGAGCGGAAGGGAATACTGGATATGCACATGAATATTGCGACTGCTTTACTCGAAGGTATCAAGTCTAGACAGCTAGATAATTTCTTCCAGATTGAAGAGAACATCACCAAGCAGACCAAAGCCCAGATGCTCGAATTACTCAATGATGCTGATAAAGGAAATGAACCTGTCGACAAATTGCGTTTGTTCATCATATGGTTCTTGAGTACTGAACAGGATGTCTCTCGTGCTGAGATGGATCGGTTTGAGGAAGCTCTCACACGATCAGGCGCAGACATCACAGCATTGACCTATGTCAAAAGAGTCCGAGACGAGACCCGCATGACGATGATGACCTCCGCCCCTTCCGCTCCTGTCCAACCGCCGATGGACAATAACCTTTTCCGAGGTTTCTCCTCCATATCAAATCGCCTGACTGATCGACTAGGAGCTGGTGCCCTAGGAACCAATTTCGAAAATCTCATCTCCGGCGTCAAGAACTTTCTTCCAGCAAATAAGGACATCACGATAACAAAGATTGTGGAGTCGCTCATGGATCCTCAAGCGGCTTCTTCATCGGCCATAGCGAAGACAGAAGATTATCTATACTTTGACCCTCGCTCGGCAAATGCTAGAGGCACGATGCCGGGTGCGCCAGCCTCGCGGCAAGGCCAGCAGAATGCCCCTGGGGTCTTTGGCCCCGGTACCAATGCGACATTTGGCCAGAGAAGGCAGGGGTTTAGCGAAGCCATTGTGTTTACAGTGGGAGGTGGGAGTATGGATGAATATGGAAATCTGCAGGACTGGGCGAAAAGGACCAGTGCTGTGCAAGGCGCTAGTGGGCCGAGGCGAAGGATAGTGTACGGAAGTACGGAAATTGTGAATGCAGAGGACTTCGTTGGGGTAGCGGCGAGGTTGGGGAGCGAAAGTGGGTGACATACTGACTGGTTCCATACCGGTCAATTGATCGGGTTTGTCTTATACCCTCTCACTAACCCAAATTGCGCTTTTACAGCCACTTCTGATAACCCGATTAAGCAGTTCGTACGGTTTAGCTTGCTTCGCCCCTTCGCCCACCGCCTCGTCCAAATGCTCCAGCTCTTCATCCCTGATTCGCTTCAATGTTGCTACGAGTCCACTCAATTCCTCTCCAACCTCTTCCCCCTTCTCCTCCGTCTCCTCAACCCACTTCAATAGCACCCTCACTTGTCCATTATAATGTTGCCCAATTTCTGTTTCCACAGCCTCTGTACACGCCATAGCTGCCTCCCGACCCATCAACCCTGTGCCCCAGCCCAAGATGCTAGCAGCGGCTTGCCAAACGGGGTACATCGCCGTAGGACGGATACGATGGCGAGCGAGCATATGGTTGAAGGTAGAGAAGTGGCCGGCTTCCTGCGAGTACATATGATGCATTAGAGGCCGGAGATGAGGGTGAGCCCGAATCATAGGCGGTGTTTGGTGAGTGTAGATTAGGGTCGCAGCCAGTTCGCCGGCTTGATTGACCCGGAGGGCGGAGTCGAGAAACTGCTGCTGCTCTTTTGACAGGGGCCGACGTCTTTTGGCAGTTACATGTGAGTTCAAAGCTTGCGGTGCAGGCTCAGTAGTCGGAGAGGCTGAAGAAGTGGTGATTGATGCATAGCGCCTTCGACACTGAGGATGACCGAAGCCGGGGAAGAGGAAGTCACAGATGGGGGCACGATGAGCTTTGGAAAGTCTATAAACAGAGCGAAGAGCGACTTCCGTGTTCATTTTGACATATATCTTACAAGTTTGATAGACTTTGATAGACCTTTCAAGCACCTATGATCAGTGACTTCATACAATACTGTATAGTAAAGTATGATTGCACTCCACATTGGCGCTTATCGCGGCTATCAGCCTTGGCAATTGAGGCCCGTATTCCGCCATTGTGGAGAAGTGAATTATATTCCCTTTTTTTCTACTTTATTGTTCACGAAATAGGGCAAAGGACCAGCCTCCTTTTTAGCCCAGCCTCCTTCATTACCTTCTCTCCCACCGATCTTTACCAACATCCGTGAAATAACATTCATCTGACACTACATTTGAAGTACTACGTTTACTGCTGCACTTTGCGCCTCAAAGACATACTGAAATTTACAGACGGAGCGGGCTTCGTCGTTGATCCTAGGCTTTCTATTTAACAACACCTCCTGGTCCTACAATGGATGTCACAGACGCGGACCTCCTGGCTCTTGCAGGAGACGACAGTTCCGATGAGGGTACCACTCCAGCATTTAACGCAACTACCAAGGCTATATCACCAGTACCTCCGATTAGTCGATCTGTGAGCCATACTAAGGACACTTCGGCGACTATCAACAATTCAACACTCAGCACTTCCAATAAGCTTGCTGGGGGTAAACGTGCGAAGAAGACCCGCAAGGATGATTCCGAAGAGGAAGGTGAAGCGTACGTCGTTGCAGGTTGTTTTGAGTACTTAACACAAAGGTTGACACTCTGTCCAGTTCCTTCGCAGCCGACTCACCCAATTCCCTTGAATCTGCACCCATGTCAGAATCCGAATCGGATTCCTCACGAAAAGGCGACACTGGCGCCAACAACTCCGCTTTTGCTATTGACAACAAATTTTACTCGGAGAAAGATAAGAAAGAGATCATGTCTATGTCGGAAGTACAGCGTGAAGAAATTCTAGCCGAACGTGCTCTCCAACTCGAGCGTAAATTACAAAGCCAACATCTTCGCCGTCTCTACCTAGCTCGCGAAAATGCCGATTCTAAGGCTTCCGAAAAGAAGCGCAAGGGAGCAGACCTTGAAGATAGCCCCCGTAAGAGCTCTCGCCAGAAGACTACTCTTGGCGGACGCAAAGTTGGTGAGACTTCAAGTGCAATCCAGGCATACAAACGCCAGCGCGAAGAGAAAGGTCTACAAGATCAGCAGCGTCGCCGGGAGGGTGCTAGTCGCAAAGATCGTCAAGCTCGAAGCTCTAGCGATACCAGATTTTCCAGTGCTGATGCCGAGGGGGAGAGCGACGTCGAATGGGATAATCCAAAAATCAAAGTAGATGATCACAGACTCCGTCACGCACCACCTGCAGATTTCAATGATGTTCGACGTGCGACTCTTCCGCGAATCGCCCTGGCCGATTACTGTTTCCACCCAGGTTTCCCCGAGGCTGTGAAGGACTGCTTTGTTCGCCTTGCATCGAAACCCAAGCCAAACGGTGATATGGCATACGAGTTGGCTTTGGTCAAAGGTGACTCCTATGATGCAGGTTCTCCAACTCGACCTAACCGCTTCTAGGTATCATCCAGAAGGAAGGCATGGACTACGCCGTAGAAAAGTCCAATGGGAGAAAGGTGGTCACAAATCAACACATTCACCTAATAGTAGATGGGAATCTGAAAGACTTCCACTTCAATGGAATCTCAAATTCGTCCATCACAGAGGTCAGTCGGTATATCCATCTTTGGGCGCATAGTACTGATCTACCCAGGCCGAGGTGGCAAATTACAAGAATCTCATGGATGACGCCGGAAAGCCCCTTCCTACCAAGCCGTTCCTCGCGTCAAAACTTGACGACATGAATTCCGTCATCAATCACCGTTTCACTGACGAAGAACTACAAGAGAAGTTACGGCGCTCGGGTGCTCTCTCGAACCGTGCCGCTCCCCTTGAGCACTCTAGCCTCATCAGCCGTCGAAAGATAGCCGAGGAGCGTGAAGATGAGGCAGCGGTTGCGAAGTGTGATGCTGAGCTGGCGGCTCTCAGTGGGCCAAAGCTCAAATACGGCACATTCCTCGTCGACCCCAAAGCTGCTGCTCCTGTACCTGCCGCCCTTACCCAGCAAGAGCGTCTCCATGAGCTGAACCTCATCAACCGTAAGAAGAACCGCGAAGAGGTCCGGAAAGCTCAGCTTGCAGAGCGCAAGGCCCAGCGACTGGCCCGTGAAGCTGTCCAGCGAGGAGAGGCTGACGAGAACCCCTTCGAGCGTGTCAAGACCTACGCGAAGACTCATCATGACGTTAATGACACGCTGGCTCCTCATCGTGCGAGGCAACAAGGCAGCCGAGACACCAGCCGGTCCGTAACACCTTCAGTTTCCACTCCCAAGAAGGAGGAATTGCAACGGAACTTCCCAAGCCCACAAAAGAAGTTCACAGCCTCAGGCATGCCAATGCTTGGGAATCGTAATATGGACGACGAGATCATTGCTTCTATGGACCTTGGGATTGACATTGAAATCTGAGGAACTTACGACGTTAGGGTGGATCGCTGATGAGGGGAAAGGCACGAAAAGGGTGAATAGTGATGCGTTAGCGGGTAGTACTGATATTTAGCGAGGCGCTGGATTTCGAAGGGCACAAGATGGACATGGACAGTCAATATCGAGATCGATGGAGTTGCTTCTGGATCAGCGTAGCATGCATCAGATGTCTTGTCAATTAGTTGTTAGTCTATGACCATCAAAATCATGCGCTTCAAGACTCTCCTTAGGTAAGCAAGAACTTATGGCTCACATGTGCTAGGGTGTATTTTGGCTAAAAGGAAGCCTTTCCTCTTTCGGCCGGAAAACTGCACACTGAACAAGAACGAGCATGGCAACTTTTATTACTCATACTACATTACCGGCCTCATTAACCCTCGACACTGATAGCGTTGTGCTTCTGACGAGTCCCACTTAATACAAATGATTTTACGAATACATTTTTTGCCTTTTGATCTCTACAGATACCTGCTTGACTTCAAGTAGCAACAAGTAGAACTTCAACACTGGAAAACATTCTCTTTGCACAGCTTATCACCTAGCCTCAGCGTCGATTGCAAGATGCGTGATCTGCGCAGACAAGCTCTCGAGAGCAACAAGACAATATCTCGCAAGGCGCGCTCCAAGCAGTCTTCCCCCGCCACCTCCAGGCTCGCATCACCAGCTCCATCGTCACGCGCTGCGAGCAGGAGCAGAGGACACAGCAGCCAAGGATCAGATGACGAAGAGAATGGAGAAAATAGCGATGAAACATCCTTCAGGTGAGGACGTTCCGTCTACGCCGACGAAGGCATCATTCACGGCTACCTACATTTGCCTCATGCTATATCGTGTTCAGCAATGTCTTCACGATACTAATTATTCTGTTCAGTGTGGGATCTATCAATGAGATGCTGAACGGCGACAGCGTGGAAAAGATACCAGACGCCTGGCAAGCGGAGCTGGCAGACAGGATCGAGGAGATTCTTGCCAGGAAAGGCAGCACGGTTCAGGGCCGGGAGAAATGCTACAAGACCTATGTCCATCTGTTGACGGCGCAATACTGCGAGGATGACATACGGGGGAAGGAAGCGGAGCTTGTGGTGGCGTTCTTGAAGAGTATCAAGGAGGAGAAAAGTGAAAGGGAGACGATTCTCGCTCTCAAAGGTTACACTCCCCGTGCATATCATTTCACAGCCCCAAGTTAATAATTTCCTGCAGCTATTACCCTAACTCTGATTACGTCTCCTTCCGACCTCATCTACGACGCGGCGTCTACACCCCTCAAGCGAACTATTTCACACTCTCTCTTCACAACCGCCAAAGCCGCAGCTATCCACGCTCTCAGTGCTTGTACTTTCTGGGGCGGTGCCTCGGACGATGAGATCCTGGAGAACATGGACTTCCTTCTTGAGGTCATATCAAGCGACGGCAAGGCCATTGATGCACCAGACGAGCCCGAGCCTGTCGTTGCGGCACTCGAAGGATGGGGTTTCCTCTGTACCCTCCTCGATGACGTGTCTGCCCTGTCCGAAGATGCCATCGAGGCTTTTGTAGAGCAGATCGAATCATCCTACCCAGCTGTACAGATCGCAGCCGGCGAGAATATAGCACTGCTTTTTGAGAAATCCTTCAAGCGTATCGACCCAGACGAGGACAGTCTAGCCGATTATCCGGACGAGGATCTCATCGCTGATCCAGATTCCGCATCTGAAAAGCCCAACCTCATCCGTCTTTACTCCGCATATCGCCGCACCGACCAGCTCGTCCGCTCTCTCCAGGCTATTGCGAGCATCAGCACGCACCAACTTTCCAAGACGGATCGCAAATCGCTGCGGACAAACTTTTCGGACATCCTCAACAGCGTCGAGCATCCCACTCACGGACCGAGGTACCAGAATGCTATAGATCAGGAGTCAGGGAAACGATACGGGTCACGGATGGTGGTGAAGATACAGAAGGGCGGTGTGATGAGGATAGATCGGTGGTGGAAGCTGCATCGGCTGCAGAGCCTGAAAAGAGTGCTGCAGGGTGGGTTCGTGGTACATTATGAGAGAAACGAGGTAGTCTTCGATACACTACCGTAAGTGTCACCCCCTGCTCTCGTTCCGCTTGGCTGGTATGGGACTTACATTATTGACAGTATTATAATAACTAATGATAAATGACGGAGGCACGATTAACGAAAAGCAATGACCTTCACGAGCATATGATTGGAGATGTCTCAGTGGCCGCAGATGAGACAATGTGCTTTCCCTTGGGAACCCATATCATAGTGATACCACTTCTTGTCCACTCTCTGGAGTTCTGGTTGCAATGTCACGGCATCTTCAAGTAAGATAGATAGATCCCAGCGAGTTTTGAAAACATTTCCTCTTGCAACATGTAGCCAACATCAAAAAAATTTATCCAGTCTGCAGAACGACTGCTTCTATTCTTTTTGTATTGCTCCTACTCTTGAACTGTACCCCTCCAAAATCTGCTAATGGTCTACGAGTACGGTCGTGAGCTCTGCCTCCAAAGTGGTAAGCGTGCCTTTTGGGAAATATACAAGTATTCTACGCAGTGTACATCCATCATACCAGCCCCATTCCAGTGCCATGAACGATGTTAGTGAAGCGTTCATTACCTTGCCATTGTGTCGACATCTGCAATGATAGACAGCCCATAGCCATGTCCGCTCGCCAATGCCTAGAGGCTAAGTCATGGTAAACTCTTAATTTTAGTTCCGAACTATTTCGCCGAGGACAGGATATGGTACACACGATACGATATCATCACCTCGTCCTATGAGCATTTTACCTTGTGGGATCGCTGAAAAAGAAGTTAGGGGGTCATTTACTTTGAGACTTGTTGGGGGTTGTTGTTATGGTAAAGTACGTTTGGGTTGGTCGTTGATATTTACTGGGAAGGAATTTGTTGGATTGGTGCGTTGGTGCGTTGGTGCGTTGGGTTTTGTGGGGAGTGGGATTGTGTTGGATGATGGGGTGGTTGGGGAGGTTGGGGTGAGTGATGGGGAGTGACGAGGATGGGGGTGGTAGGTGGTAGGTAGTTGGTGGGAGTGGTGGGAGCGATGGGAGTGGTGGAGAGTGGTGGGAGTGATGGGAGTGGTGGAGAGTGACGGGGATGGGGGTGGGGGGTGGAGTGTGGAGGGGATGGGGGTGGGGGGTGGAGTGTGGAGGGGATTGGTCGTAGATGGTGGTGATGGGGGGTGGCATTTGTCAATAGTTTGTATATGTTCGCGATTTTATTTCTGTTCTTGGGTATGGGTATTGCATGTCGGGTATTGGTTGAGGGGAACTGTGCGCTGTTAGGTGGATTTGCATGTTTGTTGTGTGGGTGAAAATTGGGAATACGAGAACATGTGGGAGATATTGGTGATGGTCTCTGCTCGGAGATTTGGGAGGTGGATAAGGGGGTGAGAGGTGTGATGTTGGAGATGAGATATGTGATGAGTTTGGGAGGTTTTGTTCATCCAATCGGGATGGGAGCCTTGACGAGGGAGGAGAGGGGGGAATGGGGTGCGGGGGGTGTTTGTGGAGGTTTTGGATGGCTGGGATGTATGACAGGGTTGCTTCGAGGGTGAAACTGGAGATGGGTGGCTGGTATTAAGGATGTGGAATCATAGAGTTGTGCCTCGAAGGATTCAGCGTCTTCAATTTAAGGAAGAAGGGGGGAGTTCTTTCTCGGCCATTATGTTGTGTATTAACCGTTGGTTTGTGAAATAGAACATTCTGATCATCATAACCACATTACGATAGCCATTCCCAAACACAACAAAACTGCTTCTACGCACAATGCCCTGTGCTTGCTTTGAACTCCTCCTGTGAAAGCCTGCAACGTTGTGCTGTTCGCACTTCCGTTGATCCCACCTTCAGATCCGCTTTTTATAGAGCTACCAAGCCACTCTATAGTCGCCCTTACTGACGGGAACCCTGACGTGCTGCTCGAGGTGGTCTCGGCTGTCTCCAATAAAGTTGAAGTTGTTGTAAGATACACAGCGGTCGATAACGCAATATTACCTTGTTTCATGGAGGCCCCTGATTCTGCTAAGGAGAAGCCTGGTCGCGCACCTCCATCGAGAACCGTGCAGGACCATACCCCAAGATCAGGAAACATTGGTTTTAAAATATCTGAGTCATCAAATTCGTCAGATATGATTGCCTGATAAGTCAACCCCCTCGGATCTTGGATTGTGTTAAGGCCAGTTTGAATGCCTTCAGGAAGATAAGGATGTCACGGAAATGCGAAGCTTGGTGCTCTACTACTGAGAGGATCCTGAAATCCGTTGTCTGTTGAGAAGCAAGCTTGATGTGCTAAGCAGGTTGCTGATCCGCCGGTAACAGTCGGAAGAGTACCACAAAAGGAATAGGAAGACTTATAGTCGTTATAAGCAGTGGTTGGGTATGCTCTGAATGGCAGTCATGTTAGCAAGGTTTGAGATTGTGGTCAAATCTCACTAACACGGTTCGATATGTAGTGGAATTTCCAAAGCTTCCGGATACTGTAGCTATCGCTGTACCCGCCAGGTTGGTTTCAGCGTTGGTAATAGCGGTATACGATTCATAACCGATGTCTGTGTTGTATATGGTAGAAGTCCTCGTACTGTTTGTTTCCTTCTTAATGAAAACAAGATGTGTTTCTGCAATCAGAGTTGTGACATCTGGCATTGGGGACCAGGATACATGACGAAGGTTCGTTCTATGACGATAGCAATTGACAGGGCATCTCGTTATCAGTGACCCGGACGCTGCGTGTGTCAGTACGCTGCCAATCAACTACTTCGTGAGCTTAGGCGCAGCTTACCCGATTCAAGAGGCCATGAAGCACACGGGTATATCTCACAAGAAGCGCACAGGTAAGCGATAAGGTTAGCATTGCGAAAGGAGAAAAATGCTTGATTAGCGGTAAGGCAATGCATAAGAAAATCAGGAGGACTTGCGATGTGCAGGGTCTTGTTAGAGCAAAGGTTCAGAGGAAGACACAGTGAGAAGTCATGTCAAAATCATGGACAGAGAAAAAGAGAACAGACTAGGCATCCAACTGAAACGGAGGACAAATTATTTTGAAGTGCAGATGAGTGAAACACGGACTGCATGGACACGATCCCAATTCGACCTACATGGGAAGATTCGAAACGATACTTAGGAGCGATTAACGAGGCGGCGATGACCCAGATGTGGAGCTGAACTGAATATTGATAGGATCAATGAGATTGAATGTCAGAACCTTAGGCACTTTGCCTCGAAGCAAGAGCAGACTTGGATGTGTACATAGACATTCGCACACAAGGCGTTGTTCTCTCCCAATTTGAGCCTAGAATACCAATTTCAAGTAGAAGTCAAGACACGGGCTTCGAATGTTCGCGGAAAAGGTCAACGTGACATATTGACGAGAGCAGAGGCGAACGCCAAGGCCCTAATTACATAATATTTATCTGCCAAAAATAATTCGGACACTTGGGTAGGGACCTCGGTTAAAAGTGTCCGAATTATTTTGCTCACCGCGTGCCATGCACCCATGGCATGACCACGGACTACTACGTCCAACGAATAGCCCTTTCCGCGTAGGATCAAACCACACACTGTAAACGCACTTAGGAACCTGAGGTCTCCTCCGCTATATATAGCGACTACGCAAGCAGTCAGCCCCCTTAATGCATTCCCCTTTATACAACATATGTGTCGGCGCCGCCTGCCGAAACCCTGCATTGATGATATTTAGTCTTAAGCTCGTATGTAAACCCCTACTTCTTCGCAAACCAATCAATTCCTGACACCGAGTAGGCTAATCTAGGCCAATACGGATACATCGTCAACTGTAGAGTTCGGCGCCTGGTCCTGTCTTCTTGGGACCCAATCAAAAGAGATGCTTCGCATCTTCAATGGTGGCTATAAGAGGCATTCGGCTATATAAGCTCGAAGAGGTGTGGGGCCGCAGAAATCCATCTTGATGGTTGGGCCGACAAGGCTGGGGACCCATTGATAGAGGGTCTCTTGAGGTAGAAAGCTGAAGCCTGTGAGTTCTCCGTATAGCCTTCTAATTTGCAGTGATTTTGCACTTACGTCAGAGCGTGGGAACCGTGAATATCCCATATCCTGGCAGGGCACTCGTTTCAGGGGGTTTTACCGAGGTACAGCCGACACGAGTGCCCAAGCTGCCAGGATATGGCATAATAGAACAAATAGGTATTCCTAAGTGATTGCGGTCTGGAAGAGTCAACGCAGGTGCTTGCCCTGCTACATTCTTAATGCTCCACTATTGAATGCCGAACAACTTAGCTTTTTTAGCTGCTCGATAGGTCTGTGATGGCGGTCCATTTGGGTAATAATCTTTGCTTCCATAGTAGGTTCAAGAAAGAGAATATGGGGAGGGACAATGCAAATAACAGAACGTTGATTCCTTACAAAGAAAACTTACAACACAGTTTTATACTGAAAGAGGATCCATTGACCAAGAATAAAGACAAAGAAGGAAGGAACAACGCAATCTGCCCCAGTACTTATATAGGTACCATAATCACTGTCTTGCGGTCCTATTCCCCCAAAGCACATCACTAACACCGCCCCGATAAACGTAAACCAGAGACCTTCAAAACACCTACACATTCCCCTTTTTCAAACACAATCGAAACAGAGACCGCATCAAAATGGACGTCTACCAGAATAGCGGCGCTACCCATGGTCTATCCAAACGTCTATTTTCCGACGCCACTAAGGCTACTATGAAGAAAGGTTCGTTCATGATCCACGTCCGAACCCTGATACAGGCAAAAAGCCGTGTCTTCTGATAGCTAATTCTCTACCAGATGCTATCATCATTGGCGTCTTCATTGTATGTGTCCTCCTCCCACTAACACTCATAGTCCTCTGGATTCGCCGAAGAATTATGCGCCGCCGTGCAGAGAAGCAAGCTCAATGGTATGGAGAAGCTTGAGAGAGGTGCGCTATGTGCCCTAGTCCGTTTATAGGCATAGCTAGTAGTGGTTTAGCTGGAGATGCGAATTGATTGTTTGTATAGAAGTAGCCACGGTTAACATATGTAGTAGCCTCGGATGTTTAATTGGACATTGGATTGATCTTAGCTACACAGTATGATTATAAGCTGTTCCCAACAATAGTGCAATCCCTTTGATGGAAACTTAGTTATCGGAGTGCTGTAGCATGGTGTTATCCGAGGCGAATATCAGACGAGCCTAGCGGTCCTGACCTTTCTTGTCCCACGAACTTTTGCGTATCACTCATTATGGGTGGGCGCCTCCGGACTCTGTGAGGTTCGGACTGAATTTTGTATCAGAAGTTGGGTATCGTAAAAAGGAATGACGTTCGTAAGGGGCGACGAGAGAAAAAGACGCTGACACGCTAAACCACCGGAGACCGGACTTCATCGGCGCCGATGTCATGTATCTGTTCCATCCTTGTTTACTGACACGCCGCCTACATTCTTGCCATGATGGTCGACCACTGAGCTACCAGGTGTGCGCCGAGATATTTATTAGATATGGAAGGCCATCCGTAGTCGTCCTTGCTGCGTCGAAATCTGGAATCACTCGGCAATCATGGCTGGCATGGAGCAGCTCGAAATCCATAGCAGGGTATGCTTAATACGGCAAATTGATGAGATTGACTAACAGGTTGTGAAAGGCTTACCTAGTCCGTTATGTCAACGTCAAAGCCAAGTGCACCATTTCTTGGAGTATCAGGCCGGAAAAGAAGTCTATTAATTTCGGAATATTCAAACACCCTGGCTCGGGTCTTGGTCAGACACCGAACCTGCCATCGGCTACTTTCGAAGTACCGCCTACACCAGGTCTCCAGCCGGACGACACAATACAAGACTTACAGTCCGCAAGAAATGCATCGTCGATCGCGATTGAGAAATTGAAGAGCACGGGATTGAAACTGATATTATGGCACGGGACATGTCCGGCCAACAAAGTCACAAGTGGAACATATGATGTGCCTAACGACGAAGGAGGAAATTACGCCTTGGTCTTTGATAATACATTCGCTAAATCTTTTGCCAAATCAGCCACATTTGTGTTGTTAACATATCCCACGGAATCCCCTCCCCATTCTAATCATCATAATCATCATATACACGGAGTTTCATTTGAAAGTACAACATGTCTCAGGGACCCCTCAGATGCAAGGAAACCGCCATTGAAGAGCCCGTCATCGGATACTGTTCAGCAAGTTGGTATTGCCACCGCAGAAAATCGAGGATTCGACGATGTGAAAGGCAATGCGGAAGGAGGGGGCGAATGTGTTGAGGGTGCAAACTTCTTCACAGGTACATTGCATAAAAGACGACGAAAGAAGCACCAGGGTTGGGCCAGGAGGTTTTTTTCTCTTGACTATACCTCGTCCACTCTGTCGTACTATCAGAAGAGGAACAGTCGAGCAGTCAGGGGTGCGATACCTTTGTCTTTGGCTGCTATTGGTGCGAACGCCAAGACACGGCAAATCAGCATCGACTCCGGAGCTGAGGTTTGGCATCTCAAAGCCGCAAGTCAGAAGGAGTTCCAGGCCTGGAAGAACGCCCTAGAACTTGCGCGGACTGCCACAAGTCCTACTACATCAGTCACTCCAAGCAGGCTAGATTTACGAGGCAGAAGGATTTCTACGGCACCCATGAACCGTGATGAAGAAAGTGGATGGGACAAGGTTGAGGAACTCTCGAACCGGCTTAAGGTGTCACGAGATGCAGCAAAACTATTGGCTAAGGACACGGACCCCAGATACTTGTCCTTGGACCCTCCACAACCGCCCACAAGAGTCGAATCGAATCCCACATCTGCCACATCTAGTACTTCAGAAAGCCCTTCAGAGCCGAGCATAAATGGTGGATACTTCAATGGGGCTGAGCGGAAGCCTTTCTGGAAACGCAAACCAAGTAGTGATGCTAGACAGATGCCCGGGATGTTCAGAAGCGTCTCCGCGACGCCTTCGACGAAGACTCTGGCAACAGTACCCCCAACCCCGATCAGTGCAACGTCCTTCGTCAAGGAGGGCAGACCCTTGCAGAGTTATCCAGAAGATCCCGAGGAAGGAAGCGTGCACAGTCGTTGTATGTCTCTATTGAGGGACTTGGACTCTATTGCCGCGGATATGGTTTTGCTCATTGCCGAAAGCAAAGAGCGCCGCACTCCCATGAGACCTTTCCCCACATCACGTCACAGTATTGACACACAAGGATCCGTCGACGAATTCTTTGACGCGGAGGGAACGAACGAATCGCAATTATTAGCTATCTACCATGAATCTGACGATGATGGTGACGAGGAAGATCACGGATTTGCTAGCGATGCAGACTCTTCGGCTAGCGAGGTCGAACAACCCAGCCGTCTGAGCGGACACGAGTCACACCATCAACTGATAAATCCTCTGTTCCCCCCGAAACCGAGGTCTCTGTTACCCCTACCAGCAGAACACATCAAGAGGAGAAATACAGTAACCCCTCCTACTGCATTTCCACCAAGCATCATTGGCCACCTACGGAAAAATGTAGGCAAAGATCTCTCCTCCATCTCAATGCCTGTGTCGTCAAATGAGCCTATCTCGCTTCTCCAACGAGTCTCGGAAATCCTAGAATACTCCACTCTGTTGGACAACGCCACATCAAAAAGTAAATCGAGCACAGAGCGTCTTGTTTATGTCACTGCCTTTGCTATATCCAATCTCTCCAGCGCTCGCGTGAAAGAGCGCGCTATCCGCAAACCCTTCAACCCCATGCTCGGCGAAACTTTCGAGCTTGTGCGTGAGGACAAAGGCTTTCGCTTCGTGGCCGAAAAGATCTTGCACCGTCCTGTTCGCCTAGCTTGCCAAGCTGAAAGCGAATCCTGGACGCTCGCGCAGTCACCCTTGCCCACGCAGAAATTCTGGGGGAAATCTGCAGAACTGACCACAGAAGGCAAAGTGAGGATCACCTTGCATTCCTCGGGGGAGCATTTCAGCTGGACCCCAGCAACGAGCTTTCTCCGCAACATCATCGCGGGTGAAAAGTACGTAGAGCCTGTGGGTACCATGACTGTTGTCAACGAGACCACCGGTGAGAAAGCCATCGTTACATTCAAAGCCAAAGGAATGTTTTCAGGTCGAAGTGAGGATGTAGAAGTTGAAGTTGTTGACGCCTACGGTGACAAGCTGAGCCTGGGACTGGTTGGCAAATGGACTTCATCCCTGACGATCACTGAACATGGTCAACCAAGGAGCAATGAAAGCCCCATATGGACTGCCGACCCTCTAGTCCCTGACGCTGCGAAACGCTACGGCTTCACCACCTTCGCGTCTTCCCTCAATGAGGTCACCCCGCTTGAAAAAGACAGATTACCGCCTACAGATAGCCGCTTACGTCCTGATCAGCGGGCTGCCGAGGACGGCAATCTTGATCAAGCTGAAAAGCTGAAGACGGAGCTAGAAGAAGGACAGCGGGAACGGAGGAAGGTCATGGAAGAGGAGGGGGTGTCGTGGATTCCGAAATGGTTTCAGAAAGTTGAAGGCGGCGATGGTGGCGAAGAGGTCTGGGTTGCGAAGGGAGGGAAGGATAGCTACTGGGAGAAGCGCAAGGAGGGGAAGTGGGAAGGCGTCGAGAGAATCTTCGATGTCGATGCTAGTGGATGAGAGGGACAATTTACCTGAGTGAAGTGGGCAATGCATATGTTTCCACGCGGACAGGCGGTAATCTCGAATATCATACTTCGATTATCTACCTCCGGTCAACGGTTTACAGGAAGTTATGGGATGGTAAGCGGCGACGCTTATACTGTCCGTCAGTAAGAATAGTCCGAAACTGGCTTTGAACAGCAGAGAACCATCAGTGCTTTGATATACTATTTAGCTCCTTGATTCTCCACCAAAGCACCCAGCTTCGCTCTCTAACGAACGCATCACTGAACGTTACTTTTTTGAGACCCGATCTCTCGAACATCGGGATAGAAGTATTGAATGAATTATGGGGCTCTGTACGCGAGTTTGAAAAGAGGAGGCAGTTGGACTCCAGGATCCCTCAAGCCACTCCAGACAGGTCGAGGTCGCACAGTCATATTCCGTCCACCATCCCTGCAGCCTCAATAACTACTATTGAATTCCAGGAATCCATTTATTGCTGTACCCTTGACGATGCGAGATGAATGATTACTGTATACACGTCCGACTATATCGTCGTCAAAATCCCTGGGCCCCTTGATCAGTTGGAGAACAGAGCCAGTCCAGGAGAAATAATTGGGGCCGGCGGAATGGAAATATTAAGGCGGAAAGATGATTAGCATGATAGCCCAGATCATACGAGTAACGATCTAAGAGTTCTTTTATGATTGTAAATAGGGTTGGGAAACATGTGTTGGGACCCAGGATGCGTCCCAGCGGCGACGAGGTCACTTGGGAGAGTTGTGAGTATTCGCTAATGTTAGAGGTTTAGAGTGGTGCAACGACTGAAATTGGTTGCACCGCTTTGAAACTCAACACTCATTTGAGGGTATGGAACTGCAGAAGATGAATTCTGAAATTGCAAGTTGCTAGAGATTTCGTAAATAGTGCGTTATTAATTGTGGGATATTAGGTGCATGGTCCAATATCATGACATGTGTTCATTTGGGGTGAATCTCTTGACTGGCGTCCTAGTACTTGGATATCACGACGTGCGTAGTAATGACCAAACAATCGACTGGAATTATGTTTGGCAGACCAGCATAGCGAAACATTGACGTACGCAGAAAGGACACAACAAAGGCCATACGAATAATATGGACATATCTAGCTGTCTCAGATGGCGAGGCATATATTGCCACATACATCTTCGCCTCTCTGGACCATGGAATCTGCATGCGGTGCTGCCCATCATTATTTTTAAGGTGCGAGTTCAAGCCTGCAATTGAGAAGGATCAGTCAAGACATACTTTACACCCAGAGCTACGTCCGAAATCTCTGTATATAGAAAGAACAAACACTCGAGTATCTAACCCTTCCACACTTTAAGGATCCTCGTCAAGCATCAGAAGATACTGACCCATATTTCAAGATCCGCCGGCAACAGAAGAGCATACTCGAATAGGTCCTGCACCCCAATGCGACGAGCAATCCGAGAACAGGTGCAAAGGCGGAATAGACGATGGCGTGAGCTGGGGGCAAGGCGTCGAGCAGCAAATCCGCAGGAGCAGTCAAACTTTCAAGAAACCCTCAGGTCATTACGGAGAGAGGGACGAGAGCTGCGAAGTGAAGGTGGCGAACTTGATACGAATCCCGATGAAGAACCGCCGCGTCCACCAACCAGTCGTTCAGCGCCAGAACATCGCTCTGATAGAGTACCAGAACAGGATCGCCGTCATGAAGGGGACCCCAACGAGGGACCTACCAATCCCAATTCCAAGAGTCACGCACCTTCTGACCGCTCTGGTAGCGCAGAAGGTTCCTCTGGGCCCTTCGGAAAATCCACCACCATCAGACCCTCCTTCCTACCAATCCGGTGCTCCATCATATCACACCAACGCAAGTACGGCAACTAATCTGCCGACTTACGTTGAACAGCCTACCCTGCAGCAACGGCTTGACATGCAAGAAGCGCGTCGCAGGCGAGACGACCCATTTAACCGACAATTCGGTATACTGCCCCGCCGCTGAGGTCAATGAGGCCCATGATGGATGAGTGGAGACAATGAAAACGACATCCGTATTGAGAATTGCAGGCGTGTTCGTTTGTGTAGTATATAGAACTAGCATTGGAGAATACGGCAAATTTTGATTAGATTGAGCATCCCAAACGGCGTGGCGCACACAAGGGATGATACACTGGCATAGCTAAGGCGCACGTGATCGATCGCATGGATAATAGAACAGGCGCAAAACATTTCTTGCAACATGCTCAGGAGGTGTAGCACGTTGTGGACCTGATCCACATTGCGAGTGCAAGGACAGTGTAACAATGTACCCATCACCAGAAGTATCCAGAACCTGGGGTGACTCCTAAGACATGTTTCAGCGTGTTGGAGTTCGTCTATACTAGGGAAGGACCCAGAATTCATTTGCCATAGTCACTCGCATCCTGCCAGCGTTGTAAGAGCTGTTGCCTGTAACTCCAAGAGTGTTGCCACGTTTAGAAGTGTTGACGGGATATTGCTATACGGACGCGGTTCAAATGCGTTGCTACAATCAATGAGATTCGATTTCGTCTAAGAAGGAGTATGCACGGATTGATACGAAGCAGGAAGCTAAAAACGTGTAGGCTATGATGATGGGCAAAGGTACTTTCAGGTAGGATACCGCATCTGGAAACTAACGGCCAATAGGACGAACGGTATTACTGAATTAGACCACCCACACCCTAAATATGTCAGAGTATGATGGAGTATGTTGTAGCTAAAGTACTTTAAGCGAAAGGCGCGCGGCCGGCTGCCGCGGCTAGAGCGCCAAGGCTTCGCCTAGGTACGGCAAAGTACTTACTTATCGCCCGCCAAGCCCGCTGTCGATTTTGAGCCGGTTACTTTAGAGACACTCCATATATAGCCATCGCCACCGGCGATGATCATAAGTGGAAACCCTCGCTTCATCGCATTGATATTTTGTTCTCAGTGACTATGATATTCTTCGTCGAAGCTGGTGATGATTGTCCACCTGGCAGCGGTTCTATGTGCCGCTGCAATATGGTATCCAAGATATATATATGATCGCGCAGGCACACAGGAGGACTTGAGATGGGTCGTTTCCTTCTGCTACGCATTGACCCCGTGGTCCAACCATAAGACCTATATTTTCGGTGTCTGCTGCTTGGTTTTCCTTTACTACAGACGTCAGCGGCAGCAACGGAATAGGAACGCCACTGGAGCCGAAATTCGGAACTTAGTGAGGGCGTCCAACCACGGCCTTTCTCGCAATATATCTGACTACAACGATGCATGGAGCATGATGAAGCCTGTCATTTTTCCCTGTCGGACATCCCATACACGTCTTTTCCCGAAAAAGCATTCGTTCTCCTATTCATATCTTTTCGTTGGTATACCCGTCGGCTGGCGCGGGTATATCAGTACCGTGCTATCTGCAGATCTCAAGACTTTGCGTGTCCAGCCAGGAAATGGCTGGTTCGATGTCGATTCCGCTGATTATCTCTCTCGTGGAGAGAATCCGCATGGCCTACAGGGCAAGCTAGACGAATATCTGGAGTCACAAGTATGTTATATCGAGATCAATACACATTAAAGTGCTCAATGTTTGAGTAGAACGAGAAATCAGAGGATTATCCTCATGCATATCTCGTCACTGCGCCTAGGTTTCTGGGCTACTCCTTCAACCCAGTGTCATTCTGGTATCTTTACAATGAGAAGAAGGAGCTCAAAGCCATGATTCTGGAAGTTAACAACACCTTTGACGAGAAGCGAATGTATTTTCTCAAGCAGGGAGGCTCAAGCGAATCCGTAGCCGACCAAGACACTATTGCAAGTCAGGAAGCAAGAACGACGGTTAACGAAAAGGACGAACCGCCTCCTCCAGATGAAAAGATCGCTAGCAGGTTCTCAGCAGCTTGGCAGAAAGATTTCCACGTCTCTCCCTTCAATTCTCGAAAAGGTGGCTACACACTTTCAGCGACGGACCCTGTCGCCTCTCATCAAGCCAGTAGTGATCTCAAGTCCAGCCACGGACACGTCAACAACACCATCACCCTCAGCTCCTCGAAAAACCATCCAAAACTCATCGCCCGCGTCTTCTCGACCGCCGATAGTATCGACCCATACAGCCTCACAAGGTGGCAAACACTCACATTCATCCTCTCATGGTGGTGGGTCGGCTTCGTGACCTTCCCACGCATAGTGCGAGAAGCGGGCAAACTCTTCTTCGTCCGCAAACTACACGTATGGTTCAGGCCAGAGGTACTCAAAGACAGTATCGGAAGAAACGAAACCAAAGACGAAAGGTACATACCCTTATCCCAACCCAATCAAGCCACCTATACTAACCAACCCAAACACTAGAGCCATCGCAGAAATCTTCATTCCCTACCTCAAAACCCTCACCGAAGACTCCAACCTCCCAACCCCCCTCACCTTCACCTCCACCATCACCACCCTACCACCCACAGAAACCTTCACCCCTCACTCCCTACAACCCACCCCACCACCAACCCCCCTAATATTAAAACCCACCACACCCCTCTTCTACGCCCTCCTCGCCCGCCAAAGCGACCTCCATGCCTTCCTCAAAACGACTCTCGCAAACCAAGACCAAGATCCCAAAAAAACTCTCTTCTACACCTCCGATCCCAATCTCCTCCTCCAGCTCTTTTCCAACCGCCAAAAGGCTCAGCGGAAAGAGATCTCACCAGCTCACCTATCACGACCTGAATTATTCCGATGGGGTATCGTCCATCGCCTTCGCAAAAACCACTCGTCACCACTCGACAACTTCGCCATGGCTTTACCCAAAGATCATGCGCAAAAAGTACGTGCATACCGCATAGCAACGCTTAAATTGCTTGTGAGCGATTATCTGGCTTTTGGTACACCAGTGGTAATAGATGCGGCGCTCTTTGTTTTCAAAATGTGGCTTTGCTATTTATGCGCGCACTCTTTGGATAATGTCTTTGGGTTGCGAGAACGATTTGATCAGCCGGGCCTTTACGTACTTGCTAAGTTTGTATTGAGTTGTGTGGGTCTGCTTTTGTGGGCTGGTGTTGGGGCATTGTTATGAGTTCACGAAAATAGGATATTTGATTGTGTGTGGATATAAGTCGCGACATCGTTCAAATGTGAGATTCATTACTGTCAGTATGAACTTTTCGTTCCATAATCCGATCATGTCATGCGAAGGATGATTTCATATCCAATCGTCACGCTATGCTATATTCCAACATGCAAAGGCGTCAGTACTGCTCGAATTTCCAAAACAATGATGCTATAAAAAACCAATCATCCCATAAATTCACATGACTGATCACAATCGCTCAGCAAACGTCCCGATCCTCCTACCCAGCTCATCTCTTCCAATTCCCAAGCCCCTAATCGTCACACCAACCATCTTTCCCATCTCCCTCACACCAACCCACTCCGGCAAAACCTCCGCCAACAGCCTCACACATCTAATCGCCTCCTCTTTCCCAATCGGATTCCGCAACGACATCTGCAAATGCTGCACAACCGTCGGCATCGTAAACGACGCATGAGCCACTCGAGACCTTGCCACCTCAGCACTCACATCGTCGTCACAATGCTTCTTTGAGGATACAGCTAAGCTGTCTAGGACTGGTGCGATCTCGGGTAAGCGTTGCAAAGCTGATTTCCGGGCTAGGACTTTTGTAGATGGAGGACGGGGAAGGGTCGATTGCTGGAATTGCTTGGCTTTTAGCCGGGAGAATAGATCGGTTGATCGAGTGTCTGTGTGCTTTCCTTCTCGGCGGTGTGGGGGGATGCTGTTCGCGGTTGTTGTTTGCAGTGGTGCTTGTTGGGCTCGGATGGCGCCGGCTTTTAGGTCTTCGAGGCGGCGCTGGCCTTTTAGGAGGAGAGGGGCGATTTTGGAGAGGGAGGTACAGGGTGTGATGGGTGCGAGATCGAGGGAGGAGAGGAATGTGGTTGGAGATAGGCTTGAAGGCTGCATGGTTTCGTAGGACGTCCATCGTTTTTCAAGGTTTTGGATAAACGTTGAGATCAGAGCTTCCTCATTCAGTGGTCGTCTTTGGGCTTTCTGCGAGAGGTGAGAAGATGTGATTTCGACGCAGATCTTGCCATGACCATAGTCTGTCAGATATAGCGGACCAGCTTTATCCAATCCGTCTAGGGTTGCATCTCGCTCAAGCGCCAATATCCGCCTGATGTCATCCACCGTCGTTTTCCGTTTCCCCCATGCTCGTTCGATGCCAGGTGTAAGGTTGCGTAGGTCTGCCGGGGTCATGTATCCATTGTGGGCGTAGTGAAAGGACAATACGGTGAGGAATGATGAATGTAATCTTATGAGGTCTTGTAGCTCATCTGGTAAACTCAAGGTGTTCTCCTTGCTTGAATAACAGCTGTCCGTAGATACCGGAGAAGGTGGTGTCTCTTGAGATGTTGCAAGTGGCGAAGGGGCTGTCAAGGATGGTGAAGAGGATGGTGAGGAGGATGGGAGTGCAAGGGCCTCAAGAAGAGAGCGTGCACCTTTCGTTGGTGTTTCGATTTCATGTTGTCGCAAACGAACTTTTTTGTGCGGTGTCGTGACGTTTGGAGGAGGCTGGAGATCAGCTGTACGTGATGCACTTTTACTATCATCATCGACCAATGCCCTGCCATCATTTGCCTTTCGTGACTTCCCACCATTGTCCAAATCGCCCGATAGTTCTTGCTCTGGCGCTTGATCTTCTGCAGAGTCAAACTTTCGCTTCTTGCCACTCAAGGATTTGGAGACACTTGCTAAGGGAATCTCTATTGAGGCTTCCTTCTTTCCTATGGCGCTTTGTCCGCGTGCTTGGACTTGCGACTTTGAGATCTTGCCAAACGCCTGGATGCCCTTTTGCGAGGTAGGAGTGCCCGAATTGCGGGTAGTAGCTGCCATCGTATTTCTTCTCTTCACAGCTGGAGTCATTGCAGCTTCCCTGACCATATGTTCCTACTACTTTGACTGGAAGCTGCAGATTAGGAAGGTGTAACGCGATCTAGAACTACGACGCGTCTGACACGCGACGTGCCAAGGCGCGTGTACCACAAGAGCTTTCCCGATTCAGATGCAATATCGTGGCTTCTGTTTTCCACCACAATGATCAATATTATTTGGGGCTCGATAGCACAAGAAAGCAGGCCACGCATGGTTCGACTTCTTTCTGGTACCGAGGCTCTTGGGCCTCACTGTCAGACAATTATGGGTAGCACTGCTACACACATGACTCGATCTACACCCAGAGACTTTCTATGGGATTCTTGATGCGGCAGCTGCGAAGGCCGTTACAGTACGGCATCTCGGGGACCACTCTCAATGAGCATGAAAGACTGTGTGCAGGTTCAAAACTCTATCAGTATAGTGCCTCGAATGGTCACATTATGCCATGATACTTATCACTCCACATCTACAATTGTCTTGGATCTCACTTCAGGGCCGTGGCTCCTTTCTCCCTCTACTTCGAGCTCGAATTCTATACGTACTTGAAGAACTACTATACGTTTTACTTAAATCTTTCTACTACCTTGATCTCCAATTGGGAAGTCACAACAATAGCAGCTGTCTCCGTGTTTCTATGCAGTCACGTGAATGATTCCTTGTTCCATCGGCCTGTCTTCGTCACATCTGGTATCGTTGTGATTTGTTCATGTATCTGGAGAGGCCAAAGTCTATTCTATAGACGTCCCCTAGTAGCTAGATCATTCAAGCGTTCCTGTCGTTACTGCTACGCACCTTGCTATTGGGAGGGGGATCAATCGGTCACGGTCAAACTGGCAATGATTTCAAAGGTCAACAGGCTAAGATTGGGGAATCTTGCAGAAATTTATGGGGGTTGCTAGAGCTGCAGAAATAGCGGTGGTGGAAATGAGGCCTTGCGGGGGCAGGAAGCCATGCAGAGGCCGACGTGACGGGCTCAGTCTGTGCGGGAGCTAGATCAGTGATGGTCGTATGTTGATCGCAAAAGAAGCCATGAAGCTGACAAATTCCAGCTGGCGGTATTCCTGTTTTGTCGCCAGGTTTTGAATTACTCTAGGAGAGCGAAGCAATCGTGGACGGAGCCTGAGTGGAGACGTAAATGTAAACGTTGGAAAAGAGAAGGGGAAACGCAAGCATGGTGTTGTACATGCAGCTTTAGCGGTTGCGACTGCTGAACGAAGCCTCAGCTTCGACCCTACCATGTGACACTTGCGCGAATCGCCGTACTTTGGTAAGAGTCATTCTTGACCACAAGCTCTTTCCTTCGCAGAGGCCGCCAGCACAACCCCGTTTCGAATACTTCTTTATCGGTCTAGGCGTTACACGCCGGCTTCTAGATTATCAATACCGTCAATGCAACATATAATCTCAGACATTCTTCAGAATCAGATTAGCAGGTGACAACATGGCACACGTTCAATACTATCCACCAGAACACCGCACCTTGGCTACTTTAGTTAGTATAGTCCGGGAAGTGAAGTTTAGCCTTGAATTACGTCGAGTTGAGATGCAGTGGGACCACAAAATACTGGAACTCAAACAAACTGAACTCGCCGTGGGGCATCACAATGACACAGATCTCCTTAGCGAGATCTTGCAAACGATTCGTCGTATACGCGAACACTACGGTCCAAACAATGCAACTCTCCCACTTGTTCCCTTGCAAACTTTCAAAGCCCGGAAGGAAAGGGAGCTCAGAGGCTACGAAGAAGAGATGTACCGAACGGTTTGGCAGAAGCTACAAGAGTTCCGCCCCCAAAGTACGTATGTACTCTTCTTGTAACTCAGACAGAGCTAATAATAGCCAAGTGCGGGATATTACTGCCTCCATCGAAGAGACGCGGCCCTTGTTGTCCGATCTGAGAGCGAAGCTGGTAGCCAGGAGCCGCGCAAACCTCCCATTTCCTTGAGATACTTCAATCCTGTACGGGCAGAGAGTGCGGTTTGGGAACACGGCAGAGCTAGATAATCAAGTATCCGACACTAGCTCAGATCCACGAGAAGGGCTCGTAAGGAGATCATCGAGGCGTATACCGCCATTGGGGAAAAGGCTTACATCACATTCCATCAAATTTTCTACCCTTATTTTGTACAGCAACGATACATCGATGATACCTTCCCTCAAGACTCATGGCTATGCAAAGGAGTAGCAAAATGAAAGGCAGCAGGCAGTTGTGATCAAGACTGGGTAATCAAATCCAACGTTTGACACAAGAACTCCATGGTGTATTGCAAGCATTCTGTACTACTCAGTGCATCTTAGCAAGCACCTTTTCAAGAACAGTCCTTCGTGGAAAGGAAGACGACCACTTCCACGGACGGACCACACATCACAAGCTTAACTTGATGGAATGAAACATGTCACCCATTAGGGGCTTTCACCTTCTAAGTACCACGATTCGTTGCTTTTACAACATGTGCGATTGTCGTCGCCGACTGAAGTTTGGTTTATGACTATGTGGGTCTCTTATTGCAAGGAGGTTATATTATATTGCGAGTCTCAAAGCAAGCGTTAACAAGCTCGAAAGCCTGTAGTCCACCTACACCAATATTCTGCCAACCTGAGACGAAAACACCTTTCCGTGCCGTTTCTACGAAAGACATTGCCGTTCTTATGCATAAAAAGGGTAAAACATTCCCCCGCGCCTCATTCCGACCGAGGGAAGCTAAAGCTGTGTTGAATAACAGCAGCAGCGAATACTAGCTTCACGGCATACTTGTGATTTTATATAGTACAGCATGCATACAGTGAGCCACACTTGTGCACATTGCTTTGCTATGGAAATGATATGCACTATCATATGTTCTAGAATATCAGGAGTTGCGGAACAGCATCTTCTGACGTAAATGCCACCTTTCGGACTATGGGGAGGGGTATAAGGTGATAGATATAATACTTGCTCATACTCTTGTACTTAAAAACACGGCAGCCAAGGTCTCGAGATAGATAAACACCACAGCATCATAATTATTTCCCAACGACTGATCATCAAGTGCTCCGCTCGGTGCTTATCCAAAGACTGACGAGGCAATCACCAGGTCACATAGACCTATTCCAAGGTATGTTCTTTGAGAATTTCAATAACGAGCTTCTACTCACAGTATCGGATATATGTGGCCTGTGTGAGTTATGCCATATAGGGAGTGGGAGTGAGTTTGTTGGGAGTGAATTAACCTTGTGTTGGGGAAGGCTAGCAGAGACGCTGACATGGAAAGATTTTGAGCAGAGCGACTGTGTGGAGAGGAAGTGGAAGGGGAGGGAGGGTGCGTGGAGCTTTGCGAAGAGTGAAGGGGTGGTGTTGTTGTGGTGCCGTGGAGGTGGTGGATTGAGGTCATACAGTTGTTATCTTTTACCATTGCCTGTCCTTCTGGGAGATCGTCGCTTTTATGACGAGGGCGAAGCTTTGGGGATGGTTTTTCCAATGGCAGTATTTACAAGGAAGTCGTGCCGCTATGCTTAGATGAATCCCATGGTATCATTCTCCCCCCCAAGAGCGCCGTTGTTGAAGACGCTCTTGCCCCCGTATCATCCATCATTATTGTTGATGCACATGTTGAAAATTGGTCCTGAGATTTGCTAACATTTAGAATAATCCATCGATCTCGCCCGTCTCTGGGTCAACGTCGACGTTGAGGTAGCCGGGCGCGGTGGGAAGACCAGGGATCGTCTGGATGTCGGCGGCTAGAGCGTATCTGATCTCATTAGTACGTTCTCCGAATCATAACAATTGACATCACACTCACAGATACCCTGCTCCCACCGCCAACCGGACGTCCCTGATCGGCACTGTGAACCCCGTCGGTGCACCCTTCAATGCCGGATCGTGGCTCAGCGAGTATTGTGTTTTCGCGATGCAGATGGGCAGATTCCCAAAGCCTTGCTTCTCGTAGGCATCGACCTTCTTCTGTGCCAGTTCGCTGAACTCGACTTTTTCGGCTCCATACATGATCTTTCCAATCCTCTCAATTCGGTCTTGAACATTGCCTTCCAGGCTATATAGTAGCTTAAAGTCTTTCTCCAGAGCGCTCGCCTTTATGACACCCTTTGCCAGATCCACGGCACCTTTGCCTCCTTCGGCCCAATGATTGGCTGGGATTGCATCGACTGCGCCAGCTGCAAGAGCTTCTTCTTTCACAACGGCGATCTCGGCTTCCGTATCTGTTTCGAATTTGTTGATGGCTACGACGACGGGAATGCCATAATATCTTGCGTTCTCGACGTGTTTCTTCAGGTTTACACATCCTTTCCTGAGTATGTCGACATTTTCGGTGCGGTAGATCTCATGCAAGGCACCTCCTGGAGTGATCTCAGGCCCACCACCATGCACCTTGAGCGCTCTGACGGTGGCCACAACTATAACTACGTCTGGCACCAGACCTGAAGAACGGCATTTGATGTTGAAGAAGCGCTCGCCTCCCATTGTGAAATCGAAGCCCGCTTCCGTTACCACAAAACCTGTCTTCTGCTCATGGTCTTCGTCGTCTTCGGTTCCGGCTAGCTTCAATGCCAGCTTGTCTGCCAGCACAGAACTGGCACCAATGCTGATGTTGGCGAACGGTCCTGCGTGTACGAATACTGGAGTGCCCTCCAATGTCTGCATGAGATTTGGCTTGATGGCATCTTTCATCAATGCGGTGAGAGCTCCTCTTGCTCCAATGTCGTCGCATGTGACCGGGTCGCCGCCTCTTGAAGTAGCAACAACCATGCGACCTAATCTCTCTCGCATGTCTCCGAGATCATTGCTTAGAGCGAGGATTGCCATGCATTCACTGGCCACCGAGATGTCAAACCCCGTTTCTCGCGAAGTGCCTTTCTCCGTTGGTGCATTTCCTACAGTAATTCCTCTTAGATGGCGGTCGTTCACGTCCAGCACTCTTCTCCAGGTGATGGTGTCTGGGTCTATGTCTAATCTTGCGAATCTAGTTATCTCTTCTGGTGTTAGGTCACCCGGATCTGTCTTCTCGATACCGACTTTCTTCAGCCGTCGCTGCATCACTGGTTGGAATTCTCGTTTTCCCTTCTTTGCAGGAACAAGCCGCTTATACAATGCCCCATCCTTCTGTGTGGACTCATGAAACATCCTTGTTTCAATAGCTGCAGCAAGCAGATTGTTGGCTGCTGTTACAGCATGGATGTCACCAGTCAAATGTAGATTGAATTCATCCATAGGGATTACTTGACTATAGCCACCGCCAGCAGCACCACCTTTGATACCGAATGTCGGACCTTGACTAGGCTGCCTTACGTTAGCAAACGCAATCCTGTCAAGGTGACCAGCAAGTGCCTGCGTTACGCCTACTGTAGTAGTAGACTTGCCTTCGCCCAGTGGGGTTGGGGTAATACCAGTAACCAGAACGTATCGACCGTTCCGGCGATGACCCAGTCGTTGTAATAAAGTAAGATCAACCTTAGCCTTTGAAGCACCGTACGGCTCAAGCTCGTGCGGTGCTATGCCAATTTCCTTCGCCACGGTGGTTATTGGCTTTGGTCGTTGTGCTCTTGATACAGCAATATCTGATGGGACAGGGTTGATAAGCTTGAGAGGCAGGGGCTTGATATGGCGAGTCTTTTGTCTCTCAAAATATGTGGTGGCAGCATCTGCGACATTCTGGATGAGCATGGCAACCGTCATTGGACCAACACCTCCTGGTACTGGACTGATCTTCGACGCAACCGCAGCAGCAGAGGCGTAATCTACATCGCCCACCAGCCTCTGACCACTCTTCTTCGACTCGTCTGGTATGAAATTCGTGCCGACATCAATTACTACAGCTCCTGGCTTCAACCAATCACCTTTGACGAATTCTGGCTTGCCAATGGCAGCAACAAGCACATCTGCTTGTTTGATATGGTGCTTTAGATCCTGTGTCCGCGAATGGCATACGGTCACTGTCGCATCGGCGTTTCTCAGAAGTGCGCTGACTGGGCTGCCCACAATGTCACTACGCCCAAGAACAACGGCGTTCTTGCCCTTCAGCGCTACTCCAGCCTCCTTCAGCATCACCATCACTCCTTTCGGTGTACACGGTGTGAACAGTGGGTGTCCTCCACGTTTTGACAGCTCCCCAATATTGCTTACTCCGAATCCATCTACGTCCTTCTCCTCGGCCACAGCAGAGGTGATTGCATGTTCTGCGATATGTTTGGGGACGGGGAGCTGTACGAGGATGCCGTGTATTGAGGGGTCGTTATTGAATTCGGTGATGTGCTGTAGCAGCTCTGGTTCGGTAATCGACTCTGGGTAAGTCACCAAATTACAGATTATGTTAGCCTCTTCGGCAGCCTTCAGCTTCATGCGGACATATGTAGACGAATCTGAGCGGTCTCCCACTTGTACAATGGTCAGCGAAGGCTTGTAACGAGGATTCGTCTTTTGTGTCTTTTTGATCTCAGCATTGATTCGATCCTGTATCGTATTTGCAATGGCCTTGCCATCAATCTTCTCTGCCGCCATCCTGCTAGCACTGCTGGATAACTGTTCGGTGCCCAATACCCGGGGTATCTCAATTGTCGCGCCGAGAGATTTTTGCCGTGGGGAATCTTTGCAATTGCAAATGGTGGACCGGGTGAGTGCGAAAGAGCCAGCGGCCCGTGAAGTAGGCAGGCACCGAAACGCTGCTTGGATATAGCTGTGTCGATGACTCGTAATTGAAGGAGTAGTCGCAGTGCGGAGAAGTGCAAATTGAGTGACGTGTGGCGCGATCCTTTCCCTTCTCAATTGGGCGATGGCTCCAGATTTTGGAATTGTGCGAAGGAGCACCATATGGTCTCAAAATGCGCGATGTTCTCGACGTCAACACTGACAGCTACTGAAAGTAAAGATTGTCTCTCCGCAGCTCCCAGAGCTGCGCTGTAAAGAAGTATAAAACCCACAGTTTCTGCTCGGCCATAAATAGGCCTTGCAGAAATAAATCCTCAAGCCCTAATTACCTGCCCTAGAGGGACCGTTTAGGCTTCGCAAATAAGGTTCTCTAGCCGCAACAACGCCAAAACGTTCCCACGACTAAATGACTCTGAAGAGAGATGCGATAAACTGTCACTGACTGTCCTTTCCTTTCCTTTCCCACATATTCCGCAAACATGAGGCCAATATTACTGCAAGGCCACGTAAACCCCCCATGGTTCTTTGTCACTTAAGCTTCTACTAACACCTCTGCTATTGTAGGAACGGTCCTTGACCCAAATTAAGTGAGCCACACGCAAAAGGCATATATTTCAAAGTCCTCTGACGCTTGAGAAAGATACACAAAAGACGGCGATATTTTGTTCTCCTGTGCAAAAGATCAAGTAATCTGCGCCTGGTACTCCGCCAATGGGGAACGCCTGGGCACCTACCACGGCCACCAAGGTGCCCTCTGGACCATCGATGTCGACCCAACCACCACCCTTATGGCCTCCGGCGCCGCAGATAACACAGTGCGCTTATGGGATGTACGGACGGGCAAATGTGTAAAAGTGTGGGATTTCAATACTGCGGTGAAGAGGGTAGAATTCAACGATGATGGCACACAATTACTTGCTGTGACGGAGAAACGTATGGGGTTCCTTGGCACTATTGTCGTATTGGACGTCAAGGTGGATGTGGATGCGGAGCAAAGCGATGAGAGGGCGCTCACAATCACTTGTGATGAGGCGAAGGCTACGGTGGCTGGGTGGAGCTACCTGTCAAAATATATACTTGCAGGGCATGAGGACGGAACCGTGTCACAGTATGATGCGAAGGTACCCCAACTTCTCCCTTTGATCGCTGAAAGCATTCTTGACCATGGCCCATAGACCGGCGAACTCCTCGAAAACGTCGAAGCGCACGAAGAGGGCATGCAAGTCACAGACCTGCAAATGTCCTCCGATCGCACCTACTTCATCACCGCCTCCAAAGACAAAACCGCCAAGGTACCTTTCCCATCCCCCCCTCCTCCCGCCTTTGACCCATAAAAACAAGATAACCAACCCCCCCCCCCAGCTAATCTCCGCCCGCGACCTCGACATCATAAAATCCTACCCCTCCGACACCCCCCTCAACACCGCCGCCATCACGCCCAAAAAGCCCTTCGTCATCCTCGGCGGCGGCCAAGCAGCCATGGACGTCACCACCACCTCCTCGCGCCAGGGCAAATTCGAAGCCCGCTTCTACCACAAGGTGTTCGAGGACGAGATCGGGCGCGTGAAGGGCCACTTCGGGCCGTTGAACACGGTGGCGGTGGATCCGTTGGGGAGGGGGTATGCGAGTGGCGGGGAGGATGGGTATGTGCGGGTGCATCAGTTTGATCGGGGGTACTTTGACTTTGGGTATGAGGTTGAGAGGGAGAAGGGGCGGATTGCGGATTATTAGGACTGGGTTGCGCCGTTTGGACGACTGAAGGGCGCATGAGATGGGAGTTTATGCATGGAGCTCAATGAATGTCAAGTGGAGACACAACAGGGTCTTTGTCCCATACCTCTCTCTGCCATTGCGACTGTTCTCCGAGCAGATATCCCTATTCTACCCCACAAGCGTACGGAGGAATACCTACCTTCCCCCTTATCCCGTTCCGTCCCACCTCCCACTTCCCACCTCCCTCACCAACCTCCCCACCCCAAAAAGCCCCCGCAACACACACCACCCCAATCCCCCATCCCATCACACACCGTCCCCAAACCCAGAATCCCTCAGAAGGTTCCAAACCCCTTTGAGCGAGTGACAAAAGGACGTAAAGTGGCGATAGCTCGCGTGGGAAAGTTCTAATCTCCGCCACTCGTCGTCTCTTTGTCTCCTATTCTATCACGGATTCGATTCACCACTGTTGTAGGGGATTTGGTCGGCTGTGTTCAGTATTCGTTGGCGTTGAAATGCTGCGTTTTTGAATACTTAGATGATCGTGATGGAAGACGACAGGTTCAATTCTAAGGGGGGTGCAGATTTGATGAAGCTACGGCAATCATTTCATGGGATTATCTCGTTGGTACAATTGGAAGTATGTGAGTTTGATAAAGACCGTCTGTATGCATTTCATTTTAGCAAGCGAGGTTGTCTGTCTGATAGCCACTTTTGAGCGAAAACGAATAACCTCCACTACCACACCACAAAGATGGAATCGAATATGTACATATTTTGAAAAGAAGCGAATGCTGGCCAGCAGACACTTTTGATGCCAGAAGATGAAGAAGAAGAAGCGAAAGCTAGATGCAGCAAATCAGGGCAAGCAGTGTGGATTTTTCTAGTTTTGGAAATATTCCTCCCCTGATATTCCTTCGAAAAAGGGGCTAGATGCTGGATGATCGGGAGGAACGTCGTCAATCGTAGTCTCTTCACTTGAAATCACATGTCCACATGCCAGCGTAGTTGTCGTGATGCTGCGTGCTGATGAGATAGTTGCACCCAATCTGAGAGTAATTGGGGCGTCGCAAGATCTCCGCATGGCCAGGATCTGCGTAGTTGATTTGCATGTTGGTGGCATCAAGCATTACTTGGCAGACGGTACCGATCTTCGCGTCCTGGATCTCACACAACCAGCCGAGGTAAGTGAGCTCGAAGGGCGAGAGACCTTTGCTGCCGGTGTTGTTGTCCACTTGGGCGATACATTGAGCGGATGAGCCGGAGTTTAGCTCATGGAGCATGGCATTCGCACCATTGTCGGCGTTTGTCTTGGCCGAGTTGGTTGCAAGGGTTGAGCTGTATGTGAAAGGAGAATACCCCATCAAGATACGGTACTTATTGGCGGTCTCGAGAATGGAAACGCCGCCGGACTTTGGAGCGCCATCATTCGCGTTACCAGAGCTAGCAGTTGAGGCTGCTGCAGCAGGAGTCGACCGGATGGGTGTAATTGAAGCTGGTGCAATAGAGGGTGTGATTGATTTTGGAGTGACCGATACTGGTGTCATCGACGCTGGAGTGGCGGAAGCCAAAGAGTGACTAGGGTGGTTCCAGTTTTGGTTGTCCTCATTCAAACTTTGCTTGTTTTCAACTGGTGCAACTGCCAGTTTCACTGGGGCTGCAACGACAACAACGGGAGGTGTAGAGGTTGGTGCAGGTGTTGTCGTTGAAGGTGGAGGTGAATCCCAGACGGTGGCGACGTAGATGTCCTCTATTTCAATGACGTTGCCCACCGTGGTAGTCAGGATCTCGACGGGCTGCTGGCGCTTGTGGTGCTCGTGAGCAAGTGGGTTGCTGAGCTTGACATGAGGATGTGCTAGGGCGCCGGCGCCGAGGAAGACTTGGATGACAACTGAGGCACGCATTGTGATTTGATTCGTAGATACGTGTGTCACGGAGAGGTATCGAGAGAGTTTATAGGATTGTTTGATTCGAGGTTCTTTGGCCTTGAGAGCGTTTGTTGGACGAAAATATCCGTGGCTAGAACGTGGCTTGGAAGAATCAAAGAACAACAAAGGAATGTAGTAGCAAGGCCGAGGCTTGCAGTAAAGGAAAGAGTGGACTTGATCGAACAAGATAAAGAATGGATCTGCTCGAGACAAAGAATGAGTTTGATGTGGTGGGAGATTGGGGGTTGTTGATGGAATGTGGAAGTCTGGTTCAAACATCACGCCTCGACCGCCAAGCTTATTCTAACGTGAAGAAACGTCGACGAGCAGCCAAAGCCGAGCTCCCTTCCGAGCCACCTGGAAACATCACCGCACGATTTTGCCCGTTTGACGCATCCGATGCTCGGCGGTCTTATGCTGATTCGACCGCTGCATTAGGGTTTGAGGTTTGGGTGAGCCGGTACCATCCATCGTGTGGATCGTCAGGAGAGACTGATGGTCATCAGGGGGAAAAGGCGCTCCATCTTCCAAGCCGCTGACTGCATCCTTACCTCCATGTGGATCATTCTGAGAATGTGTTCAGTAGCCCCAGGCGACATTGATCATTCACTGGACACAACGTAGTCTTTCGACTTTCATCGTTGTAGCAAAGCCATGAGTTGTTGAAGATTGGGATTGGCATCGTGGGTGGCTGTCAGGGGCTGCTCCCGACCAAGAGTTTTCGATGATTAGCGGCGAAATAAGCTCCCGCAAGCTTAGCTGAATCAGGCTTAGCTTCTTCCGCAAGGTCTCCATCCCATATCCTACCTTGGCCAAACAGTATTTCTTCTTCATCCAAACTGCCAGGGCTCGCTCGCCTGCTTCATTCACGAGGTATGTGGTATTCTGGTCATGAATGGTCCCGATGAATTCAGATTTGAGATTGACGCGGAGATTGTGACTAGCTATAATCCCTGCCATGGAAGAGAGACACGATCTCATGGTCAATGACAGACCCTTTGCCAGATCCTGGCACCTCTGCAGTTGCTTCGCGATGTTGTATCACACATTGATTAATGTTGTAGGGTTCTGCCAACCTGTACAACATGTCAACATTGATCGACTTGCCGAGTAACGTCTTGAGTCAAACTCACCTTTAGAGAGCCTGATTGAAGTGACAAGCTGAGCGAGAACAGCATATCCTGTGGGGGTGACGAATCGTCGACAGATCCTTGTGTGCATATCCAAGCTCGATGGCGTGATGTCTGTGTAGTCATTGGCTTGGCGCAATCGTCCGCCACGCGTCTTAGTATACTTCCTGTTGTTCGACACGCTGTACTCGCCTCCCGGATCTACTCAGGCATGTCGAACCGCTGTTATGTGGCTGCCATTGATCTTTTAAGACGTACGACCACATGGCTGCAAGACGACCGTGCTTATCGTAGAAGCCACAACGCCCTTCAGAACCTTACCTCGCGATGAATTGGAAGCACCGATAAGCATAGCCCGCAGATGGAACGTGTCGACATGGATTCCTCTCTTCCAGGTAGGGCGTGATCCTGTGAAGCTCTAGCTTCGTAATTCTTTTTCGTGTTTGGACATATACCTTCCCTCCGAGTTCGACGTGTTAAGTAATAGCTGTGTTCACATTACCGTGAGAGGGATTAGTCATGGTACCCATCATGCCTCTTATGTATCAAGCTCTTTGCTAAATCCCACCCAAAAAGAAATGATTTTTGTGAATATCCAAACTAGTTCAGAAACAGACCTGAAAGACAGTCATCGCACCAAGAGTCTCAGACCCAAGGGATCCTTTGAAGGCCTCAAATTGGTTGGCATTCTTTCTCATTATTCAACAATGCCGGCGTGTCTTCATAATCGCAAATACTCAACTATCACACCCGTCGAGTGAGGACAGAGGGGTCTTCCAAACTCGAGAAGGGGTTTCAATAGCTCTCACACAGTGTATTTGTTGCCACCCAATATGATCATCATCCTAATTCTTGAGAGCTCGTCAAGCACGCGCACGGTGTGACAAAGACAAAAGACAGCTTCCAGACGGAAGTCTCTATTCAAGGCTGGTCAGTACATGGTAAGGTCATGAAGGTCTTCTTATATTCTCTTTGCGGAAGGTTACGCTGACCGTAGTGCAAATGGGAGTAGGCACTTGGCGAGAGAGTGGACAAAGACTCGTCATGCTTTCAGCGCAGTATTTCCCTCGGTCCTCAGCCTCCGTGGTCCTTTTTGCTGTATGCGCAATTCACTTTGCTGTAACAATCTGGGACTTCCGCCTTCTGTAATGATTCCTGTGTTCCGCCAAAGCTTCCGGCTCGGCCAATAGGGAAAGAGCTCCAGCCGCTCGATGTTGGAAATCTTTACTAAAGTAGTAATTGGAAGGATTCTCGCTGCATACTTAGTGGCGACTAATGACATCTAGCGCAGCATACAAATCGGTAGCTCGTGCGATCCACAGCCTTTTAATCTCGGAGAATCGTCCAGGCAATGCGCAAATTGATCGAATTGCAGTGAAAACGGAGAGGCCTCTAGGTTATAAGTTTATGTAACGCCCAAGCGCTCTCACGAAACAGCTCGTCTCGAGATTTGGTAAAGTGAAACAGGACAAGACTGTTGGAATACGTTCTCTGCACACTAGCTCAAAAGTCGACCGCTGCGCCGCCTAAGGATGTCGATCTTCCTTAATCTGACACAGACTACGGAGGATGACACCAAAAGTCTTAAGGAGGCGCTAACGGGAGAGGCACCAATGGTCCAAAGCTCGTGGGTGCCTGGTCCCTGTAAGCCTGCTCAAGACGTTGGTGTGATCCTCCGTAACGAATCGAAGTAAGCGTGGTGCTCACTGCTCAGCCCCATGCTAAACATCAACCCTCTAATAGCTGAGATTGACCAGCCCTGATCTTTCCACAGAGCCTGTGAACCCACAGAGTCTGAAGATCATCTGGTTGTTGCATCGTACGATACTTCTCATTGCCACTATGTCGTACATATGTCTCTCATTAGCATGTATCATGATATTTCCCTTGATCAAAGGATCCTCACTTCCACAACAAAGTATGTAAAGTTTAATATAAGATCACTGCCCATAGGCTCTGACTGGAACAGCGCCATTCTCGAACTCCACAGGCGCAGCATCTTCAAAATCAGCTGGCACAACAGGCTGTCCCGTAAGCTGTACACGGAAGGACGTTGAATTATCATCAATCTACTGGTCATCTCTGTCGATAACGGCGACTATCACCGCAGAAACAGTAATACTAGTGGTCAACGGTCGAACGAACGTGACCAGTACAACAACCATTACCAATGCAGAGGTCGACCTGAAAACCTATACCCCTGCCACGAACCTCAACAGCGATGGGACGCAAACCACGGCAGTCGTGGTCACGAATGAGAACTCAATCACGACGCACATTGTGTGAGTGATATCACCCGCTCAATCTACATCACTTACGTAGACTCCAGGGCGTTTCCAACGATCTACTACCAGGATTATCCATCTAGTTACACCATATGTGGAACTCTCCCCACATCATTCAGCGGTGTGGCAACTTGCATAGAGCACAAATGTGTTAACGGCTCAGAATTTGCTGTGACTCATGATGGAGCTCCAAGCTTCGCATTTCCCTCGCATCCGCCCATTCCATGGCCTAAACAGACCATAAGCAACTTTGAGCCGGATCTTCAGGGTTTGACGTACGAGCCGGCATGGGACTCTGGAGGCGATTGGTCACCCCAGCTGCGTCCACTTTTCCCTGACTTGGCAGCCTGGAGTTGTTATGTTCGCCCTTTGCAAGCACCAGATACTCTCAAATTGACGGCATTGTATTTAACAGCGACGTCTACTGCAACAGAATCTGGAGATGTCCCATCTCGCTTACCGATCCCCACCGGGACCCAGCTCCCAATTTACGAAAATGGTGCGAGTCAAGCACCCATAATTACATTAGGTCCTCTTGCTACAAAACCTGAAGAAGCGGCCACTTCGTTACCATCCCTGCGCAACGCACCCGAGTCAACGACTGCAACACGCGCAACGAGCATCATTGAAGGACTCAGCTCAAACCAAATGCCTCCAAACCGACCTACAGATTCAGCAACTATGTCCTTGGGGGTAGCAGCTGGTCATGCAAATGCCCCGACGGTGGACGCAACAAGTCCTACTAGGACATTTAGTTTTAAGCCAGCGCCCATGCCACTCCAAATGACAACTCCTTCGGCCCTTATTGCTCCTCTGGAGAGCCCTGGGCAAGCAGCAGCCGCTGCTTCCTCCGCTATCCCTGTCGGTTCTACTGATAAGCATAGTAACGTGATAGCATCAATGACTCCGCTCTCTGCTGTGATATTCACGTCGACCAACCAACAGGGTTCCTTTATGGTTACAACCTCAGCTGACATACCAGGGGGTTCCAGTACCACAGCACTAGCCGCTATTCCCACTCCGGCCGCAGCACAGGCTCTTTCCATAGGTACCCAGGTTTTGACGGCAAATTCCGAAAACCAGTACGTCGTTGGAACTCAAACACTTGGCCTTGGTGTACCTATCACAGTCGGCACAGGTGATGCTGCAACACCCATCATACTGTACACATCCAGCAGTCACAGCATCCTCGTCATTGGCTCAAATACTCAAACACTACCTGCAAGCCCCACACCACAGGTTCTTGCCGCGCCTGCAACTCTCAACATAGGTAGCCAAACCCTAGTCGCAGATTCTGCAGGTCAATACGTCGCCGGGACCCAGACACTGGCACCAGGCTCGCCGATCACGCTCGGTTCGGGAGATGCTGCTACACCCATCCTACTCCGAACAACGAACAGCAACACCCTCCTCATCATCGGTTCCAGCACTTCCACACTCACAGTCCAAACCCCCCTAATACCCACCTCCATAACCCCCACCCTCACCACTGCAGCCTCAGCTACAACACCGCCACCCTTCACCATCGGTACTCAAATAGTAACAGCCAATTCTCAGCACCAATACATCGTAGGGACCCAAACGTTGATACCCGGCGTAGCGATCACAGTTTCTGGAACGCCCGTTTCGCTGGCGCCGAGTGGGACGCAGATACTTGTAGGGACTAGTACAGATGGCTTGGGAAATTTCATCATGAGCGGGTTGGGTGCGGGACCGGGGTCGACTGTGGGTGCTAATGCATCAGGGGTGGTGCCGTTCACGGCGGCTGCTGCTGTAGGGGTGGTGAGGAGTTTGAGGTGGCTGGTGGGATGGGGGGGCGTGGTGATCGGAGTGGGAGTGATGGTGTGGTTGTAATCTGTAGGTGAGTAGTGTCATGATTTAGTGGAGTGTGGTTGTAGGTTCAATCCTATGTATGTAAGTAGGCTGATGATTTGTATATATTACGAAAATTTATGATATCAGACTCAAGGACCTGAATTGTGCGATCAGATTGGATTGACCATTGCGGAACATGAGTCCATTGCAGAGAACAACCACAGCGTTCATCACCAATTTCCGGCACTCTTATCGTACATATTCATTTCCCTGACTTTAAAGCTGTTCTACTCGTTGATACCCTACGTATCGCGACACATCCATCCAAGAGGTCCACACCTGGTCTCATAGTCTTGAAAACTCGAGATATCAACAATCGATGAAACAATCCCCTGTCCCGGAAAGCTGTGATACTAACTTGTTCGTGGTAGAATGCTCGAGGATGGGTGTAGGTTTATGGGCAGGAATAGGGGGGAGATGCCTAGTGGATAAAGGAGATTGAGGTCGTGGAGAGTGTGGGAGTGTAGGAGGTTGTGGGGGAAGGTAGATATAGGAATGCGTGGGAGGGGGAGGTGGGATTTATGTTTGAATGATCACGATGCGTGCGAGAAATTGGGAAAGGAATCTGTTAGTAGTGAGTTTATTCTGCAAAAGGGTTTTTGGAAAGGGATGCGTTTTGGTTGATGTGGAGATTGTGTATTTGGTGAGATGAGGGGAGAGTTGGAGTGGTATGCGTCTCACTACGCAGGGCAGTGTGGTTTCTTTGGTGGATGGTCGACGTGTAGATGGTAGATTTGGTGATACCCTTTCGTTTTTTGAACTCCTGAGCGCGCCGGTCGGTAAATCTGATTCAGGATTCGCTGTGGCATTCATTGCGATCTCAACTTTCTCGCCATTGAGAGTAGCTGTACTAGGTATCTTTTTTGGGCTCACGCGACTGAATGGTTACAGCTAGTATTTGGAATAATGCTGCTGTCTCACTCCGGTAAATCCCTTTGTTTACTGGGTAACACCTCGAAACGTTTGATTGACCGAATGGCGTTTCGCGTTTCGCGTCGCTAGAAAGGAGTGTTGAATGTTGTGTTGATGATGTATCATCAGCAACCGATCCTATGTTTTGCGTCAACGAGCTACGATTCTCACAACGTTCACGAACAGGGTTCATGACCGTAGAACATAATGGGTGGCTTTCAATGTCCCCATTGCCTTGCCTTATATGCAACCTTGGATCTTCTTGCCAGCCATATGGATCGCGGTGACATAAATCACGGGGTGTCAGCATTCGCAAACCAGGAACCGCAGCCAAGGTCGCAGACTCCCACACCTTTCGTGTCAAGCACACACACAGATACAAGCGGAGCTGATCCCACCGTTGCGTATTTTCGTATCTGGTTCGTGCTTGATGGACTTACCATTCACCGAAGAGAGATCCCTAGCAACGAGAGGTTTGAAGGCTTTTGTGCGCAACTGGCATCCTTATACCACAGACCAGGGTCAAACTTTGTTGTCAGCCAATTCGAGTACGTCCTAGTCACAAAGAAACGCGATGGAGGATCAAAAGCGGAGCCATTCATGGGCTCAGTCTCTTATCAGCGAATGAAGAGCGCTTTACTCGTGGACAAGAGTCCTTGGAGGCATGCTACCATTCGACGAATCGTGACTGTGAGTGGATTGCCCCATTAATTGCTTTGTCATCGTTTCGAGGCTGACGACTGTTGCAAAGGGTCTGTCGGCTCTGGAATCGTACGTGAACATGGGTCCATTGCTCAATTCGTACCAGCCACTAGTTCCAAGTCTTGTGTTGACTCCGCCACCATCATCATTCCGCTGGATATCCCAAGATGAGCACAGGTCTTCGCCCTCGTTCCAGAGTGTAACAATGCTGCCGCAGAAGAATATGTACTTGAAACGACCATTTCAAGCTGCAGAAGCTCCTCCGATACAGCTTTCACTTCCAAACCGGACACGCGTTCACATGGCGGCTGGTCCATCGATACTTCCAGCGCAGAGAACAGCTACACCACATGCGCCGTCACCGTTTGAGCCGTCGCCTTATAAATCATCACCTCTCAAGTGGATCCGACCAGAAGGGCCAGTCAGAAATTTGTTCCAAAGGCCCGTAGCCTTGAAGAAACCTGGACCTGGCTCTGGATCTTACACTCGCATTCGAAAGGCGGATGGTCAGACTGTATTTTTTCCTGCCAGAGGCACACCCCGCCAATTAATCCCCTCACCATTGGCTCAACCTCCAGATTCGATGAGGACTGAACGGCAACGGGCAGGACGGTCTAGTACAGCCCTGGGACATAAGACGTTACCCTCTTCGCCTCTTGTACGACCTGATGAAGTGGTGACCGAACAGACGGCTGAACCCCTGTCTACTAGGGATCCGCCTTTTGATTTCACGACTCAGAGCTCGGCGGAGAGGGCGACTGCAGGGCAAGTAGATAAACCGGTTAATTTCGCCTAAGCTGATTCGAAGGCTGAAGCTGACATGAGTCGCAGACGCAACGGAAGCGCGAATTCATTGATCCAAGTGTCCCAAAAGACAATGACTATGAAGACCCGAGTGACATTTGATTAGCGACGTCTAAGTCGTGAGAAGAAAGTATGATAGCCAGCTGGATGGTACATAGTAACGTGCTTGGGTAGTCTGGGACCTAAGCATAGACGTTTGAATTTTTCCGACATCGTGGACCCATGATCTTCATCAACGTCATGTTCTGTTGCGAGGACTTATCGACGTGAGAAAGCAAACAGATAGAGCAATCGTGAATGTGCGAGGGTTGTCTCCTGGAAGGATAAGTACAATAATGCGGTCTGATTATTCTCCCGTCACTAATATTCTAGCAGTCACCTATACGTGCTGGTAACGAACCCTATATCATTGGCCCTATAGTTTATCCGATCCTATATGTAGCCAATGGCCATCCCCAAGAATGACAGTGAATAATGACAAGACATGATGATGATAACAGAATAAATTGGCATCGTCTGTAGTGGCAAGCTCAATTTACGTGACTCTTATCGATAACAGCCTTGGCATATTCTAGTTCTAGTACTGCAGCCCCACGGGACAAAAATAGAATTCGATGTGGCGGATTCTGTACCAATTCTTCATCTTCTGTTACGCCACCACAGAGGCTTTTTAGATACGATGCCAACGTAAGAAACGATACATCAGTACACCACGAACGGCCAAAATTTATACACTAAAGTCAGCTACTGGTAGTCGATCTGGACCACGTCGATTTCTATTCTTAACCCAGCGTGCTTTACAAGTTATGAATCAGTCCTGTACTATGTATGCAATAATGTTTCCTACGTGTACACCGTGTTGTTTCTATTAGTTCGATCGACTTGCCATCTCTTACAAAGCCTTTCCATTTTGGTAGCGGGTGGATGCCACATGGTTCCTACTCGAGCTGATCCTCGTTCCAAGAATGTGAAGATCGCCTCCAAAATCAGCAAGGCATTAGGGCGAACACACATATGGATGTACGTCTGAACGGAAAAGATCGTGATTTCCCACGCTAGGATGACAGATTGGGCATCTGATTGGTCAGACCTATTCAAGTCAGAAATGATTATCGATTTTACAGCGACATCAGCACCCGGTCATTAGGCTCCATGTACGAAATAGATCAGAGGATCCTATCATGCTGCTTGCCATGGCCCACATGCTAGACGCGTGAATCGAATCGCGAATCAAGTGTTAAGATGTAGGCCATGTGTCGGTCCGGGTGCTGCTGCATTAGTCTGACTATTATGCAGGTCGAGATCACCACCATCAGAACAGGCAGTAGACAGATTTCTGGACACAACTTCTACGCTGTGTGTGCCCACAAGGCCAACGCGAGTTCCGTTGATAAAAAGGAAATGGCCCTCATCGCTATGTTGGCTACTCAGCCTCATAGTATTGTTCGCCATGTTCACCATGTTCGCCAAATTCAAATTCGCTTCTCTAGTATCTTTCTCATCCGTGCTCTTGTGCGAGGCGGGCTTGTACCTTACCGAAGACAACGCCTTCCACATTGCAGCATTCTCAGACCTTCATTATGGCGAAAATGAAAGCAGCTTTGGCATTCCAGCAGACATCCACTCCGCCGCACTAATGCGTCAGGTCCTCGACCAGGAGAAGCCAGACTTGGTAGTTCTGAACGGAGATCTGATTACTGGGGAGAACACGTTCGCGTTCAATTCGACCAATTACGTGGATGAGATAGTTGCACCACTTGTTCAGGGGGGGTATAGTTGGGCCAGCACATACGGCAACCATGACTCGAAATACAATCTAAGTCGCGAGGCGCTGTATACAGAAGAGAAGAAGTATGCGAATGCCTACACTCAGCACGGTCCAGATGGCACGGATGGTGTGACAAACTATGTCCTCCCAGTATTCCCGTCGAAGGCAAGGGGCAACAGCCAGATCCCTATTGCGTTAATGTGGTTCTTCGACTCTCGTGGTGGATCAGCATATCAGAGCCTTCCAGCCAATGTGGACAACATTGACAATTACGTCTCCAACGGCACAGTCTCCTGGTATCGCGCCACTCAAGCTAGAATGCAAAATCAATACGGGATCCTTCCTTCCATTGCTTTTGTTCATATACCTACTTTAGCATTTGTCGATCTCCAAGCCCAGGCAACTCCCGCTGTATCCGGTCCTATTTATCCTGGCCTCAACGCGGATGTTCCAATCGCCCAGCAAGGCTACTCCAATACAGGATCAGAGGCCATCCCCTTCATGCAAGCGCTGCTGGATACGCCTGGGCTGCATTCAATCTATTCAGGCCACGACCATGGTGATAGCTGGTGTGGACGCTGGCCCAGTAGCACATTGCCCGGTTATGGAGTTGGCGGAGGAAGTAGCTACAACAGACCTATCTTGTGCTTTTGTAAGCACTCCGGGTACGGCGGCTATGGTGTCTGGAATAGGGGTGTTCGACAGATACGATTGTCGTTTGATCAGAGTGGCGCCATGAATGTGTAAGTCTTGTTCGACTGTCGATTTTTCCCAGATTATGCCTGTTTGAGGAACGCAGGACGTATCTCGAAAGTCGCACAAATGACTTGGCCTTTCCATCAGCTTCCCATCTACCTCACGACTCTTCCAATCTTATGAGAATGTACTGACTCGGACTCTCCCATAGTGACACCTGGGTGCGAATGCAGGCTGGCACTGCTGTTACAGGTGTAACTCTGAATGCGACGTACGGCAAAGATATATACTCGACGGTGAATGGGGAATAGATATGAAACATTACGGTTGGCCTTTGAATGACTTATGTATTTGATGCCTTTAGATTCTTCCAGGATAATATTAAAGATTAGACTTCAAGAGCTTTTTAGAACCCAGTCCACTTCGTAAAGATGGCTGCTACGCAAGCTCGAGCTTCAAATTATGGGACGGTATGCTGTTTGGGCTATTGTGCTGTATCTGAGACATATATAGACGTCGAGAAAATCTACCTGGAAGGGGATAATGGACGGGGAAGGACCCATCGTGTCATGTTACAAAGTGGTAACGTCGTCAGCGAACATCTTACACAATTACCACAATCAAATAATTGGGTAGTAAAGGCCTCCTGACCTTCAGGACTAAGTCCCCTTACCTTACTGCTAGTCATCTTAATGTACATGATTCGTGGCGAGGTCTAGTGGTTTTATGCCTGAGCGCGGGGAAATGTTGCCCTGAGGTACTGAAGACTAATGTGCGAGGGGGCTGGGCCTGATGCGTGGAGGACTGCTATGTGGGCGCCTGATGTGGGCGCAGATGCGCAGCCTGGAGGCCTAATGCCCTCCGGATTAAGGGGGCCTTCGGTACTCCGCCATGCGAATGTGGTATTTTGCAATATGTCGTATATGTTTGACCTGTTTCAATCAAGACACCTCCAGTCTAATCTGGGGGAAACAATCGATAGCAATTTAAGATGTCTCATGGAGACTTTTATCGAAGTCACGGCTGGGATGGGTGGCTCATGGAAGGAAAAGACAAAAGCACCACCATTGGATTGGCGCCAATAGGAATCGAACTTATTCTCTTATGTATATAATTGAGTAGTGACTTTAAAGTCAGTCCTCCGTTATCAAATTGTTACTTTAGCACGCGGGTCGCAAAAGGGCTGGAACATTCAGAATTGGGCCTTGGCGCCAAAATCCTTGGCTTGAACGTTCCAGCTTTTTTGCAACCCGCGTGTTTAGCTACTAGAAATCAGCGGCTAATTTTAGCGCGCTAGATGAATCATCGCCAAGACATCTTGACTTTATCAGTTCCTTTCTTTGATGTTACTCTCACACTATTGTACATTACACCACCTTCGAACAACATCCCCACTTCAAGTACACATCTCCAGACACATCGTCTCCGACACTCTCATAACAACCATCACATCAATCCCCTATCACTCAAACATCATCACCGTACCTCCTTCAAAATGTCTGACGATTGGGACACTGTCACTAAGATCGGAAGCAAGACGGGCGGAGGCGCCTCACAGCGTGAGACCGTCGTCCGTGGCAAGGGTGCTCTGAACGCTGCCCAGCGTACCGGAGCCATCATCGGCACAGAGAAGAAATTCGCTACTGGTAATATCGTGAGTCGCACCTCCGTCCCCCGATTGAAAGAAATTACCACCTGTCCATTACCAACCACATCCGCATCCTCCGACAATATCCTACTTCGGTCACGTATCCTTTAAGTCTATCAGCTACTAACACAAATCCCACAGGCCAACAAATCCGGCTCCGAAGGCCAACGTCTCACAAAGGTCGACCGCTCAGACGACATCGTCGCTCCTCAAAAAGTCCCTCAAGAAATCGGTGTCAATATCCGCAACCGTCGCTCCAAGGAAGGACCGTACAAGATGACTCAAGCGCAGTTGGCGCAGAAAGTGAACGCTCAGGCGAACGATATCAAGTTGCTGGAGAGTGGAGATGCGATAAAGAACCAGGGGTTGCTGAATAAGGTAGCGAGGGTACTGAAGATCAGTCCGAAGACGGGGTTACCGTTAGATGATAAGTAGAGGATGCATGATTATTCTGGAGTAAAGTAGAGGGTGGAGGCTAGCGATGCGAAAGGGAGCAAGGCGATCGGTGGGTCATGATTGCAGATTGCATGCACTTGAGCTATAGACAAGTCTCAGATGAGACTGGCATTATGACATAGATGATATCAATGAGAGGTGCAAGTGAAGCCGATGCTCCTATCTGTTCTATTTATATGTTGTTTGACGTTGATATACAATACTACTACTGCCATGGGTATAAATGCAGAAAACTACCGACATATCTATCTATATACCACCACATAGCCAAAATCCTAGAAAACCCTGCTTCTAGCCAAACCACAGCACAACCCCTTCACAACTTCTCCTTCAATATCCGCTTCATCCTCCTCTCAACAGCATCCAAATACTCATCCGTCGTCACATAATCCTTCCTCTCCAACAACCCACACGCCAACGCCAAATCCTTCGTCATAACTCCCTCCTCATCCACAACATCAACACACGCCTTCTCCAGACTCTCCGCAAACGCCACAACCTCCGGCGTCTCGTCCAGCGTCCCCCTCTGCACCAGCCCCCTCGTCCACGCAAAGATACTCGCGATCGGATTCGTCGACGTCGCATTGCCCTTCTGATGTTCTCGAAAATGCCTCGTCACGGTCCCATGCGCCGCCTCGCTCTCGAAAGTCTTGCCGTCCGGCGTGATGAGCACAGAGGTCATGAGTCCCAGGGACCCGAACCCTTGCGCGACGATATCGGATAGGACGTCGCCGTCGTAGTTCTTCAACGCCATTATGTAGCCGCCGGAAGATTTCATCATCTGCGCGACCATGTCGTCGATAAGACGATGTTCGTACCAGATCTTCCTCTCTTCGAACAGCGGCGCATACTCCTTCTCATAAACCTCCTGGAAGATATCTTTGAACCGCCCGTCATATTTTTTCAATATCGTATTCTTCGTGCTCATATACAAAGGCAGCGATTTACTACATGCGAGTTTGAAACTCGCATGCGCAAAACCCCGTATCGATTCATCGGTATTATACTGCGTCTGCGCGACGCCCCCTCCCTCTCCAAATTCAAACACCTTTGTCCATTCCGGCTCTCCCTTCGCAGGCGTATATACCATCTCCAACGTCCCAGGCCCGGGCGCAACCATATCTTTCGCTCGGTATTGATCGCCAAAAGCATGTCTGCCGATGACGATCGGCTTCTTCCATCCGGGCACCAAGCGCGGTATCCGAGGGATCACGATCGGTTCTCGGAACACGGTTCCTCCCAGTTCATTCCTAATCGTGCCGTTGGGGGATAACCACATTTTCTTCAAGTTGAACTCTTTCACGCGCGCCTCGTCGGGCGTTATGGTGGCGCATTTCACGCCCACGCTGTACTTCTTTATGGCTGCTGCGGCGTCGAGGGTGACTTGGTCGTTGGTTTCGTCTCGGTAAGGGAGACCGAGGTCGTAATATTTGAGGTCGATGGTGAGGTAGGGGTGGATGAATTTGTCTTTGATGGTTTGCCAGATTATACGCGTCATTTCGTCGCCGTCGAGCTCGACAATTGGGTTCTTGACGCGGATTTTGCTGGATGAGGCCATGGTTCTGGATGAGGGGGGAAATTGCTTTTGGTGGACAATTGAAGGTGTTCGGAGCAAGTGTAAGAGTGATGTGGAAGGTTTCGTTTGGATGAGTTGTCGCACTCTTGAGGCCCACAAGGCGCTCATGACAGAAGTGGAGGACAAAAACCCTTTTGAAGGAGTCCGTCACTGGTGGGATGTTGCGGGGATTAGCACCGGCATTTAGAATGGCTATTAGCGGCTTTAACCAAGCTTCAGTGAGACTTGGCAATGTCGCTCTTCCTTCCGGTACTGTATACATTATCGAGTCCTCCGTGTGGACTTCTTGGTGATGTCAATTATTCCGCTTATAACGGATAGTGGTTATGAAAGGTTGTCGTGGCTCCAAAACGAGCGGAATTTTGCTTGAGCTGTCCCCGCGGCCCAACCATCTCACCTTCTTTTGAACCAAATGTCAGTGTCCCAGCATATATTGTGCTGTAGTATAATGATCCATGAACAGAGCCTGTGAACACTCGATCGTTGAGGTGGAAATCATCCTGGCAAATTCGAAAACGAGGTTTCGAACAACCAAGAACAGTCTCCTTCGATAATTCGAAAGTTGCGGGGTGGGCACATATTCGCACTTTCCCAACTATAACAAAGATTCAGGGTACGGTCCGTGAGACCATCCCACCTGAACGTTCAATTAGATCAATGTGGTTGAATGTATAACGCCGAGTCTATGCAATTCGTAAAGTAGATTATTGGCTCGCTGTTTTCATGTATTTTCCTCCTCAGCTTCTGGCTCAGGGCTCAACCTCTTCACCGCCGCCCCGCTACCTCCCTTCGTCCTTTTTCTAGACTTGCTGCTTCCACCTTTTGGCCTATATGCGTCATCATTCTCCCTCTTCCTCTTCCCTTTGATAGCAGGCTGCTCGCTGCCACCGGCAATGACATAGCCTTCTTCGTCGAGTAGCTCTTCCTCTGGTTCCTGCTTGTGGAGTAGAGCACTGGATGCACGCTTCCTTGATGGCTTCACGCTACCTGTACTTGCCAACGAAGGCGGCTTGGGCGATGGCTTCGCTCTTTGGCTTGCTAATTCAGAGTGGTTTGCGGATGGGGCTGGGACCTCTTTCTCAACATCATGGGTTACTGCCTTGGTATCAGAATGGGCGCGGAGCCAGTTGTACACCGAGACGGGATTATGTAATTGGGCATCCTTCTCCTTCTCCTTCTCGCTGGGCTTTGGGCGGCGCAGAAGGGGCGAGTGAGAATCTTGAGGTTCGGTTTCGAGGTAGTTATCCAAGCTCGCCAGATACTCCTCCTCATGCGTAGTGGCGAGATAGCTTGTTGGAGATGCACCAACAAGATCGGGTGGCATGCCGGACGGAGGGACCGAAGAGATCGTAGTGTGAGTTATGCGGGAGAGTTTGGCAAGTGATCGAGGCGCCATTGATGCGTGTGCCGCATCGATGATCGTCTTCAAGGAACTTTCTGTTTGTTTGAAGTTATCGAGCGTGATGTAGCCGCCGTAGAATTCAGCTTCTGCTTCTATGAGCGCTGCAAGAGCGCCTTCAACTTCAGGGGGCTCGTGTTGGTCATTGTCTGGCTCGAGATCTGGGACATCGGATGCGTTTGGTGTGGGTGAACGGAGATCGTACCGGAAGTGGGGAGGGAGTCTGGTGGAGTCGTTGATGTCTAAAAGAAGATCGAGAAGTTGGCTATTTGTCGAGACATTAGTGACTTAGCTGAAATACCGGATGCGAAGCTATAGCTACTCGTTCTCTTCTTGAAGACGTCTGGCGATTCTCTCACTATGGTGCTCATCCTCGTACAATCGATTGTTCTCCCGCATACGCTCCTTGAAAGTATGCCTCATCTTCATGTACTTTTTCCTATGGAGCTTGTTAGCTTGGGCAGCTCAACAAGCTGAAAGAAGTATATACTTGTAGGACTTGTACTTTGGCTTGCTGGGGTCCCCACTAGCCATCGGAGCAGCGTCCAGTCGTGCTCGGTCTGCATTGTTGACAGTGGGAAAAGACATATTAGGCACGTTGCTTGAAAAGCTATTGGCTTTGGACCAGTCCTTAGGGTACTTAACGCGTCTACATTAATGACTTGCAGATGATGAAGACGGGACGAGGGAGTATCAAAAGACTTCCGACTGTCGCGCTAGCTTATTCTGGCGTAGTCAAAACTCCTGCGAAAGCTTGGCGAGTACGAGACTGCTATCGGAAATATGCTGAACATTTCCAGTCAATGTGGTCGATCTTGATGCATTAACATCATAGATACACTCGCCGTTTTCAGTCAAGACATGTTCTCTGGTGATGGCAATTGGAAAAGCGGAGCTTTTTGGTCTTAGTGTTTGACTAATTGCGGGATAGTGCATGATTTCCTTGGTGCTGTTTGGTGGTTGCTTGACACAAGAGAGGTCTCAGTATCCTGACATCTTCAAGTGACAAGGTAACAGCCAAAAATGGGTCGCCATTCGACAACGATCACTACGACAACAATCAGCCCATCACTATCTTTCTCAAGGAAACGAAAGCGAGATCATAGTCCCACCGCAGAAATCGAAGTCGATGTTGCAGCTCCAGAACCTCCGTCTAAAAAAGCTCTTCGGAAAGCCAAAAAGGGCAAGACTGCCCCTACCACCGAAGTGAAAGTAAAGGTCAATCGTGCAGTCGCGGCTTCAGATGATGTGTCGGATGAGGAGGTTAAGGCGCAAGATGCAACACCCTTGCGCTCAAAGTACGGTATATGGATTGGCAATCTGCCATGGACAGCTACAAAGCCAGATCTACGGACTTTTCTCACCAAGGATACTAATATCACAGAGGACATGATTACTAGACTTCATATGCCACCACCCAGCAGAAGCGCTCTTACGTCTTCAAGGCAGAAGATCAAGCCGCAGAATCAGGGTTTCGCTTATATCGATTTCTCTACAGAAGCAGCATTGGCTGAAGCATTGGCATTGAGTGAGAAGCTACTCAGCGGGAGGAGGGTCTTGATTAAAGACTCGAAAAGCTTCGAAGGCAGACCGGAAAAGTCTAGGGAGGAGGATGCTTCGCCTGCCAATTCGGGGAAGCCTCCGAGCAAGCGTGTTTTCATTGGGAATTTAGGGTTCGACACCACGAAGGAGATGTTACAAGATCATCTGGCGCGCTGTGGCGAGATTCTGGACGTCTTCATTGCTACTTTCGAGGACACAGGAAAATGCAAAGGTTATGGGTGGGTGGAATTTGCGGAGCTGAACGCTGGCGAGGCTGCGGTGAGGGGATGGGTGAACTATGAGCCGGACGGGGACGCCGAGGATGTAGACGATGAGATAGCTGAGGCACTGGCGGATCAAGTCAAGCCAAAAGCGAAGCCAAAAATACGAAAGTGGTGGGTAAACAGACTTGGTGGTCGGCCACTCCGCATGGACTTTGCGGAGGGAAAGGATGTGAGATATAAAAAGCGTTATGGCAAGGAAGGCACAGCACGGACCAACGGTGAGATAACGACCGATGGGGTAGATCCTTCTGGTACGGATAAGCTTGATGAGAAGAGTAGCCCTGCTGCTGCTACCAACGGCAAAACGCCATACCCAACGAGGCAGTATCCGAAAAAGGTCGATCCACGAACAATCAAACCAGGTGCAGCTCTTGCTGCTGCCCCACGGCTGACTGGCGGAATTGTCGAAAGCAAGGGGAAGAAAACCACATTTGCATAGCTTGTAGGCGAGTGGAGTATGATACACTCAAAAGCTCTATAGGGTGCATTTCATATTTTCTCACCATGTAAATCTTTCCAAAATAGACAATACGCTCTGCTGCTACTTCGTGCTTTCGCGCTCCCTCAAGGTTATGGAAGATTTTCTACGATTCCACAGCCAAATCCTCTGACGCCATTGCTGAGTACCACCAACTCGCCAATTCTAATGCTGTCCTTCAGAACGATGCCTTCTTTGCAAAGACCATGCTCCAATGCGTATCTACGTGTGGTACCCACATTCCCGCCGCAACTTACGTGAGGCGTGATCCAGTGTCCACCACGCAAGAAGTAAGGCGTGCATATACTTCCCTCCATAATTTCGTTACGGCAATTGAACAAAAGAACTTCGGGAAACCCTGTATGGTCTTTCTTGAAGGGCAATTTTGCACGGAGATTGTTATAATGCTTCCGCCGACTCGTCTTGTGTTTTGTGAAAAGACTAGGTTTTGTAGGCTCACTCGAGACGAAGACTCGGAAGTTTGGAGCCGATCGGGATATGAAACGATCAATAAGCGAGTATAACGAAGTGGGAAAGAGTGAACTCAGTGGGACAGCGTTCGTTTCTATTGCGCTGATACTGATATCCCCAACGGATGAAAGCACCACCCTAAGCTGTGACTCTGTTGTTAGTGTCACCATCAATGATAGTCATCTCAGGGAAAGCGTACTCTGAGTGGGGTGCTACAGTCAGATGTGTCCTCCTTCAAGTGGGCGTATAGATGGTCCTTCAGACTAAGAATGTTCGTTTGGCAGGCCTCTGGCCATTGGAATGCCTTGACTGCGGCGAGCATTCGATCTCGATGATAATCGAGCATGTAGAATTGGGATGATTCCCAGCTGTCTGGAGTAAATGGCGCGTTGGATGGACACTCTAAGAGAAGTTTGTCGCTGAGCAGAGTCGTGATGATCTCGAAATTATCTGCATTAGTGATGGCGCCCATGATATGATTTCCATTGGGAGCGTGGAGATCGGAGCTTGTCATTGTTGGATATCGTCAAACTTATAGTGTCCAGTGGCATGTCTGGGTCAAATCAATATTCGCTTAGTGATATAACTACCATTCACAGGACAACGCCTGTAAACGATCAGGTCTTATCGAGCGCAGAGGGTGTTTGAGCCATCTATTTCTTGCGGTACGAATGATGGCCGTGAATAGATACGTAGCAAGTGTGTGGTTTTATTGGTATTGCAGTATGTAATTTCGACGGCCAATTTGGAAAGGGACTTTGTGAACTTGAAGAAGGAACGAAGAAATTTAGATGTACATTGGAATTGCTGACGTACAATGCTTGGGCATACGCCTGTATTGATTGTCTTCTAGAAGGAGAATGATACAAGTGGAAAGGGCATACGGTTCAGACAGAGCAGTTCACGATTGCCTTCAGTCTGCATGGCCGCGCATGAATAAGCCTCAGTTTTCAGACCAAATAATCCTCTCCGTCGAATTTGAATGCAAAGACAGTGAGATCTATCGAGAATTTCCATTATGGTTGTGTTGACGTAGTTTGTCGGGAAAGTTTGGACTCGCCTCGCAAAATTTTGGAGATCGCCGTTCGATCCGAAGTAGCAAAACGACCTAGAGAGCGAGAGAGCCAAACAGCTCCTTACCATCGTCCACTTGCTACAATCAAGACGTCAAGGTCTTTCATCATCAATGATTGGCAGCAAGGGTTGAAGTGCTGATTCCATCTCCTCCGACATCTTCGACTCCGGATGAAAATATGTCCGCCGACCCTGTACCAATACCTGTAGCCAATACTAATCTCGGCACATCCTCCCTCTCGTCAGACGTATCATCTCTGCCTGTGTGGGATCGTTTTGCAATATGGGCATCAGAGAACAAAGCTGTGGTTTACACGATAGCAGGTGTTGCGGTGGTTATCTCGGGGGCTGGAGTAGCATATTATCTCTCGGATTCGAGGAAAAGTTCTGCGGCAGATGAAAAGAAGAAGCCAAGCAAGAAGGAGAGGCGGAGAGCAAAGCAAGAGAAAGAAGAGAGAAAGAGCCCGCCAGAAGCTAAAGCAATCCCCGAGCAGCCCAAGGACAGTATGTGGCTCTGCTGCCCCTTCCAGCCCGACATGCTCACATTTTCCCAGCACAAGCTAGAGCGCCCACAGTCGAGTCAGATCCATTGGAAGGTATACCCCAGATCGATGAATCTACGCTCGAGACGTTATCAGAACAGGTAGCTTGCCTCTCTCGCAGATAACCTTCCCTGAGACTGACCAAGTTCAGGATCGAAAAGAGTACTCTACCAAGCTAAAGGTTGCCGGCAACAAGGCTTATGGCGATAAGAGCTATAATGACGCGATCCAACTTTATGGCAAAGCTATCCTATGCAAACCAGACCCCATATTCTACTCGAATCGAGCGGCATGCTACAATGCGCTGGGCAATTGGGACAAGGTTGTCGAAGATACCACAGCAGCGATCAATCTGGACAGCGAATATGTGAAGGCGCTGAACAGGAGGGCGAACGCCTACGAACATCTCGAAAAGAACAGTGAAGCATTGCTGGATTACACAGCAAGTTGCATCATAGATGGGTTCAAGAATGACCAGAGCGCTCAAAGCGTAGAACGACTACTAAAGAAGGTAGCCGAGGCCAAGGGTAAAGCTATTCTTCAAGGAAAGGAGAGGAAGTTGCCAAGCCCTACGTTCGTTACCAATTACCTACAAAGCTTCAGACCGCGGCCGCCACCCCCCGGATTGGAGGAGACGGCCAAATTAGATGAGGAGGGCGGCAAAGGTAAGCTACGGGCAGGTTTAGTGGCTATGGAGAAGAAGACTGGTGAAGGTTACGAGGCTGCATCCGCGGCATTTGACAAAGCTTTGGAACTAGGAGACCTCGCCGAGCAAGAGGCTTTTGCGTACAATATGCGTGGAACTTTCAGGTATCTCCGAGGAGAGAATGACGACGCATTGGATGACCTTACAAAAAGTGTGGAGCTTCAGCCCACACTGACTCAGAGCTACATCAAGCGAGCCAGCATGCACCTTGAGCTTGGTGAGATGAATTAAGTTCGTGTGCTCGTCTCGTTAACTGACAAGAATAGGCAAACGGGAAGAAGCTGCAGATGATTTTTCGAAGGCAATGGAACAACAAAAGGACGACCCAGATATCTATTATCACCGAGCTCAGCTCCACTTCATCTTGAGCGAGTTTGCTGATGCCGCCAAGGATTACCAGAAGTCAATTGATCTGGACAAGGACTTTATATTTTCGCATATCCAGCTGGGAGTGACTCAATACAAGATGGGTTCAATTGCTTCATCAATGGCCACCTTCCGAAGATGCATTAAGAATTTTGACAAAGTGCCCGATGTGTATAATTACTACGGAGAGCTGCTTCTTGACCAGCAAAAGTACCAAGAAGCCGTGGAGAAATTTGATACCGCCGTGGAGATGGAAAAACAGACCAAGCCACTCGGCATGAACGTGCTGCCGCTCATCAACAAGGCATTGGCGTTGTTCCAATGGAAGCAAGACTTTCAGGAAGCTGAGAAGCTGTGCCAGAAGGCGCTCATTAGTCTGTATCTCCCGTCGTCTAATTACCTTCTCATACTAATGACATATCAGTTGACCCTGAGTGCGATATTGCCGTGGCGACGATGGCACAGCTGTTGCTTCAACAGGGCAAGGTCACCGAAGCACTCACGTACTTCGAGAGAGCCGCCGAGCTGTCAAGAACAGAGGGCGAAATCGTCAACGCTTTATCATACGCAGAAGCAACAAGAACGCAACTCGAGGTTCAAGAAAAGTACCCTCAGCTTGCTAGCAGGCTGCAAGGTATGGGAGGTAATATTGGAGGACAAATGCGATAACGGGTTATTCGCTTCGAGACCACGACAAATTATCCAGGTTCCCTACAGACGGGGAATTCTTTGTACCATGCATTAGTATTGTATCTAGTCGATTCTCCACTTTCGAACTTTTATATGGCGAAAGATCCGGTTGGATGCTCTTTTGTCTCTAGACTTTGTACCATAGGCTATGGAGATCCAAAGACAAACATGCAGTCTCCTGGCTCACGACCTTGAAGTATGCAACATTGGGACGATGGGATTGGACATATCTCTGATACACAGTGATAGATAGGTCCGTTGATCAGCAAATCAGGCAAAGGCAAGTATCTATTGTGAGCATACCCTACAAGCAGCACACCTATCAGCGTCCGACGATTGACCTTCATTAACGATGAAAGCTAGGTTGAAGATCATCTGCAAGCATTGATCGGTGGCTGCAACGTCTTAGACAACTTTGGTGAGGGACAAATTGCCAAGCTACGCTAGAACAAATGAGCTAGCGTCGAAACCCGAGGCCGTTCAAGATTCTTTTTTCCGGTGCAATCTATGTCATCAATTTTGTAATACTTTTAAGGCCGCCTCTTATTATTGTGTCAGACTCATACAGCCTTGATGCTGGTCATCTTCAATAGTAGACCACTAAATATACCTACCAAATACGAACACCTTTCGTCCCCATTGTCTTCCATTGGTGTTGGAGCCTGATGCTACTGCCTTGACTGCTGGCTTGTGACCGTTTCCGCTAAAGTATTCCGTGAAGAGAGGGCGAGGCGCCGACCACAAGCCTATAATGGGGGCACCAAGACGGAAGGACCTCATCAAAAGGAGAAGGAGAGTGGAGGATGACGGGGAGGAAGAGGAGGGATCAGTAGCTGCCGTCATTGAGGAGGACTCTATGAGCGAGGGTTCCGCCGTGAGCGACGCGGATGATGATGCGGATGCAGAAGGAAGTGATGGTGACGATGTCGCATCGCCTATCCGTGATAGCTCAAAAGATGATCCTGTGGCAAATGGACATGAAGAAAAGTCTCAAAACTCCGGACCGCAGTTGTCCATAGGTGCGGCTCAATCCTCGCTGACGGTGAAGACGAGCGACACGCAGGCGATGATGAATGGACTCCAGGTCTCAGGAGTCGAGGATATAGGGGTGGCGTTTGAGAACATGGGAGAGCCAGTGGTGCACCCGCTACAGAGTATTGCACAAGACCAAGCGGAGACACCAAATACGAATCCTATTGGTGAAAGAAGGCGCCGTGAACACGAAGAATACAAGAAGAAGAGGGACGCCGATCCAGCTTTTGTTCCCAACCGAGGAGGATTCTTCATGCATGACCATCGGTCTGCTGCGCCTGGTCAGAACGGTTTCAGACCTTTCGGAAGAGGCCGTGGGAGAGGACGTGGAGCCATGGGTGGTTCTTTACCATCGTCTAGGTATGCCCCAAAATTCTTAACATTTACATACGGAACTACAGATCGCTCACTACACGGCAGTCAACCCTTAGGACCTGCTGACGCTCCGTGGGCCCACGATCTCCACGATGTTGTTGCACAGCCTGATATACCAACTATCTCCGAAAAGGGACCGGCTTCTGGGCCAAACCTTGAATCCGCACCAGCCAAAGGGCAACCGCCAAATAGGTCATTCTCAAGGACCACCAGGCTTGGAAATGTACAGATTCGGGTTCTCATTCGGGGCATGTCAGACCCAATAGTATTTTCGGCAGTACCTGTCCATCAGCATACACGTCTCCCTCATCATCGACCACCACTTCGACGAGACAAACCAGTTCGAATATCTCTGCCCGAGATGCCGATCCGGTACATATTTCCATCGATGGAGCGATCGTTCATTTTCATACCAAGGGCTTTGCGACCGAACCAACAAGGTTTTGGCAGGATACGGGGACGAGGAAGCTTTGGAGGTGGATACAGTACATTCGGCGGTCTTTCAAGCAGGAGGACAAGCGCCTATGCTGGCAGCGCTTATTCTCCGAGCCTGGCCCTGAGCAGGCGGTCGTCGCTCGCAAGAGAGGTTATTGCAGAAGGTGTCGTCTCGCCTGGTGGTGCGACAGTCTCAAGGATGGCGCCTATCGTCCGCTTACCCCCTGCAGGCGAGCAGCAAGCGTCAAGTCAGCAATCATCAACAAGCGCTACTATACCTCCTGCAGTTGACCTACCCCAGGTACCGTCATACCCGCTTCCCCAGAAGCCTGCATTTCGCGAAAATCGTCCTACTGCTCTCCCCATGCAACACCCTAAGCCTCAGAGGACGTTGCAGGTCGCAGATATCGACTCGCCCGCCACCCTGGAATTCAACCCACCACAGCAACAGCAGCAGCTGCCTTTCCATCAGCAAGTCCCGTCACAGATTACTGGACCAGCATTTCCAGCTGAATACCCACATTCTCGACACCCATCTCATCCCAGCCAAGCATCTGGTGGAACACCACTTTCTCAAATACCCGACAGAGCTGTACATGCTCAGCCCTTCCAACCTTACCCTTATCAGTATCCCAACTACTACCCACAGCAACCTCCACCACCACCCATGTTCTTCTACCCACCCCCGGATCAAGTCCCAGGTGCGCCCTCTGCATCCGCACCAGCCTTTGTCCCAGGTCAGCAATATCACTACCCAATACCTTTCGTGCCTGCGCCTCCGCCACAATCGCAGACAGAGCCGATCACACAAGGAGGTATGGTCGCTCAGGAGATCAATGGAATGGTCTACTATCATGACCCCTCTCAGGTCCCGGCGAAAACCGAAAACTCCGTACCTTACCCTCCTCCAGGATATGCCATGTTGCCACCTGGAGGTATGATTGGGATGGGTGGCGTGATGACGCCCCCAGTCTACTATCCACCTTCGGTTCCAGCCTTCTACCCTCAGCAATGAGAACATTGCGCTGGCCCTAATCCACGTCGAATTCATCCTTGTTATTCAGCGTGATGCGTGTACATTTGCAAGCGTGCCGATTCAGAGTTCATCTATTTGTAATCGGCTAGTTGGCTGTAATTCCAAGATTCCTTTCTACTCCATTGGGTTCTCTATTGTTGGGAATTTCCTACATGTCTTCAATAGACAATTGAGACGGCGCAAGCTGATAGGTTTATCTGGGCAAGCCGCGCGGAGAGCATGCACTTCTTCTTTATCGCCCGACCTTCTTGCACTACCTCTTGTATAAAAAACATCATGATCTGGCTAGTTGATAACAACGCAACCACTTTGGCACATAAACCGAATAATATCACTCTGCTGTCCTTTGTAGATCCACATGAATGTCGAGTTCTCGTGACTTTGGCGCTACCTTGTGCATCCTTTGTACGGGCGCAGTGGCGTATGTAGGTGGCCGACTGGAATGTTGTAGCAGGCGAGGCAAGGTGATGTCGTAGATTCAATATTTCATACGTCGAGGACCTAGCCAGGCAGAAGCCATCTCCGTCTTTCCCCGCTTCATCTTCTACTACCTTACCTACTTCATCCTTTCGATCTTCTCCCTCCCAACCCTTCATGACAGCTCTGTCTGTTGTATGTGACATTTCTATCAAAGAAATATAGAAGGACAACTTCTACAATACTTTATCGCTAGGACCAAGATCCTAAGTGTCGTTCTAAGCTTCGCCATCTTGAGGCTGTTGACTCATCCGTCATGGCAACCCTCACACCGGCATCTTCGCCAGATATGATGATCACCATCAAGATCGTCTTTGCTGATAAAGACGAGAATCGTAGATTCAAGCTCCCTCTGAAAGAACTCGGGGCAAACTTGCTCCCTAACAAGGTACGTCTCACAGTCCTACATGCAGCCTCACATCAACAACTCCTTTCGATAGCATCAGAACATTGATATATGCTTGCGATCGTTTTCGATTTGCCTACGAGATACTGAGATTAGAGGTCTATCTAGCTCCGCTCCTTACTCAACATCCCATCAAATCAGAATACCCTCTTTGAGCGCTATTCCGACAGCTCTTCATCTTACATCACTCTTGACAGCAGCATTCCATCTGTCTACAAACAGCTCTATCGTGCTGCAAAAGCCAAGCAGAAGCTCAGGATCCGAGTCACCGTTACTGACAAAAAAGCTCCCGAGCCCATCGAGATGCTAAAGCCTGGACTAGCTCTCCCTGAGCGACTTTCCACTCGCTGCTACGTGCACCCATACATTTCGGATCCTGTCAAAACGGAGGATGAATCACAGGATTTGATGAGTAAACGACACACTCCTCTAGAGCAGTCAAGAAATCCCTCGTCCGCCACCCTTGTTACGCCTGCCGATCTCAGCGCTGAGGCCCCGTGTGAAGCGTTAACATCTTCAATGGGCTCACCAAAGAAGCCGTACTATTGGCCCATGTCTCAAGACAGTGGCTTTTCCGAAGCCACCAAATCTGTGTTCGAGAAGAAAGACGGGGCTTCAAAGCACACGGTTGTCAAGAAGCAAGCCGACGATGAGGCTCCAGTACCCCGATTTTTCACTGATAGGGAGGACTTTCTCACTCAGCACGCTAACATCACTCAAAAGATTGAATCACTCTGTCGTGCACCTACTCAGTATACCTCTCCTCCTGCGACGAGTTTCACTATTTGTTGCAACAATTGCGATAACGCCATCCCAGATGTCCATTGGCACTGTGGCATTTGCGATATGGGTGACTTCGATCTCTGTGGGGATTGCGTCGACAAGGGCATTCTATGCCTAATCGAGGACCATTGGTTGATCAAACGCTCAGTAAAGAATGGCAAAGTAATCCCCAGCACCACTGAAACCATTGGCCCCAAGAAGAATGCCAAGGTCGAGCACGAGGAGAAGGTGCCTGGTGCTTTCACCTCAGAAATCAAGCGTGAAGAAACTCGCGAGCCACTCGATATGAGCCGTACTTGCAACTGTTGCGTCGGTGGTAAGCAATCTTCAGATGCCGATCATGAAAATATGCTGACATTATGTAGTTTTCGACGAGTCCAACTTTGTCACATGTCTCATCTGCGAGGACTATGATCTTTGCATACCGTGCCATGTTGGGCTTAAGCATGGCCATCATCCTAGCCATAGCTTTGCTCCTGCTTCGAGGGACACCCAGCTCACATCGCTGGCGCACCGCCTCTGCGCTCCGGGCCGCAACGTGCGTCACAACGCGATATGTGACGGTTGCGATAAGGTACGTCGTAATCATCCTCGCCGATCTTCGAGTGCTGACGAGAATAGGACATCTATGGCATCCGTCACAAATGTTTGAATTGCCCTGACTGGGACTATTGCTCATCATGTATCAAGGCCGCCCAAGTCACCCACCACGGGCATCGCTTCGTATCCGTCTATGAACCATTCCGGGAAAACACAGTAAAATGCCGCAGCTCAGCTGATCAGCATCACATCGGAATCTTCTGTGATGGTCCGCTTTGCAAAGGGAAAGATTCCTACATCCAGGCGGATAGATACAAGTGTGCTGTCTGCCATGACACGGATTTCTGCGCCAACTGCGAAGCTCTCCCAAAGTTACAGCACAATCGTACTCATCCTTTGATCAAATTCAAAACTCCAGTCCGCAATGTTTCGGTCACCACGACAGGCGACAAACCAAACGGCGAGCAAATGCGCACCATGGGCGATCAATTACCTCAGACTAGCTCCAAGTCCACGGAAACTACTCCAGCTGCGCCATCAGCCAATGCTGCCACTCAGGTTCATACTGTTGCTGAAGTCAAGCCTATTGCAGCCGCCAAGGACGAGCCTAAGGGAGAGAGTGTTCAGCCTACCACTGCCTGCGAGCTAAAAGCCCTTTTCATCCGTGATTGTGTTCCCGACGGCGCAGTCATGTCACCAAGCACACGCTTCAACCAGACCTGGGTTCTTTATAATCCAGGACCCAACCGTTGGCCCGCAGGCTGCTCTGTCTGTTATACCGGCGGTGACAGCATGTTAGATGTTGACCCTGTCCATCCCTCCCACGTGAATCAAATGTACAAAGCAACTACAAGCAACGCCACTGAACGCGTGATTGAGGTTGGTGAGGAAGTGGAGTTCCATGTAGTGATGAGGACACCTGAGCGCAAGGGTAAAGCCATCTCCTACTGGCGCCTAAAGGATGCCACGGGTTTACCGTTTGGCCATAAGCTTTGGTGTGATATCGAAGTCGCTGATCGCGAGCTAGAGGCTGGAGTGGAAGTGCAGACTGGGCACGCTACTGGTATCTCGAAGCAGGCCATTGATGAGGACGAGGTCCAAAAGGAGGATGAGCAGAGTGGGAGCAAGATGATCTTCCCTAAGCTCGACAAGGAATCTCCGGTGTCTAGCACCCACGAAGCTCAGACCTCACCTGCGCCATTGGCGCCTACAAGCGTCGAGAACAAGGACTTGCTCGAAGATGTGGAGAGCTTAGAATTGGATGACGGGAGTGACAGCGAGGACGCTTTCTTGACCGACGAGGAGTACGAGCTGATCGCCACCGACGATGAGATGGAGACGGCGAAGAACGGAAAGAAGTAGAGTTCAACAATCTACTGGGGAGGATGGGTCGCTCCATCCTATGGCGTAGAAGGGTGAAGTCAGAAGTCAGAAGTTCGGAAGAATTGAGTACATGATGAGAGGCACGAGTCACTTTTCTCGGAGTTGGGTGGAATGCATCTATGCTTGTTGGCTTGATTTGGTACAGAATAGTAGGGTAGGACACAATCAACTCTGTTCGAATAGGAGCAACTACGATTCTGTGCGTAACGCGATGGTGCTTAGTGCGAAGAGCTCATTATAATGTGTAATGTGAAGTATATGAGGTTTACAAGATCCCAAACATGGCGCAGACCGAGCCCTCCATTCCCTGATATAGTTGTGTGATGCCGAAGGAGTAAGAACTAAGAAGCGCCGTGGGGTTCGGTCCAAGCAATAAGGTGCTGACAGCATGAATATGCTTCTTTTGACTGCATTCAGATCCTTTTCAACAGAATTCCATATCGACCATCCGTCTTATACAGACTGCAGGCGGACATTGCTCATAGACAAGGATGGGTCAGTCGGCAGTGCCATATATTCTCTAATCTATTCATTGTAGACGCCGTTCACACGATCATCTCTTTGCAAAGATGTCTCGGGACATGCAGCGTCCAATCAGGTCTACCACTCGAAGTCCTCATCAATATCGCCGCTTTATTTCTTTGTCTTTTGCGCAAACCCTCGATGCCTCTCGCAGATGCAGCAAGTCACGGGAGCTGACAGGCAGCAGCCAATCTATCCGCCACAGATGTGATATCGAACAAGCTAGGTGGCAAGATGCTATGATAAGAGATGCATGAAGTCAAGGGGTGGAGGGCCGAATGACCGTTTCGAACAAAGGGATGTTAGACTCTCGAGACTCTGTGGTGGGGTGCATGCATCTTCCAACCCCCACACCCACACCCACACCCTCACCCTTCGACGAGGAGCAGCCCTGTCCTGGACGTCTGATGCAATGCCGCATGACTATTCTATCTTTGTCCTGAAACCACCGAAAAGCAGAAAACAGGCTTTCTTGGGATCACGCCAATGATGGCATACGCAATCGGCGAACTGACGAGAAAACACTAGGACTAACGTCGATCAATGTGTGATCATCCTTGATGGTGGGGGATCTTATTGGCACTGTGGCACCCTGAATCCGCCAGTTGACGCTTGGTATGGCACGAGTTGGAAGGGGCTGCCATCCAGGCACCCACCAACATGACGGTACGTGTCGAGCCTTCCGGATGGGAGGATAGTCAGGTGCGAATCGGGTAGGTGTGTCTCACTACCTCACCACCTGCTGGCTCCCGATACTTAAGAAGGCATCTTGCCTTCTTTCTCTTTCTCCATCCTTTACCAAAAACCCCTTGCACTCATATTCGGAAGAAAACCGCATCTCTTTCATCGTTCCCTATTACCATAAACTCTCTTGCTCATTTCTACAAGTTCCCTAAAGCCTGAACTTCTTCCGACAGAACTTTGAAAGAACCCAGGCAACTTCATCTCCGGTCATCATGGCAGAAAACTTGCAGAGAATCAACCTCATCCACAACGAAAAGTACCAACGTTCCGGCCTTAAATCCTACGTCTTCCTCCTTCATAAATACAAGTTCTCGCCAACTAAGGATGGTCCATACTTTGTTAGCAACATAGCCCACCATCAGGGCAAACCTGGCGGGGAAACTGCAGTGGGTGGTAAAACTACCATGCAGAAAGTCCTCCAAAAGAAGGCAGTAGACGCCAATCAGCCTGGCGAAGTGCCTGCGGAGGACTCGCAGAATGATTCTCAGTACCTTTGCCCCGTTACCATTGGAACTCCAGGCCAGACCTTCACTCTGGACTTTGATACTGGATCAGCAGATCTGTGGGTGAGTCGTTGCATTACTTGCTATATATGACCACAACATTAAGCTTACATCGTACCAGATCTGGTCCACTGAGTTGCCTTCAGCTACGAAGACAACCGGCAGCCATGCCATCTTTGACCCCAAACAGTCGAATACATTCAAGAATAGTGCAGGCTCGAGTTGGAAGATCTCCTATGGCGACAGTTCTTCCGCTTCCGGTACAGTGGGCACTGATACCGTAAACGTTGGTGGCCTCATCATCAAAGATCAGGCTATTGAGCTTGCCAACACCCTCTCAACCCAATTTCAGCAGGACTCTAGTGATGGCCTTCTCGGTCTTGCCTTTGGCTCCATCAATACGGTGACTCCCAAACCTGTGCAGACCCCGGTCGAGAATATGATCTCACAGAACGATATTCCGAAGGCTTCCGAATTATTTACGGCCAATCTGGGTAGTTACAAGGATGCCGCTGATCCGGATAAAGGGGCGTCCTTTTACACATTCGGCTACATTGATCAAAAGGCTCTTGGTGGACAAACCCCTTACTACACCCCAGTGGACAACTCTCAAGGCTTTTGGATGTTCGATAGTACTTCTGCCGTTGTAGCTGGCAAGACTATTCAACGCTCCGGGAATACCGCCATCGCTGACACAGGAACCACGCTCGCTTTGATCGATGATGCGACGTGCCAGGCGATCTACAACGCCATCCCTGGCGGCAAATACGATTCCGCTCAGCAAGGCTACGTCTTCCCCTCAAACACAACCGAAGCGCAGCTGCCAGTCGTGAGCTTTGCTGTTGGCGGCAAGCAATTTGTAGTTCAAAAAGAAGATCTCGGCTTCGCTGACGCTGGCAATGGAATGACTTATGGTGGCATTCAGTCAAGGGGTACCATGACATTCGATATTCTTGGTGATACATTCTTGAAGAGCATCTATGCTGTAAGTCTCTTTGAAGCTACCTTACGACGAGGAAGGGTACTAACAAACTTCCAGATTTTCGATCAAGGCAATACACGCTTCGGAGCAGTGCCTCGAATAGAGCCAACGCAGAACATCACTGTGCCACCTACAAGCTCCGCTTAAATTGGCTTATCGGATGTGGAACAAGACTCCTACGGTGATCATCATTGGCCGCAGTAGGTCTACGTACTGCCGATACTTTAGTGCTCTTCATGCCCAAAGGCCTTTCCGGAGCTACTTGTCTAAAATAGGGGCTTGCTACCGGAAAGAAGCACAGCTTTGTCCACAAGGCTCATTTGCTAGGCGTGCTGCCAGGTTGACTAAGTTTTGGCCTCGACCACTTGAAATGCTGTTTCCCTTGATGTTTCTTTTGCGGCTGGGTAGGGATGGCATAGATTCGGGAGGGAAAAGGGGACATTCATTCTGTATCCTATGCTACACTCTAAACGATGAATAGCGATGAATCTTTTGGCAGATCGAAACTTCTCGTGACCTTGGAAGTGCTACGGAAGAGTTTCATAGGCTCACACGATGAAGTGAATGTGAACAGCGATGGATGGATGAGGAAGTGACCTACAAGCCCGAGACCGGTGTTTGTCCGATCTCGGAGTCGGCTACTCGATGTGCGTATCAGCCCTACAGGCGTATATATCGGCCAAAAACTCAATTAACCATGCCCTGAGTCAGTCACTCGCCAGCAGCATTGTCTGCGTCTTTGAGCATCAAACGTAGTATTGACCCTATGAAACAATCATAATGGCCTCTCGCAGCTTCAGTCGCGCTCTGCGCTTCCAATTGATTTCTCCAGCTACGCAACGTCGAACCCTTATTTCAGCCTCGAAGTGTTCACGAGCAAGCATCACCGCGCCATTGAAGCCCGCTGTGGGCGCTGGCCTTCGGCAATCAAGGGGCGTCAAGACTATAGACTTTGCAGGAACGAAAGAGGTCGTCTTTGGTATACAAATCCTACGTGACTGGGTCCTCTGTGGTGGTCGCTGACGGGTATACAGAACGTGAGGATTGGCCTAGAGACAAACTTTTGGTACGCTCACGAACGGCAATCTCACGCACTGCTTGGAGGACACTACCAGAATCAGAATCATTATCTGATGTTTGCTACAGGAATACTTCAAAAATGATACTCTCGCCCTCATCGGCTATGGCTCGCAAGGACACGGTCAAGGGCTCAATCTACGTGATAATGGTATGAATGTCATCATTGGCGTCCGGAAAAACGGAGCTTCGTGGAAAGAGGCCCAGCAAGACGGCTGGATCCCGGGCACAAACTTATTCGATATGGACGAGGCCATCTCGAAGGGCACGATCATCATGAATCTGCTCAGTGATGCTGCACAGAGTGAGACCTGGCCTGCCATCAAGCCCCAATTGACCAAGGGAAAGGTACATACGCATACCGGAAATCGTGTTGCCGTATGCTAACGCTAAGCCAGACACTCTATTTTAGTCATGGGTTTTCCCCCGTCTTCAAGAACTTGACAAAAGTCGACGTTCCGACCGACATTGATGTCATCCTCGTCGCTCCTAAAGGCTCTGGCCGAACGGTTCGCTCACTCTTCCGCGAAGGTCGTGGCATCAACTCCTCCGTGGCCGTCTTTCAAGATGTAACGGGCAAGGCTGAAGAAAAAGCCATCGCCCTAGGTGTCGCCGTCGGCAGCGGATACCTCTACAAAACGACTTTCGAAAAGGAAGTCTACTCGGATCTCTACGGTGAGCGGGGTTGTCTTATGGGCGGCATTCACGGCATGTTCCTTGCCCAATATGAAGTTCTCCGCGAGCGCGGCCATAGCCCTAGCGAAGCCTTTAATGAGACTGTCGAAGAAGCTACGCAAAGCTTGTACCCCTTAATTGCAGCCAACGGTATGGACTGGATGTACGCAGCTTGTTCGACGACGGCCCGACGAGGCGCTATCGACTGGAGCGGGAAATTCAAGGACACGTTGAAGCCCGTCTTCAATGAATTGTACGACAGCGTCAAGAATGGTACAGAGACGCAAAGATCGCTGGATTTCAACAGCCAGCCGGACTATAGGGAGAAGTACGAGCAGGAGATGAAGGAAATACGGGAGTTGGAGATCTGGAGGGCTGGAAAGGCTGTCAGGTAAATGCTCTGCCTTTTTCATTTCACCGGCCAAACGCTGATACTTTGTCGAAGGGGTCTCCGACCAGAGAACCAGGTCTAGCGATTTGATTTACTACCAAAATCTCCGTCTTGCTCTCCTGCAGCATCTTGTTCATAGGTATGAACGGCGTATATGTGTGGCCGGGAAAAGTTGCCTTTTTCTCCGCCGAAGATCGGCGGAATACCCGAACTGGAAAATAGTTGATAACAAAAGCTGATCATTCTACACTCATCGCGTGCTGCCCAGACGTCGGCATTGCTAACATGTGAGTTTGCCTTGGATAGCTAATTGCGCGCAGGAGCACACACCTTGCTCTGCTATCGCAATGGCAGCCCTGGACCAAACCCTGCCACTCAAGCGTGCCTCCGTACAATCTGCGCATGAACGGATTAAAGACCACATCCATCTTACGCCGGTCTTGACATCCACCACTCTCTCGAACCTGGCATCCACTCCACAAACACCGGAAGCTCTGATTGGCACTCCATGGGAAGGCCACAGACCCGCACATCCAAAGATCAACTTCTTCTTCAAATGTGAGAACTTTCAGCGCATCGGCGCGTTCAAAATCCGGGGCGCTTTCCATGCACTCTCCAGATTAAGCAAGGAGGAGCTGGCAAGAGGAGTGGTGACCCATAGCTCTGGTACGAAGTCTGTTCCTCCACTTAATGTCTCTTGTGGCCTCTGCTTCCAATAACGTGACCGAAACTACTGACCCCGTCTTCCGCCACAGGAAACCATGCACAAGCCCTCGCTCTCGCCGCCCGCACTTACAACATCCCTGCCCACATCGTCATGCCCACAATCTCCACACCGTCCAAGATCGCAGCCACGCAAGGTTATGGCGCACACGTCTACTTCAGCGGCAGCACGTCCGAGGAGCGAGAAGCCGTCGTGGCAGACGTGATGAAGGAGACGGGCGCGGTGCTCGTGCCGCCGTATGACCATCCAGATATCATACTCGGGCAGGGGACCATGGCGTTGGAGCTGGAAGCGCAGGTGAGGGAGATGGTGGAGAAGGATGCGTCGTTGAGCGTACATACTTGTAGCCCGAATGGGGATGCGAGTGGGGACAGGGATATGATATCTAAAAATTCGAAGGCGGGGAAGTTGGATGCGGTCATCGCGCCCATCGGCGGCGGCGGTATGCTCTCCGGCATCGCTACCGCGCTCGCAGGGACGGGAACCCTCGTCTTCGGCGCCGAACCGTCTTTCGAAGGCGCGGACGACGCGCGGCGGTCGCTTGCGAGCAAGGTGCGGGTCACGAAGGTCTCGTCGCTGACGATCGCGGACGGGTTGCGAACGCCGGTGGGGGAGATACCGTGGGCTGTTGTTTCTGACATAGCAAAAGTGAGAGGTGTGTATGCTGTGAGCGAGGGGCAGATTTTGCAGGCGATGCGTCTGGTGCTGGAGAGGATGAAGGTTGTTGTTGAGCCAAGTGCGGTGGTGGGGTTGGCGGTTTGTTTGTTTGATGAGGGGTTTAGGGGGCTTGTTGAGAGGGAGGGAGGGGGGGGATGGGATGTGGGTGTTGTGCTTAGTGGGGGGAATGTTGGGGTTGAGGCGTTGGGGGGGTTGTTTGGGGGGGAGATAGGGGAGAAGGAGGGGGAGGGGGATGGGAAAGGGGAGAAAGGGAGGGAGAGGGAGATGGGGAAGGTGGGGGCGAGGGGGGGAAGGGTGGCGGAGGGGGTGGCTGGATGAGATTGGTGCTGGGAAGGTGGGTGGGAGGGTGGGTGGTGGTGTCGACTAGGCTTCGGAGCCAGGGATTTTGACTATCAAGTTCCATGCACTCACTCACGCACGCACGCATGCAATAGGTTTACGCTAGATGAATACGTTTAAGCGTTTGGTGTGCACTTGTTCTATATCTATTCTATCATACTGAAAGGAAGAGGGAATATGGTATGATATGACATCAAGATCTCGTGACTGGAAGCTTGACGGAAATACTGGTGGAAACAGACGTACACTTATTTCTGAAGGTGTCTGGTAAGGGAAAGGGTTTTCGATTTTTGATTTTGATATGGAGAGGATGGGATGGGATGGGATAGAATAAAAATTGAGTGTGGTATTTTATATTTTGGAGGGGAGATAAATTGATTGAGATTGATCGGATATTCCGGAAATATAGGGGTAGGGTGTGTAGGATCGCTTTGGGTAGGGGTAGGAATTTCCCAGGTCTGGAGATATACGATGATAATGAGGTCGATATATGTGGGTGGGATAGATATGAAAAACTCGCCTTGACCCGACTCTATATAGAAACTTTCGAACCTTTAGAATAGTGTACGCTGCCGAAACATAAATCCCACCCAAAACCCACGCACGTCGTCAGGTCGTATTCTAGAGGTCGATGTTTTTACCCTCTAATCTTTATCCCATAGTTCTATGTCTAATTCCTCGTCTAAGGCGGCAAGCGTGCAAGATGTTTTCCTGTTCGGTAAACTTGAGTAGGTTGGTCGGTCTTGTGTGGTTTGCTTTTTTAAGGATGGAAGGCCTGACGAGGCGAGCAGGGATTGGTTAGTGCTTTTGAGGATGTGTCATGATATGATATAATGTTTTGGGATAGGTCCGGTCCGTCTTATCAAACTTTGTGAGTGATCACATCTGGACTTTTACTGTGGAGCTTGAGAACTTCTTTGCTAGCTTCTATAATGGCTTTCGGATCCCAATTCGCGGTCATAGAATCCGGAAATTTCTCATCCTCGATCACGACGACGTGTTCGTTGGAGGTGATGCCGAGTTGCAGGGCGGACTTTTGGAATTCGGATTTGCGGATGTGGCCTAGACCGTCGGCATCGCCGCTGCTGAAACAGAGGACTATTATTTAGTTGCCGAGCCTTGGGTGGGTGAGGTAGCGCAGGGTGGGCCCGAAGAACATTGCTTCGTCGTCTGGGTGTGCGATTAGGAGCAAGATCCTTTTGCCGCTTAGAGTCGCGAAGGTGGTGGTGAGGTATGCGGTGAAGAGGTAGAGGAGAAGGATGGCGAGAGTAATTTGGGGGGGGTGTTGATAGGAATACTATGGTTTGCTGGTTTGTATTGACGGGATTCGTTTCCTGGTGATTGCTGCTGTTGCCATGGGCTGCTGAGTGTGTTTCGGTATGACGTTGCGTTGTCGGAGAAGGAAGTTAAAGAAGTGATGTTGTTGATGAAGCTTTGGAGTTTGCAATGGTTTTCAAAGTTCCGAGGCAGACATTAGGACAGCAGTAACGACTATCATAAAAACAGAACGAGGAGGCAATTGTTTAGATATTCGTTTAGATATGCGGCAACAAGTTTCGTGGATCAATCTATAAGGTATCTACGTATTGCACTGGTTCGAGGCGGTGTTCAATACTTGGCCGGATCATCAGGATGCACCGTGTCCTTCGACCGCAGCGGGCTCATCAAAGGCGAATACTCAAACTTTCGATCGACGAACCTCAGGAGCTCGGGATTAATATTATTTGTGTTGAGTCCCATTTTATATTCTCCTTCGTCAGTAGGCGGAGGTCGAATGGGCCACCAATAGCATCTACCGTACACAACATCAGTCTTCGATCGAATGGAGCAGAGATTGCTTGACTTACACGCAACCGCAGTTACCGCAGAAGTTGAAAGACAGGTCTCGATCGCCCCAGACATACTGCTTGGTCACTGCGTTCGGCTTCGTTTCGATCTTTACTTCGTCGGGATGGTAGTAGCCCCAAGCGGCGCCGTAGCGTCTACAAATCGTGCATTGGCATGCGTTGATGTACTCGGGGAGTCGGGGAACTGTGACTGTGATGGCGCCGCAGTGGCAGCTGGAGCGGATCGAGGTGTCTGTCGCCGCCATGTTATCTCGTGTTGTTCAAGCTGGAGTATGTTAGACGGAGTCGGGCAGTGTGTGAACGTCGGCTAGTTCTCATCGATTGAAGTCCAAGTTTTTCCCGAACGGCCGATCGAGCTTTCAAACCTCCGTACTCCCGGGTCTAGCTCTAGGGTACCCTTAGGCCTGATAACATTCATTTCTATAAGTCTCTAACTAGCCTTATTCTATTAATTATATTACTGTAGGAATTATTAGGCCTAAAGTGCTCATATTGCGAAAATAAGTCGAAAAAGTCGGTCGTTGTGGAACCAGAGGGCGTGGACCAGAAGTAAGTTTGGACCAGAAGGGGTGAACTCTTCTAGTGAACTATCACGTGCGCTCAGGACTGTCAAACTTCTACTAGGGCTCGAACGATATTCCTAGGTCTTCACCACACGTAACAGTTCTGAGTATGCTCAGCATCAATGCATATAGAGAGTGTTCTCGCTTACCTGGACTGAGGCGCCGATTTCTTGCGAGTACGTTTCAGCATTTCCTTTGGACAGGATATATCTGCCAAACGCTCGTAGTCGGTGCTGGATCAACGTTATGGGTGGCTACAGCGTTATGACTATACAGCTCCTTCAGGAAGACTCGGTCAAAATGTATCCAATAAGCGGAGCATGCTCTGTATGACACGGTCATGTCTGTTTCGGATTTGATACTTATGCGAGAGGCGCACACATGTCCGGAGACATCTCAGATTTACGCGCTACGCAATTTCGAGATCTCACTCTCCCCTGAAGTTCGGGGATGCATAGTCGTTCTCTTTTTTACGATCATGAGGAGAAAGTTCATGTTGTCTCAAATCAATCGTGTACGGCTCTCAAACCTCATACATCAGACAGGATCTTTGTTGCTTCACTAGATCAAGAGTCAGAATGAGAGGATCCAGTCCGTTGCTGTTCATTGCATGCGTTTCGCTATTAGCAGACGTTCCGAACGCATCCCCTCTCGTACTACCAGCCCTGGGAAGGCTGCCTTCGACTATCAATCAAGGCAACTCAAGTTCTCCGCTTTATGATGACTCGTCAACAACGTGAGCTGAAATCCTCCGCATTCGGGACATGACCAGCTTACAACATACGAACAGATTCCCGCCTTTTCCACCGCCTACACCGTTTATTCTACATGTAGGTGGACCAGACCAATGGCATGACGTGTTACTCTCAATACGCTGGCATGAGAGCAAAGTCAAGCCTCGAAATGAGACAGCTACACGAGAAGTCGTGGTACTTGCGATGGCCGATGTTCTGGCGCACGCCGCCATGCATAATCATTATATACCACCAAATTATAAGATGTTGTACGAAGTCAAGGACGTAGTCTTGCAAAGATATGATCGGACGACATATTTCACTTGGGACCTGTGGGAGATCGTGCTGACAGGGGTTGAACAATTTATCGAGGCTTACGATGGGTTGTATTTCAAATTCGATATTTACTTGGGAGAGAAAAAAATCCAACAGCATATTGGCGCGGGAGCCTTGAGCGGGCCTTGAGTGAAGATGCTGCGGTATGGTGCATAAAATCTCATGCAACAAATACTCCATGTACGGTTCTTCTCCAACTGTTCTTGCTCGTTTAGGCTTATATACTCTTTCCTCTTCCGAGGATCATTCTACTGAAGGGCCCTTACAGCTTCGATGAGGGAGCCAATGTGTATATCGCAGTGGCCACGAGGGGGTAACTGCTTTCGTTGAAAAGCCCGATTGAAGCGCTGCACGGTTCATAATCAAAACTTTGAAACGTCACGATACCGCTTGATATGCCGTTGAGAATGAAGTGGGCTTCGGAAGCTTGTATCTAGAAAGCCGCCCTTGAGCAATGAAAAGCTGCGTTGACGTTTGCTCGACCGTGAAGCTTGTTGTGAAGTATCTCCGCTCATCTTCTAGGTCTTCCTTCAACCCTCGCAAGATGTTCTTCAAATCTGCCCACGTAAGACGCTGGCTCAGAGACCTGATGTAAAAGACTGCACCCGCAGTATCTTTCCATTCGAAGCCAAGGTCGGGTATCGTAGCGCTTTGCGTTTGATAGGCAACCCAGATGGATGCCGTTTGGAGACATGATTGCATGGCCAGGCGATCCAGGGTTTGTAGGAGAGTGAGGTGAAGACTAAGATCTGTCTCTGGAATCTTATATACCTCATAGGTAGGAATTGGTACAGGGAGGGTCAAAGTAGCATTATGAGCTGTATCGAATGTGAAGAGCTGGCTGGTATTTGGTTGTTCAACAGCGAAGCTTGGTGCTGTTGAGGTAAGGTCAATAAGATAAGGAACGATTAGTATAGATGCTGCCATAATGCAATACATAGCAAGGAGGATCGACTTCCTTTCGCCAAGTCTGCTTCTTAGTGTTAGGGATAATTGTTGGAAACCTCTTCGAGTGGGAAGGACAAGGCTCGTGTAGTATAGATTTGGCTTCCATTTTACCGACACGCGTCCCGCAATTCCTCGAGGCAGACCATTGGGTGATAAGATGCGCAATCAGTATGTGAGGGAATGGCCTTTCGTCACGGCCAATATCACTTGCGGCTGATACGCTCAATCATCTTAGCCTTGGTTTGATAAAGATCTCAACAGTCTCCATGACAGTCTCGAAGCTATGAGTCGATCAGCATGGATCTAGTGAAAGCCGTATCGGAGTTATGGAGGAATATAGCAGCATAGATAGTATGAAATTGTTACACGCGTAGTCTAAGGCTTGACCAGCGGACGAAAAAGAGGTTCTCCTGCACAAAGGGCCTGGCCGAGATGAAACCATAAGATATAGAACATGCCTATGCCTTTGCAGTCTTACTACACTGGATGAATCAATTGTGCGAAAGCTGTCCACCAAGCATGCTTGAATACCTCAGCTAGAATAGATCGTGACGAACCCGATCCGAAGATATTGGAGGCACTAAAACTCCCAGATATTCTATTCTGTCAGCCCTATCAACCTCTCTCTTGATCTTGGAGTGCCGCACAACACAAAGCCCAAGGTGCCAGATATATACAGCTACACTATCCTGTATGGCCATCGAAAAACCAGACAGGTGGCAGTGATGTCTTATGCTATCGTGTGTTTTTCTCGGAACCCTTCGCCCATAATCTAGCCGTAATTTCGACAACTGGCTTGTTGCCCTACAGAAGGACAACCACACTCGACCCGAGAAGACAAGCTCCCGAGAGCTTTCAGAGCAGTTGCTGATCATACAATCATGGCGACACCGCAGCAAGGATATCCGCCCAACGGCCAGCCTGGCCATGATCCGAATCAACAGGAACACTATGACACCAGCCAATACGAAGTTCCAGAGGCTATATCTCCAGTCCAAGGAGGCCCACCAGCGCCCTCTGCCGGTGGCCGACGTAAGCGCAATTATGCTGGACAGGCATACGACTTCGGAGGTGGTGCGAACTCTGCGCTAGGAGGCCAGCAACAAGGTGGTGGTGCATATCCCCCGCCTCCAGGCGCAGGATATGGCCAGCCAGCACCTCACCCTGGACAGTCAGGGCCTGCTTACGGATCTGGTCCAGCTTCACCAGCTATGGGAGGGATAGCTGGTTATGGGCAGCAGCCACCTGCGATTGGGGGGTACCAACAGCCTGACCCGGGCTACCCTACACATGGCGCTCCTCCCGTACATCCAGGAGTCGGTGGAATCACGCAGGGCATGGGAAATATGAACATGGGTGGACAAATACAGCATCAGCCTACACAAGCGCACATACAGGGACGATCTCCAATGAATCAGCTATACCCGACGGATCTCTTGAATCAGCCACTCAATGTCTCTGAACTCGATCTGCCTCCACCTCCCATAATCTTGCCCCCTAATGTGAGTAGAAAACCTCTTTTTCCACAGGTTGATTGCTAAAGGAAGCAGACTAGTGTGACTCCGTCTCCCGATGCCAATTGCTCTCCAAAATATGTTCGTTCCACACTCAATGCTGTCCCTACAACACATTCGCTACTCAAGAAATCACGGCTTCCTTTTGCGCTGGTCATTCAGCCGTATAGCTCTTTGCACGATCATGAGGATCCAGTACCCGTGGTTCCAGATCAAGTCATTGCACGATGCCGACGATGTAGGTCCTACATCAACCCATTCGCAACCTTCTTGGACCAAGGTCATCGATGGAGATGCAATATGTGCAATCTCACAAATGAGGTTCCACAGGCGTTTGACTGGGACGCGGCGTCACAGAAGCAGCTGGATCGGTGGTCAAGACCCGAGCTGAACCACTCTGTGGTAGAATTTGTGGCACCCCAGGAATACATGGTCCGCCCCCCTCAGCCCTTGGTCTATCTGTTCCTTTTCGACGTTAGCTATAACGCTGTCACCAATGGCTTGCTAGCCACCGGAGCCCGTTGTATACTTGAGAGCTTAGACCGCATTCCCAACGCTGATCGACGAACAAGGCTAGGTTTTATGGCAGCCGACTCAAGTCTACACTATTTCTCGATTCCGCGCGACGACAGCGAAAACGGAGAGCCTAGCATGATGGTCGTCAGTGATCTGGATGAGCCTTTCCTGCCGACTCCCGCCGATCTTTTAGTCACACTAACTGAGTGCCGAGAAAACATCGAGAACTTTCTTGGAAGGCTACAGGAGATGTTCCAAAACACCCAGAACGGCGGATCTTGCATGGGTTCTGCATTGAGAGCTGGCCACAAATTGATATCGCCTGTCGGCGGAAAGCTTACTGTTCTAACCGCGACTTTGCCAAATTTAGGAGTTGGAAAGCTCGACATGCGAGAAGACAAGAAATTGCTTGGCACTAGTAAAGAGAGCAGCCTCCTACAGACTGGTAACAGTTTCTACAAAAGCTTTGCCGTCGAATGTTCAAAGAATCAAGTTTCCATCGATATGTTCCTCTTCTCTTCACAATATCAGGATGTTGCGTCTCTCAGTAATCTCCCACGATACACAGGTGGGCAGACGTACTTTTATCCTGGTTGGAATGCCGCAAGAAGCGAAGATGCAATCAAATTTGCACAGGAATTCTCCGATTATCTATCAGCTGAGATCGGTCTCGAAGCAGTGCTCAGAGTTCGAGCTACTACTGGTCTACGGATGAGCACGTTTTATGGCAATTTCTTCAACCGAAGCTCGGATCTTTGCGCCTTCCCAGCGTTCCCTCGAGATCAAGGCTATGTGGTTGAAGTTGCCATAGATGAATCTTTGACGAAAGGAGTGGTCTGTCTTCAAAGTGCTGTATTACATACGACTTGCAATGGCGAGAGACGCATCAGAGTCATGACGCTAGCATTGCCGACAACGCAGTCCCTTGCGGACGTATATGCATCTGCGGATCAAGCAGCCATTGCGACCACATTCAGCCATAAAGCGGTCGAGCGTGCCCTCGGAAGCGGTCTAGAGCCAGCACGTGATGCGCTCAAAGCCAAGCTTGTTGAGCTTTTACAAACGTACAGGAAAGAGCTGGCTGGTGGCAACATGGGTGGCGGTGGCCTACAATTTCCAGCAAATCTGCGATGTCTGCCTGTCCTTTTCTTGGGCTTGATAAAAAACGTGAGTTCATAGATCAGATACTATACCTGCAAGGACAGCTGCTGACAATTTGCAGATCGGCCTTAGGCAATCCGCTCAGATTCCCAGCGACATGCGCTCCGCCGCACTTTGTCAACTTTCCACCTTGCCATTACCCCTGCTCATTCAATTCATTTACCCCAAGTTCTACTCTTTGGCCGATATGCCCACAACCGCTGGCGTTCCGGACGAAGAAACTGGCGACATCAACCTTCCACCGGCAATAAATCTTACGTCTCAAATGCTGCTCCCCTACGGCCTTTACCTCATAGACGATGGCCAAACGCAGTTTCTCTGGGTTGGGCATGAGGCGGTGCCCCAGCTGGTGGAAGATGCGTTTGGTGTGGCAGACAGAACGCAACTCAAAGTGGGCAAAACGACCTTGCCCATATTGGAGAACGACTTCAATGAGCGACTTCGAGCTGTCATTGAAAAAAGCCGAGATCACAGGTCCAAAGGAGTTGGGAGTATTGTTGTACCGAGTCTGTATGTGGTACGGGGCGACGGCGAGCCGGGCATGAAATTGTGGGCACAATCGATGCTGGTCGAAGATAGGGCAGAGCAGGGTGTCAGCCTAACCCAATGGCTGGGCATGCTGAGGGAAAAGGTATGACCCCATTCACTCCATGGACCACGGCTAGTTGCTAACCGCAATACTAGATGAGCGAGGAAGGCGGCTTCTTGAGTTCATTCTCGTAGAACAACGTTTACAGCAGGCCGCTCCCTTGTTACTGGGAAGCGTGTGCTTGCAAATTGCACCCAGCGAATAGCATGTCACGTTGCCAGATCTTCCAGTCCCGTTCCTTTATGTTCTGCATCAAGTAGGTAATCCAACATGCTCTGGAGATCTACAAGGTTCTCTGTCAAGGCTCGGTACCATTAAAAAGCCCAACGGGTGCGGAAGAGAACAGGGATCCTGCTCCGCCCGTCTTGGCATCTAATGTTTAGCAATTGCGTGGCTCGCATGGCAATCGATCAAGCCTCCACAACCCGCCGTACGGCCATTCATAAAATCCTGTATTTGTATCAAGTACCTAGAGTCTAGCCTCTAGCCACTCAATACGACAGGCCCGTAGTCATGAGCGACCCATCACCTGCAGCTCGTCATATATCATACATGCTTTACGTACTTTAGCTATAAATAGCACTCGGCGGCTAAGAAGAAACGCATCCGGTCTCGTCCCATTCCCCACCAACTAGCGCCGTGCGTAGCCGCTTCCTGCGTACCTGACTGGCATCCATTGCCGTTCTTCCTACCCTCCACAGGGCTGTGAAACACCAAGACCGTCTCCACGACTGTTTCAGACATCTCCACAAAGAGAGAACCGTTAGGTACTCCTGCAGAAGTGCGGCAGGGGCTGAAACGAAACATACCATTCATTGGCGGGGTTCTCAAAAGCTGAAGACAAAGCCAAAAACGGAGGTAACACAGCCCACTGTTCTTGTTTGATCAAGAGGACCTCTCCGGAATCTGGAGCACAAGGTTAACGACTGTCATAGAGATTCATCGCAGCCACGAATAGGTCGATTAAACTTGGCGATTGTTAGCAACGTTCTCACATCGCACCAGCCTTGCGCACCACGTTCCTCCATTTAGGTACTACTTTATACAACATATACCACCTCTGTGTTCAAGCACCGTTCAAAAACCTTCAGGGACAACTTATATTCTTGATTGCTCGCTCCTCGCAAGCCAATTTACACGTTACGAAGATAATAGAGAAACGCAAGTGAAGAAACATGTCCACCATTTGAGGACCATCAAGAAGCCTTGGGAATAAATCTGAAGCTTCTATCAGACTAAGCTGGAAGCAGACGACACAAAGATCACAATATTCGGCGATCCTTTCATACTTGTTGGGTAAGCTACAGATCTGATTGTGGAAGCTTTCGTGGACATTTGGGGAGCGGACAATGGAGGACAAGCATGGTTGGCTATTCATCGTCAAAAGAGCTAAGGCCGGCTTGAGTCAATCTCTTGCATGAGTATTCTCAGCCTTGTAGGCCTACAATCAAGGCTGGCAGAAGACTCAATCCGGCCCTCCCTTGCCCACAATGTCGACTTGCCGGTGTGCTTGAGACAATTATTCTTTCGATGTTGGTACATCGTAACAAAGCTGACATGGATGGTTTTAGGGACTGAAAGACTACTCTGCAGCCTTTCTGCCCGAACGATTCTGCAAGTCCACAGCAACGACACAATCCCAGCTCGCTTTCCCACCGGTCACTCGGTGCATAACACCCTGCCTTCGACATGTCTCGTCAGCCAGCTCCGCCACCCGGCGGGTCTCGTAAGATCTCGTTCAACGTTTCCGATCAATATGATATCCAGGACGTCGTTGGGGAGGGGGCATACGGCGTCGTTTGGTACGTTTCTGGCCCATTGGAGCCCAGAAGAAGCATATCATGATACTGCATGTTGTGCTGACTTTCGAAGCTCCGCGCTTCACAAGCCTTCCGGCCAGAAAGTCGCTATCAAGAAAATCACTCCGTTTGATCACTCCATGTTCTGTCTTCGTACTCTCCGGGAAATGAAATTGCTCCGCTACTTCAACCATGAGAACATTATCTCTATTCTTGATATCCAGAAGCCACGCAACTATGAGACCTTTTCGGAGGTGTACCTAATACAAGTACGTATCCAGGCGAACCATTCGGCTTCATTGTCCCTAGTTGACAACGAAAAGGAACTTATGGAGACCGACATGCACCGCGTCATTCGTACCCAAGACTTATCCGACGACCACTGCCAATATTTTATCTATCAGACCCTCCGTGCTCTCAAGGCCATGCATTCAGCCAACGTACTTCATCGTGACCTGAAACCGTCTAATTTGCTACTCAACGCCAACTGCGATCTCAAGGTCTGTGACTTTGGGTTGGCTAGATCAGCCGCATCGACCGAAGACAACTCTGGATTCATGACTGAATATGTCGCGACACGGTGGTACCGTGCGCCAGAGATCATGCTTACTTTTAAGGAATACACCAAAGCAATCGATGTTTGGAGTGTGGGATGCATCCTCGCAGAAATGTTGAACGGGAAGCCACTATTCCCTGGCAAAGACTGTAAGTAATCTTGGGTATGTTTGTACCTTTACTCGTACTGACTGATCTACAGATCACCACCAGTTGACCCTCATCCTTGACGTCCTCGGCACCCCAACCATGGAAGATTACTATGGCATTAAGTCCCGACGTGCGCGCGAGTACATCCGCTCTCTTCCATTCAAGAAAAAGATACCGATGAAGGCCATGTTCCCCAAGACCTCCGACTTGGCCCTCGATCTCCTAGAGAAACTCTTGGCCTTCAATCCCGTTAAAAGAATCACAGTCGAGGAAGCTTTGAGGCACCCGTACCTCGAACCCTACCACGACCCAGACGACGAGCCGACCGCTGAGGCTATCCCAGAGGAATTCTTCGACTTTGACAAGAACAAGGACACCTTGACGAAAGAGGAGCTTAAGCGTAAGGCGCTTCTAGATTTTGTATACTGGGTACTCACTGACGTTTGTGCTAGAACTGATATTTGCGGAGATCATGAGATAGGCGACGCCAGAGATGAAATGATCAATGTGGGTTGAGTATGAGCGCTGGATATCGCGAGTGACGATTGCATGCCTAAGTCTGGTTTCGTCGGCTGGTCACGATGGATATGGCTGATTTTCTTTTTTCCAAATGTCTGAGCATAGACCTGCATCTATGGCGGTGGTGGTGGGGATTCCCTCTCCTATTTGTATTCCCGGCTCCTGAAGCCGCGGACGGTCTGATCATATACTTGGGTTTAATCGAGCGGAATGACCCTGTTGAATGAGTATCTGAAGACACATCTTCTCGTGTTCGAAAGCATTCTCCAGCGTCCTCGGCCGAAACCCATCAATGAGCGAGGCATTCCTATTGGTTCTTTGACCCATCACGGAAGCACATCTCCGTCTGACGCATCCACACCCCTTTCCCTCTCCCTCATAAACCACTCGATCCCCTCCCTCACCCCCTGCGGACTCGGTCTCTCAGCCACCACATCCGCTCGAAACCCACACTCCCTCTCCAAATACTCCCTCGTCGTCGGCCCAATGCACGCCACAAACGTCTTCCTCCCCCCCTCCCCACCCCCATCATCCCCCCACCCCAACGCCCTCACCATCTCCCTCCCCGCCGTCGGCGAAAACACCACTACCCATCTCACCCTCGCCGTTTCCGTCAGCTGTAGCATCCTTGCGAAAGAAAATTCGAATTCGTCCAAGGCGGTGGTGCGGTAGACGATCATTTCTTCGACTGGGATTCTGTCTTCTGCGTCTAGAGCCGGGTTCATGAGGGTATTGGGAATGACATCTCTCCTCTTTTCTCCTGTGAGGAAAAGTACTGGTTTTTTTCCAGGCCCGGTGGGGGAATTGGTGGTATATTTCCCCTCCGTGTTCTTGGGATCACGATGACCGAGTATGATCCCAGCAAGCACCTCTCCGCTCCCAGCCCCCTCCCCTCCATAGAGCGTACATTCCGGCAGTAGTTTATCTCTTAACACTTTGAGACTTGCGTGGGTGGCCGGTCCTACCGTGTATAGTCCTATATTGAGTTTGCGCAGTTGGGGATGGAGGGGGAGGATGGGGGGAGTGGCGAGGGCGGCGGTGAGGGTTGCGACGGCGCGTTGGGAGGTTATTATTAGGGCGCCGTAGGGGAAGGGGGGGTAGGGGGATTGGAGGTGGGTGCGCAGGAGGGCGATGAGGGGGTCGGGGAGGAGGGTGTGCGTTAGGACGGGGATGAAGTGGGGGGTGTAGGGTTGGGGTGGGGGGTGGGTGAGGTGGGTTGTGTAGGGGTCTGTGGATCGGGTTGGGGAGGGGGATTTCAGGAGGAGGATTGGGGTTTTTGGTGGTGGTGGTGAGGGAGGAGACATGGTGGTTGTGGGTGGCAAGTGATTCTGGTCAGCGTTCAATTGCTTGCGGCCAAAAGGCGCCGAGGTTTAGCCGGCGGCCGCGTCCGAAGCGGAACCATACCAATCTATGGCAAGAAATCCTGCACCGCTTCTACGGCATGGACAAGTTCTTTGCCAACGTGCAGAAGCCGAAGCAGAACCCTGGGCTGGGGCCTGGGAGCCCAGATGCTGAGCCCAAGAAAGCCATACCCAAGGGCGTAGTCCTAGGCAAAGATGGCAAGCCGTGAGCAATCAACTCCGTCAGTGATTATGAAGAACAGTGACTAAGAACAAAAGCTGCCGCTCCTGCACCTCCTTCGCCTCCTGGGCCGCCATGACAAAGAAAGACCCCTCCACCTCCACGCCCAATACCAATACCACACCCCCCTCCACAACCGCAACCGCCATCCCCTCCCAACCCCCCGACTGCCCTCCCGACGTCGAAGCCCTCGGCCGCTCCACGTGGACCTTTCTCCACACCCTCACAGCCTCATACCCTCCCACCGCCACGCCGACTCAACAGTCCGAAATGAATCAGTTTCTCGCCCTCTTTTCGAAATTGTATCCGTGCTGGACGTGCGCCGAGGATTTTCAGGCGTGGATGAGGCGGGAGGGGAATGCGCCGAGGGTGGAGGGGAGGGAGGGGTTGGGAAGGTGGATGTGCGAGGCGCATAATGAGGTTAATCGGAAGTTGGGGAAGGAGGTTTTTGAGTGTGGGCGGTGGGAGGAGAGGTGGAGGACTGGGTGGAGGGATGGGAGTTGTGATTGATGGATGTTTGGATGTTGGATGTGAGTATGGGTGTCATGGCGGTTGAGAAGAGGAATGTGCATGGAAGGTTAGAGAGCATTGAGCGTGTGGCGTTATGTACGGTAAAATATCGAAGTTGGGCTTTCTACTCCGTCAATTTTATGTATGTAGAGCTTTCGTTACTCTACCGCTACCTTCTTGTACATCAGATCTGTTCTAAATGTCAATTTGATTCCGCTGGTAACGTCGGCGCCGGAATGTAGGAGATCTCGATGTTGAAATATCAGGACTCTGCCAATCTTGGGATTGACGTCGAATTGGCGGAGCATATTCATGGAATCTATGCAGATGAAGTATGGGATCAGCTTTGCGCCTTAAGATAAGAGTAAAGGGGTGTGATGGGTGGAAGAGCAAGGTTCAGTTTCAGTAATATCTTGCGACTTCCGCTGTAGAGAAAAGGCAAAGGTACATACGGAATGTCGTCGCTCCACCCCCGATCTTGTCTTGAGTTGAATCATTGAGATATAGGTGGAGGGTGTAAAAAGAGTACTCTGATTGATCAGGGGTCACGTAGCAGCCGTCCATATGTGCTGGTAGAGTTAGATTAAGAACAGCGAGATTCATTTCAGTAGGGGGACTCACGCTTGAAGTATTGGCCTTTGCCATATTTGAGAAAACGCATCCGTTCGTTCGGCCTAGACATTCTCCATATCTCCTTTCGCTTTGCAGGACCGTTGCCTGTAACTTTAGGCATATTGATCAGGTACTCAATTTCGGGTACTTCGTCCTTTACTCGATTCCATATCCTCTCCGCAATGTCTCCATCGTCCACAATAATTCTTCCGCAATCTCGTGCGTCTGGGTTAAACTCCTGTCTGCCACCTCCAGCATTTATCATTGCTTGCTCCCACACACCATTCGTTTCGGCTTCAGCTATAGAGACAAGCGTTTTGCATTCGGCTGCTGTAAAGCAATTGTCCAAGACGGTGGCGTACAGACCATCATATTCAGGCAAATCAGTTTTGGCCCAGTCGACGTTGTTCTTGGTGATCTTTCCTGGATGGAGGAGGAAGTCTTGGGGAACTTTCAGATCACCTTTGCCAGGTTTATCTTGGCGTGCTTGGAGTATGGGGCTTGGGACCGGACTATGAGTTGTACTGCCCATCGTGGCAAAGTATATGATAGTGAAAACGAAAGACAGAATACTCAATCCTTGACGTATAGGGACGATTGAGCGAAGTCGCGCTGGGTCTTAAGGCAGCAGCAGAAGACGACTATGGTGACGGTTGTTGCCTGATTAATGGGTAATGATCTTTGACGAGAAGATGTAAAGCAAGGAAATGTACAGTAAGTCAATAGTGATCACTAGGACTCACACAGCCGCCACCATCATCGGCTGGCAGGCTTCCATACAGCGATCTTACGATCCTTCAGCCCTGAGCTCTCCTGGCGCGTATTGGACCTATCAGATCTTCCAATTCGATCCCCTCAGGTACCAGGGAGCCTTTTTGAAGGATCTCGACCTCGCCACGATGGCGCATTTCCCAAAGCATGCGGCGCACTTCCGGCATCAGATCTCTCCACGTCGATGACCCTATGGTCTCTAATTCAGCAGCGCTCAGAGCTCGTAGCACCTCTGAAGGGCAGATTGTCTTTGGGTACTCCCGCGAGTCAAGCAAACGCTCAAGATGTGGTAGAAGGACTTCTCTTTGGCCAGCTTCCTGTGACATTGACAAACGCCGACTTGTGACTGATCCTTATGTCCCAAGACTGTTGCCCAGATACGTATTCCAGAAAGGTTGGTTCTCTCCACGGTTACCACGTACAGCAATCGTGGTAAGCTTGCCACTTCAATATTATTGTATGCGAAGCTATTACTTCAGCATGACCTTGAGGCAACCAATTGAATAAGCCCTGATATACGTCAAGAGCGAGGCCATAAAGGATGGAGGAGTGATTTGGGCAGCAGGGGATTGTTACTGAAAGAAAGAATTGCCGTTTGCCAAGCCTGCCTCATTCCGAATCAGCCTGAAAGACCCGAAGGAGCCTAATGAACGACCTCCCGGGCCGCGGCTGGGCCCGGAGCTGCCCAAACACCCCCTCGACCAGCTGTTTTCATTCTCTGCAAGCTTGATTGATGGCCTCATCTTCCACAGTGGCTACTTATGCAAGATGCAGATTCAGTACAGTGTTCGCATTAGCACATGGACCCTCACCGAATCGCAGCGCACGAGATTTGGGTTAGCCCCTGATGCTCGAATCAGGGGAGTTGGGCGGCAAGCGTTCCGTCCTGCAGCAATAACCCCACGGGGATAGCAAGCTTGAGCAAGAAGAAAAAGAAAGTGAAGCACCAGTCAGAATTGCATCTCACCATGTTGCATATGCACCATCACTCAATGCGGTATACGGGGGACGCGGCTAGCTTCATCTTCACGGTGCCCATCGGCTACATGCTGCGAGACTGCGTTCCTGACGTGGCCCCGACTGGTTGGTGCAATTCTTATCAATGGCTGGATGATGCAAGAGCAGCACGGTATAGCCTTCATTCTGTAAGTGATGGAGGACGGCATTCCTTTCTGTCTCGTTGGGGTCGATTTGGGCTTCGTCTGACACCTGCGACTTTGTATGACCGTTACTCCTTTGGGGGAGAATTTCAGGCAAGGATTGCTACATCCAAGCCAGATTGGCCTGTATTCCTTCACTCACTACTGTTTTCATTGTGATATTTCCTTGTACCTTTGTTGCTCTTTTATCGCAACCCCTCATTCTCGTCATGGCCCAATCGGAGACTTTGACCAAGCGTGAACCGTGAGTCAATTGAGGGAATATTATAACACTACAAACCCTTCTCCCATCTCTACTAGCCATTGATCCGACGTTGAGTGGCATAACGGTGCATTCGAGATGCCTCTCTACGCCAATCCTGCACCGTACGTTTGGCAAAAGATAGATACACACACCACACAGTATTCTGCGTTGCCACTTTTCGTCCCCCCACAACCTCCAATACTTGTGGTCCCACATAACCCCTTCCTACCTCGCCCACCAGACCCATCTCAAGAACCACCCCCGCAAGAACCCGAACCGCCTGCTGCTGACGATACTCCACCGGAAGAAGTTGGTAACGAATCTCTTCGGCCAGTAAAACTCAGTATATAATTTTGCTCACAAGATGCTAGGAGCACCCAATGTCGAAGACGAGGGTGCTGCACCAGAAGCCGCAGCTCCAACTGATGAGCCTTCGCCAGATGCACCTGCCGAATCATCGATGGTTGAGCCCGCCGCATCTGAAGGAGATGAAGCCAAAGTAGACGAAGCAGCAAAGGAGGTCCCACCAAGCGAGCCCATAGAGCCGCTCGATAGTGTCGATGAAGCCGCTCCACCACTTGCAGCTGAATCTGTCGAAGAACCCCCACCTCCAGAGACAGAGACCGAACCCCCCCCCCCAGAAGAACCTGCTGCGGAGCCAGAAGCCGCCCAAGAGCCAGAGCCTGCAGAGCCTGCAGAGCCTACTGAAGAGCCGCTCGCTGAGCCTGCTCCAGCCGATGAAGTCCCACCTCCACCAGCTCCCGAGGTACCCTCCGAAGAGAAGCCCAAATCAAGCAAATCGAAGAAGGGCAAGTCCAAAGAAACCAAATCAGCAAAGGAGATCAAATTGGTACTGTCAAAAGAGAAGCCTGCAAAGGAAACTAAGTCGTCCAATAAGGCCTTAGTAAGGAAGAAGGACAAGAAGTCAAAGAAAGACAAAGCCATGGCCGATCCTCCGGCTGATCAACCAGCTGAGCCACCAGCGGCCGTCGAAGCAGCAGCAGAACCTGCGCCAGGTGACCCAGCACCAGCAGAATCCACATCTGAAGAGACCCCACCAGCAGAGTCTACACCCGAAGAAGCTCCCCCTGCAGAGCCTACAATCGTAGAGGCTGTAGCGGAGGAAACCCCGCCAGCAGAAGAAACGGCAGTGGAATCAACAGTAGAAATCGAGGCTCCTCCTGCAGAGGAAGCGGCAGCGGAACCGAAAGCAGAATGCGAAGCTGCTCCTGCAGACGATGTGGCCGCGGAGCCGGTAGCAGAACCCGAAGCTGCTCCTGCAAAGCCTGATGTAGAAGAGCCACCCTCTGTAGAAGGAGCAAAAGAAGAAGCCGCTGTCGTCGAGGAGCCCCCAGCCGACCCACCAAGTAAAGAGCCTACGGCTGACGACGTTCCGTTATCTGATCCTGAGCAAATCGACGCGGCTCCTGTTGAAGAGCCTCCTGCAGAACCCACACCAGCAGTGGATACCTCAGCAGAAACTGCAACAGAAGAAGCTAAACCTGCGGATACACCAGCTGAGACTATTCTCAATGAGTCGGAAGCCAAGTCCGTGGAAACACCTGCAGAGCCTACAGTAGCTGCCGAGCCTGAAGTCGAAGCTTCGGCTGCTGACGAAGCACCAAAGGAAAGTGAGCCGGCCAAAGAAGAGCCTCCTGCAGACGAGTCATCCCCAGCGGAGGTCGTCGCCGAACCGGCTACTGATGCGGTTCAGAAGCCTCTAGGAGATTCTGAGGTCAAAGAACCTACGGCAGATGCAGCTCCTGTGTCTGTGGTCGAGCCGGTAATAAAGTCTGAAGAGAGTAGTGAAGCTCCTGCCCCAGACGTTGAGCCCGAAGCTGCTCCTCCTGTGGAAGAGGCTCATGACGTGGCTGCTGCCGAGGAGAAAGCTCCAGCGGCCAGCGAAGAACCTCCAGCAGAGGCTCCAGCAGAACCAGATCCACCTACAGACCCACCTGCCGACGCAGCTAGTGAGCCAGCAGCCGAGCCAGCAGCCGAGCCAGCAGCAGAGCCAGCCGCCGAGCCAGCAGCAGAAATGGCAGCGGTAACGGCAGCAGAGCCAGCCGCCGAGCCAGCAGCAGAAACGGCAGCGGAAACGACAGCAGAGCCAGCCGCAGAGCCAGCAGTAGAGCAGATAGCTGAGCCAGTGACTACGGAGGAGCCTACCGCAGACGCACCAGCTGAACCAGAGCCAAGTCCAGAGATTGCTAAGGAGCCTACGCCAGAGATCCCAGCAGAAGCCGCCCCTGTAGCCGAAGCAGCTCCACCTGCTGATCCACCATCTGAGCCAGTCGCAGAAGCAGGAGGTGACTCAAACCCCGAAGCAGCTCCAGCAGCCACAGAAGAAGTTATCCCGGAAGAAACAGCAGTGGAAGCGGCCGCTCTACCAACTGAGGCTCCGCCCTCTCCAACATTGTCCAAGCGCCATCGTCGCTCAGCGTGGGACCGCCCTCGTCGACACAGCAAATCCTCCTCCAAAGGCAGCGGCAGCATCGACCTCTCACGTCCTGAGCGCAAACGCCGCGAAAGCGACGTCAGCGCCTCGACCGCAAAATCAGGTGAAGTAGACAAACTGCTCAAAGATGCCAAGGAGAAGCGGCAGAGCAAACGCCCATCGGGATCAGAGCGTCGCTCCAGCAAACGCGATAAAGAACCCGAACCCAAACCGTCGTCGACATCGGCCTTTCGACCTCGCCTGCTAGATGTACTACCCCGAGCCGAAACAGAAACAAGCATGTTCATCCGCGTCAACGGCGACAAACCGCGCAGCAGTCGACCCTCGCACCCCCCACGTCGCGCTACCGAAAACTCCAGCTCTCGCAAGGAACGACCGGCCAGGCCCAAAGACGCAGACTTGAAAGCCCGCATCGAAAGCGAGGACGAGGCGAGGAGGGAGAGGCGGAGGAAGCGGAAGGAGCTGGATGAGGCTGAGGCGGAGACGAGGCGGGAGTTACGCCGGAAGCGGAAGGAGTTGGAGGAGGCGAAGGAGGCGGCGATGAGGGCGAAGGAGAGGAGGAGGGAGAGGGAGAGGGTTACGAGGGAGGAGGAGAGGGGTGGGTCGGGGATTCGGTTGAGGGAGAATGGGTTGGCGGGGAGGTTGAGGAGGATTTTCGCTTGATGGGAAGAAAGTGTTGGGGATGGGATGGGATGGGAAGAGGGAAATACTAACGGACGATCAGGTTTGACGGTGACTGTAATGATGCTTTGTACTAACGGCTCTGTACTCCAGTTTTGTATTTCTTCGTTTGGTATATATGTCTTCAAATATGTTTGCCCTGTAGTTATGTATCTATGTATAATGTCATATCATGTCATACCATACCATCCCCGATCTTCCCACCTCTCTTTCTCAAATCCGAGCACAATGACCAGTATTCGATTGTTTTGCGACAGGCGAACTGGTCTTTTATTCTAGCCATTCTGATCCCTTAATCTACGTTCGCTTCAATTTGCCACCTTACTTGGCCTCTTCGACTCACCTTACTCGCTATGTCTTGTATTGCTCTCTAACGGTTTATTTTGGAGTAGCGTGGGGTATACATCTCCTGTCGAGGAGACATGAGGTTTATCATCGAGGTCGCGACAAGGTTAAGGTTTTCATGAGTACAGTATTGAACATTTCTCGAAAGTGTTGCTTGCTTGGACCTCTGTACATAGAGCCATTGGGGTCCTCGAGTTATATCTGGGAAGGGAGGATAGTCATAGATGGTATGAAGAAAGGCGGATCGTGATTCAGAGTGGATAGTCTGACGTTGGAACATGATGGAGGCGCTGATAATCATTGTATGCTTAAAGCGTCAGATCTCCATGAATTGTAGAAACTTATCCGCCGATGTCCCCACATTTATTGACGAAGAGTTGCTCCATAAGCGTGAAAGATGCCTGTACGTTGTGTGCGAGGTGTTATTCAGCTCATTTGCATGAGCTATTTCAAAGTATCTGGCTCATGTGCTTTGCGAAAGTATGTGATACATCATGATCCGAAATCTGATCCATTCTGCGATAGAAAGGCAATTGAACCCACTACAACATAGTCCATTCGACTAGCTACCTGGACTCTCGGATCAGACTTTGAGGAGCATCACGATCGACCAGCTTCCCTCAGTGCTGCCACGAGGTACGTGTCTTCCATCCTATCTATATATATAAGATCATCGAGTCTCCACCATTAGATAGAGGCGTCCGAAGAGATCAGCAAGGTACCGTCGCCGAGCCTACCTAGTGTGGGGGGCAAGTCGATAGATCCAGTATCGCTGAACGCGGAGAAAGTATTCGACGAGAAGATGAAGTACCTGGGAAGGAGAGAAGTGCACACATGGCATACAGCGTACAAGTCCCCGTAGATTTCCATCTCCGCCTTTGTCAGAAAACCCTCTTCATGCCGGTGCCTTTCCGTGGTTGGGCCGCTATATCCTCGCCACCATCTGATCGGGGGTGACATGTTCCGACTTGGCTGTAGGCAGCCTAGTATACGCTTCCTCGGCACCAAGCCGGTGGGGCTTGGTGATGTCTGCTGGAAATTAGTCAGTACGAACTCAGTGTATTAGCGATAAGAGTAGCGTACGCAAGAGCCCATATAGCTTCTAAGTTATCCTCAACACGCTAGAGTCTTTCCAGAAGATATGGCATATGGAGCCGTGCTTAAGGAATCCACTCTATCAAATTAGTAGCGGGAGATAAGGCTAGCGTATCATAGCTTACGGGCATGACCCCGAGAGCTGGTTGTCGTAGACGTCTTACTGATGGTCCTTGGGATTCGGCGCATACTACCGCCGTACACTTGGTTTGGTGGTGCTTCTCCAGCCTAAGCCACGTCCGTCCCCGTGCTTCCTGTAGGTCACTACGCCCCAGGATAGACATGTGGTTGGAGCGCTGTGCTTTGCAGTTGAGATGGCCACATTCCCGGTGATCAATCAAGGCACCTTGATCTGGTTGTCCTTTGCACAAATCATCTCATTCGCATAAGCCCGATATCGGTCCAGCAGATCGGTATCATACATCTCGTGCTGTGACCTGAAGCTAAAGTGCGCGGCAATGGCATGGGTATTGACCAGGAGAGCTATTATCACCATTATTAGCATGGCCGTTACTCCGTAATGATTCGGAGGTACACATACGTCTCCTCAACTTCGTATTTACCCCAACACTCAATTCCAATTCATCATCCGGTGTGTTGAAAGGCAAGTTATCCAAAACATCCTTTCCCCATATTGCCATGAAATTAATGTTCATGCGATCGTATGCCATGTTCCATATTCCTTCTCTTTCCTCATCCGTGCCATGGCCATAATGATACAATTCTAAATTACTCTTTTCCAGATTCTCGAAGAACGAGTAATGAGCTTGTGCGCCAAGTGACCAGCTTCCCCAATCTGGTCCGTTGGGATCATAGCTTGTTTCAGCCATCGGAGTTCTCCAAAGTTCCTCAACCTTGTCTGCACCTTTAGGGAGGGGAAGCCATCGATGGCCTTTGAACGGTGGTGCCCCAGGCACATCTGGTGGAAGGACACCTCCGTCATCGTCCTTGCCTGCCCCGACCCCAGCGACAGGAAAAGTCATATCCTCGCCTTTCCATTCAGGTAGCGCGGATGCTCGCCACGCTGTCGGCCCTTTGGAATCAGCGCTAGGGTTTTGTGGAGGTTCCAATTCCGGGAGATAGGCATGTATAGCCCCGAACCGGTAATGCAGCCATCCGGTTTCAGGGCTATTGATGAGGTTGGCGACTACGTCAAGCGAATGAGGGTGGGCAAGCTTCGTGTACACAATGTCAGGAATAGCTTCATCATTGAAGAAGACCTATAATACCATGTCAGCCAGTGCGATGTCGTTGTTAGATCCACTAGGAGTGGGACCCACAATATCATCGTCGATCTTGATATACATGTCACCCTCCTCCACCCCTTCCTTCCAAACCTCGTTATACCCCAGATTCGATATAATAATCTTCTTATACAAAGCCTCGGTCTCCATAAGCTTATCCAAATACGCAATATCTTCTTCTCTGTCTGTATTGACTACAAAATGTACTTCGTCCAACCAGCCTCCGCGCGTGACAAGATTCTTCTTGAGGTAGCAGTCCAAAATTGCCACCACAGAAGGTCGTCCGAAGAAGATGAGTCCTATAATATTGAACCCTTCCGGCTTTTCCCACATTTGGATTGTCTCGCCCTTGAAGTCTTCCGGCTTATCCAAGGTTTTGTTCGTCTCGCCCATGCCACCGTTACTAGGAGACGGCGGTTCAGAAGGATGTGATAAAGCTCCAAGTCGACGAATTTTCAATCCCGCCCCTCTATTCAACGCAACACCAACGATCAACAATGCAGCCAGCATACAGAGGCCAACAGTGATGTATCTCGGCCGCACCCATGACGGCGGGGATGATGTCCACGTCTTGCGTGAACGCGACCAATCTTCACTTGATTGTTGAGCATGCCCATTCTGGGGTGGACTTTCGGAAGCTTCGAGGTCATCGAGGTCGAAAGATTCGGGTTGCAGAAGACCTTGTTGTTCTATTGAAGACTTAGGCATGCCGTGCGTCGGGCAGAGGTCATGTAGGTTCCCGAACCTATGGATGTGAGATTTCGAAGGAGAGCTAGAGAACTGATCCCAGAGGACATGCAACAGGACATGCGGATTGCGAGGCTAAACTTAACGATCGATTAGAAAATATCAAACAGCGATACACAAGAGACGACTAGATCGTGATCAATCAAGGTCGTATCGATACTACTTTGACACGACCGAATTACCGATTCAGAGCGAGGCTGAAAGGCTTGGCATTCCTTGGCATTTTGGCCTCCTACGCTGCAAGTATAGGTCACTCAATTGATAATTGTTAGATTACTAAATTCACAAGAGGATCTGAGTCTGAACGTTCTTTGCCAGGAGGTCCTATTAGTATCCCTCTCCCAAAAGCACACCTCTGCATAATGATTTCAAGAATCGTTTCGTTTATCCATCATTCATTCTATTCTGCTGCAGTATGCTTATCTGCAAAGACACGCGAAGTCAATCCTGTACAACATAAGACAACAATGACCGCACGATTGATACTCCCCAAGGCGTCAGTATTTATTACTGAAGATGTTGAGAGACAGAGCTGATGATGTAAGGAGAAGAGATTGGCAATGTATATGCCATAAGACGCTGGTGTGGCGTTGACGCTCGGAGGATGAAGAACCAGATGATGCTTGTAGATACTTTCCGGAAATGTCTACGCGTTCGAGAAATAATTCGTTCGGCACAGTAAACCTGGGTTTATATAGCATGTAACCTTTATCAATCCATCGCTGTGCAACGAGTTACATAGCACATGCAGGTCGGTTTCGTGATAGCCTAGAGTATATTCGCTTTCGACGCGTTTCCTTGATTCATCGCTAGCGAAGATCAACTCAAATATGGCCGTAAAGTCTCCCTCAAGATTGAGCCTTTTGCTCCAAGATTTTTACGATCAATGAAAATCTTACAGCAGTCCAACGCCACCACTCATGTCCTCGTAGCTCCATATTCCACTCGGAGTGAAGGGTTCTTTCTTAAGGTCCTTCACAAAACCCTTGTGGCTCGTGACCTGTGATTGCTCATACCTAAATTGAGCACGTGGGGAGTCAGCTAAGGTACTTCGTTCTTTTGTGCTAGAGTCTTTGCAGATGAAATTTCCATAGGGCAAGGCCTTAGTGAGACATTGGATGGGTACAAAAGGCTTCGACCTAGGACTCGTCCGTGTCGGAGGACTCCTACAGGAATCAACATTATTGAGCACCAATGTTTGCATGGAAAAGTTCTGTGGTCACTTACTTCGTCGGTCCGAAGGCGCGGTGCGTCAGACTTGACCGACGCGATGCTTTCAAGCCAAGATGGAGAGCGATGCTTTGCGTGAGAAAGTTACCGATTGAGCTTCGCAGCTTTGTTGGATTTTGCGTGAATGGACTCATGGTACAGGAGATATGCCGCGTGTGTGATATTTTGGTTTTGATCCACACAGTGTCTCGGAAAACTTAGACAATTATACCGGAATTGGAGACAAAGAAGATTAGCAGACATGGCTGGAAGAGGCCATGTGAAAGCAGCTATTCGAGTAGAACAAGAACACCGCCAAATCACTACGATTCGAACAAAGTAATGTCCATTGTTCGATAGATCGCATTTGAGGTCATCAGAGGATTGGAATTTGATCAAATCACTCTTCTTTTCTCCCCATATCGTACCTAAAAAGCGAGGCCGAAAGCCGGCTTGTGTCTCTAAAAATCCAAAGGTAATGATGAGTTACTTGCTAAAAATTAGAATACTAGAGTCATAATATCAGCGTGGATGCGTTGACACGGTACTACGCAAGCTCCTGCTAAGGAGACGAAGGCGATCGTTACCGCTAGCCATACGTAGGAGGTAGACTAGGCTACGAGTTGCTTGTAGAACCATAAGATTGCTTGTGAAAACTGACAGCACTTGAAAGGCGTGCCTAAGGCCAAAAACAAAACACAAAGCGCTGGTACAGGATCTTACCACCTTGTTTACTGCACTAAAATTTGATGCTCTTTGAGTATATGTGCAGCATGTGCCATTCTCTTTCAGAAGATACAGCTCACCAGCCGCATTTGTCTGTAGCCGGTTACGAGCTGATAATAGATCTTGTGCTTGGTGAGTCTCACGGTAAACCACGTTCAAAACCTGATATTTTTAGAGTATATCGCAAAAGATCTTGAACATGCTCGTTTCTCTTCGATCTTACCTAATGTAGGAGACGATATAGCAAAGTGATGGCATGTTGCATATCATACTTAGCTATGAAGCAAGGCCATGATCACCTCAGACGAGCTTCCCTTGTGGGTATCTTGATTTCCCTAGGTAGTGACTCTATAACTGGAAATGTCCTATCACATGAGTAGGCTCTAATGGTCCATACATGGAGCGTTTGTGTGGATGAGAATCGAACTCGTCCGCACGTAAGGAAATCTTGGGCTCACGCTAAACCACAAAGGTGAACACAGCCACAGTGGCACAGCTGCATTGACCTCTGACAACAACCGAAAACACTTTTGCATTCTACTCAACCGCCAACAATTGTGTCTCCTCAATGCTGCCCACAAAACTAATTGGGTGGGGTTGGGAAATAGAACTTATAATATCTGCTATCTGATAGTAACGGGACACATAATGGAGACAGCAAGATTTCTGCACCCCAAACGAAACAGAACGGAGACGAAGGGTTGCTTTCGAGGAAGGGATGAAACTGCCTAGAGAACTGGCAAGTGCCACTCATCCCTTGATGGCTTCAACTTCCAGAGGTGAGGCCATACAAAGTAGTTGAACGGGGAAGAGTCCCTATTAGGCACAGCATCATAGCCGCTCGCAAGAAGCTCGATGCGCAAACCAACAATAGGTAGCTTTGTCAAGAAATGTCAGATGTCAAGCTCATCTATTCCCTGCTCCATCCACAATCATGTACCAAGTCAAGTCTCTACTTCTCCTATCATACATCACTCATCTCACCGTGGCTACAACCTCAATCACCCCCAACCTCTCCCAAAACCTAAACATCACCTTAACCACAAACAAAACCACTACCATTCCCCCCTCCCCCGACTCCCCCCCAATAACAGTCTCCTGCTTCACCCAACCCCCACCCCCCTCCCCACCCTCCCGCAGGCCCGTCCCCCCAGCCGACTACTGCACCGCCCTCCAACAAATCATCCTCCGCCCCGACTTTCTCGAAGTTCACGTCTGGGAACTCTCCCCAGACCCCGAAACCTGGCTCGGATGGAAATTTCACGACAGCGGCATCTTCCTGGGCGGACATACCGTCACCGTAGAGGCTTTCGCGCCGGCGTTCGTGGTGCAGGTGGCGGCTGTGGTTGCGGCGGAGTGTTTGGTCGTTGAGAAAGGGCTTTTGGGTGGGATTGCGAGGGCGGGGGAGGGGGGGAATGTGCATGTGGCGGTGGGGGGGTTGGGGTATCGAGATCTGGCGAGGGATGTGAGGGAATGAGGGTGTGGGGTGGAGGCGGTGTTGCGCATGAAGGATGTACTTGAGAGATGGATGTTTGAAGAGGTCTTTCTGTCTCTCTGCTTGTCTCACTATCCAGTGATTTCATGTCATCTGATATACCCTCTGTTGATCCATAGTCATTCCCATAAGTATTCATGATGGTTTCGCTGAGGCTCCCCTGTCGAATGAAAGCACTTGCCGTATACATGCTCCTCTTCAGCTCATCTGTCATCATCGACATCATATATCTCATACCTCTAGCACGGCCTCTGCAAACCACCGTTCTTCAGCTGCCGTGCCTACCATCCGCCATCATGTTGTATCCTTGCCGGACATGTATACGAAGTACCACTCTGAGCTGCAGAATGCCTACCGTCGTTGTTCCCGTATCCGATCAAGTATGAGATCCCATTTGCACAACTGTCATCACCCTCTTACCCAGAAGAGCCAATCTTACCCCGGCCGGTGTCGTACTCGGAGGATGCAGCAACGCCAGGTCGTAGGCCATGCTCTCCATTGGACTGACACAGATCAGCGAAGACGTGCTGCCTTCGCTATCGTAGCTGTGCTGTTCTTGCCGACTTCCAGTGATGTAGTGGACTCATCATCGCCATAAAAGCCCTGGCTGGGCGGTTCAAATGACCTCTGGCTGTATGGTAGGACTCATCGTCGCTATGGTATCGAGGACCACGATTGCTATACATTACCCCTAGGCTAGATTTTGACTTCGCCATCATTCAATGCGAAATCGAATCTACCTATCACGGCAGTCATCCGTGACGATCTTGTTCCCCACCATCGTTACCTGCGTATGCGGCTTCGCTACCCCTGCTACTGCCTACTTCTGTACTTTCCCGAACGCGTCCGAGCTCAAATTGTTCATATTTTCCACTCAAGGGTCTTTTGGAAAAGACCTTTGGGAGGCGCCGTTTAAAGCCTTGAAGTTGTGACACCAATCTCCTCAAGCCAGCCACGTTCGAGGTGCCATCATCGCATTGGACATAGACTCTCACCGCATCACCATACCACCAGCAAACGGTTAGCGGTACGACTACCGACTCGAAGACAACGCTGATAATCGTCACAGCAGTATACAACGTACCGAGGCGATAGCGGAGGACTTTGGCGACCTCTGGCATTTGCGGGAGCATAACCCCCGTCCTTCCAAACAAGGATGAGCAAGAGCAACGGTTGAGTATGCCAACCTGAGTTAACACCACAAGCACCATTGTGAAAGAAGTCATGACGGCGTCTTTAGCGAACGTTGACCAGAAAAGGCGATCTCGATCCATCGGCGGTATTTTAGCCAGCTGGACGTCGAGATATGCACTTGCGAGCCAAAGAGCCAAGATGGAAAGTAACACGATGTGACGGCAGTTAAACCCATCTGGTGGAACAAAGCCTGAGATTATTGCTCCAGCCAGGGTCCCTGAGGTCACGATTAGGTGCGCAGCAACTGTATGGAGCTGCATCCGACGTTCATGTGCTGAACGCTGAAGGTCGCGATCCTGCCGCCTCGTGCCGCGATGCGTAATGGACATGGTGGGAATTTCAGCCTCAGTCTGCCAGTTTGATGGCTGCCAAGAGTAAACACCACCTAGGAAGATTCTGCTTTGCTTGTCTTCGGTAAAGCATGTCCGGTTGAGCTCGTCTATGTTCCTAGCTCGATTCGAGTTACCCAAATCTCTCTGGAATTTTTTGATGATCCGAGGAATAGTCGCCTCTGTCTGGGAAACCCCTATCACTGAGCCTAGGAACGCAGCTGGTACGATCCAAAGGTACTGGGCCGTAAAGCTGATGCTGTAAGCTTCGACCCTGATGGGGACTGCGCTGCCAGGGGTTATAGCATTCGCAGTTGCTGCTGCATCAATTAGCGCTATTACGATCGTGCTGATGAATATCATTTGAGCCACGAAGATAGGAAGGAAACTGGTTGTGCGATCAGCTGCCAGAGCGTCGCTCGCATCTTGTATCGCGTTGTACTCTTGTGTTGTCTTTTGGCCAGACCTATAGTGGTATCAGACTAAAGGAAAGCTCAAGAAAGAAGTTATATTTACAGGAGGTCCCTCGCGGCGCGCCCGCGGTCCCATTCTGTATAAGCTTCCGTGACCATGGTAAACTGTTTCCAATGCTTCTCTTCGCGATTCTTCCAGAATCGGGCGTTCCTCTGACAACTGGACAGCTTGAGGAGCATGTTGCTCATCGTATCAATGGGGTCACCAAGAAGATGATTGATCACGAATAGATGTACCTCAATACCTAAAGGTGGACAGGGTAAAGATACGATCAGTTGGAACAGCGGAAACTTCCAAGTGGTCAATCTAGTCCATATGTGTCCGGTGGAATACCTTGTCCAGGATGGTCCAGCGATCGCGACGCATGAATTCTTGGTGAAGGAGGCATTGGATGGAGTCGCCAATCCAGACTCAAGGCCGAACAGTCGCGAGTCGGTTGCGCAAGCTGCTTGGATTTTCTGAAGATATTCCCAGAGGCTCGGAAAGTCAAAATGCAGTCTACTTACACAACCTTGGCCCCAAGGATTGCTGCAGTTATATGTCACATTTGCTGGGACATCACTGCAATCAATTGCCATGGCGCAGTCGACAAACTTTTCTTGATAATGAAAAAATGTGGAGATCTCTTTCATCAGATAGTTTAGCAAATGAATCAAGTGAACATGATAAGGATGAATGTCTGGGAAGTACCTTGCCTGTAAGACAAAATGGGGCGGCCACTGCCACTGTCATCTTGCCTGATATGGAGAAGCACGTTTGTGGCTTGGACCGGGCTCTCAACTTCGCCCAAACCAGGCGCCTATGGGAGGTGTGGTGATATATACTGCAAGCCAATGATAGCGCACAGTAAATCAGGATGGCATCAAGCGTACCGCCACCGACTAGCTATAGAATCCAAGTACGTCCTGACTCCCATTTTCTTGGTGGAACCTCTTTCGCCAGGTCTTGAACCGTACCTAGGCTTAGGTAATACTCATCCATATTCGCCATATACCTCATAGATCTAGTATATCGGTCAGGAAAGACGCATCATGCCTGTGGTATGCGTCAAGTCTGCTTCGGAATACGATCAGTTGTACGGAGTACATACCTAGCTGAGTCCGCTCGCTTGGGATAGATTAATACTATTGGTAAAGACTCAGGACGAGGCTGTCAGCCTCGGTAATAATATCCGATTATGATGTACCGTTACAACCATAGAGGGGCTTCTCCACGCTTTGAGACGTTCATGCCAAGTCCCGGTGTGCGGAGAAAAACGAATCCATACGACATCTCAGAACCACAAAACCCTACCGCCTGAAACCGCGCTCTATTATTCACGTTCGCTCCATCTCCTACACACTTATCACACATTTTTTTCTCATCGAGACCACCCCCATGATCTTCCCTCACACCCACTATTGAGACTCCATCAACATCCCTAGCCCACTTCTCTCAACATGAGCGTCCAATCCACTAGCCATGACGTCCCCCATTCACCCCCACCCTCCCACACACAACAATGGCAAAAAAGCACAGTGAGCCTAGCCTTGTGACGGGACGAGCAAGCGCGTCTACAATCGGTCTTCAAGCAGCATCCCTTCATGCCGAAATAACGGGGCGGATGTTCTGAGGAAACCCTCGCTATTCGTATAGATGAAAAAGGGAAATATCCGTGCCTAGGGGCGAGCGTATACGTCAGGGAGAGAAGTGAGGATTAGAGACGTGCTGGGAGAGGGAGGAGCGGTTCGGATGCGTGAGGAATGGAAGAGGAGGAGAGTTTTGGTTGGGAGGGAGGAGATCAAAGGAATTTTGAGGGGTGGAATGGCTATAGTGGTGGAAGAGATACTGATACGGGAAGTTGGGACGACAGATGAATTGTTGTCGTGGATAGATACAGAAGTGGAAGACGATCTGATGAGGAGTCTGAGCAACGGCCACAGGGTTATATCCAACCTACGACGAATGTAGCAGTCTATACCGTAGCTGGACAATACAGACACTCACTTTATTATATAAATATACTCATACCATGCCATCTAAAGAACCCTCACTAAGTCCTATATCAAGAACTGGGATGGTTTTGTTAATCTATAAACCCACTCCCAATCTCCTCAAGGTACAAGTACAATGAACATACAACCACTCCCTCGGAACCTGTATACCAACCGCGCAAGCGGCCTCGACAAATCATAAAATCCTTCTGCGCAAGAAATTTACCACAGAGATAACTATTCCATCCCATCCCAAAATGCGTCCATAGTGCGTACTCTATCACACAAGCAGTCCAATCCTTGCGTTCGTGTGGTACGGTGGCTTGAGCGGCAGTAAGTGTTGAGGGGTTAGGTGTAGCTGTAGATGTTGATGTTGATTGGTAGGTTGGGGATGGGGGTGTGTCTCTGAAGGGGAGGGGGAGATGGCTGGTATGTTGTAGGGTACTTGCTATCATACTTCGGGGGTGAGGAGGGTACGTCGTTGAGGGTAGAGATTGGGCAAGGAAAGTGGATGGTGCCGTCACGTAGCCTTGGTGCTGAAAATGGGGATTTCGGACAATTGTGCTTCTTCTATGGGTAAGTCTGGGGGTTGGAAGTTTTCAAATGGTCTATAGCGTTTATCAAGCCTGTTGCTGTAGAGGTGCGTGGTTTGCGATGTGTTAGGCGAAGCATATTCAAAAGCTATACTATATGACTGGAGGACATGAATATTAAGTCGTATTCAGCAGGGAAAGTTCGCTGGGCGAATTCGGGGGAAATGAGGTACTGCGCTGGTGTGAGGTGATTTGCGTGATATGTTTGTATCCTGCAGGAGGCGGAGAAAGGGGGTTGGGAAAACGGGAAAAACCGGCGATAATGTTTTATCAGGGGGAATGGATGCTGCAGGGGTATGCGTTTGACATATATTAGCACATGAAACACTATCTTTCGGCTTGTACTGGATGTTTGATAAATCGTGTCACAGTCATCATTGAAAGATCGATTACGTATTGATATCGCTCCTGGAGGTGCGGGAATGTAGGGAACCTGCATGATCACATCTCCAAACACGGCTAGCGCCAACTTTCGTGTGGTTTCCAGGTCGCTGGATGCTGGTCAAAGTGAATCCAGATACTCGGAATTGCAACGTCGATGCGTAACAACCCTTTTATCCGCGGACTAATCCAGATGACCGTGCGAAACATTGAAAGGAATAATAAGGCTGGGTGTTAGGCATAGCGAAAGGGTCGTATCTTGAGCTTGGGAGATCGAGAACGCGCGAGGAAAAACTCGATTCATCAACGACCTGGGTGGTCGGAGGGTATGATTCAACTCTTCTGGAACAACTTGAGAATTATAGATCATATCGTGTAGTACCACCAAGCGTGACCACACCACTGAAGATACTGCATGTTCTGTTGTTATTAATCATTATGGTCGTATGTGTCCCATCGTACTGTATTGCCCAATGCTTTGTACAAGAAAGATATTACCGGGTATCAATTGTTCAGCCGCTCCACGTGGCTGACGATGGAAACATGTACTCCTCAACGGCTCGCTTGGTATGCCCACCTCCAACCCTGCTCATCGCAATTGTCCTCCAAAACCCCCACTGGCTTAGCGAAATTGCACTCATGAGACTGGGCGGTATAATGGCCGGTTGCCCGGCTCCGGAAGTAGCTTTTGAAATGGCGCTGATGCAACAAAGAGTCATATCCAAATGACCGCGGAGAAAGGATGATGGCGCAAATCGTGGAGGATGCCAAGTATGCAGGTTGATTATGGTTTACGAAGCAGCCACGGGTGACATGCTCTTCTCCGTCACCTTTGGCTGCAACGAAGATGACGAAGGGTTCGCTTGGGCCGAGCGAGTGCGAGGCGGTTGGCGCTTGTTCTTCTTGTTGCGCCTGCTCCGACGAATGAGGAAGAATGCGGTGACGGCCAAAATGAGTGCGATAGGGACGGCAACAGCGGGTCCGATGATGATTGCGAGGGGTGTCGAGTGAGGAGGTGGTGGTGGGTGTGCTACAGGTGCGGCGCCGTAGGTGGGTGCAGCGTGTGCGATGGAAGTGGATAGAGTGATTGTGGAGAATTCCGGCATTCTGGCCGCCCAAAAAGCTATCACCCAAAAAGCTATCCTCCGACTGCAACCTCGACGCTCATGATACTTTCGCCCTGCAGGAGAAAGGTGAAGAAGTGTGAACCTTCAATGGTAGGTTTGCGGTGGGAAAGTAAGAGAGGGAGTGATTGTGATGAAGTGTGGGACACTCCTTCCTAGAGCTGTACGAACAAGGGTGATTGCGAGGACATCTTCCTCTTTAGGCGGGTTTCTTGGACCCGCGCTAAGTCCAGCAGCCAGTGGCGAAATGATCATGCTCAGTGGAGATCACTGTGCAGATTCGCTAGGATGATGTTAATACATGATTTAGGAATTTCGCACTCGGGCTCTGCAGAATATCGGGACGACGATTGACTCTGAACTGTGGAAGTCACAGCATCACAACGCGTCCCAAAGCTGTAATGTCTCCCATCATCAGCATCAGCGTGCTTGAGCAGGATTGTCCTGTATCCGCTGTGCCAATGTTGTTAAGTGATTAGTGCGCTAGTTGGTCTGCATGTGGAGATATCTAATTTTAGTACCCCGCATATCCCGAACCAATAGTGTTCGGGTCCAGCATCGGTGTCATCAACGGTCGCTCTAAATAAGGCTCTCCTTACCGGCGGTCTGTAATTGATGTTAAGAGATCTTCCTGATTGAGTACCCCATCACTACTGCATACGCGTAAGACATAGCTTGGCAGTCCGCTGTACTATAAGTACGTGTAGATTATCTGTAGCTTAGCCTTCGTAGGCTTAGCCGTAGCCAGGTGTAGAATTGACTTTCTCGGGGGAATTGGGATGAACAATGATGACTATTGGTCGTCACCGTAGCAGACAATTTCCAATTACTTTAAAAGTCTTGGCACGCGAACATATAGTCCACGTACCTTGTCAACCTGTCTACTATATGTCCGCGTTCTTACCTCTGCATAACGCCAGCGTATGATTGGAATTGCCTGCCCAATATGCCATTGAACCCAATAAAGAGCTGGCTTGTATGGTACTCTTGGCTACAAAAGTTATTAAGACACGTAGGCGTGAGCCATGGATTTCCTGGAGGATTACTTAAGGCATGGCCGGTAGTCAAAGCATTGAATCTGATAGAGGAGTTGTAATTTCTTCCGTGCTGCGCGCGTTGATCAAGACGTTTTAGCGGTTGTACTGCGGTCCTGGGTGGATCAGTCACCGTAGCTGAAGTTGTTTTCCGTTAAGCCTCTGCATGACTGCAAAGCGAGGCGGAAACTCATGATTGATGTTTGTATCAAGACGCAGAGGCATAGGGAGATTGGGAATATGTCAACCACGACGAACTCATGGTAGTAATGATTGGTGTAGGGAGCCTCGAGTACACTCCTATGTTGCTATAGCCCATTAATCTACCGTTGATGATGTCGGTCAAGTCCTTGTTGTCAAGTGTACAAAGAAATGGCTTCAGAGTACAGGCGGTTTGCGGTCTGGAGAGAGGCAGGCACTGTTGAGTATGAGATGACGCAGGTGACATTCAACATGACAGCGCTTGGGGTAGGTACTGTTGGATTAGCAGGTATGCTGGAAGTTGGAGGCGAGACGTCGATGTTCTTATACCCCACACGACACTCTCGTAATCTTGGTCGATCTGATCGAGCCGAATACAGCATTCGAAGATCGCGGTCAAGGGCTCTAAGCTCCTCGTCCTTTGCGTGTTGGCTATAGCTGGTATGGAAACGTTACGATTGGAAACCTTTCCGACACGATTAAGCCAAGAAGTCGGTCTGCTGCACGTTGAATGCAGTGGTCAGACGACGAAACTACCGAGTCCGTTGTGTATGGCGAACGCCAGGTTGCCAAGGTGGTCATTTAGCGTGACGCTAATCTATTTACCGTGTGTAAAATCAATGTCCGAGGGTCGGTGTCAAAAGTCGTGGCCGACGTTTTCCCGGATTTAGGTCGGCCACGACTTTTGACACCGACCCTCGGTCATTAGTGTGCTGCATGACCCTAACCCCGACCCCGCGAATTATAGCAAAGTTACTGACTTTATTACGCCTATATAACTATGCTACCTAACATTTAACGCTTATAATATATAACTAAGTAGGCTAAAAGATACGTATTTATCTAAGGTATCTAATACTTTAAAAATTATAGAAATCCGTCCGTTAGCGATAAAGATATAACTGATCCTGTAAATTTACCTACTAAATCCATAGGTCTTAGTAGTCTTAGTACCGCTTTGCCCGTTATACCTATGCTTATACCTTCCTAACGTACCCTACTAGTAATAACGACTTATAATAATTATCTAAGTCCGCTAAAAGATACGCATTTATCTAAGGTATCTAATGCTTTAAAAATTATAGAAATCCGTCTACGTACGTGGAAGATATGACTGATTTTATGAGTATGTCGAGCCTATATTTTTGCTGTAATTCGTGGGGTTGGGGTCAGGGTCTTGCAGCACACCAATGACATTGATTTTGCACACGGTAAATCCCGTGATGTACATAAACTATTCTCCTACCACTCTACTCGTCTTTCTTCCTCATACTTACCTTGTTTCAGCAACCTCGATCATGAATGGGGTTTGCTATGAGTAGAGCCCTGCATTGCACATCGCGGAGGCAATACTCATCGAGCTGCCTTCGGGCATCTCGGAAGCGGAATTTTTGATGGTCAAACCTCTATTGTGGATTCTTTTCATCATGCTTTTTGCTCCATGCAACGGCTTGAAGAAGAGAATCTCTATCAGGACTGTATGAGAGGATGTACCATGGGCTGACAGAATACATAAGCCCATGTCACTAGCGCTTGTAAGCAGGGGAGGTAAGGTGAGTTTTCTGTGTTTATCGTGTGGCTCGTAATAGTTGGCACACTCACTAGTATTGTCATTGGTGTGTTCATGGTGCTCAAAAGACTCTTATTTGTACTCATATCAAACTAGCTATCCTCTCCGTTGATGGCTTGAATCCCGCATGTCTGCCTAGGCCTGACGTTCCTGCGTTCCGGCGTGACCAATTAAGCTATACTCCGTAGCACACTTCCAATCCCGAAAATACCTTAGCTATCCCAAAGCCGAGTTTGAGTGACGTGGGGCGGCTCAAGCTGTCTTCCTTCCGCTCTTAGGAGACCTCGAAGACCATGTATTTTGGCAATAACCATTCTGCAACACGTTATAAAATGGAGAAAAATATTTCAGCACATACAATATAACGAGAAAGAGAACCCAACTCTACAGCGCCTTTACCAACGATCAATCTACTTGCCAGCCCTTGTAGCGGTACTCGGCGAGCAAGTGATGAATTTTATGTGCAACATGGCACCCACGGAGCAAGCGACTCACTTGGAGGACGGTGGAAACCCTTGTGCAAGCACTACTTGGGTGCCACAAAGAGATAAGCCATCAAGGTAGTGGAAACGGATCGAAAACAAGAACATAATGAAGAAGGTAACCTACACGTTTGGTGCTATTTTTAACGGACGAAGCTAGCCACATATATCTCTCCTCCAGTGGTACGAAGATGTTCGACCCATCCAGACAAGAGGTAATGACCGCAAACAAGATATTTAAAGCAGATCCAAGCACATACTACGTGAAGGAGGAATTTATAGCTACCGTGAGATATGATTGACACAAATCGAATGCCGGCCACAGCGCTCTTATACTTCGCACCACCATCGTCCAATTCCTTAAACACCTTCCAGGCACTCTTCTCGCATTACTCCCCTTCAACAACATCTTCACTGTCCGCAAATCAGCGACTACGTCGGACGCCAGCATCAAATCTTGCACCAGGATAGCCTTGTCGAGCCTCCAAAAGCACACAAAGACCCAAATTCTTGGGCATCCACTTAGACCCACCTTGTAGCACCTCAGCAGATCAGAAGCATATCATCCATTGCCGAACAAACCTGTAAGCTAGGTACAACCCGACTCAAGGAAAACTCTTGAGCGCTAACGGTGATTGACCAGATACCAGCACGATACCAGGCTGAACCCAGAGCATGGAGTACGTACAACAAAGGGGAGGAGGAGGTGGGATCGATTTGAACGATGATAGCTGTTGTGGATATTGTGTTATTTTATGTGGTGCGTGTGGTGATAACTGCTGTGAGTCCTCGGACTGTGACAAATGCTGCGATCTGGGGTCTGGCATCGGGTGTCTTGGCCTAGGGAGTTGTGGCTGTAGTGGTAGCTGTTGTTGAAATGTCCTTCTCGAAAGTTAGGTCTAGGATGCCCACAGCTTCTTCCTAGCTAGCTCTCTTTGGATACGTGTACCTCTGTCACTATGACCACAATCAATTGGACGGCTGGAGAAACAAGATAATGGACAATGCTTATGCCTATTGAGCAAAATTTGCTGGTTTCCAACGTGCCTGTAGCTGTACGGATGTAAAACATTTCTACCATGCATTAACGACGAAATGATGCATAAGCCTCGAGGTCGATGAAGCCAGCTGCATTTGCCTGAGGAGAAAAGCCTATTCAATGTTAGAGCGAGTGGTTGATGTTTGAGTAACGCATGAGCACGTTTTGCGCTTCAAGACTCGAGCTATGACCTGAGTAAGGATCGTTACGAGAAGGACGATGTAGTCACAATATGGACATTGCTGAGAGCCAGGTCTTGGGCTTGCAGCTGGTAGAACAGGTAAAGCAGGCAGAAGAGACATGCTTGGCAAGGGCTGAGAAGCTTTGTGTGTGACATCATTGCTCTTCGAAAACACACGCTTAAAACTGTCTTCAATCATACAATCGAGAACAAAGTCCTTTTAATTCTAAAGGACATATCAGCAACTCAACCGTAAATATGTCGAAAGAATATGAAGGACAAGACCCACTCGCTATTGCCCAACAAGCGGAGCGAGACCTAAATTCCCACGGTGCTATACATGGTCACAACGCTAGTCAGTTGATTACGGCTTTCCGCTGCTTTGCAAGTAGCCTTCAGCTAATGATTGTCAGCAAGCGACTCTGGCGTTGATACAAGCGTCGAGAAGAAGTTCCCTGGAAGCGAGGTCAAAGTCGGGTCATCGGCCTCAGGCGCAGGGGACAACCGCGAAATCCCAGTCGAAGAGGGTGGGGATCTGCATAAGGCTACTGGACAGTAAGTCACAAAGTACCTTTGCTATCTGTCGAATGGTCACATATGCTAACGTTTTGCCAGACCTACGAAGGCTCGAGACTTTGAGGGTGCGGGGGGCCCGGAGACGAAGCAAGCACAGTACGAAGCGGCAAACCCTGGTAACGATGAGGTTGGAAGCAACGTCAGGCAAGGGAACGAGACGATTAGACCCGGGGATGGAAGGGGAGCAGGGTAAACAAGCACGATCTTAAGGTCGAGAGCGATTTTGGGAGATATCAGATCAAGGAGGAGCCACATGCAAGGCAAAGTGTTATTATGATCAGGCTTTCCAATTGAGTGACTTTACTGATCCTGGAGTATATGAGACGGCTCAGTCGGCATGCGTGTACGCAGCATCACAATCAACGCTGTCATCCAGTCTTCCAACGATGCCACGTTGTTTTACGAGTAAATCCGTTGCGAGACACCAGAAAGTTTTGCTGTCGAGACCACACCAATTACATTCATCTGAACTCCCTTCGACCTTGCATCTATATCCCATAAGGAACGTAGTCACATCCGGCATTGCTCGCCTATGCCATGATAGCATCAAGATTACTTAGTGATGGGTCTTCCGCTCTTATATGGCTAAGCTGTCATCGAGAACGTCATTCCTGTACTTATGTTGTTCTGGAGAGGAATGAGCATGCCAAAACTTCTTCTGCACCATCGACATTTGAAACCACTGAAGCTCGTTGAACACAATCTACTTGATTACGAGGGATTTTACTTGAAGGGCAACGTTCTGTATTCACCACTTATTCAACGCTTCAGATTGTTGATTATGCACCAGATATAGAGCAGCTCCTCGTTCGTCACACAACGACGCACGCTTCACGTCAATTTAGAACTGACATGAGGCAAACACGTCCCCACCACCTTCCTGGTAGTATCCGGACGTTGCCTTGTCCACATCGCTACGTAACGCCCGTAATGCCGTGGCCATCCTTCTTAATTTTAATTTCAGTCAACATCATTTACATATTCCCATCGACCCAATTGCAGAAAATTCCGGCCCAGTCTTGTAAGCAATTATGGCAGGAGGCCCTGCCGTACTCAAGCGTAAGGCGACGGAAAATGACTGTACAATTGGCTGCACGACACCCACAATTGAAGGAAAGGTACATACCTCGCACCGCAAGAAGCAAGCAGTTACCAAGACCAACAGTGCCGCTGTCAGAGCGCTGTAAGTTATCAGAACACCTTGATTCCCTCCCCAAAGACTCATAGGAATAGCATCCGACAGAATCAGGTCGAATCCCCATTGCTGAAGCTCGCGCCAGAGATTCGAGAGAAAATCCTTACTTATCTTGTCGGCGCTCAAGGTGCGTAGTAACCTCACTTCGACCCTCTCCTGACGCCGGTTCCGTGAGTGTTGCACGATCGAAGTCAATGGAATCCGGCCGTAATCAACTACACCAAGAGCCGAACCCTCAGACCCATTCCTGAAGGCTGACATCAACATCATCTAGTTCTCCATGTTCACCTTAGTCCTCCAGTTATATCTCGCAGTGCTGAATTTGGAGAAGCTAAGAAGAGCAAAAAGCCTAAGCCAGCCTCGATCCTATGTCACATCTGTCAAGAGGACACACCACGGGCGCACGCCTATTACCAGGCCCGAGCAAATGATGCAGAGGCACCTGACCAACATGACTTCTGTCGATATCTGGCCACGATCAAGAAGGAGAGACTGGACTCCCATTTGAGTCTCAATGTATCCGGCGTGTGCAGACAGCTTTACGAAGAAACAAATTACCTACTCTGGAGCACCAACACCTTCACTTTCGACAAGCCTAAAGCTTTTAGAATCTTCTTCGGCCGCCTCATCCCAGCTCAAAAACGCAAGTTGACGAAGCTTGCTCTCTTCGTAACTATAACCCCCCCTCCAGGATGCTGGAGCTTCGACTGGGAGAAAGCTCTTCGACCCAGAGATCTGAAGATGCTTCAGGGGCTTCGGACTCTCAGTCTAGACTTCGATCAGCGCTTCGAGACTTTGGGTCCGACAAAGGACGACGACTATCGACATCTGGAGTCCAACTTCGGGCGCAATGTGGAAACGTTCGTCCAGTTCCGAATGCTTCCACTCAAGCGAGTCTTTGTAACAATCAGCGATAATGTGGTCTATCGGATTGATGCAGGAGAAACGAAAGTGGGGAATAGAAATTTAGACCCAGACTGGACAGCTATGCAAAGATTGCAGTTCGCGCGGGAATTAGAGGAGGAACTTATAGACCCTGATCCAGTGGCCACTATCGAAATGGAAGAAGATGCCGCGGAGTTGGATGCTCGAGAGGCCTCCGAGCGACATTGGGCGCAACTGCTGGATGCCGAAGAGCAGGATGCCTGTCTCTGCGAAGTCACAGCCGACGCTGCAGCAGCCAGCCTAGAAGAAGCGAAGCTCGAGTCCGCAAGGATTCCATCTTTCATGCAGACCAGTATCGAAGACATAATCGAGCAAAGGAAAGCCAAAGCTATGAGTACGAGAGCAGCTGCGACGTCTGCGAGGGCACGGTTCGAGAGTTCGAAGGATTATATGCCTCGCGGCAAACGGGCAGACGCCGTGGTGAGGAAGGCACAAAGAGAAGACAGGAAGCGACGCCAGATGATGATCTATCCGAAGGCTACGGCCTCGACCCAGGGCACAGCATCCTGAATCGAAAACACTCATCACAGGACTTTGAGCGACTGCGGACGCTAGCTTGTCAAACTATTTCTTTTGCATGCTTTCTATAGCCTGCCACGACCGCCGAAATGCAACAACATATAATATCACACCATTCCCGATTTCACTTGCTACATCATGCCCACTACCCGCTCGCACCAACATGCGCGCAAGATGCACCACTATACCAGAATTTTCATTCGCCTACATCAACAATACCACTCAAGGAAATGCCACGGCAGGTGGAGGTTCGAATGCTCGCTTGCATTCATATCATCGTCTATCAAACCCAAGCATACGATTACCAACCTCTCAAAGCGAAGCACAAGTATAATTTTACCACATACATCCTACGCTCCCAACAATCCGGTAGCACTAATCTGCATCTAAATCCTCCTAACCCACACAATACCACCCCCTACAAACCCCTCGCACCCAAAAAACACAATCCATACATTCCCCCAGCCTCTGTCATCAACAAAACACCCACCCCCAATCTTCCCCACAAAACCTTATTCCACCCGCAAACACCACACTCCTGCATCCCACCCCCCATCACAACAAAAGAAACCCATTCCTCAAATTCACTCTCAAAACCAAACCAGTGAAAACATCCAATTCGCACCATCTGTAATTCCATACCCACCCCCCCCAAAGGTAGAAAAACCAGAGGAAATAATAATCTTCACGCCCAGATGAGCCCAATATCGGTATCGACTCCGAACGGAAGGCGCTGTGTTATGAAATTCTGTTCAAGGGTAACAAACGTGGATAGACTCAATCTACGATCTACAAAATAGTGAATGCATCATGGATTTGGGGTTTCAGAGTATATCCTGTGCCAGCTCAAGTTTCGAGGTGTGCATTTGGATGGAGATACATGACAGGCGGTGTTCGCTTGGATAGTGTAGTATAGCGTAGCGTTTGCAGGTGTGATAACCTGTCAATTTCATATGTGGAGCGAGGTATAGCATAGCAGACAAGGATAAAGAGCTAGGATGCGTGCAGTAAATTAGCTGCATGAGGGGGTTTGGATCAGATTCTGGGCACCGAGCTTTGCAATGCGGAGGAGTTTTCTACTCAATGTCGTACCGATGCGATATAAGGACAAACTTCACTATCTACCTATCCACCCTCCTTCAGATTCGGCAAACTCAGCGATAATCTCCTTGCTTTCTGCTCCGTCTCCATAACCATCGTGCGATGATTGAAACCCTGTTTTGCTCCATTCACATGTTGCGGTATCTCAACAATCTTGATATAGTTTGTTATAACAGAGTCTTGATGCACATAGCTGGTCCTCGTTGGACTGGTGATGAGCAATTTGAATATGGGTGCTTCCGCTCTTGAAAGCTTGGCGAGTTTTCGAATGCTTCTCATGTTCTCTTCGCGAAGGTGGGAGTCTTCGTAGTAGGAAATGCCGTCGATGATGCAAACCACAGCCGTTCTGTCTGGTAGCTGACGGAGAAGTGTGGTGAAGACGATGAGTAGATCGCCGAGATCATTGACGTCAAGGTTCTTGGTTTGCTCAAAGCTATGTTCAAAGGGACCGGCGACGAGAAGCTGGCAAATAAGACTTCGCACCATGCATACACTTTCGTCGTTTGGGCCACGGATATGCGAGCCGCAAAACCAGAAGAGCGTGAGGAACGGAGCTGCTTTGTCTGATCTTGTATTGGAGAAGATGTGGACAAGCATAGCGCAAGCGACAGACGCCGGGGATATCGGCTCGTGTCGTCGACTGTTGGCGTGGACCAGAAGCGGTCCGAAACGAGGCTCAACCATCCATTCCTCTACTACCGGGTCTTGTATGATTGCAACTGCTCTATCCTGATCTTTGAGAGGTATAAGGAAGATCTTGCGGATGGCGTCTTCGACATCGCGTGCCAGTTGGGTCCCATCATGACCAAGTGATAGGAGCAGTAAGTCTCTAGCGGCTATGTTGTCTGCTTTGGTCAGTTTGATCAGCGAAGGTTTCGATTTGTCACCCAAAGAAAGGTTGGCTTACCGTGTAGATTTGACGGCGAATGGCCTACACTGGTTCTTTGTTGCTCGTTGGCTTCCCTTGTAACCGCCCAAACTGCTAATGTCAGATGAGGCTCCTAGGCTGGGGTTATGGTGACCGACATTGTGCAACTTCCTGCCACGCTTCAGTATCTCTAAATACGGCATAAAGAGCATTGCGGGCTTCCAAAGCCAGCTCTTTCAGCTCTTCGGTGGTCCTCTCGAGGTTGTCTAGTTGGTTTTTTGCTAATACAAAGTGAGCCCAATGTATTCGTGGCCTTCAAAAATGAGAGTACTCTGAAAGGTGTCTCGTCGAAGGCCATGAAGTCTAATGTGCTGATTCAGACCGGCATGGTCTTCCATGGCCTGGGATGCATCTCCAACAACCTTCATCTTCTCCTTCAAGGTCATTGCGTATGCTGGACCTTTAGAAAAGGAGCCAAGGAATTTCACTAAAGTGAGTTAATGTCCATGCCGACTTAGCAGTTTTCAAGTTTTGGGGAGAACTCAACGGCTTGCTTTGCGTTTGTACCACCCTAGGATGTGCTGCAGAGCATCAAGGATAGCCTTGTAAAGATCCGCAGCCTGCTTCTTCATCTCGGCATCCCTGTAAATCTTCATGTAGATCGCTGCTGTCTCTACGCGCAGAGGAATCTGGTCAAGGGCCAAATAGGTGTCTTCGCGCAGCCGGCCGAGTCTTACTGCCGCCTGAGATAGATCAGTCTCTTCACCCGATTCTCTTCTACGAAGCCGAACACACTTGCAATATGATTGTTAGTCCTCCGCAGACTACGGAACCATATATTGAGGTGGAAGGCAGTAGTTTGAGCCATGCCTCAATGGCTGGTGCAGCAGTATGAAAGTTCCTCAGCCCGCAACGAATGCTTGTCATGATACCTTCTTTACCGCACCCCTTGTACTTATCACATGCAGTTTCAACTTCTTTGATAACTTCATCCCAAGTGTGAACGGCCTTCAAGTCAATACCTGTTTTGTATTTGGGGTCTGCCTCGGTCTCATACTCCTGTAGGGCTTCGGAAAATGCTCGTTGGCTATCTGACAGAGCCTCTTCGTCCGTGGAAGTGTCGGCCGTCGCAATGTACAGGTCGGCCTCGTCATTATACATCCATCCAGAACCTTCAAAGGCACGGTGAAGGCCCCCATTCACATGGTTATCAGTGTAATCTACGGAAGTGTTGGCAAGGTGGCCGTCAACGACTGCTCCTGGGTAGATAGACAGCTGGCCCGACTTGGATCGAGTTGTAGCTGCCATGATGGCAGACAAGTGTCATTCAAGTGATGTTTCTTTGCATATCATTTTACCATAAGAAAGAAGTACCCTATCCATTGGGTTGCTGGTGACAGAGCATTGAAGAGAGGAGACGGTCATCACCTGAGCTTTGGTTGCCTGGTATTACAACATTGAGGCGAGGAGGTGTGGCACACCTTCGGAAGCATCACCGTCGAAAGGCTTCAGCCTTGTAGTCGCAAGCCATAACCGGCGAAGACAAGGCCAACATCGTCTCCAAGGGAGACCTTATCGGCAAGGATTCCAACCTAATGTCTAGTATTCGGCTCGCCAATCATTGGTCTATCACACATATCCCAGTGTCAATTGCTGACACTGCAGCTAGAGCGTGGAGAAGCGAAGTGCAAAGGGTGGAGGTTGTGAGGCTGGGATTTCTCCAGATATATGGAGCTAACCACAGTAGGAATGGTACGTGTGCGCCTTCCAATTGTATCATAGAAATCTTCATTCCAGAAAATCTTAGGCACGAAATGGAGAAGACGAAGGAACGAGAGATTGGAGATCACTGCGGTGTATCTATGTTGATGGTGGTGGGTAGTATCCATCGAGGATAGGTCCATTCTGTCGGATGGCGGTCTACCCCCACACTTCATGCCTCATTTTCGGCAAGCGCTGCTTCCTCTTGCCTTGTACGCCTTGCAAATACAAGACTCAGCCTTCTTTGTGACGTCCTCAACTCACACACCACATAACATCTCCAGTATTGTGGCTCGGTACAGAGCTCCTGTCAGATCGATTACGATCGTGCAACGGAACTTTCGATTGGCGGGAATGAACGAACAAGACCGTCCAGGCTGCAGGAAGCCGCTCGGTGTGAGAGCTGACACTTGCTGTACACTCTGCCCTCGCGAGGCTGCAGGCTCCCTCCTCGCTAGCTAACGGCCATTGGTCGCAAGAGCCGCAGACGTTCTTCACAATGGTAAGATATGCGTTTGGACCTCGTTCGAGAGCCATCAACGTGCCGCGTCTTTGGTGGGATCAAACTTCAATTTCTCTTCCACGTCTTCTCATACCCTTTTCCAGTTTGTTCTTCCTATCATGCTCTACTTCCATCAATACTTTTCAGATTCTACATCGTGGTAACCATGCCCAACAGCAGTTCATCGGAGAGAAGCGGATCAGAGAATGAAAATGCGAATGAGGACATTCTCTCTGCTATCTCCCCTGTCACCCCATTGACCGCAATCAGCTCCTCTGACGTTCTCAATATTGATACCCTCAAAGAACGAAGGAGGGTTCGAAGAGACTCAAGCGTCCGCTTCAGGGATGTCAGCCCACTCCCGGTTGAGGACTTTCGTCCCTCATCTCTACCTACATCCAAAGACAAATACACTTCGCAGTTTAGGAGAGAAGATTGGGTGAAGAGCCCAGTGCAATCACAATCTTACAATGAGCTCGTAGAGGAACGTAGTCGTCTTGAAGATCGGGTGACCATGCTCGAAGCCAGGCTTCAGAATCTCGATCTCCCGAGACTTCCTGACTATTCAGATAAAGGAGACGGCTCATCCGAGCGTTCCGGACTCTCGGTCGAACCTCAATGGCAGACATGGCAGGAGTATTTGGAGCCTACTGTTACTCGTACCGCTACTAATATCATGGAAGTACTCATTGAAAGACCTCATACAAATAAGAAGTCGTCTCTTGCTGTCAGCCAGCCAGAGGCTGCGTTCGAAAGCCCAAATCCAGTCAAGAATATTGAAAGAATTCGATTCAGATCCATTCATATCATAAATGCGCTACAGCAGATCACCGAGCAAACCTTTCCCAACTCTTCTTGCTTCACCATACACCGCCCGTTCAAGATCTTGCTCTTCTATGAGAGGGGTATTGAGAATCATCTAGCCGAGCTTGAGGAACTTTTCAGCGAGAATGCCCAGTGCATTCAGGGCGAGCAATGCAAAGTGCGTGTGGACCTTGAGAAAATATTGTCCCGACCCCCAGACATCTATCATATACCCCACAGTGTTGATCGACAAGACTCTCAGAACGGAGCATCTACGTCAACCTTTAATGATAAAGCGGACTATAAGCCTACGAGAGAACGGCAATCCAACGAGCAAGTCTATACCTCGAATGCAGTCGTTGAACAGCAGGTCTTTCATGCAACGGGTAATAATGGCACAGAATGCAAGCACGAAATGTCAGATGATCTATTGGCTCAAGCGGAAGCCATCACGCACCTCCGTGCGTTGGTAAAATTCATGAAGGAAGACATGAGAGAGATTTTCAGGCGACACCGTCTCCTGCGTTCTTCAAAAGCAGACATGATATCTTTTACTGACATCTGGCATCTTTTCATGGCTGGAGATCTTGTAGTCACTAACGATGAGTCAAATTTGATGATATATAGGGTCTCTATCTTACCGGCTGGATCTCCTTTTTCTAGTAGGAGGCCTGTCAAGGAAATCAAGTTGCGGTCCGACGGTTCCCATCAGCATTTCGAATCAATATACGGACAAGATTTCATGAGCGTTACGCACATTGATGTCTTTCATTATAATTTTGACGGTCGGAACTTTGGTCCGGTCGAGGAGCGATTGACGATAGTGTCCTACGATGGAGTGAAGAAGATCACGGATCTACCAGTATACCCACTTCGCTTCCGCGCCGACTCCCACGAATTTAGAGCGAAGATGCTTGAAAGGGGTCAGAAATTTCGTGATCTATTGACCAAACCGCACTGGGAGTACAACGGCCTTAGCGCGGCCGAGCCACAAGAGCAGGTGAGTTCCTCAGCCCATATTCGTGGTAAAGGACCATGGTGTTGACTTCTTGGGATATAACAGATCGATAGTCAAGTCATTGTTGACATCCCCTTGGCGTATCGCAAGCATCCCGAAAGGGCCCCAAAGTTCGGACTAAAGTCTTGGATGGAGGATAGCGCTAGGGTCGTGACCGAGGCGTGTGGTGTCCCTGGCTGTACCGAATGCTTCAAAGAGCGCTTCATGTTCGACGACCACAGGATTGATCGACAGCGGACCGTCGAGTTTGTGAAGGGTAATGAATCGCTCTTAAGAACGATAAAGGATATCGAAGAGCTCACTGATGACCTCATGCTCCTTCTACCGAATCGTATTTACGGATTCGTCCTGCGCAGTCGCAGATGGTACTACCTTGATCTAGACAGGATCCACCAGGTTCACCGGCAGAGCGAAGGATTCGAGTCTCTGATCCTTCCCGAAGGCGTTGCGAGACTGGTGGAGGGCCTTGTGCAAACACATGGCGTCCGCGACGAAACTGCTGTGCCCATTGATGAACTAGACTCCGAGCATCAATTCGATCTCGTCCGTGGCAAGGGCAAGGGTTTAATAATCTTGCTGCATGGCGCCCCGGGATTGGGTAAGACATCCACAGCTGAGTGTGTTGCTGATTATACTCGTAAACCTCTATTCCCAATTACCTGCGGCGATATTGGCGAGACTGCCAAGGAAGTCGAGCAAAACCTGGAGCAGAACTTCAGTCTCGCCCACAGGTGGGACTGTGTACTCCTCCTGGACGAAGCCGACGTCTTCCTACAAGCTCGGGATAAGGAGGACATGAGGCGAAACAGTATTGTGTCCGTCTTCTTGCGCGTGCTTGAATATTACTCCGGAATCCTGTTTCTTACCACGAACAAAGTAGGACACTTCGATGAAGCTTTCAAATCCCGCATTCATGTCAGTTTGTACTATCCCCAACTTGACGAGGATTCTACGATTCAGATTTGGGAAATGAACCTGCAGCGGCTGCTTGAGAACAAGAAGCACCTGGAAGTCAACAGCAAAGCGATCAAAAGATACGCCAGGAAGCATTACGCGAAGCTAGAGAAAGCCCAACGAGGTCCGTGGAATGGCCGCCAGATCAAGAATGCTTTTCAAACTGCGATAGCACTTGCAGAGTTTGATGCGAAGACGCAAAACAAGGTGAAGCCTGTTTTGACCGTGGATCACTTCGAGGTTGTCGCCAAGGCGGCCTACGGCTTTGACGAGTATCTTTCGAGAATCCATGGGACCGATATGGATAGAGCTAGGCGAGAAGGTCAACGCGATGACGAAAGAGCTAGGCCTGTGCTCTTCCCAATTCCCCAAAAGTCTACACAGAAGAAGGAGGCCTTATCATCTTCATCGAGTGACAGTTCGGAAGTGGAAAGGAAGTCGAAGAGGGAGAAATTAGCACCGAAGAAAGAGAAGAAGAAAAGGGGCAAATCAAAGGCGAAGGGTCGAGAATCCAGTTCAGATGAGAGTACGAATTCGTCTTTGAGCGAAACTTCAGAAGCGAGGCAGAAACGAAAGTATAAGGAGAAGAAATCAGCGAGCAACAAGGAGAAGGAAGGTCGAAGCTCAAGATCGAAAGCAAATTCCAAGGCCAAGGCACGAGGGTCCGACAGCGATCAATTGTCGACAGAGTAAAGTCAGGCTTGCTATATACTGGATTCTCGGATGTAAGGTAGCTTTGTCGTCGTGTTCATTATCAGAGAAATGTCTGGGTAATTGGTGGGAATCTGTCTGTCCAAACCACCCCTTTCTCGCAGTAACATCGAAGATGGCGGGATGCGAATGCGACGCGGATTGAATACTTTCGCGGGACATTAGTCGGTATGATGTCGCAACAGAACGTTCACCTTCGCTCTAGTAGCAAGACTTGCTTACAAAATGAACCTATGTGCTATACCCCTGGGGATCCTGACACGGAGATGCTCAATCTTGGAAGTTGTAGTTTCTACAACATAAAGTATGGCGTTCTTGCAGGGACAAAATCAAAAGTGGCACACAGGACAGAAATTTAGCAGGGCAGAACGGAAGCATGATGGCCGCGACTATGTACGAAGCATGTATTCCGAACACTCCTTGAAGCGAAGCGTTGGCAGCGTTTTTCTTTTCATTTTCTTCAATCATACTATTATGGACATCATCTGCGCGAATAGCTCATAATTCTCTCTCTATCTGACGGGGTGAAAGGGTGGTTGTCCGTTTCGCTAGCACGTTATGTTGTATAGCAGGGAATATTCAAATGACTCGTGTTCCTCAATTCTACGATAGCCACTTGATTGATTCTCGGTACCTGATGAAGTGGAGGGTCATAGGAGGGAGATGGGGCGTAGAAAGTGCGTAGGACACGTTGATGGGTTTGGAGGTAGGTGAGGTAGGTGAGGCCGATCGAACAAGGCGGGTTGGTTTCAGCGATCGGATGCGGACAACCGGTAGCGGATCCCCATGATAAGAAGGATGCAGATGTAAAGGGAAAGCTCGAAGATGCCGCCACGTAGTCAGAGCTCCTCAAAAATCTATACAATGAAGATATCAAGCAGATACTCATACAACAGGGACCAAACCATCATCAAAGACCATCCCTACTTCGCAATAACCAAAACCCCATACCCCGGCACATCCCCATAACTCCTCAACTCCTCCACACTCGCATCCCCCTCCCCCTCCCCCCTCAACCACCTCTCCGGCACCTCCGTAACCCCCCACCGCAACTCCCCCCTCAACCCCGCCTCCCTTGCCGCACTCTCATACACCCCCTTCCGCAAATGATAGCAGTCGAAATCCACATCCCCCACCTCCGTCTCCCCATGCACGTGGAAATATATGCCATCCTCCACATCGTGCGTCTTCCAATACACCAAGCCCCCCGACCCCTCCGGCGGCGGTCGAACCCGATACTCCGCCTCCACCGACGCCGTCGGATCGTCCGCCGGAGGAACGGTGATGCTGACGAAATGTCCGCCGTCCACAAGATTCATCTCGATGTTCCGAAACATATCCACCAGTCCCGCGCGATCGGGTGCGTAATTCAGCAACCAAGCGCCAAAAACCACGTCGAATGGCCCGCCCGCATACCGCGTCGGCTTCGAACAATCGGCCAGCGTGAAATCTACGCTGTGTTTGGTGGTGTCGAGGTCCGGCGGGGCGAGACGGCGCGCTTCGGCGATCATGGCGGGGGAGATGTCGATGCCGTGGACGGAGGCGGCGCCCCAGTGGAGGAAGGAGTAGGTGTAGAAGCCGGAGCCGCAGGCGAGTTCGAGGACGCGGGCGTTGTGGATGTAGGGGGAGAGGGCTGTCGAGATGTTTTCGCGCTCGATTATGGCGATGGACTTTTTGCGGATGGCGTCGTAGGGGGCTTGGATGGTGTTGTATTGGGTTGACATTGCTGCCGAGTTACTCGGAGGGTGGAGAGTTGTATATCTGGATCATGATACGGAAAGTCTCCAAACTTCGTGCGAATCCACAGCCCTATACTATTCTATGTGACTAAGCAACTAAGGTAAGGTAGAGAATATCAATGATGAGTGGCACAATGATGAGTGGCAAATTGACTGGTGTGAGAACCTATAGAATACTACATAGTGAGGGGGGGCAAACCCCATCAACAGCATGACAGTGAGAAGACGACTTTTCCTCATATGTAGTCAGGCAGTGTTGACATTTGGTGACTTGCTATGACCACAGTATGATTGAGGGGAGGTGTAATAGACATTACCTGGGTAAGGTATTGACTGTAGGGAGGGAGCTTTCGTGCCATTTTATGTCCGACAATTCCTTCCCTGGTCCTGATCCTTCGCGCGGTTCCTAAAATCCGCGATATATGGCTATCTTCTCCTGATTCGTCTAGCCTGATCTTGGTGTCAGCAGAAAATGGGAGGTGCATTAGGCTACGAGGCTGAGTGAGTCTAGAAACCCTCACAGGCAATTGTATCATCCTCCGTATAGTCAACATTCCTACCTTCGAAGGACTTTCAAGAGAGGCTTTCTTCAGTCTCAAGCATGGTGAGCGCAGTTGAATGCTCACATCATACTGACCTCTCAGCTAATAGAGCGCCAAGCCTTTGCGTGAGGTTGCACCGGGCGATAAGAATCCAGCAGATCAGGCAGGAAGGCTTGAGTCAGTGCCCCTGCTTGATACGTGATGAAAGTCTCTCATTATTGTCGCTGCCAGTATCGTTGCAGTCCATGGACTGAATCCTTGGAATCGACAAGAGCATGCCCTTGACACTTGGCGCAAACCCAGCGGGCCAAAAGGCTATCTCTGGCTTAGGGACGCATTGCCAGAGGTTGTTCCAAACGCTCGTGTGTTCTTGTACGAGTATGAGTCAAGTCCAGCCTTCGGATCGACGAAAGAGCGCTTTGTGCACCAAGCAAACGATTTGCTCGAAAATCTTCGTATTGAGCGTCGACAGGTTGGGGTTCTCAATATTTTGGCATGAATAGAGATAACAATCGTATCAGACTCCTAGGAAGCCTCTCTTATTGATTGGCCATAGCTTGGGCGGAATACTTATCAAGCAAGTCCGTCGTCTTATCTCGCACAGCAATAGCTGCTGTATATGGAGTACACCGTACACTTCACTAAAACCAAGTCACTATTCAATAGGCTCTTGTCAATGCTCACAACAACCCAAAGTACAACCTCATACAGTCATCAACGTGAGTCCAAGTCTTTGCGGTATATACTATGAGATCTCTGCTAAGATTGCTAGACGAGGTCTTGCGTTTTTCGGCACTCCCCATGGGGGCGGTAAAGAGACTCTGGTGTCTCTTGGCAGTGCTTGTGCTCGCATAGTGACAGCTGTCTCCACCAATCCTTCGAATGACATCATGGAGGTTCTACGATCTGGGTCTCTCTTCTCAGATATCTTACAGGAGAGTTGGAGGCATCAGCTCAGCTCCTACAAGATCGTTTCATTTTACGAAGGATCGGGCGAGGTAAGCAACTAACCATTCGACGATATCCGAATAAGCTCCAGTGACAGTCTACAGATTGTTCCCAGGTCCTCGGCAGTTTTAGGGCTTCCGGGCGATGTCGAAAACCAGGTCAAAATCAACGCTGACCACTCAGATATGTGCCGCTTCGACCTCTCTATGACTAAGGACCAGGACAATTACCGATTAGTCCAAGCGAACATTGAGGATTTGTGTGACTTAGATATCGGGACACAAGGTGAGCAGTTGTCGCAGGAGACTATGCCGTTTGCTTGAACGTCGAGATCCAAGATGGCTATGCTTGACATGGTATCACCTCTGTCTTGGGTCCGAATTGAACGACCCAAGCTTAAGCTACTTAATGCTAGACTATTAAGTGGCTCTTGTGGTATCCGGACATGTTACTTGCGCAAATTGAGATCCTTCTGCCAAATAGATACCTCGTTCCTAGAGAGACCCTGCTACCTTTAAGGCACCTCTAAGTCTGAAGAAAAAGATGACTCACGATACTTGACAGCACAGTCATGATACTGACGTACTACAGGGTTGCAGAAATCGGACAGGGAGGAGCTCAAGCTGATGTTTGACGAGATCGACGAGACAAAACAAAAAGGAAGTGGGTACTTAAAACGTGCCCAGCACATGGTTTACTGACCATCGAGACTAGGAATTCTGGAAAGTCTTCTCTACAGTGAAATTTATGATCGTTACGACGCAATTGCTGAAGCACATGAAGAGACATTCGAATGGGCATTCGACAACCCTGGACCAGGGTTCGTCACTTGGCTTCAAGGAGGCGAAAAAATCTACTGGATCAGAGGAAAGCCAGGATCGGGAAAGTCGACCCTCATGAAATTTCTTTACAACGACCAACGTACTTTTGAACATTTTCAAAATGGAGCCTCGTCTTCAAAACACGCTATGGCAAGTTTCTATTTCCACGATAGAGGATCTTCGCTGCAAAAGTCTATGGTCGGCTTGCTCCGTGCAATACTCTACAAGCTTCTGTGCTTGTACGATGATCTCGTGTTGAAGGTTTTGCCAATGTATGGCAAATCGAGATTTCTGGGAGTAGAGCGCCTATGGTCTCGGGAAGAAGAGCTCTTGCAGGCATTGACAGTGATCGTTAACCAGCAAGAAGTCCATGCGGACGTGTGCCTATTAATTGATGGGTTAGACGAGTATGACGGTGATCATTCAGCTTTCCTGACATGGATGAAGGTACTCACAGATCCATCTACCAAAGCGGGTTTACGACTCAAAGTGTGCGTTTCCAGTCGTCAGCTTCTGCTGTTCGAAGATACGTTGGGTGGCTGTCCAGGATTTGTCGTCCACGAAATGACACGTCCGGACATCTCAGCTTATGTGCAGTCACGGCTCAATGCGCAACTAGCAGTGCAATGTCTCCAGGAACAGGAGATGGGCAATATATTCGCGACAAAGATTCTGGAGAAGGCTTCAGGTGTATTTGTCTGGGTAAAGCTTGTCGTTGATGAGATATGTTATGGTCTCATGGAGGGCGACTCAGCTCGAGAGCTCCACGAAAAGGTTGCCTCTGTTCCGGGGAACCTGGAAGATCTCTATATATCATATCTACTCAAAGTTCGGCCTCAGCATCGTGAGGAGTCCCGGACCTTAATCGCAGTCGTTCTACAGGTCCAAGGTCCTGTCACACTTCTAGACCTAGCCATGATCTCAGCGCCATTAGGTTCCTTGCAGCAAGAAGGGGATGCGACTGTCCAAGACAGGGAACTTCGGGAACTCTGCTACAATATGAAAAGGCGGCTAGCGAGTCGTTGCGGTGGGCTAATAGAGACTCAAGAGTCCCAGTCCCAGGTTGAAGGACTGGGTCAAAGCTCAGACGAGAGATTTCACGCCTATCATCGTCTTGGAAATCTTGGTGTGCAGATAGTGCACCAGACTGCAAAAGAACTTCTTCGCAAACCAGGTATATGGGAAACTGTAGGCCTACCTCGAAACGGTGTCAATATCAACTCGACGCTACTAAAGATTTGTCTTCAGCATTATCAACGAGGGTTGCCGACCGTAGATCGAATCGTTAGGATGAAGACATGGGGTCTGGAGAAAGCTTTGGAATATGTGAAAGATATGGAAGAGACGGATTGGGAAGTATCAACAAACATAGTTGATCAATTAAGCAAAGCACTCGACGAGGATACAGTTTTGCAAAACTTTCTTTCTACGACGAACGTGTACTCATCGATTTATCTACGCGAATTATCATTTTCATGTTGTGTGGTTTCCGCAGATCTGATAATGTACATGTCTTCCAAAATAGCGCATGGAACATTGGATCTTTCAAGCCCGAGGGGTCCGGAGTACCTCAAGGCTACTCTAAGTCCGTATGGCAGGCCTGCTTTCGCCAGTATCTCGCTGCCCATGATCAGATTGCTATTGGGTAATGGTGCTAAACCTAATGACGAGATTTTCTTACCAGGCCTATCTGCCTGGCAGATACTGTTGATGAGACCGAGCCTTGGGAGCAATCCGTTCTTGAGCAACAAGGAAGCCTTCTCCCACTGGCTTACCCTGTGCCATCTTTTCCTGGACCACGGTGCTGATCCCCGAGCGGAAGTGCCGATCGGAACTCCTTTCCCAAGCGAAGAGGTCCGGTATCTCCGTGCAAAAAGTTTCTCGCAGTATACGTTTCCGCTGCACTTTGTTCTCGCACTAGGGCGCGGCACTTCGTTTGTGGGATTATCGGAAATGATCGAGCACCTTCTTCGGCTTGGAGCCGGGGCCAACAATAAAGACAGCGATGGGAAAAGTGCGATAGCCGTGGCTTCTCGTAGTTTCGAGGGTGCAGAGGCTATGGTCCGCCGACATTCCTCATTGAGCCGGAGGTTTCGGAGGAGCTTAGATGTTACCTCGTCGAAAATCCGTCGTGTGTCGAGGTGACCGTCAGCGTCGGACAGGGAGGAAGACCGATGAACAACGGAGTCTCTTGTATACATTCATTTTCCAATGCCCCTTCCCCAACGTTACCTCGGAACGCAACTGTTTCGGTCAATTTGTCGTTGGGAGCGAGGAACGGACAGAAAGGGAGCCTGTCTTACCACACAATATGCATGGACGGCACCGAACACCACACAACTTAATACTTAGACAAGCGAAGTCACAATGCGTCGAGAATGGGGCCTAAAAGAAATTCTGCCGCATTAAATGTATAACATGATGATTTTCTGCATGACTTTTTTCGTGGGATGACGTCTACGGAGACCAATGTTTGTCACTAATGAGTACATGGTAGGCATTTTAGCAGACGAAGGATGTTCGTTTTCTCAGCTTTATGGAACACTAGGTTTTGAAAGTATGGCGGTGGCAGCGTGTGTACAGGGAGAGGCATGGATGATCTAGCTTCTAGAAGGACGTTCACATGACTGAATGTGTAAAGGAATGCTGATATTACTAGGATGTGACAGAGATAGGTTTTCAACTTGTTACTGGGTAAGTCTGCACCTTGACCGAATGGGAATACGCTGACAAAACGGACTCCACAGCTGGGGTGCAGGCACTAATAAACTGACGCCCTACAACATACATTGCCCTTATCGATGCCCAGATTCTTTGGTATGTTTTGCCCTCACTTACCAACTTGTAGACGATGGAACTGCTGCGCTTGGTCCGGGAAGTCTGATTGAGATCCTAAAAGTAAGCTCCAATCTCAGTCCACAAAATCCGGGAAGGCCTGATAGCTCATCGGATGCGCCAGGTTCACAAAGTCAATTCCTTAGGAGGAGGTTGATGGGGAGATCAGATATGAAGCGCGAGGACAATCTTACGCGATCATTGTAGGCCTAGGAGGGGGTGGGAAGATGGCATAGTGATGTCTCATAATCTGCCTCATCGCGTGTACGTGCTTGAGCGTATACTTTCGGAGTCGAAGATATGGCATTTCGCGGTGTGCACGTGGATTTTTTATAGTCTTTCGACCAACGAGTGGCTAATGTCGCAACTTGTAATTGCAATGCAGGCTGTCAACTGAACTGAACGGTAGTGTTCGGGTTGACTTCGAGGGGCGAATGCGCTGACAGCATGTTGGCTTCTTCAGAGAGAAATTATATGCGTTGGCTTTTGGGTGCGTAGTACGTAAAGCGTATTTGCGTATACCAAGTTTCTGTGCAATAATTTACTGACCGATGAGGCATGTAGAGTTCCAATGAGGGCTTCCCGGCTAAATAAGTATGGTGCAGAAACTGAAGTCGCATAATACTTGGTCGTGTCGATTGGAGAATTCTGTAACAGCGCAAGAGACGACGTGGTCATCAGTTGGCTGAGAACAGAGGTGGGCTTGTAAATCGCTGCCAGGAGCCTGAGGTACAATGCATCGAGATCGCTGCTCTATTTTGATCTAATTTCTACTCTTAAGCCGTACATTCAGAGGCTTTTTCTCCCATAAAATCCATGATTTTTGATCTTCCCATTTGTCAATAGGACCCTCGGCCTCGAAATCAAACGCCCAAAGAAGATGGGCTAGGATGAGTCGCATTTCCAAGTACGCGAGGTTGCGACCCAGACAGTTTCGTGGGCCGAGCGAGAACGGGTTGAAGGCTGACGAGGATGATGATGATGTTGAAAGATGAGCGCCCTTTGAGGTTGAAGAGTCTGAAAGCCAGCGGGATGGATCGAAGGCGTTGGGAGAGTTGGGAAAGTTCAGGCTGGAGCGATTGGAGGAGAAGCCTGAAGCCGACACGAAGGTCCCGCCGGGCAACCAGTGCCCTGAGATTTCTGCACCATCGGGAGGTACCACGCGAGGCATACCTAGAGCAACGGGCGGACACAAGCGAAGACCTTCTTCGATTACAGCGCCGAGGTAGGTAAGATTGATGATTCGCTCCGAGGTGATCTCTGATGCGTGCCGGAAGGAGGAGCGAATCTCCTCTGCTAGTCTGAGCATGGTGTCCGGATTACGCAGCAGATTTCCTATGATTCCGGCTAGAGCCGTAGCCGTCGTTTCGCTACCAGCCACCACCAGTACCCTCATCGTAGCTTCAATCTCGGGCACGCTCATACCTTTATCGTCGTTATAGCGAAGGACGTAGGTCATAAAGTCATTCTTCTGTGTATCCCCCAAAACGCCTTGATCGAGACGGCGATGGATCTTCTCGTTGGCCATGTTTGCATGTTCCGCACGCTTTTTCAATAAACTCCTTGGCAGCAGCATTCTCAGCGGCTTACCCAAACCAAGTAAACGCAGCGAGACGAGAAGAGTTGCAGCTTTGAATTGAGTGAATAGGATTGCTACCCAGCCATGATATTCTCCATCCTCAAGGCAGCGAAACGACTCGCCCAAACCCAAATCTCCCACAATATCGAACGTTGTGAAATTAAGCCACTTGACAAGGTCAACCACTGCCGTCTCCGGAGACGAGGCGCACTTGTGTAGGCGATGGACTAAGAGATCAATGTACGATTGTAAGAGGTACTCCTGCTGGCGGAGGGCCCGCTCAGAGAAGGCGTGGGATAGAAGTCGGCGGTAGCGGGCGTGGTCTGCGTCATTCGCGCTTAGGATGGAGTGAATACCATTATCGCCCGGGGCCATCCATAACGGATTTTTGGGGAAATTGGGTTGACCTTGATGGTGGCTATAAATGTTCTGCCAGGCACGAGCGTCGATAAAGGAGAGTTCGTTCGGGGCCAGGCGAACAATGTGGCCATAGCGCTGGTGTAGCTGGTGGGTTCGTTGAGTCAAATCACCTTTGACGAGAGTGTAGACATAGGGGATACGAGATATGGCCCAGAGTCGAGGTCCGGGAAAGCGAGATAGGCGATGAAAGTAGAGGTTATAAAGGGCTATAAAGGCAAGGTACTATGAGGAAGTCAGCTATGCTTACTTGACTTGAGATAGAAACATGAACAATACCGTTATCGCAGCAACAACAATGGCGAGCACAATTTGCGCAAGAGAAATGGGTTGAAGCATGCCAGAGTCTGTGGTGTGACTTGACCACAAAGCGTCACGTTAATCAATATTGAATGTCGACAGCTAGGGAAAGGATAGAGGTAGTGGCTCAGATGCCTTCCCTGACGTGCATACCCATGACCGCACTATGCCTGGTCGGAGTGTTTGAAGGAGAGGTCTGCGCCGTTACGCCGTTTGCTGGAGGAGATCGACTCCACTTTGTTTACCTGTTGCCTGCAGCGGAGCAAGAATGATGACATCATCTCGCAGCTCGTAATCGCACGACTGGACAGCCTTCTCTCCTGGTCAGATCTTTACCGAGATACAAGATTGAGGATGGGTGGTTCGCTGTGGAAACGAGGATCCTTAAATGCCAAGCCCAAGAGACCATCACAGAGATTTATATGGTTCTCCATCATCGACATGGCTGTCACTAGGTATCCTTTCGAGACTTTGTTCCTATTGATTGCGGCCTAGAGCCATCGTGGCAGGGTAACACTCTGATAGATGTTGCGGAGAAGACAGGGTGCGCATATGAACTGCTGAGGGCTCTCGCGCAGAATCACTCGTACGTGCCTTGAGACGATGGTGTAGCGGAGAGGCGGAGCAACGTGCGGTAGCTCAATTCTTGACATTGACGTTATCATTCCGCACAGGCCAATGAGCTGGGCATAGCGCAATGCAGGTCATTGGCAAAGCAGCTGTTCCTTAACGAAGGCTGAATATCTGAACAAGTCTAACCATATGTGTATTAGCGCGCCCATCTGCCTCAAGTTCTTTCTTCACATGCTACCACACCGCAGCGTTCTTAGTTCAACAGTCTTACTACGCCGTACCCAACTGCACCCACATTGGACAATTGCTGATCCGATCAAGAATTCTCTTCTGCTGATCACGCCGTCTTGATCATGGTTTCGCATAGTCGAATTCCACGCCTCTCAGAAATGAGTCCGTTTAGCAGATTCCATCCCTGGGCTAATCTATGTATATACTAGTCAAGAGCCGATGAAGGAGCTGAGAAGGCTACGCTCGCTATCAGTGCGATGTTTAAGGCATTGACGACATGCCTGAAACCTGCCATTTTGCTTGAAACTTTTCGTTCATATGTTCGGACAATCTCCCCTTCCCTTTCCCTGTTCCTAGAGTCTTTACAATCGTGAATCTGCGGTCAAGACAAACGTTATTCTCCTCTTTGGTTTTTGGTTGCAATGACCTCCGCCATATCTTCACTTACAGCAGGTTTGACGCCTGCTCAAATATTAACCCTCAAGGGCCAAAATCATGATACAGAAATCTTCACTTGTGCTGCCGTCTTCTCAGCTCTAGCACTCTTCGCGGTCGTTGTTCGTGTGACATCCAAGCACATGAAGAGCGTCACTGTGGGAATCGATGATGTGATGGTTGTTGTTGCACTGGTAATAATTGCATCTTTACTGTTCCCCAACATAAGACCTGCCAGGTCCCAGATCAAAGCTGATCTACCTTTACTCAATAGGTACTTACTTTGGCTCAAACGATATTCATTTGCTATGGTAAGAGACAGCATTCCCGTGTAGTGCATCGTGCTGGCTAATCTCTGCCTCAGGCGTGCGACATTACGGAGTTGGTCGACACTTATGGACCTTGGACAAAGAGCAAATTGTCATGTTTCACAAGGTCAATACAACACGCTCAAAGCTGCCCACGCGAGCACCGCACTAATATCGATGACCACCTCTGGTACACAGCCGGCACCCTCCAGTGCACCGCTCTCTTCCTAACGAAAATCTCACTCCTGATACTATTCTATCGCATCTTCGTCACTCCCGCATTTCGCCTCGCTACGAAGGTTCTGGGAATCATTATGGTTTTCTGGTGGATTGGCACCATCCTCGCAGATACATTGATATGCATCCCGATTGAGCATAATTGGAACCCTACCATTCCAGCACACTGTGGTAACAAGCAACTGCTCGCCATAATACCGCCAATCCCTTGGATCGTCACTGATCTCGTAATTTTGCTCATGCCACTGCCAATGGTGTGGAAGTTACACCTGCCACGTCTTCAGCGAGTGGGGTTGGTGGGCTTATTTTTGCTTGGTGGTTTGTGCGTTCCGGATTCTCCTACCAAATTCTCTCAGGAATTGCTAATCAGTCCTGAAATAGTGCACTCGTATCTAGCTGCGTCCGTTACAGCACTCTCTTCTTCCAGCACAATGATGTAACATGTGAGCTTTGCTTCCTATAACCCGGTCGTATCGCCCGTACCATCCTTATCATTCAGGCATAACTTTCATCACTACACCGACCATACACTAACCCCTTAACTAGACTACATCACCGAAGCAACCATCTGGACAATCATCGAATCCGACGTCACCATCATATCAACCTGCCTCATCGTCTCCAGACCCTTATTTCTGAAGCTCTATCCGTCGAAACTAGTCACAGTGATTCGAGAAAGAATCTCAACAAGCAGAAAGTCTTCTTCCAAGTCATCGAGTCAGAGCCAGAGAAGATTGCCTCTGTTCAGCAGTTTCAGACGGATGACAGAAACCCCACCTGCGGTCACCGCGGCGTCTTTCGGTGCGCCCTTCGACTTCAAGTTCGATACGGAGAGCGGACTAGACCTGGTACATGAAAAGGGCAGGAATGACCGATACTAGGCATCGCCCCTTCCATCAGCATCAAAATCAGTTTTTTGCAATGATCACATTTCAGCCTTTCGGTCAGGTCAGCCCTCCACGTAACGCGCAGTCGGTGAATGGTATGCTGAAGTGATGGCCCGAGTGATGATATCTATGTCCCGGTATCGCAGTCTACGGACGAAAGCGATAGTCAAGTACCAGCGCCGTCACAAATACTTGAAATGCCAAAAGTCATCTCCAACGTCTCAATCGAAAGCCCCGGGACATCCCAGTCCTGCTACATTGGCGATCAAAGCAAGCAACGCTACTTCGTCGTCTCGCCGCGATGGATCGGATGCATCAAGCAAGGCATCCATCCACATCTCTTCTGCCTCGCGCATTATATCTGGAACGGAGACACTGGAGTACTCGAGCAATCCGTTCATCGTCTATGATGAAACGGGTTCTCCACCAACACTTCGCGGCAGGTTCAAGTATTCCGCACCATACCTACAATGTATCCAAACCGAATATGCCAAAGATCCCTTCATATCCAATCGTGTCAAAAGAGCGCTGGATTCCACGATGCCGAAAACCTGGTTGCCCGAACCTCCTCTCACGTTCATACATCTGCTTGTGGATATAGTGGTATGGTACATTTTAAATACAATTATTTATAAATATCGGCGTACGCTACCACCAATCTCCTCTCCTCTCCTCTCATCTCCTCTCCTCTCCTCTCATCCCATCTCATCCCATCTCCTCTCCTCTTATCTCATCCCACCCTACCCCATCTCCCCCCACCCTACCCTATCTTACCCCATCTCCTCTTACCCTATCTCATCTCCTCTCACCCCATTCCATTCCATCACAAATAAAACGGTACATACAGTCCCTACCAACCTACCAATCAACCCCAGAATCCCCATATCAACTTATCCTATACCCCCCCCCCCCACACTCCTCTCCACTCTCTTCACCACATGAATCTCCACCCTCCACCACACCAGTGCAAACCCCATCCACCCCTAACCCCTTAAACCCTACCCTACCCTCCCATCTAATCCTCATCCCTTAAAAAAACCATCCACTCTCTCCACTCTCCACTCTCCACTCCCCAGTCCTCAAAATCCAATCCGAAACCCGTACTGAATGGAAAGGTGATAAAAAGGCGTATGGATTATAAAAGCTCCACTACTATTACGTTAGATTACAGTGAGTGAGGAAGGACGCTGGAGTAGGTACGTCATTGGGCAATGGTCAGATTCGTTTCTATATACAAACACCACGAATAAAAACGTGATGCATAAGACGCTATATATCGACATTATGTCCCCCTCTTCCACCCCCCCTCCCCCCACATCCATCAACCCGGCCTACCGCCCAAACTTCTTCAGCTCCATATACCTCAGCGGCGGAAACACCACGCCCGCAAACGCAATCGCCATCCACGCCCCGATATCGCCCCCATAGCCTCCAATCTTCAGCGCGACGGGCCCCGCATACCAAACCTGATACATCCCAATAATCGCCCCGGCCCACCCGACCAGCCACGCAAACAGCGCCGCCGCACCGATCGGCAAGCGCTTCTTATCCTCCCACGCCGTCCAATCGAACGGCACCCCTCGTAGTTTGTGGAACAAGATGTGTTCCTCCAGCGCGATCGTGATCCACGGACAAACCCAATAACTCATGATGGGCAGGAAATTCTCAAACACGGCAAACAGATGATTCCTTCCAGCCACCGACAGCGCCAGTTCCACAAACGTGATGCCCACGCACCACAGCCAGCGCGGAACCGCCTTCGCATACCGACCCAACACCTGAATTGTCAGCGCCGCGGCGTAAGTGCAGGGCGCGTTGTTGGTCACAGAGCCCAGGGCGAGGATGACGACGCAGAAGCGACCGAAGCCGCCGAGGCCGTTGTAGGCTTGTAGTAGTAAGGCGCCGGAGGAGATGCCGTAGGCGGTGCCCCATTCCGGGACGGAGGCGACGCCGGTCGCGATGCCGACGCCGACGATGTTACAGAAGATCAGGGCGAGCCAGGTGCCGGACCAGGTGGTGAAGAAGGTCGCCCATTTGGAGGTGGTGGTTGGGTAGTAGGAGTAGAAATCGGCACCGATGGCTGCGAAACCGATGACGCTGTCGCACGGAGTGGTATTAGCTTTAGCAACAGACCAAAATCACGGTGATCGAGCTCCATTGCGGCCTCATCAGAATGGAGGAACACTAACCTAGCGAATTCCAAGGCGAAGAAGGAGCAATGGTTTGCGGTGATGGTGCCAGAGGGGCCGACAGAGGCCAAGGACGTATCGAAATGTTTGGCGGATTTGGCGTATAGGGTGATAATAGCGACCATCTGTGGGATAAATGCATATCTAAATCGCCGTAAGCCAGATTTCTATTCCAGAAGAGAGGATGGAGCGCACCTCTCAACAGTATGGAGAACGGCGATTCCAAAAGTTGCAATGATGCCAATCAACAGCGCGGCCACAACACAACCCACGGCGATTGTCAAGCCGCCGCCGTTGATGGCCGAAAACATTTGACCAGCGATGATGCAACCGATGGTTCCCCAGCCTACCTGCATGATCACATTGAGGATACAGGCGATCTTTGAAGGCCAGTAGCCCATGAAGTATCGACCGACAATCTGGCGCGTAAGTCATATATCAGCCATCAATTTCAATCATCCCTTCGGCCCACATTGGAGTGTCAGGCGACTTCAGACATGTACTGAAGCTCCGCCGAGTCTAAGATGGGCCTCTCCGTCCACACGTACCATCGTTCGATTCCCACTTTCCGGTCCGAAGGTGGACGTATAGGAGGGTCCACAGGCCGAAAGACCAGTCGCAAAGATGACAATGCAGATTGAATCCACCCAGCCAAGTTGGAAGAGCAAAGGCCCCAGCAGCCCCGTAATGATATTGGTTGCGGCCAAGTTCATACTGAACCACAGCAATGCCATCTGCAGATAGCCGCGCAGGCCGCCATTGTGTTTCTCCTCCGGCAACACACGGGTGATACCGCGAGCTTCAAGCCCAGCAAGACCCTCGACCTTTGCGTTCCATCTGGCAAAAGGGCCTTTGAGCTGAGGAGTTGGGGCGATGTCATGCTGTTCCGAGGAGCCCAATGAAGGGGATTTATCGCTGCTGATGACATTGACCTCGCTGGCCTTCAACTCGCCCCGTTTCTCTGGGTCGTTCTCCGGAACCTGATGCGCACCAGGGTGATTGAGAAGTGTCATGGTCTATGGAGGGGTCGGAGGACGGTGGAGGTGAGGTTGAAGATGGCGGAAAAACAGGCAAGGTATCTCTGGACGCACTGGCCCAGACTTTGTCCTGAGCCGAAGACTACCTATCGATCCGCGACTGAGGCATGTTCCAAGCTACTAGAACTAGTTCTAGTAGAGTAGTGGGGGCAACATGCTCTGCAGGGAGGCAGGATACCATGGCGTTCAATATCGATTGTGGGGCAGAGTTGGTGCACGGCTCAATCGGCCTGGCATTTTCACGTGCAATTCGCAGCAAATTGTCCATCTTCTAGGCTTGATCGAGTCAGGGTCTGTGGTAGCAGAGGACTAGTGAGAGCTTATTGGTACCGAACATCTTGAAGTCCTGCCACGGTTGACATTAGTGAAATTTGATGTATATCATCGCGATATGGACGAACGACATGATGCCAAATCCAGTGACCAAGGATATACTGACGGCGGGTGGTATGTGATCAAGGATAACTATATGAGATGGCGTATCGGAGGTTTGCTCACACTCCCATCCAAGTAGTGAGTACATAGTACAGACCGAGAGAGGAGGAGGCTTTCCGCTTTGTCATGATCAGGGTTAACCCTTCCAATGAAGGCGCCACTCAAAGTCTAACAGGAGTATTCGGAGCCGACCATCTTAACCGGGATTGGTCTTTCAAGCCTGCTCTGCCAAGCTCTTCGAAGCTAGGAGGACGCTAGAGTGAGGTTCCCCTTCCGCATCGCCCGCATGGAAGACGCCTTGACCCTTCTTGAGACTTGAGACTTGAGAGTGAGTCTTGACCGTTATCGGAGATTTCCAGGGTCAAGGGCCTTGTCCCTTGTCAGCCTCTTTCCCCATAACTTTAAAGCCCCTTTGTCGTGCATGACAATAGCCCCCGTTATGCAACTTCATCCTTCTTGCAAATCTTCAAGGGATGTTGTGCATAATCGTTCCATCACGAATTGCCTCACAGCGATTCTCAACATATTGGAGGCCAAGATACTGTACGGAGCTACAACTGATCTTGGTCAAGACTTGCGGCCCCTAGCCTGACTTTTCCGGGGGAAACGGACCGCTGTGGTGCGACGTTGAGAGTTCGGACTAAATTCTTCACCATTTCGACCTTCAGACTCTAGCAAGGAAGGACAAAACGCAAAACGTAAGACCAAAAATGTGCTCTTCTTCTCCAAAGAGGAAACCCGGTCCACATCTCAAGATCTTTAGACTGCCGAGGTCCTTCACCAATCGGTTGGGCCAGAGAGCGTCGAGACTATCAATGGCAACAGTTGTGAAAGGTCTTGAGATGTTCACTCAAGACGTTGCTGTTCTTTGGACGATATACCATAGCTTGCCTTCCATGGTGGACCGAAGCTGCGATATGTTGATTCATACCTTCGTATGCTGTGTCAGGACATCCGTAGCTTGTGCCGAAAGGTACCGTCAGGTACTCCAACCAGGGCCAAGCCTCGGAACTGGTTCTACTAAAGTAGGTACGTAGCCACGTAGCGCATGGTCTATGCTGATTTAGCCTCGTTGGGCCGGTTGTACCTTTCGTTGATGCTTTACGTGGTCCAGATGTGTCGGCGGAACGGCAGCTCTTCTCCTTCCCCTTCCAACTTTTGACTTTGGGTGGTGATTTGGGCGAACGTGGGAACGATTCCGGACACGCGATCTAGCCGTGTGGCTTCATTAACACCTTCGTTATTATGCAGCTGAAAAGGGTTCAGTCATTAATGGTAGAGGTCCATCAGATATATGGCTCTCCTTCCACTGACACGTTTCTGCTAGTCTGCTGTTGACCGGATTCCTTCGTACACATTGCAGCCCTTGTTCGGGCATACATTCATTCGTCGTGCTTCATCATGATCCCTGGTGGACAATCCGTCGTTGATGAGTGTTGGGCACTGTTGGCCATCGTGCTCATCATCTTCGCATGCAGAGTGTACGCTTCCCTTTCTTCACGAGCTTAGTCCTCGAAGTATGTGATCAAGGATATGACTGACGGCTTGTATCTTCTACCAACAGAGCCTCGCGCAGGATTCTGCTTGGCTCATTCAAGAAACTCCAGATCGATGACTACCTCATGACATTGAACATTGTACGGCCCTTGCAGACATGTCTCTATCAATGGCTGGACTGACTGTCCTTCCTCACTAACTCTCAATAGGCTATGTTCATTATCGTCATTGTCTCCATCTATCTGCAATGCGTGTGGGGCAACAACTATGTCACCCCAAGCGATGTGGTCGGCTGGACTCCGCAGCAATATCACGACGCGATCGAAGGGGCCAAGTGGGGTGTAGCTATGGAAACCAACAAGATTACCTGCGTTTGGGGTTGCAAAGCATGCCTTCTGATTCTCTATGCTAGCATGACGTAAGCCTTCACTCTCGGCTCAGGACACTTCTGCACAGATCAAGAATCGTTTGCACACCCCATGGACAGTCTTGAGTCGAGGAAATCTGCTGACATGTTGTGCAACCTGCAGGAAAGGATTGCCCAAGTACCACAGGGCTGTCATGTTTGTGGCCGTCTACGTGGCCCTTGGGTATATCATCGTCATGGTGTGCTTCTTCTTCGCCTGGTGTAAACCGTTCCATGCCTATTGGGATGTGATCCCTCTCCCGGAGTGGCAGAGTACGATTTCTATTTGCTATCCACACAGATGAATTGCTGACCCCTCTCTCATTGAAACAGCACAATGCATGACCTACCGAAGCCACATGATCCTCGATGCCTGCTTCAACATCACTGGGGACGCAATCATGCTCTGTTTGCCTATTCCACTTGTGATCAAAGCTAGAGTGCCACTCAAGAGGTAGGCACTGCCGCTACGTTCAGAAACCTGTCGTCCGCGTACTCACAATCTTCAGGAAGCTCACTCTTGTGGCCGTATTCAGTCTGGGATCCTTGGTGGTAAGCTCTACCCACATGTGCGTCGACATCTCACGAGTATTGACACAATATAGATCCTCTGCGCCATCCTCAACCGAATCACAAACTTCACCGCTCCTTATGGCTCACTGATCTACCTGAACTGGTACGCAGGCGAAACAGCGACCGCAGTGGTCGTCGCCAATGTGCCACACTTGTGGCCAATCATCTCGCGTGTCTTCGGCCTCGGTGCGTTCAAGCAAGTCAACGGCGGCCCTAATGGCTCCAATCAATACCCTCTCCACGCCCAACGCCATGCTGGCCGTATGTCGAGCAATCGAAGAGAGAAGTTCGACATTGATGGATATGTTCCGACCGGTAGCGATGAGCGGATCGCCACCAATGGGGATAAAGATGCACAGTGGGGCTATGCGAAGGATTCAGCTACGAGCCAGTCCAGTGAGGACATTGAGCTGGGCCAAGGATACACGACGACGGTTCTGGGTGGCAGAAATGGCAGTGTGGGCAATGCAGGACTGGTGGTTGAGAGAAAGGGATCAGCCGATTGGGATACCGAGGCAACTGACTCTGAAAAGAAGGGCCATATCGTCAAGACGGTCCACATCGATCAACGTGCCAGCGGAACCCCTTGAGAAACCGTGATTGAAATATCAAGGATGAGGATGGGCCTCCTGAACTTTATCAGTTCTATTGGAAGGCGGCATGTCCCGCTTGGAAGGACGTTCCATACTGATGTACAGTAGCCTGCTAATGTGATATGATGAGACAGGATTTTGGCGGCGGACTCGTGGATTGGAGCCATGTACGCTATATGATCGCTTGTATATACCAGTAAATAGTCGACGGGCTCGTTTCATGCGGCCGAATACTCTGATACCAATGCCAGCAGATCAGCTATTTCCCAATTCTTTGCATCATAATTACCTACACGCCTGGATTTCAAAATGCCTCGCCAACCGCCTCAATCTATTAGATGGAATACCATTCAACATCAATCTCTCGATGTATGTACTCCTGTTCATCTCCGTACGGTATCCAGCCACCAACCAGCCTTGCCGGGTAGAATAATACAACATATGGGGAGGCGGAGTTGGCTGGGCGATGGCTGGAGTGGAGAGTATTACTTCCGGAAGTAAGGTAAGATAAGTAAGCTACGTAAGGTATTGTTCGAAGACAACATAATTCATGAGCTGATTTTTTTTGGGGGATACTAATTCACGGCAAGCGGGCGTCTCCGGGTGATGTTGACCGATACTACGTTATCATTCTCCTCAATCAGAGAAAAAGATCACACCATCTATTATTCTGTGTTGGATAGATACCATGCACCACATCTCATCCCAAAACTCAATCCCTACATACCCAAGCATATGCAAAAAGTCTCCATAAAAGAGTCTGACAATTCGTTCAGTCATAGAAAATCCCATACTTTTCTCTCAGGACGGGATCGTATGGGATGGAGGGTAGTTCTTTGTCATGGCGTGCGGGTTTCGCGTTGCGCGCTTCGTCTTTTGTTTTGAGATTTTCTGGGTTTATGGTTTTGTGGTGTTTGGTCTCGTTTCTCAAGGGGGGGTGGGGTGTGTGTTTGGTGGTGGTTTCTCGAATGGTCTTTTCGTTTTGGGGTGTAGGCATTTCCTGCTTCGTTACTGGATCCTTTGATGTCGGGGTTTCTTGCTTCTTGTTTGTTTGTGCTTTTTGAGCTGCAATTTTTTCTTCGGCGGCCATTTTTCGAAGACGCTGGTCCTCTTCCGCGGCTTTTCGGATCTGTTCTTGCTCTTGGGAGGTCTTTTCTGCACACTCCTTTTCATGACGCTGTCTTGCTATTTCCTTTTCTTGGATACGCTGCTTGTTTGTTTCTTCTTGACCCTTTGTTTCGAGTCGGTCGTTGTATAATGGCTTTGGTCTCAACGAGGGGATGCTCGGGAGAAGTGGCATCCTTGAGTATGGACAGGGATTTCGCGTTGTCGGTATTCGTTGTAGTTATTGGTGAGAGATGTGTATGGTAGGTGAGCGTTTGGCTTGTTACTAGGAACACTTCCTGGGTTTGGATGATGGAAGTTGCGGAATGTATTTGCAGATTTCAGAGATGGAACGAACACACAAATCTTCGTACCCCCCGACTATTATAGATGTTGCTTACATCCGAGTACATTCGCTGCAAGGCATCCCAATGGTCGCGAAAGTGTGAACTCGGAACATCCACCCGGAAACGCAACAGATAGCCATGAGATTTCGAATCCACTTCTCGTCGATATTCCTTCCATAAGAAAACACCACTCGTTGTGAGAACATCTGATCTGTGTCTCCGATGGGGCTACGGACACTACTAAACGCTGGTGGACCTATCTTGTGGTAGAGCGTCAATGGTTTACCGGATTACAAGAATGTACGAAGATACGTTTACGGCTTTCTGATGAGGTAGCCAGTGTTTTTCAATACCTCCATAGAGACCCTTCGCTCTGCTCGGCATATCAGTCATTTGAATATAGCCGACAAAACGGCACCGATTGTATTTTAAAAAGCTGGTCCTTTATATTGGAAGAATACCTCATCCCGGTACGTACTGGCACGCCCCATCAATCCAGAGAATGTTACCTCCCCATTACCAGCACTCTCATCACGGCGAAGATACTCGGAACGAAGACCAGCTGATCGGGAATCCTACAACGCCGCATTCGTAATCATCCGAAGCATCAGGTCACGAGGATCACAACTAAGAACGACCAGTTTCGTTTCAGAATCCTATCCCTTGCCATCATGCTAAGGCGATCTCAACACCATCTTCGCTAGCAGAGTTTGGCGAAACTATCATAACCTGGTCTCCGTGGACATCTGTTAATCTCATTCCCCTAACAAAGCAAACGAATACAGTGCACTGGTATAGCTGGAATGGACATGGTCTCTCTGCTTAATCCTCGAGCCCAGGATCATTGTGGTACGCACAGACGATGGAAGAACTTGTTGATAGGAGAAGAGAAGCAGATATGATCATCGTCGAAGGAACAATCGCGGTTGTTACTACAGAGTAGCTGGGATTGCAACGCCGCTCAACGGGAATTATCTTGCACAGATACTTGACAGTCACGTCTCTTAAACCCGCAACAAGAACCTCTGTATCAACTCCATCCATTGCAGAATCCTCAACACATCTCCACTAACATCTACCCTCCCTATCGACCAATAGAATACAACCAACTGACAAAAATCAATCACCAACATCCAAATTCAAAGCACTACGCATCCTACGCTCCATCTCACTTCCTACCCACGTTCATACCCCCTACCCTATAGAAAAGACTCAATAACCCCCTTCCTACCACCACATGCCCAACGAATCGCATGAGAGATTCACAAAAAGGCTATCCTTCTACAAAGCCCCCAAACGCCAAGAATCAATCCAGAAACTAAAATCAATATAACCATTTATAACATCCATATCCATACCACTCACCCCTCACCCATCATCCACCTATCAACCACCCATCACCCATCACTTAATCACCCATCACCCATCCCCCCCTCTTCCCATCAACAACCCATCTCCATCTCCATCTCCATCTCCATCCCAAATACCCCCCCCCCCCTCTTCCCCCCTCTCTGTACCTCCCACATATCCCAAACCTCCATCAAACCCTACCCTAGCAACAAATCCCAGTCCTCAAGCGGTATTTATCGCGTAGACAGTAGAAGGAATGGCTATGTTACGGTCACCGTTTGGGATACGATATTTTTCATATACGTATGTGTCTGTTGATTATTCTAGGGATTGTGAGATTGGGTATAGGGAATAGGGAATAGGGAAGATGAGGGGATT